>Ga0302247_1000618_pt1 | contig 32373 bp, 27 predicted proteins | sample AAG_UR_Ile_MG_FD_193529 | JGI IMG/M metagenome (GOLD analysis project Ga0302247, IMG submission 193529) | Enriched activated sludge microbial communities from anaerobic digester in WTTP, New Holstein, Wisconsin, United States - AAG_UR_Ile | ecosystem: Engineered > Bioreactor > Anaerobic >...
CGTCATCGTGCCATTCGCCCGGCGCATCCGGTTCAGCAACGCGGCCAACCGCCGAAACCCCGAGATGCTCCTTGACCTGATCAAGGCCCATGCCCTGCTCCGGTGCCTGCAGCGGGAGGAGGCGACAGCCGAGGACGGCTCGCCCTGCATCGTTGCCACCCTGGAGGACTTTGCCGACGCGGTCCGGCTCTACGATCACCTGAACGGGACTGCCGGCGGGCAGGAGACGAAGCTCACGAAGGTCGAGGCCTCGGTGCTCGACGTGATTGCCCGGGCCGGATGGCCGGAGTTCACGGTGCAGCAGCTGCAGCAGGTGACGGGCCGCTCCTCGTCAAGCATCCGGAAGGTGCTGCACGGCTACGTGAGCAAGGGCTATACCTACAGCGGCCTCCTGGAGAAGTGCCCGGCCATTTCGTACACGGACCGGACGGTGGTCTCGGAGAACGAGGAGGGTCTCTCGGTCCGCCGGAGGACAACCGCGTACCAGTTCAGCCCGGACCTCTACCGCACATGGGCGAGGGGCGGGTCGTGCTGGCTGGAGGATGACTTTCACGAGCGCCGGGACGGTTATGATCACGAAGATGAGGGCCATCATCACCAGGACGATGACGACGATCACGAAGGTGATGATGGTCACCAGGATGCAGGTGAAGCGGAAGGGCGGAACCGGGCGGAAAGAGTGCGGAAAAATTCCGCTCAAATCAACAAACCCGGATCTGAAAACGGAGGAAAGAACGAGGATAGATCTTACTCAGTACATAATAGAGAGCGGAATATTCCGGATACAGAGCAACAAGATAGCGAGGATATTTCTGCAGATGGCTCTCTGTGTGATTCCACATTTTCCGCCACCGGGATCTCGAACCCGGTGAATACGCCCGGAATCGGGGAACCATTCCCGCATGGTGGAGATCGAGCGGGCGGAAGCGTTCCGCCGGGTTCCGCACGGTCCACTCTTCCGCCCGGAAAGAGGCCAGGTCCGCTGCTCAAGGTCAAGGAGTTCAAGAAGCTGGATATCATCAAGAAGGACCTGTGCGTGTCCTGCGGGAGGAAGACCTATCTCTCGTACATCGAGAAGCTCACGGAACGCCGGAGGAAGTTGCCTGCAACCGCGGAGCCATGGTATCTCTGCAAGGAGTGTTACCTGGAGATGGTCAGGAGGGAGCGGTCCTCGGCCCCTCCCTTGCCGGGGGTGATCGATGTGGACCGGCTGGAGCGGGTAACTTCGGAGATTGGGCGGTGTTCGATTTGTGGTTTGGAGAAGGCGGAGTGGATCGATAGAGAGAGGGGAGTTAAATTGTGCGAAGGGTGCTGGGGGAGAGAGGTGAGGGAAAACGGTTGAATAGTTCGCAATTCTTCAAGATACAGCACCTATCAAAATGGAGACAACTATAATGTCTTTCCTACAACCTCAATAATCTTGTAAAAGTCCAAAAGGCCCATCTGACCTAGCGATAGCTCTGTAAAAAGTCCGGTTTTCAGAAATGAAATTGAATTAGTGGTTATATACTCGTCCCCACTTGCCCTAAACTGCGGTTCATTGAGAGAATAATGGACTGATTTGGGGGTTATTCGCTATCCTCTATAATATAGCAGAACCATACGATAGATCCACTGTGAGTAAGTCCTTCCCGAAACGGATGAGGCTACCTTGAGGTAGATGGGACAAAGTAGGGAAGGGTTCACAACCGCTTTTGAGGGCCTTCAAAATAGTCAAAGATTTGCAGGCATTTATTCTGGATGATGAGATAACAGGACTCGTCTTCCTGCCGATATTTCCGGTGCACGGCACCCGCGATGAAATCTGCTGCCTGTGATTATCGACGTAGACTGGCTGGAGCGGGTGACCGCTGATAGCGGGCGGTGCATGGTCTGCGGGTTGGAGAAGGCGGTATGGAGTGACAAGGAGAGGGGGGTGGCGGTGTGTGAGGGGTGTTGGGGGGGTAGTGTACACGAAGTGATGTAAAATTGGAATACCCCCTGTATCCAACCCAGAATTGCACAAAGGAGAATACAGGGCATGAATCTAAAGGAAGTCGTACTTAATTACCTTACCGATAACGACGAGGGAATGAAACATCTCATCACCTGGTTTTTGAATGAGGTGATGCAGGAGGAAGCAGATCAGCAGGCTGGAGCTGAGAGGTACCGGAGAACCAGTTCAAGGAGAACATATCGGAACGGCCATCGCAAGAGGAGCCTCAAGACAAGGCATGGCGAGTTAATCCTCGACAAACCGCAATTACGCGATATTCCCTTCCAAACAAAAGTTTTCGAACGATATTCTCGAACCGAGAAGGCCTTGGAAAATGCTATTCTGGAGTCCTATCTGCAAGGAGTCTCAACCAGGAAGATACAGGAGATTGTAGCCCATCTTGGTGTCGAGAAGATCTCCGCTTCATATGTGTCGAAGATTGCCACTGAGCTGGACCAGAACGTCCATCTGTTCCTCTCCCGGCCGATTGAGACGTATATCCCTTATCTCTTCGTAGATGCCTCCTATTTCAAGATACGAGATGGGATACGGTATACCAACAAGGCACTCCTGGTAATCGCGGGGATCCGGAATGACGGATACCGGGAGATTCTGGGTGCCAGAATTGCCGATTGCGAGGATGAGCTAACCTGGGAGGATATCTTCGCCGAGTTGAAGGAGAGAGGAATGAGTAAGGTGGACCTGGTAATCTCTGACGGCCATAAAGGAATACAGGCAGCCGCTGAACGTGTCTTCACGGGGTCTAGCTGGCAGATGTGTCATGTCCACTTCATTCGAGCGGTTCTCCGGAAACTCCCAAAGAAGTTGCACAAAGAGATTGCTCAGATGCTAAAGGACTCACTCTCCGATCCACGGAGGCTCCAGGAGTGCGCTGATGAACTCGAGATTCGAGGGTTTCCCCGGGCAGCCGATACCGTGGAACGATTCATCCCAGGACTGCTGAACTACCGCATCGCTCCTCAAGACCACTGGCGGAGAATTAGAACTACGAATATGTTGGAACGGCTCAATAAGGAGTTGAAACGAAGATCCAGAACCATTGGAGCGTTCCCCAATGATGCCTCATTGCTCCGTCTTGCGGGAACAATCCTCATGGACATTAACGAGGAGTGGATCACGAGTCGTAGGTATTTATCTGGATCTGATGTGATAGTGTGTCAGGATACTCGGGTCGAATTTACAGCAGTTTAGATACACTGCCTGGGGGGGTAGTGAGGGAAGAAATTATTGGGTAATTCGTGGAATGAGTGATCTTCTTCTTGTCTCCCTATGGGGTTTCCAGATGTCGAATTCTGCGGGGAGCAATCTGATGATATCTTCTGGTTTCATTGCATAAAGATCATAATTTGTATCAAATTGGTTCATTACTGCAATAAACCGATACAAATTTCCAGGTTTCTTTTTACTGTATGCTCCCTTTTTTACCCCCTCCTTCCCATTTTCAAGTTCTTTCCAGTATAATGCCTTAACTGCTCTAATGAGATTCTTATTTGAAATGATATTTTGCCGTGCAGCTAATTCTCGTATAAAATTGCTTATTTTACTCATTGGGGTTGTTAAAAATATTTTTGAATCTATGCCAAATCTCGTGTAAATGTCCCATGTGGCAGCGACGAGATGCAAATAATATTTCGTGTATCGTGGGTTGTAAACGTATCTCGCCATCTCGCCCATTTCGCGTTTTCCTCTTAAATTCACAGGAAGCAACTGATCGATATAGAACAGAACTAACCAGTTCCATAATCCTTCATTTTTCATTAAAACATTTCGAGGAATTCTTTCAAATAATGAGGCAAGGTATGCCCCAAATTCATAACGTGTCTCAAATTGAGTATTTTCAATTTCTATTTCGAGTTCAAACGGTGCTGAAAACGGAGGTTGATATAACATAAATGATGGAATTGGTGTATCTCCGTGTGATTTCAAATTTTGAATAAAATCGCTGAATTCTTTATTGCCGATTGGAGTAAAAACCCAAATAGTTGTCATTTTACTGAAACCTCCTCAATCAACTTCGTAAAAGTATCCCACTTTCTTTTTTCCCCGGATGAAAATTCATCCACAACTCTCTCTATCCAATCAATGACATCCTGACGAGATTCGGGGTTATTGACGCTTATTCGAGGGGGAGTATCTTCAGGGTAAATTTTCTTTGCAAATTCAAACCAATGAAATTGCCAGTCCTCATTCGCATCTTCAGGATCAAACTGTTCGACAAGGAACATGTAAGTCAACACATCCCTGATGACTTGAGGGTACACAAAGAAAAAAAACAAAGGATTCGATTTCGCAAGAGAACGAATATTTGGTATATCTTTGTTCAGCTCTAAAATTGGGGGAGAAGTAGTGAAATTCATTTTCCATATTTGTTTTCCTAAATCGCAATTGAATTCAGTTGCAAGAATTGAGAGCATTTGTTCTTGGTCGCCTTTTTCTGAATGGGGTTTTATCTTATCTGCTTCTGCCAAAATCAGACCATATTTCGTGGAAAGATCTACCACCTTTATTCGGAAATTCAAATTCTCCAGATTCCCCAATTCGGAGATATCGGTCGATTCTGGCTGAATGATATTGCTGACTGTGCCGAAATCAAAGCGTTTTCTATCAGTCCTATAATAGACTTCTACGAATACTTTGGCATCGAATGGTAATTCCAAACCCTGAAGGTTAATTGTCGCATCAAACGATTTGATAAGATCATTCTCTCGGTTAAGAGTAATGTGAATGTTTTTATTCGGTATTTTCTGTCTTTGAGTATAATTGAGGCGGCGTTTCATGCACTCACCTTTTTAATAGTAAGGACCACATCTCGATTTTGATCAAAACCGCTTGTTTTTAGCTCAAATTTTGGGGTGTCTATTGATATCAGAATTCTATTCCACTCCATCTTTTTAATTTGGCCGCCTTTTACCTCCGGGGAGATTTTTCCGTATCCATGCCCTGAACTATCAAATATGAAATCCCAGGGATCATATCGACTGAATGGATTCCCAGTTTTCGTATCATACGCAACTTCTATGAGTGAAGAGAATGGTTCGAAAGAATCTTTTTTTACGAGAGAAATGTGAAATCCTCCTTGTTGTGGGCGAACTAGAAAATCTCCTTGTTTATGGGTAATTTCCGGGATTTCAGGTTCATCTTCTTCAGTTCCCATCTTCTCTCCCCTCTCTTTGGGGATGTGGAAAATATCTTTCAAGAAATTGGGATCTACTCCTGGTGATGGCACATCCAGAATGCGAGTAATTTCCCTGAGACTCGACCTTACATAACGGAGGGTTGTGACGGCATTTTGATATTTTAGTTTGAAATCCTCTGTTCGCTCTTTCCAATCGGTGTGGGCTGGGGATTCAGAATCGCCCAAAAACCTTGCTACAGATTCATCTTCCGCGGTCAGTAATGCACGAATATTATTCGTTTTCACCATTTTGATTTCGGAAATGGTGATACCTGATCGGATGTAAAATTCTTCAACCTTTGGTAATTCTTCATCCTTTTGAATGAATGCTTGAAAATGTGATCCGATGACTGTGCCATCTGTGAGTGTGATTTGGATCGGGATTTTTATAGGGACTAATTTTCCTTCAGAAAATAATTTCCGGGCATATTCGAGTTTATCCCCGAAGAGCTCTTCTGTGATTTTTGGGAGGACGAATTTGTCTAAGGCAATAAATTGTGTATCCTGAGTGTTTGCTGCGTTATGAATAAAATAGAGCAAATTTGTAACGGGATGATTCTCCCATGATGTTCCTTTCCAGCCGATTTGAGAGGCGATATCAAAAATTGTCTGTGTATTCAGGAGCGTTGTGTGCGAATCTGTTCTCACCTCAACGGTGAGGAATCCGCGAATTATTGAATAAAAGTAATGCTGGATTACTGCACGGATCAAATCTTTGTCCGTGATATCTGGAACGGGGAAAGGAATCACAATAGAAAGTCCAGATTCCCCATTTCTGGAAATATTGAATTGTTGCTTGAATTTCGCGATATCGTTCGGCGATTCGATTGGCTGGTTCTCTCCAATGCAATAGTAGCCATAATAATCATATTGAGTATTGTTATGGCGATGTGATTTGAGGAGGGCTTTTCCAAGGAGCAACTCCCGGTTATCGTCATGACGCACGGTAAGCCCCCAGAATGAGCGAAGCTCCGAACAGACGAAAAAGACTGTTTTCCCTAACCCCCACCGACCGGCATCGCGGCCTTCTTTCCTTGAGATTCCCTCTCTCCACCAGAGATTGTAATAATTACTCTTTTGCCCGTCACTCACTTCTGTTCGCGCGATCGGCCCATCTAATCCTCTTGTCCCGAAATCCTCAATTAAAAGATACGTGAATTGGTCCTTGGTTGCAGCATCGAGTTTAAAGCCACAGCTTTGCACATGGGACAATAAATCTGAATAATAAGGATTTGTTTTCTTTTTTGGCTCGGCCCCAAGAGTAAATTTTACGTGTACTGTGTTATGTGAATTTAGTCTTGCATCAAGTGAGTTCTGGATCGATTCACGGACAAGAGACGCAGATGCATCAAGATCACCGACGTTAAAAAATTCCGCTTCGTGAGGGGAGCGTTCAGGTTCACCCTCCCCAAGTGCCCGAAACTTCCACATATGAGAAATCACACCTTTGAATATCAGCGATATTACAATTCACGTAAAATAAAAATTGTGTAATGAAAAATGCGTTCGCTTATTCATACAATTGAGATAAAAATCATCACCTTTATGTTTTGAAGGGAATTAGTTGGGAGAGGGGGATTAGCGAAGTGGTCTTAGACCTACTGTAAATGTTCCGCAATAAAGTCTAATGAAATATTCTCAACAGTTTTTCGGTCTTTATCCGGACAAAAGATTGAAAAAACAGATTTAGGCTCTTCTTTTCCCGCAAGGGAAGAATACATCTCGATATCCCGTATTTTTCCGTTCTTTTCTTTAATAAGGTATGGTGTTTTGTCCTTCATCATTTGAGCATAGGAAGATTTAAACAACTCATTCTCAATTTTCGACGAATTTACTATGATGTAATCAGGATCTATGCCACATCTCCTCGCAATTTCTGATTCGAGTGCTTGAATCTTCTCTTTGGAATGAGTTTTGAAGAGCAAACCCCTTACAACCGGGTCTTCCACATGGGGAAATACCACATCGACTCCCCTTTTCAATAAATTGCGATTCTTAATAAGTGAGGCAAAATCGGAGGCTTTTTGAGAGGGAGAATCAAGGAGAATCTTCATCAATTCTGCATCATCGAATTTGAGATAGCGGGTCAGAAAATCGGGTGAAGCTGGATCAATTGGGATATCTTTTCCCCCAGTCTCTCTGATATGGAGGTCAAGTGCTCTCAACAACATTCTTGAAGCGATGATATTGGTGTGGTGCTGATACACCTGTGCGTGCATGAGGAAACGGGATAAACGCATGTTTTCAAGCGCATCGGCACCCTTTGAGAGATTACAGAGATAGGTATTGCCTCCAGATTCAGCAGTACTTAGAGTGTGGAGTATCCTTTCAAGGTCAAACAATCCGTATGCGACACCGATATGAAATGCATCCCGCCTCAGGTAATCGATCTTGTCTGCATCAAGGTTTGAGGAGAGAATCTGTTTGAGGATTGAATTGTTTGCAGTATTAAAAATCCGAAGGACCAGATTGAGATCCTTTTTTAATACGCTTACAATCGTTTGATCTTCCCGAATAATTTTTTGTGTGATATTCTCGTGGGTGACGTTTCCATCATTATAAGTCTGCAAAAAGGATTCAAACACATGAGAGAATGGCCCATGTCCTGTATCATGGAGGAGCGCAGCATATCTAAGAATCTGTGTATCCTCCATCGAGAGTTCTAATTGTTCAGCCATTCTGGTTGCGATATGGAGGACACCAAGGGAATGTTCAAATCGCGTGTGATTTGCTGATGGGTAGACGAGGTGTGCAAACGCGAGTTGTTTGATCCCTCTCAATCGTTGCAATGGCGGGCTGTCAAGGAGAGTAATCTCATCGGTTGTCAGTCCGATGAAACCATATAAAGGGTCTCTGATATACTTATCGTATTTCGAACCCACTCGGTCACCCTTTGATGAGGTGGAGTTGTCGGAGAAGAGAAATCCCTTTCTCTATTTGTCCTTCTGATAAATCCCAGTTAAAATTCGAGGCAGTTTTCCTGACTTCCTCTATATCCATTGCTTTTCCAGATTCTTTGAGAATAAAATGCACTTTTGCAGCCCACGATAAAATATAGGGATCCAGATGCGCATCCTCTTTGCATGTTTTCACTAAATCATTCAATTTTCTCTCTTCTTCAGCGAATCCTGGACTGGCCCGAAGGGATTGGAGGTAGGTCTTTCCATCATCAGTTATTTGGTAGATATACCTCTTCCAATCGGGTGAAACGGGCATACTCCTGTTATATCGTGTCTCGACGGTCTTCTCAAGAAAACCTATTGCAGTAAGATCTTCGAGTGTCTCGGCGATGTCTGCGCTATATGGTCCATAATAATGGGCATGGTAGGGTGTTTTTACTATTCCCAGGATAGTGGAGAAATAGCCGATCTTCTGGATTGTAGTTCTTCCTGCAATTTTCCCTCCTGCGAGTTCAACGATATCAAGGAGGGCATCAAGAGCATCCATTGATTTTACATGTTGCTGCTCGTTTATTTAAATATATACCCTGTGTTTCGTGAAAGTAAAGAAATTTTTCAGCAGAATACGAAATGGGAGTGAACTTACCTGCTTTTTAACAAAATATTACTCATCGCTTGATGTTCGTTTCACGTGCTTTTTCCCCATGTTCTTTTGGTTCTTCTCCTTTCCTATCCTCTCCAGCAACACACTCGCCGACTCATACTCCCGCCCCTCTATCCTTGCCAGTTCCGCCTCGGTGGGCACCAGTTCCCCGCGGAACGCCTTCGCAAGAATGGCTTGGGTCAACCGGTCCGCCCGCTCTTTCCCGATTGCGACCCGCTGCTCGATGTGATCGGCGAGGGCAAAGAGGGATTCTACACGATGGACGATCTCGTGCTGTTCTGAGAGAGGAGGGAGAGGAAAATCATATTCAACCAGCTGAGAAGTGAACATATGCTGAATCATACTTCCTGTATTCAATTTATCTACAAATTTTCTAAAATGGGGTGATTTAAAAACCCAGAACGCATATCGGGAAGAAAAATTAATCGGGATTAATCTCGCAAGACGCTGGTTGAGAAGACAATGATCAGAATTTCCAGTTATGCAAACCCGCCCTAAAAATTCTTCTTTAAGTGATTGAGCAGTGAGATTCATTACAATCTCATTCGGTTTTAAAACGAATTCAGGAAAATTTTTTTCGTAGTCAAGGGGTAGGAAACGGGTATTGTTTTCGGTCCAAATTATCTTACCATTGGCATCAAGATTACCCGGACGTAATAATCTAACACCATCAGACTGATACTCTTTACTTGGGAATAAGCGTCCATTTTGCGAAACTCCAATCAGACCCCATTTCACCCACAACCATTTTTCTGGTAGTTCAATAAGAGTCGAATTATCAGATTCCCGTAAAATTCTTTTCTTTCCTATTTTTTCAATCTTTTTTTGATTTTTGTTATCCTCTAATATTGAGCTAGCTGGCTCAACATCAGGATGCTCTTCCCGCCACCCCTCCGTCAGCCTCCCGCTGCACGCCGCTGCGAGCACCGCCTGCCGGAACGCCTTCAGGAACCCTGGCACCCGATCGAGCCGCTCCCGCGAGGCGTTCACCCGGGCGAGGAGTAGATCTACCGCAGCGACAATGCGGCGCTGTTCGGCGAGGGGCGGGAGGGGAATTTCAAATTCTTCAAGAACGGTTTTAGATATTGCGGTGAACGTTGATCCAGTTCCCGATGCATTTAATTCTGATTCTTTCAATCGCAAGTAATTTAAAATGAATTCTGTTGGCATTCCTCCAAGTGGTGATAATGCGGCTAGCCCTCTGCCAATTACACATGTACAATTTGCAATATTTGTAGGTCCAACCGGCGCCCGTACAGACAATAAAATATCCCCCCGATTCGCTATTTTCCGAGGCTCTGTGCAAAATACTCGTATTTTTGGATGACGGTCTGTAAAATCAATCTTTCCCTGGAAGAATGGAAGTCCCTCGCCTCTCTGATTATAGGTTGATCCAGGGGGTGATTGCCCCATAATAATTTGAACAATGTCGGGTAATTTTACAACGTCCCATCCCTCCGGCAGCTCATTCTCCCCATTCATAACCGTTCCCCAGCATTTCGACAATGGTGTTCAGGTCCTCGACCGCCGCCTCAAGTTCCCCGATTGCCTCGGTCGCAAGGTCTTCGGGTGAAACAATCTCGTCAGAATCACCAAGCCCCTCATCCCGGAGCCACTTGAGCGAGTCGATCTTGAAATCCCGCTCCTTCAGTTCAGTGATATGGAACGACCGCCACCGGTCTTCCTTTGACTGCCCGGGGTTCCGGGGAGATCTCCCATTCGGGTCCGGGCCATAACACGCTTCGAACTCGGTAAAGTGCGCCGGAGTGAGCGGGCGGTCCTTCTTCGTGATGGACGGTACATTCGTCCTTCCGTCATAGATCCATGTTGTTTCGGTTGGCACACCTTTCTGGAAGAAGATGACGTTGGTCTTCGTTCCCGGCGAGTAGGGGGAGAAGGTCCCGTTCGGGAGGCGGAGGACCGTATGGAGAGCACACTGCTTCGTTAAATCTTCGAACACCTCGCCTGCTTGGTCCGCAAAGAGCACGTTGTCCGGGACCACGATGGCCGCCCGCCCGCCGGGCTTGAGAATGGTCATGACGTGCTGGATGAAGTTGAGCTGCTTGTTGCTCGTCTCGATGAGGAAGTCCTCTCTCCCGGGCGACTGGTTCGCCCCCTTCGTCCCAAAGGGCGGATTGGTCATCACCACGTCATACCGGCGGGAATCCGGCACCTCGTAGATGGAATCACCCAGCTGGATCTCGGGGTCGAGACCATGGAGGAAGAGGTTCATCAGGGCCAGCCTGCGAGGGCGTTCCACCAGGTCTTTCCCGTAATAGGTATTGTGTTTGATTCGGAGGGCAAGATCGCGGTCCAACGCTCCACCGCCGGTCTGTTCCTTGAGCCACTCGTAGGAGCAGATGAGGAACCCCCCGGTCCCACACGCGGGGTCCATGATGGTGAATTCCCGGAACGGGCGCGGGTCCGGCTTCATGCACCGGACAATGGACTTGATCAGGATTCGCGGGGTGAAGTACTGCCCGGCACCCTTCTTCCCCTCGCTCGCCGCCTTCTCAAGCAGCCCCTCGAACGCGGCCGCTTTCACATCGATATCAAGCGCAGTCCACTCCGTCTCATCAATGAGTCCAATCAACTTCTTCAGGCTCACCGGGTTGTGGAACCGGGAGAGGGCCCCGGCGAAGACATCACCGAGCAACCCTTCCTGCTTGCCCAGCGTCCGGAGGAGCTCGGTGTAGTGGTCGGTGAGCTCCGTCCCGGACTTCTCCTTGAGGGTATCCCACGAACACCCGGCAGGGAGTTGCAGGCTCTTCTCGTGGGCCATCTTGAGGAAGAGGAGATAGGTTATCTGCTCGATGTAATCGCCGTAGTCAATCCCTTCATGCCGGAGGGTATGACAGAACCCCCACAGACGCTGGACAATATCACTCATGCCGCAACTGCCTCATTCAATTCCCGTATCAAGACCGGGAGATCCGGCCCAAAAATCTGGTCCGCTCTCCGAAGCCCCCCATGGTCAACAAAGATGGGGATAATATCAAAGTCACTCTGATCGATGGAGAGATTGGCAATTAAATGTTCCCGAATTCTCCCGAGCCAGGCCTGTTGTTCAGGAGAAAAGGCCTTCCCTCTCGTCACCTTCTCAAAAGCCCGCGCCACCCGCTCTTCCGCAGTGAAGAGTGCTTCCTCTTCCCGGGCAGCATGCTTCACCATGGAGATGATATCCACGAGCGCCTTGTGGTAGCGGACCTGGTGCGCCTTCTGGAGATTCTCCATCGTGAACCGCATCGGCGTGGCAGCCAGCTTGGTCTTCAGCTCGGCAATCGCATCGGTGCCCCAGTCCTGCGGGCGGTTGAGGAGGATACCGATGGCCTCGATATGGTCAGGATTCTCTTTCACGAACCGGGAGAACGCCGTAAGGTAATCCTCGGGTTTGTATTCCTGCCCTGCAGCATCACGGACCAGCCATTTCGAGGTGACGGTATCTTCGGTTGTCGTATCAACCAGAAATGTCCGAGGCGGCCGGGGATACGTCAACAGGAGGTTCTGGAAATCGGGATCGCGGAGAATCGCCATCATCTCGGCAAATTCTTCTTGGAGGCGTCGTTCCAGTGATACCACAAACCGTTTGAGGTCCCCGTTCTCGATGAACGCAGCGAAGAGGTCGCGGGCCTCTCCCGACATCTCTTTGTCGATGCGATTGAGACGTTTGACAAGCACCCTCGTATTATAGGCGCGGTCCCGGTTATTCCAGATATCATCAATAATCTGTTCAATGGGCCTTGTCTCCCGGAGCGGGGGTTCTGCGGTAACTCCCGTGACCTTCTTGAAGTAATTCAGGAGCGATCCGCCAAAACAATCAAAGACCACGAAATGGGACTTGTCAGGGATGTTCTCTCCCTTGCGCGTTCCTCGTCCCATCATCTGTTCAAAGAGGATACGGGACTTGACCGTCCTGAGAAAGACAATATACTCGAGGTCGGGGATGTCAACCCCGGTCGAGAGGAGATCAACCGTGACCGCGATGCCGGGAGTCGGCCGGTTCCGGAACTCTCGGAGATGCTGAAGTGGACGGTCCACCTTGCCGGTAATCTTCTGGACGAAGGAATCACCCCGCCCGAAAATATCCCTGGCAAGATCCACTAGCTGATCGGCGTGGGAGATGTGCGGTACATCCTGCTCGGCAAAGATGAGTGTCTTTGGAAACCGCCCATACCGCTCCTGATGGTCATCAGCATATCTCTTAATTTCTTCCAGGATTTTCCGGTTGGAATCCAGTGACGTGATCTTCTCTTCAATCTCGGTTGAATGAAATTCCCGCTCATCCTCCAGGACATCAACGTGCCGGGCCCCGGTATCTGTATCGACAACATCGACCATCTCCCCTTCATGGAGGAAGATACCGTTCATCCGGACCCCGGATTCGATTGCGACCACATCATAATCGACGAGGTATCCCTCTCGAACTGCCCTCTCGTATTCATAGCGATAGATGATATCCTTGAAGTATGCTGTAGTATGAGCGGCGGGGGTGGCCGTCAATCCGATCTTCACGGCATCAAAGTGGTCAAGAGTATTCCGCCATACCGAGAGCTCGGCAGAGGTGTAACCCCTATGGCACTCGTCGGCGATGATGACATCAAACGCATGAATCGGAATATCCAGCTTCCGGGCATCCTCGTCCGGGGATTCATCGCAGGAAGGGAACACCGAAGAACGTCCGAAGAGGTTAATCGTCATCCTCTGAATGGTAGAGACATAGACAAATGCATTGCCCGGTTGCGGATTGGTCAGGTAGGACTCCGGCATCACGGTGCTATCGAACGCTTCTCCCTCCTCAAGATCTCCCTGCTGGAACCGCTGGCTGTAGACCTCATAGGTCTTGTTAAATTTCAGTCCCTGCTCAGTCTCAAACGAGGCAAACGCACGGATCGCCTGGGCAGCCAGGGCACGGCGGTCAACGAGAAAGAGAATCCGCTTCGCAGCCCCGGACTTCATCAAGCGGTAGATCAGGTTCACGATAGTGAAGGTCTTCCCTGTCCCGGTGGCCATGGCGATGAGCATCGTCCGTTTCTTTGCGGCCATTGCGTTTCCCACCGCTTCACACGCTTCTCGCTGATAGGGACGCATTCGGGGATTGTCAGGGATGGTGGTAAAACGGTGAATTGCCTCGTCGAAGTCGCGTGTAAGGAAATATCGCAACGCGGCAGGGGTGTGGAATTTCGCTATCTGGCGGGACCGGTTGTAAGGATTACGAATGTCATGGTGCCAAATCACCTCGCCATTGGTGGAATACAGGAACGGCACGTAAAATTCTCGGAACCGCAAGGAATTATTCGTGACTCCTTGAGAATACCGTTCGGCCTGTGTTAATACGTTCTGGGGGCCAAGAGAGAGCTTCTTTGCCTCGACCACGCCGAGGATGACCCCGTCTATGCAGAGGGCATAATCTGCAGGCCCATTGTCAGTAGGATATTCTTCGATGGCGCAATTCTGGTAAGAAGAAAGCGGTCTTCCTTCATCATAGGGAACAACCGTCCAGCCGGCTGACTGTAATTTTGGATCGATCCGCAGCTTCCTGGTCCTCTTCTCGCTCTCGTAGGTCATTTTCCTGCCACCAGAAAATGGCCGGTCGCCCGTTAGCAACCGAATACACTAGATTCAAAAACAGACTAAATAAATGTAGCCCGAATAAAAGTTCATTACAAAATCTTCTCATTAAAGTGCAATTTCTATTTCAAGAACAAAGAATCACTTAATCAGAGATCCGCCTGAATATTTTTAACCAATTTATCACCACCCTCCCTCCAGCCCTCAATCGAGGGCAGGAGTATCAGCAACATGGCAGACTTTGTCGAACAGAGCGTCACCAAGAGTGCCGTTCGTGAACTGACCACCCCGTTTGCGGATGCAGCCGCACTCACGACTGTCGTGAACTCGGTGATCAGCACCAATCCCTTCGGGTGCACCTCCTACGAAGTAGGCGGTGTGACCATGGACCCCGTCACCAAGACCCGGGAGAGCTATAACGCCCGCATCCTCTACCAGGATGACGACGGGAAGACTGTCGGGACCGTGTCCGTGCGTGCCCCGACTACCGCGGCCTTCGGCACCATGAAGACCGAGGTCCTCGGCGATGCCGAGATGACCGCGGCCATGGGCGGCGACCCGGTGAATGACCAGGAGCGGGAGACCTATTCCGTTGCCCTGCGGTGTCACGACCCCTCCGGGGAGACCTACTACGTGACCTTCACCCGTGACCAGGTCCGTGTCAGTTCCTATCAGGACGACGCAATCCTCGCACTCGTCGAGGCCTGGGCCGATACCGTGCCCGCACTGGCGTGAGCAACGAACAGTAAACATCCCTTTCCAGGGAGGGAGGGACCATGGATGAAGGATTCATGTTCCTCCTCGGCGTGTGCCTCGGTGGCCTGATGATGCTCTTTGTCATCCTCAGAATCATCACAGGGATGCACGACCGGATGGAGCAGAACCTGGGGAAGCGGTGACTTCTCACCACTTCCCTCTGACGGCGGGACCTCCCCCTGGAGGTGAATTCTATGGAACAAGAACTTGTCCAGATTTTTGAGATGCTTGTTGCCTTAGTGGCGGCCATCGTTGCCTACTGGCAGCACAGGCAGAAGAGCCAGGCGGTCGAGGCCAGGGAGGAGGCGGTCGTTGAGAAAGAGATCGCCGAGGCCATACAATGGACCACGGAGTCACAGAAGAATGAACTCGTGTCGTTCTTTGATCCTTCCGATGATTCGGTGACCAAACCCCCGGAATCGGTCCCGGCCAGGTCCTGGAAGATGAGCGATGAGACCAAGCGATGGGTGACCTTCAATCACAAGCCCGATGAACAGGCCTCTCTCCTGAAGCAGATTGCAGAGGCTGAGGAGCAGAAGAAAATGAGCTACTTCATCTCAGTACCTGGGTGCTTCTATGAGATTGAGTACGGGCTGGTGAAGGGAGGAGGGAGGGGGTAATCTCCCTCATCTCCGTCTAAAAAAATCACAATATCCCACGATTGTATTATCAATAACCTATGTTTTATGACAAAATATCTTGGTTAGATTTTAGTCGTGATGAGTGCCCAGTTATCTTTGTACTCTTCCAAATCCGATTGATAAAGTGCACAATGCATGGAATCAAATTTTTTTGGTCTTATTCCACCACAAGAATCCAGCCAGCGGGCGTGGTTTGCGACTAAAATCTCCTGTACCTTCGCCCATTCAAGTATGAAGAAGGTATCATCGCCGTATTTTTCACCGGCAACAACAAAAACACAAACAAGATGTGGGATCTGGAGTGGCTTTTTGTTGCCGATTATTTGCTTCTGTCCTTCAAAATGAATCTCTACGAATTTATCGATTGAAAACTGCCACGTTCCATTCTTACTAGTCTTGACTTGGATAGGGCATGAAGAGCCCTTGAAGTCTGTAACGATAAGATCAAAATCAGGGACATTTCCGGAGAAAGTAGTAGCGATAAGCCCTCTTCGAGCAAGTTCACCGGCAACGAGATATTCCCCAATCTGTTTGGTCAACTGATTACTTCGTCCTGTGGCCATAGATTAACATCCAATTTTTGATATTTATCAGGATATCGTGAAATTATATTTCACTCTGTTTGTCATATCAAGATGTATCAGAAATCTCGAAATTTACAACGTTATCTGCATACTACCGTCACTGGTCCGCTCACACCGTGCGGTTGTTCCTACCGATGTATCAATACAAACTGTTCGGATGGATTTGTTTCTTCGAATTCTATATCAACGGAAATCGCGATATACCTATTATTTTATGAAAAGTGATACAGTTCACCCATTACAAGATTTGCCAGTTATTTTCCTCGGTATAGGTGTCTGTCTCTATATACTCTGGCATTTGTTCATCTACTACCCCACAACCTGTGCAAAATATGAGTGGATGTCATATGGGGCGTTCACCTGCGGCCTGGGTCCTGGAGCCTACATCCTTGGGCTTGCAGCGGGATTGTGCCTGATATACTGGTTCTATTATTTACACTGGTGTTTGAAAAAATCACTGGAGTGAAGCAGATTATTTGAAAAAAATGCCTTTTTTAAAGCGATTTTAAGGCAATTTATAAATACTATCTCACTCTTTAATGAATTGAGGCAGTTAAGGTGGCAGAATTACCTCTTGCAGCCGTTGCGAGGCTTGCAAAGAAAAATGGAGCAGAGCGTGTTGGCAATGACGCTACTATTGCTCTTGTGGCAAAGGCAGAAGACTATCTTGCGTGTCTTGTAAAAGAATCAAACAAGCTCGCAATACATGCAGGACGAAAAACGATCAAGGAAGAGGATGTAGCACTCGCAGCGAGATCTGTATAATCCTCTCCCCTCCTTACTTCTCTATCATTTTCGGACTGAACATTCTGTGGGAACTCATAGATGCCCCACCATGCTCGCTCCGGTTACCGGTCCAGGCTCCTCCTTTCGTCCGGTACTCGGGGCACCTGCTCTCACATCGTGGGGCTGATCTCTTTGTGATCCATTTGATTTGCGCCATTGTTGATTCTGTTCTTATACAGGAGACAAGGGAAAGATTCCTTATATCACACTCGCTTCTGAACGAATGGATTGATTCATCATCTCCGTTCCTTCAAGGAGCGGTTGTACGATGGTTCGAAGTTCATCCCTGAATTTTGCCCATTCTTCATCAGTATTCATGTTATATGATAGCCGAATTGCCCGTATCAAGAGGAATACCTCTCTTCTCATTCCTTCGGAACCAGGGATTGAGAGAACGAGGTCTTTCTTCTGTTCCAGGAGCACCTCAGGATAGAGAAGCATACACCTATCTGTGTTTGTCTTGGTAGCATAGGCATACATCTGGTAGACGTCTGATTGTGAAACCCCTAAGTTGCTATCAAACGGATCAAGTGCCTTATATTTAGTATCAATAATAGCTCGGATTTTTGGAGATCCAATAATAATATCGGGTTTTAATCGGAATAATTCCTTGTTGTTCTCATCTTTTGCAAGTTTTCCGATGATAGGTTGTGCTCGGATGGGCACCTGGGTCCCGAAGAAGTAGGATGGATTCTCTTGTAATACTTCTGCGATAAATTCCTCGAATAATTTCTCCATTGGGAGTAACATTGTGAATGATTCCACATTTGATGCCTGGAGAGTCAAGGTTGAATGGGAAATGAAGATTTTGCACATCTCGATATACGGCTTGAAAATTTGGTTTAAACGAGTAAATGTGATTTTTTCAATATCTGCGATTGAAACTGGAGTAAGAGTAACTTGATCAAGTAAGTCCACAATGGTGCGAAGAGTCTTTGCTGTTGAGAAATCCGATACTGATCGGGCCATCAAGTGGCACGTAAATTTTAGGGTTCGATTCAGGGAATTATCGATAGAATATTCATGATAATGACAGGGAATAATGTGCATCCGACAAGGATTGTGATACTTTTTAAAATCGATTCTGCCTTTAATGACGTGAATATCATCGGATTTTTTAATATATTCTCGTTTTAAAGTAGATTTGATCGTATGAAGAAGATTTTTTGCAAAAATGTGGATGAAAATTTCAAAAAGATCGTATTTTTCCAAATCAAGATCTGCATAACTCATCTCTTTTATCGGGACCTTTCCCGTATACGAGAGCATTTTGAGAAGATTCCCAGCAATGGTGGTTCGATGTTCTCGATATTTGTCGTCTTTAAACAATTTTGGAAATATCTCAATGCTGAGGTCACCAATTCGAACAACTCCTACATAATTGAGAGGTCTGATTGTTTTCAGACTACATTCCATGAAAGGTTTAGACTGGTTGAGAGTCTCCAATAATCCAATTGTTTTTTCTGTAAGATAGAGCATCCCCTCTCGAAAAGAATCGCTATCGGCTTTTTGATAAGGATATTTCTGATATTCAAAAAGGGTTGCTTTGGTGGACATGTTATTCTTCAGTCATCGGTATATCTTGCCTGGTTACTCCTCTCGATATGTTCTGAACTGCATTCAAAAAATCTTCTCCGTAGAGTAATTCCTGAAATTCAAACGATCGATCTTCGTGAAACGTTTTGACAAAATCAGGTCCGATGATTTGCTCAAGTTTCTGGGGAGCGTCATAAAAGTACTCCTGGAGTAAGGGAATGATTTCGTGGTACCACGCGAAATGCAACATTTCTATTGCCTCCTCTTGGGAAGAAGCATCTTTTATTCTAGAGAAATAGCTGTGTCCGATCTGATGATCACGGTCATAGTTTGCTACGATTTTCGTATTAATTGTTTCAAGAAGGTCGACTGCGACATCTAAGATATCCTGAATTTCGGGTTTACTGGTAACCTTACGTATTACATCAATGTCTGGCATTAGTTCAATAAACCCAAATCTTCTCCGGAGTGCTATATCCACAAGTGAGATTGATCGGTCCGCAGTATTCATAGTCCCAAGAATGAACAAATTCGGGGGAATAGAGAATTTTTGTTTGGAATATGGAAGAGTAGTAATTAATTCATTCTCTTCACAATACCGCTTGTCAGCTTCAAGAAGTGTGATGAGTTCCCCAAAGATCCGGGAAATATCCCCACGGTTGATCTCATCGATTACAAGGTAGAACGGGACATTCGCAATATTCTCTCGAATACGCTCTTTCTCTTCATCGAGGAGCTGTGGTATTGATCCGCCGGGTATCCATCTTTTATCAACCTTTGCCTTCTGGAGAAGGATGTTGCACGCCTGTCGGGCGAATCTCTTGAAAATCCCATCCTGGACACTGAAACGAAGATTTCCTTCTTCATCTGTTTCTGGTCGGAGCCCTTCGATGAATTCTTCGTATCCGAAGGATGGGTGAAACGTGATAAATTCACTCATCGATACAGTTTCAAGAATCTTTGTTTCGGAAAGACCAAGTACCTCGTTGGTTAATTTGGGAGATAGTGCCTGTATTCGCTCCAATTCGATTTCATCGAGTTTTTTCAAACTGAAGGTCATTGACACTCTCATCATGAGGGTTTCTTTGAGTGTTGGATCTTCCTTCATTTCTTTGAAGGTGGGACCTTCCCAGGAATTTACATATTCCAGACGGATCGAATCCTTTCCCTTTTCAAGGCAACGAAGAATTGCTCTGTATTGTTGGAATGGGGAAGGCTGATATGCCAGGAGCATATCTCCCTCCTGCAATTCTTCATATGGTTTCTGCCAGTTGCGTTTTTCATTCCATTGGTAAACAAACTCATCGTTGGGATTTAGTTCGAATATTTCGCCATCACGGGGAGGCCATATTGTAATGGAGAAGACACGCTGGTCGAGATGGGATGTTTCTGAGAGCTGGTAATTCTGTTCTTTTTGTTGAAGGATGATCTGTCTGGCTTGGTAGGTCTTTCCAGTCCCTGGTGGTCCGTAGAGAATGATCTGCCCCTTCCTTTTTAGCAGGTTAAGTATCCGGGGGTCATGTTCTGTTTTTGTCAATCTAATCTTCCCGGGAATAAATTTCTCATAATCTTCATCCTTAAGATTCCAACTAAGGCCGGCAACTGACCAGAGGGGGTGTTCTGACTGCCAGTATTTCTGAAATACTGGCGTTTTCGCAATATCCTGTGAAAATTTTCCCGCCCATACTATCATCTGGCCATAGGAACTCCCTGGGTTCGGGAGTGAGTATCCCAGCATTTTCGCCAGGGTTGTCCACCGATTTTTCCTGAAATCAACAAATCTTTCTGGAAACGCTACAGTGAGAAAAAGAGAACCAAAGAGAGCTGCATGTGATTCTTTTAGGGCATTCTTACCCTCTGATAAATGAGAATTCATTAATTTTTCAATGAATTCATCGATTCTTTTGGCTGCTAATACATCATCTTGGGGAAAATCTTTGATTAAGGATTCAATTGCATTTTGTGCAAATTGAGAATCGCCTAGAAATGTTTTAAATTTTATTTTATCCTGTGTGGCAAAAACAAGAAGATTGTTTGAGATTTTATTTACTGCCTCAATATCTATTGTTTCAGCATGGACGAGATCTGAAAGAGTAGGATATACTTTCATTCGATCCAGGATTTCCTCTTCATCAATCGATTCCTTCAGATCATCGATTGTAATATCCCGTTCATGAACTACGTACTCCAATAGTTGTGCCAATTCTGCGTTCATTTTCCGAATAGGTTCAATATAAAAAACCAATTATGATAAGTATGTCGATTTTGGATTCCGGGTACTTTGAGCATTTCATCACCCTTATCCCCCCTCCACCCCTACCAACTTTCCATGCACCTCAATCCCGCCCAGACCAAAGCTGTCACTAATTCAGGCATCCAACTCATCATTGCTGGGCCGGGGTCGGGGAAGACACGAGTAATTGTCGAGAAAATACTCTATTTACTTGCCCAAGGAATCCCACAAAAGGAGATCCTTGCACTCACCTTCTCTGAAAAAGCAGCCAGTGAGATGGCAAAACGGCTTGAGGAAAAGATTACTCTCTCTGATTTAACGGTGAGCACATTCCACTCCTTCTGTTATAGAATCCTCCAAGAGAATGTCGCGGATTCGGGAGTGAGTGTTGCTGCAGGATTGATAGGCCAGACTGGACAGATGATTTGGGCTATGCGCAATATCGATAACTTTGGATTCGAGCATATCGAGATTGGCAATAATCAGGAAGAAGCGGTGAAACCAATCCTCGATGGTATCAGCCGGTTCAGAGATGAATTAGTCACACCCGAAGATCTGGAAGCTTACCTGAAAAAGAAAGAACAAGAGCAGATTCCAGAGGCCGAGAAGGAAACTATCGGCAGGTTACAAGACCTCCTGAAAGTCTATCGTGCATACGAGGTCTACAAACGCCAGACGAGAATGATTGACTATGACGATATGATCCATCTGGCGGTCACCTTATTCGAGAAAAAAGCGCATGTGCTCGACGAATACAAACGCCAATATCGATTCATTCTCGTCGACGAATTCCAGGATACAAACTTCGCACAGTTCGCTCTTCTTCGGCAACTCGCAGGAGATCAAGTGTTTGTCGTCGGTGATGACGACCAATCTATCTATCGCTTTCGAGGAGCCTATTACGGAAATTTTGAAGATTTCAGAGAGACCTGGAAGAAGCACGATCTTACGGTTCTCAATGAGAATTACCGTAACTCAAGGAATATTCTCTCCCTGAGTAGACAGTTCATCGGAGCAAGTGATCATTCAGATCCCAAAGAACTCTTCACCGCGAAGGAACCAGGAGCCCCTATCATTGTTGCCGAATGTGCAGATGAACAGACCGAGGCAGTGTGGGTTGCCGACGAGATTGAACGCTTGGTCGCATCCGGAGTGAGGTACAAGGATATTGCCATTCTCACAAGGAAACGTGCGTTCGCCACAAAATTTTCAAAAATCCTCAATCAGAGAGGTATTCCTACTTCATTTTCTGGAGAGATTGGATTCAAGAATGAACCTATCATCCGGGATGTTATCGCCTACCTATGGTGTGTTCATAATCCTCACACCGCTGGCATCTCACTGAATAGACTCATGAGAAGGGTCGGCGTCTCTGAGAAAACGATTCAGCAAATCAACCAAAAAGGCCGTTCACTCTCATGGGAAGATGATTTCAGCGATGGCGTCTTTGAGGCCATGCACCAATGTGATTCTCTCATCCATGAGGAGTACAGACCCGTCGTCCATGATCTCAATCGGACTCTCGAACACTTCGAAGAGATAAGGGATTCCCTTACCCTCTCACAGCTCCTCTATCAGGTCCTTATTTCTACGGGAGGATTTTACACTCGTGTCCTGGATGAGAGTAGAAATCGAGACCGCATGCTTCTGACCCAATTTTATGAAATGACACAGGAGTATGAGGCAGTCACCCCAAATGCAGAAATCAGCGATTTTCTCGAGTATGTGGATTATCACCGGCGACTTGATGAGGATGACCTTGAGGATGAAGAGGGGGACCACATTCATATCATGACCTTACACAAGAGCAAGGGAAAGGAATTCCCGGTTGTGTTCATCCCGGAGATGTCAGACAGGAAGTTCCCTTCAGAGTATCGAAAGAAACGATTTTCTGTCCCTCATGAACTTGCGAAAGGTCGAACCTCAGGCAGGGATGAAAAAGTCCTTTTCCAAGAGGAAGAGCGCCGGCTCTGCTACGTAGGAATGACTCGTGCGATAGAGCATCTCTATTTGATACGGGCAAAGTGGTATGGAGAAAATAAAAATGAATCAAAACCTTCTGCATTCCTGAATCAGGTTGATTATACCCACAATCCACTGATTCGCGTGATAGAGGTGCCAAAAATTGCGACTGATGACGTTGTCCTTTCGACCAACGAGCTCGATCTGCTTCGAGGAAAAGTCCAATATGAAGCAGTAGAGGCAATCTCAAGCATGCGGCTGACTACTGCACTCCAGAGAATTATCGAATTAGAGAAGATCAGGTTGATCGAAGAAGGTCAAGACCTTACACAGTTCAATCCTACAAGGTTTTTTTCGGTCCCGGATGAAAACGTGAGGATCGCCCAATTATTGTCGGGAACTGAAACACATCCGTGTGAGTTGCCAACACGGTTCTCTGCAACCTCATTGAAGGCCTATGATTCCTGCCCGCTCAAATTTAAATTCAGATATGTGCTCAAGATACCGTCCGAACCGAAAATCTACTTTGATTTTGGATCAGTCGTTCATAAGGTTGTAGAAATGCTCTCTACCCAGAAAAAGGAGGGAACTGCTCCCACACGACAAGAAGCACATCGATTGCTGGATCTTCTCTGGCCAAAGACATCATTTCTGACTCTTACCCAAGAACAGGAGAAGAAAGCAACCGCAATCCAGATTCTTGACACGTATCTTGCGTGGGAACTCCAGAATCAGAATAACATTTTCGCGAGTGAAGAATCGTTCACGTTCAAACAGGAGGGCCTCTCGTTTACGGGGGATATCGATCGGATTGAGAAGACCCCTGATGGCCAATTCCGTGTTGTTGATTTCAAGACCGGAAAGAAACCCTCCAAACTCACTAAAGCGAGTATCCCTGAGGAGATTCAGTTAAATCTGTACTGCCTCGCTATTCAGAATGTATATGGAAGGTTACCACAGGCCGCTTCGTTCTTTTATTTAGAAGAGGGGAAATTTGTTGATTATATTCCGACAAAAGAGACAATAGAGATATTTTGCAAGAGACTCCGCGAGATGACAGACGCAGTGCGAAACAGAGAGTTTTCACCTTGTCCAGGGTGGGATTGCCATTATTGCGACTACGCAGGATTATGCGAGGCGTTGGAAAAAAGGGAGTAGGCCGGGTCTAATAAAAACGCCACCACCATGCTCACTCCGGTCACCGGTCCGCTCCTCCTCATCGTCCGGTGCTCCCGGGCACCTCCGCTCACATCGCATCGCATGCTCCATCCCGCTCCTCGCAGACCATTGAGATGGACTGCTCGGCGGTGTAAGTAGATACTTTATTTTTTTCAAAATTTTCACGAGACTTCGAGTGCGAATGCAGCATTAACCGTATTCACTAAAGCCTTCTCACACTCTACTGGATTACGGTACCAATCGGTTGACCAGATACGATACAAATTCCATCCCAAACCTTCGAGAATACTCTGTCTTATTTTATCCCGATCACGTGCAACTGGTGATGAGTGATACATCGCACCGTCACACTCAATGCCAAGAACATATTTCCCTGGAGATTTGGGGTCTACGATGCCGAAATCAATGCGGAACCCTGCACATCCAACCTGGGGATGTACGGTATACCCTTTTGATTTAAGGAATTCAAAAACCTCATCTTCGAATGGCGACTCGGTATCTTCGAGGTGTGTAGTTGTGAGAGGGAAATTACCGTGCTCAGCATAATGAAGGAATGATTGTAAGATTTTCACCCCGCGTGCATTAGTTTTTGACGAATCTAAATCAATTGCCTTGAAATTTGAGAAAACAACACATTTTTCTTTGGCCCTCGTTACGAGCACATTCAGTCGCCTCTCCCCACCATCACGATTTAATGGCCCAAAATTGGAGGAAAGACGCCCTGATTCGTCTATCCCGTATCCCACACTCACAAATACAACGTCTCGCTCATCACCTTGAATCGTCTCCAGATTTTTCACGGCGAAATGTTCACCATCGGTCCGGGTAAAAAAGAACTCCATTTCGGGATGTCTATCTCGAATCTTCTCGATCTCATCCTGTATAGCAACCTGTTGTGCGATACTGAATGTTCCCACCATGAGGCTTTTTCCTGGATGCTGGGAAAAGTGCTCGATAACATGATTGGCAACCGCTTTCGCCTCTTCTCTGTTTGTACGTGAGCGGCCACGATCATATCGGGTGTGAGGTAAATGAACGAGTTTTAAGCCTAAATTATCTGATTCTTTCATCGGTGATGGATACACCATGAGCTTGTTCTCATAAAATTCCCGGTTCGAGACCGCAATCAACGATTCATGACGGCTGCGATAATGCCAGCGAAGGGTCTTCGTGGGAAGACCCGTTTTGCATAAATCCAGAATGCTTTCCATTTCAACAAGGTAATCCGGAGACTCCTCATCGAATTCACTTTCGACATCCGCCAACTTATCAAAAAATGAAGTCGGGGGCAACTGGCGAGAATCTCCCATAATTACGGTTGAATTTCCCCGTAATAGGGCCCCGAGGGCATCTTCGGGACGGACTTGACTGGCTTCATCAAAGATGACGACATCAAACGGCTTGATAGCCCGTGGGTCCAAATATTGTGCTACCGACAGGGGACTCATCATAAAACACGGTTTTATATCCCGGATGAGCTCCCCGGCATTGGTGAGGAGTTTTCGAATCGGTAAATGTCTTTTTTTCTTTCTGAATTCTCTGATGAGTATCTCCTTTTGCACGTCTCCCGAAGATCCCATCGAAAGGTCAGGAAGATTGTCAATAAGAATTGATTGCAGCCGGAGTCTGTTGTAGCGAATGACCTTATCATCGAGTTCACGGAACCTCTTGATTTTATCTTCATGTGAGATTCCGAAAAACTGCTGGAGTGCAGGCCGTTCAACAAATGCGAGCTGCAAAAGCGAATCATAATAATTAATCTCAAAACATGGAATGATATCGTCTGGCGCAAGGGTATCTGATTCAATCAAGGGGATAATATGATGCCCGAGCGAGTGTTGGCAATCATTTCTATATTGAATATAATTACTCCAATACACAAGAGAGTGGATATTTTGCTCCCATATCCGGAACTGGTTCTCAATCTCTTTAAACAGAACATTCTCGATTGGTTTTCCAAACACCATCAGAGAATTGATACGAAGGACTTCCGACAGAGAGTGAAAAGAGGCATGAAAGGCCTGATAGGCATTCAAAACCGTCTTCACCAGACTGTCAATATCATCTGATTTAATGCCTTTACTTACGATACGGGCGGCTTTTTCAGTCAGTTTTTCCTGGATGATCTCATATCGAAATTTTACTATCCACTCTTTAAATTCCTCGAGTGCGTCTGGGTCACTCTCTTCGTCATGCCAGTACGATCCAAATAAGGAAATGCCAGGATCGTGAGAATTCCGGATTGTATCCCGCATCCGGATGATTTCCTGAGCGAATTGAAGATCGTGGAGAATTTCCTCATCTCTCATTCGTGATTTCTGGAGGTATTGAGAAAGAATTGTATTTTTAAGATAACGATACCGGGAATTGAAATGTTTGAAATACGACTGTGATAAAGTACCATATTCTTGAATTAATGGCTGAAGATCCTGTTTCTTGATTACAGTGGGTTTTAATTTTTGTAATATCTCATCCCGGGAGGTTTTATACTGTCGAAGTAATGCTATTAACTTGAGTGCGTTTTCATTTGGTGAATTCCATTCAGGATTCAGCAAAATATTTTCATCAACCGGATTTGACGCTTTAAGGATTTTTATTGCATTGATAGAATTCCGTAAATCGTCATAGGAGGATATTGGAGTCATCCCGCATTCTGTTATCAAATGGTCGAGGGAATCGAGAAATTCATAGAGGTTTTTCCTTGATTCAAGTATCCTCCCTTTCACAGTATCAACATCTGATGGGAGTATTACGCCGGGGAATGTACCTCTCCAGGGATTATTCGAGAATGAACCTATTTTCGGAAGAATATGCTTTATTTGTAACAGACGAGATTTCGCGTGTCCCCAATCAGATTCATTGATTTCTTCTACATGTTCAAAATGCACGCGAGGAATGCTTTTCTGGTGGTTTTCAAAATGCTTCCGTAACAGATTACTCTTCCCCATCATTACGTGAGGCGTGAGGTTTCTCTTCCCGATGGGTGTCGAAATAGCCTTCGAATAATCATTTAAGAGGATAGCGAATAACCCCCCACATTTTCAGTAATCCATACCACTAAGTTGCAAAGAAAAGAAAAAAGACAACGATTTAACTTATCCAATTATCTCGTTTCTGATTCATTGAATTTTTAGCAAAGCTATCGCTAAGCAGGGTGAACTTTGCGTACTGTCACCAGATTATAGAGGTTGTACGAAAAACAGGCAAAGAGATTTTTCGCGTGAGTTCGACGAACAGACGTCACCATCACATGTCCAGCACAGAATCCTCTTTTAATAACCGCATAGGGGCGCTCAACAAGAGCGCGGACTCTGCTTATTGCTTTGTTTCTCCGTTTCTCTTTAATTGTAAGTGGTTTGCCTCTGACAGATTTCTTCATGGTTTTATCCATCGATGCAAACGGGATTGTTCCAAAATATCCTTTGTCCCGATACACCGTTTCTCCTTTTTCCGAGAGATCGATCTGGCTGTCATGAGTCGAAGCAGTTGTTGTGTCAAACCGACGGATGAACTGATATTCTTTGTCGATCAGAGAATGAAGTTTATACCCAAATTCTGATTGTGATCCTTTCTTAGCCCATGTTCCATCCCGACTCCGTCGTGTTCTTGCAGCATCTCCACGTGGTTTCTTCGCTGAAGCATGACCAGGATCGGATGTAATGAACGATGCATCCTGAATAACGCCACGTTTAAGCGAATACCCCTTTTCTTCCAGTTGTCGCTGGAGTTCATCCCAGATGCGATGTATTTTCCCGTTCTCTATAAGTCGCTCCCGAAACATCCATACTGTTGAGCGATCGGGGATCCTCTCGGGATATCCAAGAAAATGACGGAATGATAATCGGTCATGGGCAAGGAGTTCCACTTCGTAGTCTGATAGGCCATGCCAGCCCGCAAGGACGAGCATCTTGATCATCAATACTTCATCGTAGTGCGGTCTCCCTCCTGTTTCATCGTTATCACGATACATGTCGACAAGTAGCGGTCGAAATTTTTCCCAGTCGATTATATCCCGGATCTCTCCTAATTTGTTCCCTAATCCCGCTATCTTCGAATATTCCTGGTGAAGAAAATAATCTCCAAATCCGCCCATATATTCTATTCACTATACTAAGATAAAAATGTAAGCTAGGGTTTATAGCTGTTCTCTTAATTCAGATTTCAGGTGTTCAAGTTCGCGGAATGCATTTTCATCATAATGGATCTGCCGTTTAGGCTGTTCGGCAGTGCTCCGCAACTGAGTGATAATATCCATTTTTTTGGCTTTATGGCTGTGAAGTTCAAGGCAATAATCTCCAAGACCAACCTCGTCCAATCGATCTTTCACAACCCTCAATGCTGCCATCTTCTCGCTTACAAAGAGAATCGACTTGTGTGATGCGAGTAATTCGGCGATAATATTTGTGATGGTTTGGGATTTCCCTGTTCCCGGCGGCCCTTCAACAATGAGATTCCTTCCAGATTTACTATCTTCAATGACTGCAATCTGCGAAGAATCTGCATCACGGACGTAATAGGTGTCAAATGAATTCAACCGTGAATCCACTTCAGATTCATCAAATCCTCCATTACTACTCTCTTTGAAAGATTCAGGATTGAAGATCTGATTGAGGATAGGATGATCAAATAAGTTTTTCTCACTTGGCCAACGGTTTGGATCAAGGTCATTATACATTATTAATTTGGTAAAATTGAACAAGTCGAGATATGATTCGCCAGGGATAACCTTCCAGGTCTCCAGGTATTTAACGCTCTCTTGGACCAGATCAAAATATTTCTTTATATCCGCACCATTTTCACCCATCTCAAATTCGGGCAGCGTTACCCCGAGTTCTGATAACTTTGTTTTTAGGGTAATGTTGGTGAAAATATCCTCTTCAGTCCAAATGACGTGATAGATGTTTCGGACCCGTTCACGTGTCATTTCTACGGGAATTAACACCAAAGGCGCCTTGAGTATTTTCTCTGGATTCGTGGGTTCATACCATTCTAAAAACCCCAAGGCAAGAAAGAGAATAGTGTATCCTTGTTCCTCAAAAGCAGTCAATGATTGTTTATGCAAACTCAAGAGCCGATAATTGAGGTCTTCGGCATCCAGGATAGAATAGAGTGTGAACGATCTGCCCTCTTCGGGTGATTCAGCAAGGCTTCGCCCTGATGGTAATTGATCGCGTGGTTGAATCGATTTAATTTGAGGTTTTCTTTTATTGACCACCAGGTATGAGTACGCTTCAATGGGATCTATATTTTGCAGAGCAATAGAACGAATTTTTTTGGGATGATAATTGAGTAATTGATTTCGAAAAGAAAGATCCAATAATTTATTCCGATAAAATTGGACTTTTTCGGCAATATTTGACAAGACGAATCCGACCTAATTTGTTTTCCAGGTATTGCTATATACCCAGATTATTTTAAGTCTTATTCACACCTCCATCATACAGTGAAAATGACGGGGTAAAGAGGTATGGGTTGTATCCAGTGGTTACTGAATCTTTTCAACAGAAATACTGTAAACAGTTATTCAGGGCAAAAGAAACAGAGACAAGAAGAGGATGAGGAAGAGGAAGAGATTGAGGAACTTGTTGCACTTGACATTATTTAAGGGATAATCCATTTCGACGCAACACCATGTTCGCTCCGGTCACCGGTCCGCTCCTCCTGCCGTCCGGTGCTCCCTTTCTCCCTCCGCACACATCGTGGTGCTGCTTTCCTGCGGTGTTTCAGGGCCATTATGACGGCCATGTTCGTTCGTTTCACTCACTTCACATCGCCTGATCCCTCTCCCTCCTCGCACCATGTTTCACATCGTGCTCGTCACTGTGTTTGAGGCAGTGCAGCGTTCGGCTCCGCTGATACGTCGCTCAATCCCACTCCCCCCGCCCTTGCATCGCGCCGGGGGATAGGCGAGTATCCCCCTCTCTCGCACCCTCCGGGCCGGGCTCCTCCTCTCCCAAGGAGAGGCAGTAATCATGATATCCCCCTTTCGGGGCAAGGGGCGGACCGGGATCTAACAGGCGACCGGTTGACCTGCCGGACGGAAATGCGAAGCGAGAGCGGAGCGACCGGCCAGGAGAGTCAATCCTGTCGGCCGTTCAAATGAACAGGACAACCAGGACCAGCGCGGCGGAGGCCGCCACCGAACGTAGTGAGGGCGTTGCCGAAGCGGAGCGATCGCATGCCCCGGCCAACTTCCCGCAGGGCGAGCCATCGATACGAACGAAGCGAGTCGTGGGCGAGACCCGGAGGGCCAAAATTCTTTGCGTAAAACATACATAATGGATACATAATAGGTATTTTCATATTACTTTCACGCCGCATGGCGGCACTATATCATCTCTCCCGCCGATGATTATGTGGTGAGAAACACCATGCGTTACAACAATCCAACCTTCGAGCACATCGGCAGCGTGAAGAATGCCGAGGGTGTGCTCCGCATCGACATCAAGACCCGCCAGTGCGTCATTGCAAAGGGTGACGTGCAGCGTCTTATCGAGCGATGGCCGGTCAGCATCTACGATATTGCCGAGGTCATCAGCACCTGCGGGCAGCCGGAGGCAATCGGCCAGGCCTGGATCTCCCGGTCCGGCAAAGCGGTTATGTTCCGGATCAATGGCTTCTCGTATGTGTCTCCCTTGTCCCAGGTGAAGGGCATCCTGTCCGGTGAGAAGAAATATGCCCATCTTGCCATGATGGTGGAGCAGCCCGAACCGGGATGTCCGGCAGGTGCAGCAGCACCGGCGGGAGTCGCGGGGGTCTCGGCATGAGTACCCAGGTCCTCGTGCAGAGCCAGGAACGCCAGCCCATCGTAGTGGTGTTCACCTCCCACAACCTCGAATGGCTGGAGGCCATGCGGAAAGAGTTCAACCGGAGGTTTGACAACGACCTGACCCTTGAGCAGATCCTCGAGGGTGCGATTATCAACGAGATCTGGAAGCTCTCCCGCGAGATGTACATGAGCGAGGAGCAGACCTTCAAGATCGGCATTGAGGGGGACCTGTGATTATGACCCTCACTTCCCTTTTCTCGAATGATGAGACCATTTTCGCATACACCCGAGCTGATGCCCTCAGTGATGGGGTCCTGGTCGAACTGTCGGACCAGATTGTCAGCGAGGCAGGGATCAAGGTCAAGGTCGCAGTGACCCGGGCGGTATGGGATGATTACCTATCGCCATCCTACTTAGACGAGCTTTCTGGTCAGAGTGTGGAAGGGAGGATCTGGGACCTGCTCTGGATGTTTGGATGTGCTGCAAGACGGAGCAGGCATGCCAGCACGATACAGTTCCGGGTTCTGTTCGCGACCATAGAAGAATCGGGATCGATTGTCACTGAGGACATGCTGTTGAAGGCAGTATGTGGCCCTGGTGATGACGCCGAGCCGGTGATTACCATTATGCTCCCCTGGGAGGACTAGAACGATGGAAGAAGTGATCGTGAAGAAGATTATCGAAGGGCCGGTGTTCCAGGACAGCATTGAGATAGGGACGCCTGGAAAGGGTGGTGCAATCAAGGTCTATGGAGACTTCAGCCAACCAGATGAGTTCGAAAAGAGGATCCGGGACGCGGTCCGCCTGCGGAAGATGACCGTGGACCTCGTGGAGGGGCAATGACCACCCCAAAATTTTACACTACAGAAGAAGTTGCGGAGATGTTGAAACTGAATGTCCGGACCGTCCGGGCGATGATCAACCAGAAGCGGCTGCGGGCCGTGAAAATTGGGAACGAGTACCGGGTCACTGACGACCACCTGCGCCAGTTCATCGAGGACTACCAGACATAGACGCCGGGGAGATCTCCGATCCGAAACACCATGCGTTACTATGAGAGTATTCAGACCGGCCGCGGCCCCGGCTGAATAGTACATAGCCTACCCTTCATATCTCTGTTCTGGTATCCCACTTGCAGGTCCCACCACCACCTCCCGCCTGCCGGCCCGCGACAGCTCGCCCCAGCGAGCCGTAACCGGGGGCTTCTCGCTGGTCCTCGGTTCTCTGGGAGATTGCTGACGGTCGACCGTGCTCGGCTCTGCTTCCTTTCGTCCGCTCCTCCTCCCGTCCGGTGCTCCTCCAGGAAGCTCCGCTCGCACCGTCTCCCTGGTTTTTTCATCCTGGATGTTGGCATGACGACGCCCGTGATTTCGTCGCAGGCTCCTCATCACCGGCTGCACCGTCCCGCTTCTCGCGGACCGTTGCACGGACCGCTCGTCGCTGTTGCATGAAACACTGTGATACTACAGAATGCCCCAGAGAAGGTTATGTCCCGAAGGTAGTGTACACGAAGTGATGTAAAATTGGAATACCCCCTGTATCCAACCCAGAATTGCACAAAGGAGAATACAGGGCATGAATCTAAAGGAAGTCGTACTTAATTACCTTACCGATAACGACGAGG
>Ga0302247_1000623_pt1 | contig 32122 bp, 24 predicted proteins | sample AAG_UR_Ile_MG_FD_193529 | JGI IMG/M metagenome (GOLD analysis project Ga0302247, IMG submission 193529) | Enriched activated sludge microbial communities from anaerobic digester in WTTP, New Holstein, Wisconsin, United States - AAG_UR_Ile | ecosystem: Engineered > Bioreactor > Anaerobic >...
AAAAAACGGATTCATCTTGGCAAGAACATGCATGGGATGACTCCATATGAAAGATTTAATCAATACCTTAGAAATCGCGATAGTCAGTTAAAAAGAGTCACCCTTGAAGGTTAACTGTACAGGGTTTTTGAAATCAATCGCCAATTTTCCCGCCGCAAGGCGGCGGTTCACAAATTTAAGAATTTGTATTGCGACTTTGTCGCAATGAGACGATGGTTTTCTTCCGCCTTTAGCGGAAAGCAAAACGAGATTTTATTAAATTGTCGGTGTAAAAGCGTTGCCTTTTTATAAAATTAAAAATTTCTAAAACTCATGATTAAATATTTCATCTATTGCCGCAAATCAACCGAGGACGAGGAAAGACAAATCTTGTCTATTGAGGCCCAGCTCGCTGAATTGCGAGAATTTGCCAAGCAAAACAATCTATTTGTTGTCAAAGAATATTACGAAAGCAAAACCGCCAAAGAGCCGGGCCGAGAAGTTTTTAATTTTATGCTTTCGGAAATTGAAAAAGGCAACGCTTCGGGAATTTTAGCGTGGAATCCCGACAGGTTAGCGAGAAATAGCATAGACGGCGGCAGAGTGATTTACTTGGTTGATACTGGTAAAATTGTTTCGCTAAAATTCCCTACATTTTGGTTTGAAGCGACACCGCAAGGAAAATTTATGTTGAGTGTCGCTTTCGGACAGGCAAAATATTACACCGACAATTTGAGAGAAAACATTTTGCGAGGAATTAGGCAGAAAATACGCCGTGGCGAACTTTCGGCAAAAGCCCCGCTCGGATATTTTAACGAACCTCGTTTAAGAACGATTGAGCCAGATAAAAAGACATTTAACAAAGTAAAAGAAGTTTTGTGGGCTTTTGCCACGGGACAATACACGCTCACGGCAATTCAACGCAAAATGTTTTCTCTTGGCTTGGTTGGCAAAGATGGAAAACCGCCGCATCTTTCCACTATCCAAAAAATTCTCACTAATCCATTTTATTACGGACATTTTCGCTATCGCGGCGAAATTCATCAAGGATCTCACAAGCCAATGATTTCAAAGAAACTTTTTGACCAAATTCAAGAAGCGTTAATCACGAACGGCAAGCCCCGCAAAAAGCGAGGACCGAAAAATTTTTTATTTCTCAATTTTGCGGTTTGCAGCGAGTGCGGATATGCCATAACCGCAGAGCGACACATCAAAAAGAGCGGACTAAAATTTGTCTATTATCGTTGCACCCACAAAAGCAAAACGCAAAATTGCACTCAAACTCGTTTTTTGCGGGAGGAAGTTTTAACCGAACAAGTAAAAGAGAACTGTCAAAAAGTTTCTTTGTCGGACGATTGGCGAGAAAAATATCTCGCCAAAGTCGGCGAATGGGAAAAAGAAAACAGCCAATCGTCAAACCTTTTCGCTCAAAATCTCAAAACCTAACTTTCCGCCATAAAAACAAAAATAGACCGGCTTATGGACGGCTATCTTGAAGGCAGTTTTGAGCTGGCGGAATTTCAGGAAAAGAAAAACAAACTTATGGCAGAAAAGAAAGATATTGAGGAAAAATTATCTGATTTTGAGCGAAAAGGAAATCATTGGCTCGAACTCACGAGAAACTGGATTTTGGAAGCCAGCCAAGCCAAAAATCTCGCTTTGCAAGAAAATTATTCGGGAATGAAAAATTTTCTTAAAACCATCGGCTCGAACCGCCGCCTTGCGGCGGGAAAATTGGCGATTGATTTCAAAAACCCTTGGCATTTCCTTGCGGAAATGCCTGCCGAAGCGAGGCGCGAAGCGCCGAGCGAGGCTAATTCCTCTGTAAATAAACTTTGGTGGACCTTGAGGGATTCGAACCCTCGACCCCCGCGTTGCAAACGCGATGCTCTAGCTAGCTGAGCTAAAGGCCCAAAAAATCAAAATTTATCAAAAAATTTTAGGCACGTCCATTTTTAACAATCCTGTGATGCATATAAGTTATAATACATTCCAAGAAAAATTTTATTTTTTTATCTGCACGTACTCTTATTGCATATATTTCCATCAATAAATTTTCATACAAAAAATGTACAAATGAAACAATAAGCGATCCTGTCCTAGCATCTAAGCTACAAGCTCGCCATATACACGAACAATTACAAAACTGTAATTCTAGAGTTATTGGAAAGCATTTTTCATCGTGGCGTTTTATACATCAAATTTTTCAATCCAATCACAACGAGTTGTAGACCATTCACCAAAAACACCAAGCCAAAAACGTTTGTCACTTTAGTCATACGTTATCATGAACTAATTGCAGACAATAAACTTATTATTTTCTGGATATTCAAAATCCACAAACAAAATCCTTTACCATTTAATTTCACTATCGGCATAAAATTCCACTTCAATGACACTAAGTGGCATGTTGTGAAAGACTCCTCATTACTGTCCGTTAGGTTTTGTACAGGTATACTGAATACGGAACACAAAGCCTATTACTATTTAGTATTCATCATTACTTTTAGATTGATTTTATCAATAGTCAAACTCTAGCAACCTTTCAAAATCGCTTCAGAGAAGCCTAGATACCCCACCTTTTAGACTTCTGAGAATAAGTAGGATTTTATCCAAGAGCTTCCAAAATCTATATAGCAAGCCACTCCGCATCTAATTCGTATAATATATAAGTCCCATGGGGTTAGAAATTGATCATTTTATCAAGCCCACGCTTTGCAATATTATATGTAGCTACCTTATCTGAATCGGACAACGCGTTAAGCCCCTGTCGTTTACTTGATTCTTTTGAATCAAATCCACAATTCTCATTACTACAAACATAAGCATGCGATTCCCACTTTTCCTTTTTATCGGTATTACTTACTCCACAATGAGGGCATTTATTACTTGTTCCGCTTGTTGGCACATACACAACACAACCAAGCTGTCCTATGTTCATATTCATTACTTTTTTTAAAGAAGGTGGAACCAAACCAAGCGATTGAAATTTTTGCAAAATCTTCCATTCGATACGACTAGCTAAATTTCCTGAAAATTGGGATATATGGTGTTCCTTCTCTGCTTTTTTTAAATCTTCAAATACCAATAATCCTGGATATCTTTGATATAAGTGATACAAAATACCTACTGCATTCGCACAAATCGCATCTCGTAAATGATTAATTTTTTCAATGGAAATAAAATCATATCCTTTATTTTGCTTCACTAAATCGTGATAATTTTGTAATTCTTGTTTTATTTGATCCTGCGAAATAATCGAGTTAAAACGGTCATCATAAAAATATAAATATTCATTTTTAATTTCTCCTCTATTTTCATAGTTTAAAAAAAACGCTTGCTTATTATCTTCAAAACACACATGCTCCGAAGTAAATTTTTTATGTGTAACTCCTTCATAGATCTTCCTCTTCGCGCTTGTAATTTTCAATGCAAGATAGGTAGAAATATCACCATTCAATACAATTCTTCCTTTTATCAACTTTGCACAAGATAAATCTAAACATGAACTAATATTTATCTTTTCTATTACATTTGAATTATCCATGAATTGATCAGGGCTTTTGTAGACATATCTGCCTTCCACATTTTGGAATGTTAGTTCGTTTTCCTTGATCCGGTAAATTTCTAAATTAACAAATTCTGGTTTATGGTATTCATCCTGACCGCCATCATGCTTTTTATATCGCACTTTCTCAATTTCAGAGAATTTAAATAATCCAAGTGTAAGCAATTCTTTCTGTCCACGGTCTAATCCGTAATAATATTGTTCAAATGGTTTTTTCCCCTGATTGAATTGTTTGCTAAAATCTTCAAAAAATTTCTTAATTTCATCATCTAATTTAAACCCCAAATCTACATATTCATCATGAGCATTCAGAGTCACGCTGGTTGATAATAAAAATTGTTCTTCCTTTCTACGATTTTTACCCAATTTTCCCAAATCTCGCTCTTCCAAATCATCGAGTCTTTTCTCCACAAAGCTAATTTTCAGTTCAGGATTAATGCGGATAGGATATTTACTACTTGCATTATCAGATGACCAAAAATCCAGCCAAATTTTGGTATGAATTTCAGGATTATTCCTATCAAATAATCTTTTATTCTTAAAATTTTCTAACACTTCAATATCATCTTTTTCCAAATCATAACTGGTAATTTTATAAAAATAACCTTGAAAATCTGCGATCAAGTCATCTTTCATTTTTTCGGAAATAGTAACTATTTTTTTATAAAAACAAACTTGTTTCAAATCTTTTTCAAACTCTTCTTTATTTTCATAATTTTTTTGAAGAATTTCCGCCAACCCGTCAAATTTTTGTATCGCTAATGCTGATTTTGTAGCATCCAGAGACAATACCGCCTGATAAAATTCAATCAATTCTTTTCCATTTTCTGAAAACTGATCTTTTCGTTTAAGTTTGTCTTTATCAAAAAATTGTTGATATTTTTGTTGAAGCTCCTTATAAACAAGTGACTGTGTGCCCATAAAGGTGTTTTTATCAAATCCAAAACAAAGTTTATCCAAAGCACGCAAAGTAAGGGATTCAATCGCAAAAATTTTCCACTCGCCACTGGAATCATTTTGTAATGAATCAATATACTTCTTCGCTTTCGCTAAATTACCTAAAGAATTTCGCGGAATAAGCATTAAGTACTTTTGATTCCTGTGCCCTATAAGTACTGCCCAAGATTTGAGCTTTTCCGCGTCAATTTTCTCTTTTTCTAACGCTTTAATTTCTGCGTTAATCTTACCAAATTCTACAGCAATCTTTTTATGAAGTTCACAAAATCTTTTGTAATTAGAAAAAGAATATTGGAAATGCTTTCTTTTTCCTTGCGCACTTCTCTCATTCTTAAATTTCTTAAAATTTTCCTCACTTATATCATTAAATAATAGCAAATCCTGATTTCTCTTTAGATTTTGATAATTTTTATTCTGACTTGCAAATTCATAAAACGCTGATTTTTGTAATGCTTTAAATCGCTTCATCTGTTCTTTCAACTCACCAATTGGTAAACTAATCTGCATAAAACCGACTTTCTGCAAAAATGCCATCTCATTATTTTGGAAGGTATATGTTTCATCCAATCTTTTTTGTTTATCTCGAATTTCTTTTGGATAATCTTTCGGTTTTTTATTAACCGTATAATAATTTAAACTCGCGCGCTCCAGCTCTATGCCAAGAGATTGGCTGGGACTAAAAATATTAATAAGCTGTAATAATAAAGTTTTACAATCACCAAGCTTCGTCTTTATAATTGCAATATCGGAATTATCTGATTTATGTTCAATATTCCCGTTAAATAATTCGGCAATAAATTCAAAATTACTTCGCTTATTTATTTTTACGAGCCAAAAAATCGCTTCGGAACGTCGTTTCTGACTCTCCTCTGGAGCATTTAAAAATGTATTCAATAATGTGATACATTCTTTATTTTCTTCAAGCCATCTTTCAAAATATTCCTTCAAAAAAGAAACGCTATGCTCATTGATAGTTATTTTATTTGACTGTTTTCTGCCTTTATAAATTTTTATAATTTGCTGTTTACCAGCAAAAAATTCTGATTTTGTATATACCTTCATCCATCCGTGTTTAATTTTTATATATCTTGAAAGTTCGGTATTCTGTCCATCTTTTTTATAAAAAAGCAGTTGCCTCACGTTGTTAACTATTTCTTCATAAGAAGTAACAAAAGACCTAAGCATTTCAATAAAATCTTGATTTGTATCGGTAGGAGTATGATCAACTGGCTTCAATAAAAACCGAATTGTTTTTCGTAATTCGTATTTTCGTAAATATTGTAAGTTATTATTTGTCATATGGATAATTAATTATAATTTACCCTCACCTTACCACTCATCATGTGAGAAAACAAGGATTCCTGCATTTAGGTTAACAATGACGTATAAATATTATTGACGATTATTTTATCTAAAATCGTAACAAAAATAATATTAGTCTTCTACATTGCGAGCCCAAGAGGCATGAATACTTTCGCTTCATCTAAATGATATCTTTAAATATATCTATAATCGTTATCTTTACCGAAGCTATAATTCTAAGTACCGCACAAGTCAGTGATAATAAAATCTTTTTAGGTAGTCTCGTGATGTTACTTTGGGTAAGTGTTGATTCAGTGTTCTCTTGTCATATTTTCAAATTACTACTTTCAAGCTATCAGATCATAAAAAGAGTAATATTTCGTCATGAACAACATATTTTTCATCGAGATTGACACTGACTTTATTCATTCGATCTGAAATGAAAATTTCATCTCACATATTTTAATGGCATATAAATCACTTATTGAGCCTTTTAAGTGAAAAATTCTTGCAAGGCTAATCCATTTAGGAAATCAACAATTTCAGACAAATCTTTTATTGCCCACCTCTCAGGCATTCCCTCTAGCTCGCCATTCACCATTTTTCCGCCACTTTTTTTTATACGAATTATTATCGGCATTCAAAAAATTGAATTCCACAAATCACTCATGAAATAGTTACTAAATAATCACTTCCAAGATTTTATTTTAGTTGCGGAGGAACTCAATTTTATCGTCAAGTACTGAGAGTGCAGGCTAAATTATACTTGCTATTTTTTATTGAAAGAAAAAGGATCTTTTTGTTTACGATAAAATAAGTTTGTACGCGCTGACAATCAAATATATCCGTCATCAATTTAATAACAAAATTACAAAAAGCAGATGAAGTAGCAAAATTTTCAAATTCATATTAAATAAGTCAAATTATTTCCCAAAGTTCAAATCATGATAACTCTCGCGAAATTACTTATTCATTCAGTAAACAAATTGCTTTCACAAATCAAAAATCCCCCCATTTAGGAGAGATATTTAATGGTGGACCTTGAGGGATTCGAACCCTCGACCCCCGCGTTGCAAACGCGATGCTCTAGCCAGCTGAGCTAAAGGCCCAAAAAATCAAAATTTATCAAATAAATTTTAACTTCTCTTAATGAACCGATTAGCGATGTAAAGAATATCCGTTTTATGAAAAAAAGTCAATATCAAATAAAAAATAAAATTACTCGACATAAACATGATAGATTATTATAATTCTTTCAATATGAAAAAAATCTGGTCCATATTGTTATCTATTTTATTAGGCGCTTTAATTGTTGGAATAGGAACCGGTTATTTTTTATATTTAGCTAATCAAGATAGACAAATTTTGATAACCGAAGCCAATCAAGCTAAACTCGAAGCCCAAACAGTCTTGCAGAATAGTCAGCACGCAATTGAAGAAGCTAACGACAAACTTCTTAAAGCCAATCAAGAAGTAGAAAAAGCTCAATTAGCTTTACAATCTTTGATGTTTGAAAGATCTTTATTAGCCATAGCTGAACCTCTCTATCTAATTCAATCCGAAACCGAAAACTGGAAAACCATCATCAATCCCGCTTTTGAACTATCTCTAATGATTCCTCCCAATTCAATTTCAACAAACAATGATTCTAAATTACTAAGCATAGCTCTAGAGGACAATGCTGATAATAACGCAAATTGGCTCGAAATTACACCTTATCAAGAAAAAATCGCAAATGATTTACAAGCAAAAATTTCTTCAACAACTGATTCTTCATTTTTTATTGATGGTAAATTAATTACTGGTAAAACAGGAATTTTAAAAAATTCAAACGATATTAAAACAGCATCTGTTTTTATGATTTATATGAACGGCACAAGCACTCATTTAATTTGGATGCTTGATCCTCCTCCTTACAAAAAGAAAAACCGTGGGAATCCAACTAACGTAACACAAAAAGAAATATTATCTACTTTTAAATTTAAAAAACAGTAAAAAAAATTCTATTCCAATCAAAAATTTTATCTCTAAAAAATAAAATTTCTACGAAAAAAATTATTCATTGTGGATAATTTTTTTTAAAAAAAATATTTTTTAAAAAAAATTTTCTTTATTCAAAAAAATAATTATCTAAAAAAATATATAATTTTTAAAATACATTGATTTTACTAGTATTTTTGCATATTTTATATAAAAAAATTTTTTTAAAAAAATTTTATAATTTTTATATCTTAATGATTGTTTAATAAATAAATTTAAATAGCATGTATAAAAATATTCTTGTATTATAAAAATTATGTTATAATTAAATTACAGTCGAAAACATTTTAATGAGCTCGACTTCCAACATTGATTGGAAATTAACTTACGAAAGGGAGGTGATATACATGCCAATGAAGAAAAAAGCAACTAAAAAGAAGGTGGCCAAAAAACCAGCCAAAAAAAAGGTAGCTAAGAAAGCAGCTCCTAAAAAAAAGGTAGCTAAGAAACCAGCCAAGAAAAAGGTAGCTAAAAAGAAGTAATTTTAATAAACTTCTTTCCCTATAGGAGGAACTCCGCTCTCTCGTTAGAGCGGAGTTTTTAATTTTTAATAAATTATCAATTTCTAGCTACAAAATATTTATCGCAAAAAATAAACTTATCAAAACAATTTTGATTGCTTGAGATAATCCTCATCATTATAAACATGAATCTCACCATAAATACCATCATATCCTGGACGAACATTTATTTTACCTGCGCGCATCCTTAAAATTCCAGCTACAATTTCTGGTTTAGTTATTTTTAATAATTCAGTTTCTGATAAATCAAGTAAAATCACAAATTCACTAGCTTTCTCTATCATCTTTTCATATTCCATGATAACAGCTTTAGCTTGTATACGTTTTTTAAAAGCGTCAGCGATCAATTCTTTCAACGGTATAACGTGTCTGAACGGAATTGCGGATGATGGCTTGGGCGGATTCGGATCCCTATCAGATAAATCAAAAACTCTGGAGAGCACTCCAATTGTCAATAATTTTCCACAATTTGGACACCTTCCTCCTAATTTTTTAGATTTTTCCGGCTCGCACCAAAACTTGCAATCCGCATGCCCATCCGCGTGATACTTTCCCTTTTCCGGAAAAAATTCAATTGTCTCAATAAATTTTGTTTTATCATGTTCCAAAAGTATTCTATGTAACTCATGATAACTAACTGTATCCATTTCAAAAATATTTGCTTCTCTGCCCAAGTTATCGCAAGAATGCGCGTCCGAATTACTCATTAAAAATATTTTATCCAAAGAACTCACTCTCCAATTCATAGGCGGATCGGACGATAAACCAGTTTCCACTGCATAAATATATTTAGCATAATCCCCAAAACATTCTTCTATAGAATCAAAACCTGATTTTGAACCAAACATGGCAAACCAAGGTGTCCAAATATGAGCCGGAATCAATAAAATCTTTTCATCAATATCTAATAACAACTTTAACAATTCTTCAGAATCTATTCCCATAATTGGTCTTCCATCGCTTTTTAAATTATACCCCCTATTCAAAATCTTCTGCATTTATCTCCGCGTTTATAAATACAAGCAACTTCTGTAGACAATATAAAAGCGGTTTTTGATGACATATTTTTTAAAAAATATGCTCCATCTCTAAGTTCAAGCTTATCTTCAATTTCTTTTCTCCATCCCGGATGCAAGACATCAGCAGTGCCAATCAAATCAATACCCTTACGCTCGCAAACTTTAGCAAGATTTGTAATAGTTAAATCTTTTGAACAAGATCTAGAAAATCTTGAATGAAGATGTAAATCAGCGATTATTCTCATGACAAATAGCTTATCCTATTGTCATAATACAAACAATAACCCAATTATTTTGGGTATTAAAACACCATATCTAACTCAATTTTCATAACAATAGCTTTTTTTATTCAACTTCTGGCTCTATTATCTCCAACAAAACTTCTTGAGCTTGCTCACCAACAATCTCTTCTGAATCAAAACTATTCTCATCATCGCTATCATCAATAATTATTTCTTCTTGATTAAATTCTTGATTCTCTTCATTCACAATTTCAATTTTATCTTCCACAATCTGATCCTGTTCCTCATTTTTGTAATCGACAAATGTTTCAGTTGGAGTAACCAAAGTTGTTGTTGAAGTCGAATTCATTGTCTCACTCTTTAATACACCAACCGCAATCCAATTAAACTTCATAGTGCGTCCACAATTACTCGGATTCAAACAAGCTCCTTCATCTACTTCAATTCTAAATCCATTTACTGTCTTTTTAGAGATTCTAAACTTACCGAGCCAAGGAGTAAAATATTCATCAGCATCTGATTCCGGAGTCACAACAACTACAGGCATTGTTTCAAACGCATTAACAAATTTAATTTCCACAAAATTATCTCCTGCCGGCAAATCAACTACTCCTGCCGTATCATTAGATACAACAATTTTACCCACCAACTTTGTATCGCCTCCCACGGTCAAATCCCCAGCTACCAAAACTGCTGTTTTAACTATAAGAATATCTAATTGCGCAAATATCGTATCATTTAAAACCGTTCCATTCGCATATTGAGGGTTAATTAATCCACCAGCTACTTGTTCAATAGCATAAGCATCGCCCACAAAAGCTTGTTGAATTACTCGCGTGGAAGTGGTTTCACCCAAAAAACCAGCTAACTGACCCAACGATGTCTCTTGACTGCCAAAATAATAACCAGTTTGCACAACCATCATAATCGTGCCCGTCAAAACATTATCCGTTGTGCGCTCCTCATCTTGCATTGAAGAAGTAAATGCTTCCATGGCATGCCCAATAATCATTCCGGGTTTAGTTGCCTTCATGGCATATCCATGAATTGAAGCCGATGTTAGCGGATCTCCAACTTTAATATCTCCGTTTTCCAAACTTACCTTAACCGGCACGCGCCCCACCAAGGCCACGGCCACAGTTTTAACATCTTTATTTTTTGATCCAGCCAATAAGAAGCCAGGCTTGGTTGATACCACGCCCAATAATTTGCCATCATATACTTCTTCAGCACGTTTTACATATCCTTCATTATCCTGATCCAACACAACCACTTCTCCTGCTTGCAAATCATTACTCAAAGTCGGATAAGATTCGGCCAAGTCAAAAGCCCCCGCCTCGGTAATCAAGCTATGCGAGAACATAAAGCTTTCATTAGCAAACCACATTGAACCAGTTGAAGAACCAGCTTCAAAACTCAAAGCTCCAGAAGCTGTCCTATCGCGTTGATAATACCAAACCTGCCCATTACCCGTAGCATTACCACGTCCCGCATATAAATATCCATTAAATTCCGCAAAATCGTAAACAGATTGAAAACCCGTTCCACTCAAAGAAGTTTTAGACACAGTTTGATTATATTCAAGAATAGCGCCATTATTGGTTGTGCCCTCCAAACCTATAAATAACAATCCATCGTAAACTTTCAAAGCCGTAATCGCATTTATTCCCGCTCCATTGTCTATGGCTGGAGGTGTGATACTGTTATAATCAGCTGTATTATCACAAAGATCAGGATCACCCGCTTTACTTGGATAACAAACCATCAAATCACCATCTCCAGAACCATCACCCAAACCTTGATATAATAATCCATTATAAACCGCTCCACTACGAATACTATCCCAATTACCAGTAGTAAAATTTATCAAACGTGTCCAATCACCAGACGCATCACATCTATCAGAATTACCCGCAGCGCTAGGATTACAAACAAATACATCATGATCACGTGTACTACTTCCTGGATGAGCATATAATCTATTCTTATATACCACCAAAGACCAAGCTTTTTCATATCCAGCTACCGGCAAAGCAACATTCGTCCAATCAGACGCATTATCACAGTCATTTACATTGCCACCCCCTGCCGGGTTACAAACACCAACCGAAGCGCTACCAGCCACATCCGTATCATTCGCCACATATAAATAACCATTATATTCAACCAAATGATTGATCTGTCGCGGTCCAGCCGGAAAATTGGCAGTAGCCCAATCTCCACTATCACAAACCAACGGATCTCCCGTTAATTCCGGCCGACAATATCTAACCACTCCTAAACCAACCCCATCTCCTTCGCCAGCATATAAACGATCTTTATAAACCAACAAAGAATTAACTCGACTAGCCGAAGCATTATTATAAGAAACGCTCCAATCAGTAGCCACATCGCAAATCTCAGGATCCCCTCCTGCCTTAGGATCGCATACTTGAATATCTCCATCGCCCGCACTATCGCCTTGACCAGCGTAAAGATGATCATTAAATACAGCCAAAGATCGAATTGATTCAATACCCGTGGATGGTAAAGCTGAATTAGTCCAAGCCGTAGCAGTTCTTGATCCTTGTGAGCCAACAGTTACATTCCCTTCAAATCTTCCAGCTCCATCAACATGTAATTTAACCTCCGGAGAAGAAACGCCAATGCCCACATTACCATCAGAAGAAACAGTAAACCTTTCCGTTCCCGCGTGACTGATAATAAAATTATTTAAAAGGGTTTTCGTTAAGCTCCATGAAGTAGACGATCCAACGAATAATATATTAGAAAAAATTTGATTCCATCGATAATTATCAGAACCTAAATTATATGTATCAATCAATCCAGGAAAAATTGACCCGGTCGAAGTCCCTCCGCCAAATTGAATTGTATTAGCAGTTATATTCCCTTGCGTTGTTACTTGATTCAAAGTCGGCACTGATGTTGTTACCGCCTGACCATTAATATACATGGCTGATGATGAAACAAATCCCGTAGCCCAAATATTAGTTGAAGTCACATAATTTACAGCCAATCCCTGCCAACGATGAGTCGCGTCCCCTAAAGTATAAGTATCGGTAATAGCCGGTGATAAATTAGAATTTATATAGCCCAATAAAGCAAAATTAGTACCAGTAGCATTGATAAATAAAGCCGAAGTTGAACTCACACTACCGTCAATCCAAACATCTTGCTAAAATTTAAAGTCATTAGTAGATGTACCGCCTGCAAATTGAATAGCATGCATGGTCGTATTTCCATTGCTTGTAACATCCTGCAAGGATAATCCCATGGCCGATGATGAGACATTGCCAATTACGGTATCCAAATCTTTCAAGACAGCTTGTACTGTTGTTGCATTAGAAAATGCAAATTCATCATAAGCTCCCACCAAATACGCTCCAGAAGTCAGTGAATTACTACCAACATTATCCAAACGAATGCCTTTGACCTTCAAATGATCACTAATAGCCAAATATCCTGTGGTAGTAACATTACCTTGCCGATTTACAGTAAACACGTCAGACGAGCCGTCAGACATGCGTAATAAATAATCATATACATTAGAAGTGCCTTGAGTCTCCACAAACAAAGCTGTTCTCAAAGCAGTAGCCACATCATAAGAAGTTTGATTCAAGGCAAATAAATTACCTCCAGTATTTGGAACCGAACTTGAGGCGCGCTGTCCTTGCAACATTTCCGCATTCAAAGCATAAGGCACGGCCGTCAACCTCTTGCGTGGCAACATTTCAGAATCAGTAGCGATTTTTACACCTAAATATATAGTATCATTGTTCCAATCTATATCCAAAGGCACTTGTCCGGCATCTGTATCTCCCAGCAAAATCGTAAATAAACCTTTTTGCACATTAACCGATATATCTGCCGGATCTCCAGTGGGCAATCCATTGGTAGTGGAAGCAGACCAAATATGCGAGCCGCCACTCGCTTGATTATACAGTTTAAACTGCATTTGGTAGTTCCCATCACCAACAGGTTGCCCACTGCTATTCATAAGCTTACCCTGATAATTAATTTGCTTGTTAATGCCAAAAGCGGCTTCTGTTTTAGGAACCGCCATTCCCAAAACATAAGCCGCTGTTGTAATCAAAAAGACAAACAAAAAACCTCTCTTGGTAAAGAATTTTTGTTTGGATTTTTGATTAAAAAGATGGCGGTCTTTTTGTTTTAACACAAAATTGTTTTCTTTCTGACATCCGCAAAAATCAGAATAAGAAAAATTTTATTTTAAGGAATAAACCGATAAAAGATGTAGCGGCATCTTTTACCCCGTAAAACGGCTCAAACTGGGGTATACAAAAAACTATAAATGAACATCATAATCGCACAAACTAATTCACACTATTGAATGCCAAATTTTATTTATTTTTTAAAATGTGAATAATTTTACTATTTTAACAACAACATTGTTTAGTTTTATTTTTACGAATTTCTATACATTTATTAAATTAAAATCAATGTTATTTAAAGTATATACTAAATATCAAAAAATAATTTATATTATAATTTACGTTAATTAAGCTAAATATATTAAGTAAACAAAACTAAACATCACTAAACATCTGTTAATAAAATGTGGAAATTTAAAAAGACCCAAATAAGGTCTTTTTAAATTTAATTCTTTATTTATTGCGTAAAATCTTCCCCCACTATCACCACAAAATCTCCTTTTAAATTCGAATCTTCAGGTTTTTCTTGACTCACTTCAGCATCAGTTATTTTTCTTAAAGCATCTAATGTAGCAGGCATTGGTTTATCAGCCAAAACAACAATAATTGTTTTTTCATATCCTTTTTTCTGTGCGTCTCCAATATTAGCCACTGTCAAAGCTGAATCAGTTAATTTTGTTTGCATCTTCTTGGCCAAACCTGCTATTTTTGTGCCATTTAAGACAGTAATCACCGCTTTTTCTGATTCAATGGTGCTACTTGGTACGTTATTATCTTGTGTGCTTGTAGATAAATCTGTTGGTTCTGTAACCTGGGCTTGCATTACTCCATCCTGATTAGAAATCAGCATAACCGAAATTAATTTATCTTTTAACGTGCTGTACAAAACCGCTTTATCAGACCAAACCAAAAGTCTGTCCCCAACTTCTGCTTCTTTATAAAAATCAGGCTGACTACTTCTTAACAATTCCGCATCCCTCACCGTGGCTATTGTTGGTTGTTCAAATTTATTAATTTCAATTAATTGACCAACTCTTTCAACCAATTTTTGTAAATCTTCTTCAGAATAAATTGGCAGATTATCCTGCTGTTGCTGTTGTTGCTGAACTTGCTGATTTTGTTGATTTTGCAAAGGTTGTTTTTTATTAATAAAAGTTTTTGCCAATACAACCACCGCAACTATAACGATTATGGCTATTACTGTAAGTAGAAAAAAAGATTTTGGCGCTTGTTTATGAGGTTCTAAATTAGATTCAGAAAAATCTTCTTTTAATTTATTCGCACTCGTCTTTGAAGTTTTAGTTGATTTTTTTGACTTTATCATATGTAAATAAGTATAGCATAAAAACATTTAAATGATACATGTGCACAACTAAAAACAATTTCAAAAATCATTCACTTTGATTTAATAGATTTATTTTATTTTTAATTCTATTTTTTATTTACATTATTATTATATCAAAATTATTATCTAATATTAAGTTTATATATATTGTATATAATCTTTTTAAAAATTTACTTCTATTCCTTATATCATAATCCTCCAAAAAGAATAATTAAATGAAATTGAAACAAATTATTGTGCATAACTTAATATCAATTTTTTATTATTACCGATTTATCCTATAACTCACCAATCTCATTTTCCTTCATTTTATTATCTTTTCAAACAAATCATTTTCAATTTAATTAACAATCAGTAATCAGTCATCCAAACAACAAACGAGTCACTTTAAAAAACAAATGATATTTTTATTTGGTTAGTTAATAATTTCTAATTCTAAATCTGTAGTTCCCCGTTCATCAAATTTTGGCGATTGTGTGTAATTAAAAATATCTCGCTCTAAAAATGAATATGAGCAAAGTTAATAAATCTAAAACACAAAATCCAATGTTCCAAATCATGGGTTTTAAATTTCAAATATCAATTTGAAATTTCAAGACTCATGTCAAAAAAAATCACCCCATCATCTAATTGGGGCGATTTGGATTTCAACGTAATTTTGACGCTGAGTTTTTATATCATCTTCGATTTTGGAAGATATTGGGTTTTTGTATTCGCCGTTTATTTTTATTTTTAGTGGGTGGTGGGTTGGAAGGTGCACCGGCGAATTTCTTATACCCTATGTACATTGTATCCAATAATTATACAATATAAAAATCTTCGCTTAATCAAGCGAAGATTTAATAATTAATGAATTGGGGATAATGTGCTATTAATTTAATAAAAGTATTCATCCAATCAAAATAAAGCCCACGCCGGAGCTCTGGGATCAAAAAGTAAATAAGCAAAAATCAATAACAAAGTAATCACAAAAAAAGCCAAGTGCCAGTGTACCACATGTTCTATCCAATAAGCCCAATCTCTTTCAAAGTAAGAATATTTCTGATCAATTTTTGCTTTATGTTTTTTAAATTCAGAAACTCTTTTCATATAAAGATATTATAACACAAAAAAAGTCCAAGCGGACTCTTAAGTTGTTAATTCTGAAATGTTAAACGCATGACGCTAAACATCCAATATTAGTATTTCAATGTTAGGCATTCAATGTTATTTTCATCAAGATCATCTTGGATCTTTCTCAAGAAACTTTAGTCTTTAATCTTGTCTCATTCCATTTTAAAAAATTCTGGTTCGTAAATACCCGGCTTTATAACCGTGCCTCCAGGTATACGACAATTTGGAAAAAGCACAACACCAGGATAAGCGGTTACATTTGCTCCAATAAAGCAATTGTCTCCAACTATAATTCCAAGCTTGTATCTACCAGTTAAAATCGAATCCTTCAATATTTGATCATTAAAGCGTGGAAACGAAATTTCTCGACCACTGAAATTTTCATGAGCAAATTGTGCTCCGGGTCCAATTTGAACATTTCTGCCAATTAAGCAATCAACTATTTCGGAACCTGAATGAATCTTACTTCCCGCCCTAATAATCGACCTACGAATCGTAACGCCTTGACCTATAATTCCTCCATGCCCCCCATGGCCAGGTTCGGGTTGAAAATTGTGACTTTCTCCGTCACCAATTACAACATGACCCAAGATGCCTCCATTATGTCGAATTTGTACTGCCGGTCCTATATAAGTCGGGCCAATAATCTTAGCCGAACCGTCTGATTGCAGATAATATCCACCTCTAACAAGCAATCCTCGCATATCAAACTCAGGATAAGCTATCTCCTGTTTATACACATCTTGAACACAAGGATATCTACAAGCAATATTTTGCTTAACATGAATATTTTTTACATCAATCTCAATAATTCTTGGATCGATATTCACAATAGCTTGTAATAAATCGAATAATTTATTTAACGGTTCCCAAACCGCATCTTCTTGGCTAAACAAAGTACTATTTTCGTTACCCAAATAAAAAAATGGCTGTGTTTCAATGCCTTGAAAATCAAAGAACAAATCTTTCACCTTAGGCGCGTTTACTTGATATGCCATGTCACTTACTCCTTGTAAAAGACATAAACACAGAATAAAAAAATATCCACACTATGTCAACAATAAAATCCTATTAAAAAATTAGCTTTTTATAGCTAATTTTTATAAATAATTTATTTTCTATCCAAAAATTTTTTTAAATAATTGCTTTAATCTTTGCCTCATATTTTTTGGCTCAATTGTTGTTGATAAGTTTTTCTTCTTACGATATTCAATCAAATGCTTTAACTGATCTCTATATGCTTTTAAAAGTGGGAGATTTTTCTCTAACTCTTGCAATTCTTTAATTTCATCAGGTGTTCTATCTCTTTTACTAAACAAGGCATGATACCTGTCAGATTTTTCTATAAACTCTTTATCCACAGCATTAAATTCATCAATCCTCGCAAGTGGTAATTGAACGGTTAACTTATTTTTCTCTCTACCTAACTCAGTTAATCTTTTAAATCCCAAACCTCTTATTTCAGGATCGGATGAACCAGCTTGTTTTTGGGCTTGAGATATTTCTTCATCCACTCTTTTTAAATCCGATTCAATTTGTCCAAGATCAAACTTTACTCTTTCTGTTAATGGTTCAACTCTAACTAAGTCACCTCTTAATTCTACAAGCTTTGATTGATCACTGGTAATATGATCGTTGATAATTACTTTTGGCTCATGTTTCACTAAATACGGTTTCGGAGGAATATTAATCTCCGGCATGTTCGCTCTTTCATGAATCCCCGAAATCTCATCAACCGGTTCACTTTTTATCTTCAATGTGCCAGTTGGGCCAAAATCTTTTGACGAATTTCGAACAGTATCAATATTTTGTTTGTTGATTAACATTTTTTCTGGATTCATATATATAAATTATATCATAAATATATAATCAAGATTACTTACAATTTCATACAAAAAATTCCCGTTGTGGATATATATAATTATTCCGTAAAACAATATTTTTAATTTTTAATTCAAAAAACTTCCGTAAAGGAAGTTTTTTGTTTAGTCCGGCAGCGGGCTACTCTCCCAGAACCGGATTGGGTTCAAGTACCATCGCTGCTGGCGGTCTTAACTGCTGTGTTCGGAATGGGAACAGGTGTAACCCCGCCGCTTGAGCCACCGGCACAACTTAGCAAATCTAGTTACGAAGTCATGTCAGTATCTCAACAATAATAAAATTATCTTTATTATTCGATAAAAAATAATACGTACAAGGCAAAATGTAGCAATATTTTATGTTTATGTAATATTAAACATAGAAATTTTGTGTACACGCGAAAAATTTTACCATCCAATCAAAATTCAATATTCAAAATAGAATTTTACTGCTTGAATAGTCAAAGCATCGAGCTATTAGTACGGATCGGCTGAACCCGTTACCGGGCTTACACCTTCCGCCTATCAACCTCCTAGTCTCGGAGGGCTCTCTGAATCCTAATCTTAGGAACGGCTTCACGCTTATATGCTTTCAGCGTTTATCCAAACCGAACGTAGCTACCCGGCGGTGCCCTTGGTAGGACAACCGGTGCACTAGAGGTTCGTGAATCTCGTTACTCTCGTACTAGAGATCCGATCCTTCAAGATTCCACGCGCATAGTAGACAGGAGACCGAACTGTCTCACGACGTTCTGAACCCAGCTCGCGTACCGCTTTAATTGGCGAACAGCCAAACCCTTGGGAGCTTCTCCACCCCCAGGATGCGATGAGCCGACATCGAGGTGCCAAACCTCGCCGTCGCTGTGGACGCTTAGGCGAGATCAGCCTGTTATCCCCGGAGTAGCTTTTATCCGTTGAGCTTCCGCCGTCCGATATCGTACGGTCGGATCACTATGTCCTGCTTTCGCATCTGCGCGACTTGTTGGTCTTGCAGTTAAGCCGGCTTACCCCATTACAGGACGCACGCGATTTCCATCCGCGCTTAGCCGACCTTTGTGAACGCCTCCGTTACTTTTTGGGAGGCAACCGCCCCAGTTAAACTACCCACCAGATACTGTCTCCTATTCCGGATTCACGGATTAAGATCAAGAGCCACAACGGCACAAGGGTGGTATCTCACTGGCGCCCGAAGGCTCCCACCTATGCTGAACATGTACCGCTATGACCCAATATCAAGTTATAGTAAAGCTTCACGGGGTCTTTTCGTCTGACTACGCGTACAGGGCATCTTCACCCCACTTGCAATTTCGCCGAGTTCCATGTGAAGACAGTCGCAAACTCGTTATGCCATTCGTGCGGGTCGGAACTCACCCGACAAGGAATTTCGCTACCTTAGGACGATTATAGTTATCGCCGGCGTTCATCAGCGCTTGACTTCAAAGCTTCAGGACCGAAGTCCTTAACCTCTCCGCTTAACGTTCTGACACTGGCCAGGCATCACCCCCTATACATCACCTTACGGTTTAGCAGGGAGCTGTGTTTTTGGTAAACAGTCGGTTTGCGTCTTTTGCTGTGGCCGATCAATGATCGGCAGGCCTTATCCCGAAGTTACGGCCGCTATTTTGCCGAGTTCCTACACACGGATTCTCTCGTACACCTTGGCACACTTACGCCCACCCACCTGTGTCGGTTTGCGGTACGGTTACCATAAAGTTAGCTCTAGAAGGTTTTCTTGGCACCTCATTCTCTTCCCTTGCTCCACTTGCGTGGTGCTCGCGATCGCCTCGAGGCTTATGACTGGTGGATTTGCCTGCCAGTCACCCCTAAGCGCCCAAAGATTCATTCCGGGAATCTCGGAAAATGCAAAAATGCGTCACTCCATCGAAACAATACGGTAGTGCAGGAATATTAACCTGCTGTCCATCGACTACGCCCTTCGGCCTCGCCTTAGGACCGACTAACCCAGGGACGATTCGCGTTGCCCTGGAAACCTTGGGTTTACGGTGGACGGGATTCTCACCCGTCTTTATGCTACTTATGCCAACATTCTCTCTTCGCAACGCTCCACGGTGGCTCACGCTCCCGCTTCAGCGCTGTTACGAACGCTCCCTTACCGCCCCTCATGTCTCGCTAATACTCAACATTCTAATAATTCAAAATATGCCGAACATTAGTGAGACATGAGAAACTCGCGACGTCGGTATCGTACTTGAGCCCCGGTAAGTTTTCAGCGCAGAAAAACTTGACCAGTGAGCTATTACGCTTTCTTTAAAGGATGGCTGCTTCTAAGCCAACCTCCTGGTTGTATAAGTCTTTCTACCACTTTTCACACTTAGTACGAATTTAGGGACCTTAATCTGCGATCTGGGCTGTTTCCCTCTTGACCAATGGAGCTTAGCCCCCATAGTCTGACTGCCAGGAACACATAATGGTATTCGGAGTTTGGTTGGGAGAGGTAGGCTTGCGCCCCCGCCCCCATTCAGTGCTCTACCCCCATTATGCTATTAACTGACGCTAGCCCTAAAGCTATTTCAGGGAGAACCAGCTATCACCCAGTTCGATTGGAATTTCTCCGCTAGCCACAACTCATCCCCGAGTGTTGCACAGCTCGTGGGTTCGGACCTCCTCCCGCATTTCTGCGGGGTTCATCCTGGTCATGGTTAGATCACTGGGTTTCGGGTCGTGTATATGCCACAAAACGCCCTATTCAGGCTCGCTTTCACTAAGGCTACGTCCGCGCACGGACTTAACCAAGCGACATATAGCACACTCGTTGGCTCATTCTTCAATAGGCACGCCGTCACTCGTATCTCGCTATTATTCAACACTCATTCAATCAATGATTAATTATCAATCATTTTACAGTGTCGAATATTAGTGAGACACGAGCTCCGACTCCTTGTAAGCGTATGGTTTCAGATACTATTTCATCGCCCTCCCGGGCTACTTTTCAGCGTTCCCTCACGGTACTGGTTCACTATCGGTCAGTAGGAGTATTTAGCCTTGCCACATCGTCATGGCTGCTTCCTGCGGGATTTCTCGAGTCCCACAGTACTTTGGATCTGGAACAATGCGTTTTAACGATGATTTCGTCTACAGGTCTATCACCTTCTTTGGATTCGCTTTCCAGCGAATTCGACTATCAAGTTAAAATTACGCATCCGTGCTCTTGAGCACACGACGCTCCGTCCACAACACCAATTTATACGACAGCTCAAGCTCGTCGCTCATGTCCGCGGTTAAACAAAAGCTCAACTCGGTGCATAAGTTAGTATAAAAAGGTTTAGGCTGGTCCGCTTTCGCTCGCCACTACTAACGGAATATTGCTGACAACATATCTCACTCCAAAAAAACCTTGGAGAAAGATATGAGGTCAGCGGTCTTTTTTCTTTTCCTCTAGGTACTGAGATGTTTCACTTCCCTAGGTTCCCATCTATACGCCTATATATTCAGCGCAAGATAATTCCACATGATTGGAATTGGGTTTCCCCATTCGGACATCTCCGGATTATAGGTTGCTTGCCACCTCCCCGAAGCTTATCGCAGGCTGCTACGTCCTTCATCGGCTCCGTACTGCCAAGCCATCCGCCATACGCCCTTACGTGCTTTGACCATCCAAACAATCAAGTAAAAAATTATCAAATAACAAATTCATCAAAAAGCTAAATCATTCTTTTCTCTTTTATAAACTCAAATTTTTTACTTAATATTGGATAAGCACTTTTAGGTGTACACTTTACTCTAATTGCAATTTCTATTCTTTGTATCTCTTATCCTTAGACTAACAACTAGCAATTTAAAGCTAGTAAGCTTATTTAATAGATACAACAGAAGATTGCCTTGTACGTATTATTTTTTATCTTAATTAACATTGCTCGTCTCAAGCTTATCGCCCTAACATTCGACGTTCAATGTTATTTATTGTCGAAGATCTCCGCCTTCTCAGACGGTATTGCAAGTTTCAGAATTTTCTGACCCTTGCAACACTGTCGGAAAAATTTTATAAAAAATTGACTGCGTGGCAGCCAATTATGAATCCCATTCTAATGGAGGGATCCTTTGGCTCACGCCACTCATCCTTTCGGATGTGTTAATATTATATTCATCATGGATTCTCCATTGCTCCACTTTTACCTTAATATAATGTAAATGGAGTTGGTTTGAGTGTGCGCCTATAATAAGGTATGCTACAAAACCTGTCAAGAGAGGATTATTTAGCTAAACTATGACACAAAACATCTTAATTAAGTGCATTGGTACCTTGCAAGAACCATGGCATCAACAAGCTATCCACATATACACTAAAAGATATCAAACTTTTGGTAAACTTGAAATTATCGAACTATCTGAAGGCAACAAAAAATCAGCAAAACCAAACCTTGCCAAAACCTTACAAATCGAAGCTGATTCCTTGCTTAAAAATCTCGACCCTAATGCTTTTATCATTGCCTTAGATCAATCCGGGCAAGAATTAAATTCCAAAGAGTTTAGCAATCTCATTTCCTTAAATAATTCAAAATTTATGATTCATGGTTCGAAACTCATTTTTATTATAGGAGGGAGTTGGGGTTTGGATAAAAAAATTCTTCAAAAAGCAAACTATATTCTTTCATTAGGTAAGATGACATTTCCCCATTCTTTAGCCAGAATAATGCTCGTAGAACAATTATATCGAGCTCAAATGATCAATCACGGTCGAAACTATCATAAATAAAAACCTCAAAACATTACGAATTGCACAAGCAAATAAAGCAAAAAATTTATTTTTATCATATTTAAAGATATTTTTTCCATATTCTAAGTTCAAAATGACAAAATTTAAATTATTTATCAAAATTTGCCTTATTTTAGATAAAAAAATTAATTAATAAAGCAAGCTGATTCAGATAAAAATTTATATATTTGGCTAATTATAGCCAAATTTTTTATTTAGTACTCTTGACAAAATGGATTTTTTATGTTACTATAGCTTGTTTCAAATAGTTCCAAAGAGCTAAGTTATTTTGCTTTAATAAAATTTTAACTATTAGCCACAACAAGAAACATTTAGAAAAGAAAGGTAAAAAAAATGAACATTAAAAACTTGATCATTTCCGCAATTAAACGTGGTTGCGACACCATCACCATCTCCGCCATGATGTCCGGCCAAAAAAGCTTGCTCAAAATGAGCAATTCTCGAAATCCGGGCGGATTTATCGGCGGAGAGAATATTCTCTCTGCCAACGGAGGCTCATTCGTAATGGAGTGCGAGCAATCTTATCTAAACGTGCTCGAATCCATTACTAACGAAGAAATTAGCGGACTTATAGCCGTGGGGTGGCTCATCGAGGCGAACCATCGCTATGTTCGCATCTTTGAGAATAAACGAGCCGGAGGTAGGCGCTACGCTTACGAATCGACCACGGAAGAAACAAAATCCGCACTCTGTTCTTATAAATAACGGGGTGCGATTAAACCTTTAGCTCTTGAATTTCGTGATTCAAGGGCTTTTTGATCTAATTAAATTACAAATATTTATCATTTCAAGCACATATTAAAATTTCTTGCTTTAATTATCAGTATTCGTAACAATAAATCCAACCTTTCACTAAATGAATAAGTTTTATATCCACAAATCTTACATTTAATAATAAATTCGTTAAACTGACATAAATTCAAATTTAATATACTCAAAAGCATTTTTATTTTTTCCCTTTATCTTGATTTTTTCTTATCAAAAGACTATTGTATGGAACGAACAACAAATTATAATATTGTTCAAGAGTAAATAAGTTTTATATTTTTCGCTACACAAAAAAGCAATTATCAAAATTGTTTATTATATTCCACAAAATCTTTAAAGGAGATAAAATAAACGCTATTAAGTGCCATCTAAAAACTAATAACTCGGGCGAGTGGTGAAATTGGTATACACGCCAGCCTTAGGAGCTGGTGGAGCAATCCGTGTGGGTTCGAGTCCCACCTCGCCCACCAAAATTAAATTTCCAGAAATTTTGCCGACTGATTCGGCCACGCAAAGCGCGACAGAGAATGGAAATACTGGCTCGCCGATGTTTCCAATAACATTATTGTAAATATAGAAACAGGTAAGCAAAATAACCCAACCATTGAAACTCTTAAAAAAATTGTGAAAGCTCTTGAAATTAATGTTGATGAACTGATAAAATAAAAGGGTATTGCAAAAAGTGTCGGGGGGGTAAACTATAAGTAATCAAATCAGTCAAATAATTATTAACTTTAATTTTTCTTCCCGAAGTTGGCAAACGCCATATAAGGGAAAGAAGAAAAAAAATATGTCAGAAAAAATGCAAGATTTTTCCACAGAGAATAATGCAGAAACAGAAACCGTAAAAACAGCTGATCCTTACGAAGCGATAACAGCGGTAGCCGAAGGTAAGAAAGTTGTTTTTACCTATAATAAACACTATGGCTGTTATGTAACTTTTGAATCGGACGGCAAAGTTACAGTTGCAGATGGAGACAGACCAGTTTATGAGCACAAGATGGGAAATGAAAATTCTTCTATGGATGCAGATATTGCGAATATGAGAAAAGCTATTGACAAAGTTAGGAAAGCAAAGTTAGCAGTTCCATTTGGTAATGTTGAGGAATTTGGCGGAATGCAAGAGATTGCTCGATTTATTATGAACGCCTATGCGGTTGATGGATATATTGAATCTTACGAGCAAGGTGTAGAATAAAAGGACGGATAAAAGAAAAAATAGAAAAATTATTTTTGGATTTTTGAAAAATTTGAAAGAAAAGTGATTTTAGTCACTTTTCTTTGTCAGGATTACTAATTACGACACGCCAGTTTCAATGACACGAAATTCGGCGGTGGCGGAAAGCGAGAGCGGGCAAAAATTTCTCCCCCCCCAACTCCCTTTCTTTTTGCCCACCCGAACGTTCAGTTTGGCGCGCGAAGCGCGCCGTCAATTCCGTTCAAAAAAGGTTCGAATTTCGTCAAATAAACGCACCAAAGCAAAATTTTTCAATTTTTTAAAACCAAATCGTGAATGATGCTTTATATCATTCACGATTTTATTTTTACATTTTACTTGTGAAGAAAAAATCTAACGCACAAATCAAATTAAAAAGAATATTTTCTTTCGGAATTATCGAGTGCAACGAAGCATTGATTGAGCAATTCAATCAATAATTTTGAAAATAAATTCTAATTTGATACAGTATTGATGATTTATTAAAGTAAAAAATTTATGAATCCAGAAAAAATGTTCTATCCAGAAAAAAAATCAGAAAACCCCTTATTAAAAGGTCCTGAATTGGTTTCATTAGAACAAGAACAAGAACAAGAAGGTGAAATGAGTTTTTCTTTTTCTTCTGATACAAGACGATACTATCTTGGCCATAAAGACGGTAAACCATTTTTTATGATTGAGTATTTTGACTCATTGCCAGACGAATTAAATGAAGAAGAAAAAGGAAAGTTTACAAAAGAAACAAGAAAACAAGACGGAGTTGAAAAAACGGTTTATGTTTTGAAACACGGTGAAGTGCCAGAACAAAAAGAAAAAGAAGTAGCAGAACCAGATCCAAGTCAAAATAAAGAGTATCGTATTGCTCAATCCAGAGATTTTGAAAGAGGAATGATAGATGATTTTGTTGCCGATGACGCAAACAAACAAGCCATGAATAAAATTTTAGCAAAACATTCAACATTGAAACCAGAAGAAATTTCACAACTAGTTGAACAAATTTTTGAGGCCTCGCATAAGCAAGATCACGAAGCATTCCGTAATCTTTTTAGTCATTTTCCAAAAGAAGTTTTAGAAAAAATTAGAATCGAAATCAAAGAACAAATGTTGCCCAAACCACGAGAAATAGAAATAATGCGATTAGCTGAAGTTTTAAAAAATAAAAAAATTTTATTTTATACCGGAGCAGGTATTTCAATAGCAAGCGGAGTTCATGGCATGGATCAATTACAAGAACAATTAGGAATTGAAATGTCAAGTAAAACAGATAGCTTACTTAAAAAGGCAGTTACCAACCCGCAAGAAGTAATTGATTCATGGGAAGAGTTTACAAAAGCCGCTTTTGAAAAACCAGCCACCCCCGCTCATCAATCACTTGGCGCACTTGCTCAAAAATTAAAGTCACAAATTTTTACTGAAAATGTTGATCATTTACAAGAAAAGACGGGAGTAAGATCAATACACTTAACGGGCCCTTGGCTAAAAGAAAATATTCAACCAGAGTGGTTAAAAGATATTGATGCGGTAATCACGGTTGGCTTAAGTTACGACGATAGAGGCTTTCTCGGTTGGTATAAAGAAAATAATCCAAATGGAAGAATCATTGCAGTTGATTTAAGTCAACCATCTTATCTCGGAAATGAGGATTTTATATTAAAAGGCGATTGTCAAAAAATTATTCCCGAACTAGAAAGAATTTATCAGTAAAAAAAGAGATTAGCAATACAATTAAAATAACTCACCATTTTCGTTAGTAAAAATCGATAAAAATCATTAGACTAAATTTTAAATTTCAATAAATTATTTTCTTATAGCTTATCCAATTACAAAATTATAGCTTTACGATTCTTATGATATAATATTTTTCATGGACAAAAAAGGAAGGGTAGAAATTGATATTCAATTTTCAATCAAAGAAAAATTCCGTGCCTATATACGATTCTTAAAAAATAATCTGGGAATATAATAAGTCTTTAGCTATTTTTCGTTTTATTCTAATTTTTTTAGGAGCGTTTTTACAACCTTTAGAAGTATATTTTTTCTCACTTTTTATAGCTTCCGTCGCGGATTCAAAAACCGAAACAGCTTTAATTTTACTTACAATTGTCATAGTTGCCTATGGCGCACGCAAATTAATCAATGAACTAACTTTTTCACAGGCCGATGATTGGTTTATGCGTGTTGCCAGTTCTGCCTCGCAACAAAAAATTTGGGAAAGCGTGGCGCGCTTAAAACCCGAAGCTTTAAACGAGCCCGAAGTGCGCCGAAGTTTAGATTTCGTCCGCGAAGATCTTCATCGTTTAAATCGACTAGTCAATAATTCAGAATGGTTTTTACATTCAATGTTAAAATTCATCGGCGCTACCGGATTAGCTTTTGTGGCTCCTTGGTGGATCACTATTTTGGTGTTAATTGACGCATCACTTCAAGCGCTCAATTTACGGAGAGAAAGCGGTAAAGATATTTGGATAGCAACTTGGAATTCCATTGATGGTAGGAGAATCGAATACACTCGTTATGTTTTTTTAAATATTCAACATTTTCTGCAACTTAAGTTACTTGGAGGTGAAAAATCCTTTTTACGCAAATTCATCAAAGCCAATCGCAATATCTTAAATCGTTATCGTAAAACGGCAATACAAAGCATGTTAAATCGCGCCATCATTTCTATATTTCACATTGGCGCATATTCAACAATAATCATCGTCATGGGTCAACAGGCTCTAAAAGATCCAAATCAATTAGCCGTCTTATTCATCGCTTTAAATCTATTCAGTTTGATGGGCGAAGCATTAAACGGTATATCCAGTTCCATAACAATAGTTTTAGCGGATATGCAAATCCTAGCTTTTATAAACCGTTTAATAGAAAAAGAACCTGAAAAAATATCTGGATATCACATGCCGAAAGATAAGCTTATAATAGAATTCAATAATGTCAGCTACAAATATCCAAATAGCAATAAATACGCTCTGAAGAACATCAACCTTGTAATTCAAGAAGGCGAGCATTTGGCCATAGTTGGCGAAAATGGCGCCGGTAAAACAACTTTCTTGAGACTGCTTTCCGGTCTTGACAAACCCACTTCAGGACAAATTTTGCTAAATGGCAAGCCCCTATCAGATTATACCCCGATTGAATGGCGAAAAGCTTTTCATTTAATGTTGCAAAATGCTGAATTATATCAAGATTTTGTAAAAGATAATTTGTATTACGGAACCAAAAAAAACAAGGAAGATTTTCCTTACGAATCCGCTTTATATATAACCGGATCGGATTTTGTTATCAATTCTTTATCAGCCAAAGAAAAAACTTTTATCGGCGATTGGGCAGCTCCTCCGGGGATCATCACGCAAGATATTTCCGGAGGTCAAGCTCAAAGACTATTAATCAGCAGAACATTGATTCACGGCGGTCGAATTATCGGCTTTGATGAACCAACTTCTGCTATGGATGCCTATGCCGAAACACGCTTCTTTGAACGAATCTTAAAAGTTGCCGGATCACGAGGATTAATTTTTATTTCTCATAGATTCTCTACAGTTCGCCGAGCTCAAAGAATCATCGTAATTAGCCAAGGTCACATCATCGAACAAGGCCCTCATGCCGATCTAATGGCTCTAAATGGCAAATATGCTAAGTTGTATAACGAACAAGCTCGCTGGTACAATTAAACAAACTTCAAAAAATTATATATATTTAAAGCTTTAAAAAATTAAAAGATATCACATAAGCGATATCTTTTTAATTTAAAATAATCTAATAAAAATTTTATTTCGCTCTTTCAACATATTCTCCCGTTTCCGTGTTCACGATAATTTCATCACCCTGATTCAAAAAAATAGGAACTTGTACCATGAAGCCCGTATCAGTCTTCGCTTCTTTAGTAACATTGCCACTAGCCGTATCCCCCTTTACAGCAGGAGCTGTTTCTACAATTGTAAACTTCATCTTTTTAGGAACTTGTATGGCAATAGCATTGCCCTCGTACATTGAAATCAAAACTTCAACCCCATCTTTCAAATATTTAGCATCATCTCCCACATCTTCATCAGACATACTGATTTGTTCATAACTTTTATTATCCATAAAAACATATCCCGTATTATCGTGATATAAATACGACATATTTCTATATTCGATCTCCGCAAAAGTTAATGTTTCTGAAATTTTATATGTTTGCTCTAAAGTTCTACCAGTTTTTACATTTTTAATACGTGTGCGCACAAAAGCCGCACCTTTGCCAGGATTTACATGTTGAAAATTTGTTACAATCCACGGTTCATTATCTTTAATTATAACAACTCCTTTTTTGATATCATTTGGACTTCCCATAGTAATTTATATTATGCATAATTAACAATGCATAACGCATAATTTACATTTCTTATTATCTAACACGCACTATAAATTATGCAATTTTTTTAATTTAATTATTGATAATGCATTATCAATTATTGTAATTAGGTAATCGTAATATGCCTGAAATATGGCCTTCAGTCAAGCTATAACAGCTAGCAATTATTTGCTTAATTGAAATCTTTAAATTACTATGATATATCATAAAATGATATAAAATTTATTAACCCTATCTCATTATTGTTAATAAATTATACACGCGGGTATCGTATAGTGGTTATTATGGATGCTTCCCAAGCATCAGAGACGGGTTCGATTCCCGTTACCCGCTCCAATATATTTCACTTAAAAATATTTACAATATCTCCATAATAGCAGAATCAACCGCCAACAAATCGATGCAACAAAATCTATATTCAGATAAAATATAAATCTTTGCAACCTTACAGTTAAATGATCAACAAATCCTTTTTCTAATTTTTACCAAATCTTTCCCATGCCGAAAATGGAATAACATCATTAATAGACTTGGCGCCACAAATCAACATCACCAATCTATCTACTCCAAAAGCAATTCCAGCCGCATCCCCCATCTTAGGCAAAGCAATTAATAAATCTTCATCAATATCCCAAACCTCCTTTCCCATCCGACGACGCAATTCTTGCTCATTTTTAAATCTGTCTCTTTGTTCAATTGGGTCAGATAATTCCGCAAAGCCATTAGCTAATTCCATTCCTCCAGCATAAAATTCAAATCTATCAGCCCAGCGCGGATCATCTATCGAACTGCGAGCCAAAGATGCCATGCTTATCGGATAGCGATATAAAAAAACCGGATCTCCTTTTTCTATTTCTGGTTCTATTACTGATAAAAAAATCTTAAAATATATATCATCCCAATCATCTTGTTCAGAAACCGTCTGACCAAATTTTTCAATTGCCAGCTTTGCTATTGCTTCCCGATCTTTAAGAAATGAAACCAATTCCACTCCCGCGTATATCCTCCAAGCTTCTTCAATCGTTAGGCGCTTTATCTGATTTTTTGATATTTGAAATTTAGCATCTGGTATTAAATCAATTACATAACGTATCATACCCTCCACATCATTCATCAATTCATTAATACATGATTCGCGTCGATACCACTCTATCATTAAAAATTCCGGATCATGCGTCCCGTCCCAAGGCTCATTATTTCTAAAACATGGTCCCAAATCGTATATTTTATCTAAACCAGCTCCAAGTAATTTTTTCATTGCATATTCTGGCGATGTAATCAAACCAGCTCTATATTCAACATTCGATGTTTGACATTTTACATTAAACCGATAAGGGTCAAGATACGGCTCTTGTCCCGGTAAGCCAATCATCCTCGGCGTATGCATTTCAACAAAACCTTGAGCATCAAACCAAGCTCTGATAGCTTTAATAACTTTAGCTCTAATTTTTATATTCTCAAGATTCATACTATTTATACGTAGCATTTATCATATAATTTATAACAAATCAAATCTCTTTATAAAAAATCACAAAAACAATTTAAATATTTTATTAATTAATTTTTAAAAAAGTCGCCAAGGCTATGCCAAAGCGACTTTCATGCATGGGTAAATTTAAGCGGCTTTTTTATATGGCTTAGGCTTTGGCAGAGTTCCTTTAAATTTTGGAAGCTCAGGAACTTCACCAGTCGCAACCTTCTTAAAATCAATTGGGGATTCAATTCCATGTTCACGAGGCTCTGGCAGAGTTCCTTCAAATTTTGGAGGTTCGGGAATTTTATCAGCTATAACCTCCTTCATATCAATTGGAGGTTCGGTTGATTCTGTATGCGCTGGTACGTATTCACTACCCAAAACCACATCTTCAGGCACTTTACCGGCTTCTATGCCTTGCGAAGATCCAACTCCATGTTCACGAGGTTTTGGCAAATGAGGTTTCATTAAAATTCTACTAAATTCTTCTGGCGTAAAACCCTGCTCATTTGTATCATACGGTTTGGGCTCTGGCAGAACTCCTTCAAATTTTGGAGGTTCGGGAATTTTACCAGCTATAACCTCCTTCATATCAATTGGAGGTTCGGTTGATTCTGTATGTGCTGGTACGTATTCACTACCCAAAACCACATCTTCAGGCACTTTACCGGCTTCTATGCCTTGCGAAGATCCAACTCCATGTTTACGAGGTTTTGGTAAATGAGGTTTCGTTAAAATTCTACTAAATTCTTCTGGCGTAAAACGCTCATTTGTATCATACGGTTTGGGCTCTGGCAGAACTCCTTCAAATTTTGGAGGTTCGGGAATTTTACCAGCTACAACCTCCTTCATATCAATCGGAGATTCGGTTGATTCTGTATGCGCTGATACGTATCCACTACCCAAAACCACATCTTCAGGTACCTTACCGGCTTCTATGCCTTGCCCCTGAATCACTTCCGGTTTCCATTTTGATTTTGATGTTTCCTGTGAAGAACTGGCTTGAGCATTCCAATTTTCTGCAAAATTTGTCATATTTATTTTATTTTAGCTAAATTATCAAAATATTTTACTAAATAAAAATACGAAGATTAATTCTTCGTTTACAATCACTCAAAAATCCGCTTCATTAAAATTTAGACATTTTGATTTTTGCATATTTTTATTTTTGTTAAGCCATATTTTTCAACTTAACTCTGTAATTATAGCAAAAAAAATCGATCTTGTCAATATAATGTACGCGTCCACCACATATGGCACTCTTTGGAGTATTCTTGGGTTAAGAATTGGATGGGTGAACGAAGATTTAAAGATTTGTGAGGCCTTTCGGTATTGAACCAGATAAGGTAGTCAACTAGCTTATCATTGAACGCGGTTGTGTCCTTAAGTAGATAAGAGTGATAATTAACGAATTCTTCCTGTAAGGTTCGATTAAATCTTTCACAATGCGCATTCATC
>Ga0302247_1000641_pt1 | contig 31434 bp, 33 predicted proteins | sample AAG_UR_Ile_MG_FD_193529 | JGI IMG/M metagenome (GOLD analysis project Ga0302247, IMG submission 193529) | Enriched activated sludge microbial communities from anaerobic digester in WTTP, New Holstein, Wisconsin, United States - AAG_UR_Ile | ecosystem: Engineered > Bioreactor > Anaerobic >...
AAGCAGGAAGATTGAAGTATGATCATATGAGTGGTGTAAATCTTGTTGAGTGTACTAAACAGGAGACATATGCTTGTGATGTTGTATACGGTACTAACAGTGAGTTTGGTTTTGACTATCTTAGGGATAATATGGCTAGGAGTTTGGAGGAGAGAGTACAGGGTCCTAGATATTTTGTAATTGTTGATGAGGCCGACTCCATCCTTATCGATGAAGCAAGAACTCCTTTAATTATCTCTACTAGTGCAGATACAGCAAATGATTTGTACAAACAGTTTGCAAGTATTGTTAATTCTCTACAGAAAGAAGTTCACTATACAGTAGATGAGAAAGCACATGCAGTATCACTTAATCAAGAAGGTATGGATGCAGTTGAGAAGATGCTTAAGGTAGATAATGTGTATGAGGATGCACAGTTAGCATATCATTTGGATAATGCACTTAAAGCAAAAGAACTCTACCACTTGGATGATGAATATATGATAAGGAATGGTGAGATACTCATTGTTGATGAATTTACAGGTAGAGCTATGGAGGGAAGAAGGTACAGTGAGGGTCTTCATCAGGCGATAGAGGCTAAAGAGGGTGTAGAGGTAAAGAAGGAATCTAAGACAATGGCAACAATTACATTGCAGAACTTCTTTAGACTTTACACATATCTTTCAGGTATGACAGGTACAGCTATAACTGAGGCAGAGGAATTTTCACAAATCTACAATCTTGATACCATTGTTGTTCCTACTAATAGAGAGGTTGTTAGACAAGACTACAACGATGTTGTTTACAGAACACAGGAAGGAAAATTCAAAGCTATAGTGAGAGAGATAGTTGAGAGACATGCAAAAGGACAACCAATATTAGTTGGTACTACATCAGTAGAGAAGTCTGAAATTCTTTCAGATATGTTAAGAAAGGAAGGAATAAAGCATAATGTGTTGAATGCAAAACAACATGAATTAGAAGCTAAGATTGTAGCAGAAGCGGGTCAGTTAGGAGCAGTCACAATTGCAACTAATATGGCTGGTAGAGGTACTGATATTGCACTAGGTGAGGGTGTGAAAGAAGTAGGAGGTTTGTATGTAATTGGTTCTGAAAGGCATGAATCAAGAAGAATTGATAATCAGTTAAGAGGTAGGTCTGGTAGACAGGGAGATCCAGGAGAGTCTAAATTCTTTGTTTCTTTTGAAGATGATCTGATGAGAATATTTGGTGGGGATAGGATGAAGATGATAATGGGGCAGGTTGGTTTAGATGATGATATGGAAGTATCTGTAGGTGTGATTGGTAAGTCAATTGAGAATGCACAGAAGAAAGTTGAGGCATCAAACTATGATATTCGTAAAAGACTAGTTGAGTATGATGATGTTTTAAATCAGCAAAGAGAGATCATATATACCTTAAGAAGAAAGATTTTGGAGATAGAGCTAGAGAGTGATGTAAAGCTTACGGAGAAGGACTTGGAGAAAGACATGAAGATTATTAAAGAAATAGACATTGAGAGTGTTCAGGATAGTTTAGATGGATTTGCTCTTAACAGGCCAGAGAGTTGGGATACATATGGACTTAGAGATATGAAGTACCCATTTTCTCCTCTTGACAAATGGATTCTTAAGAAGACTTTAGAATATGTTGATTTTCTCATTGCCTCTTCTTTGGAAGATGATATGAAGATTGATAATATTGAGGAGAGGGGGATATATACCAATATTGTAAATCTTTTGACTGAGGATTTGATAGATGTTGCTTCTATTACTCTTGGGTACAAAGATACTGTAGATATGTTTAGAAAACTCTATACTCTTTCTCGAATAGACAGTACAAAAGAACTTAAAAGATTAATCCTTTGTACATTTACTATTCATACTTACTCTATTGGTGTAGAGGCTATGAATGCTCTTTCTAGATATCTGATTCTTCAATCATTTGATAGATTCTGGATGGAACATTTAGATACTATGACAGATTTAAGAGAGGGTATATCTTTAAGAAACTTAGCACAGAAAGATCCTCTTGTTGAATACAAGAATGAAGGTTTTGAGATGTTTGATGAGATGTTAAGAAAAATAGATGACTTTGTTGTAACAAGATTCTTTAAGGTTAGATTAGTCTCTAATGAACCAGTGAGAAGACAACAGGTATCACGAAGTGAGGATAATAGACCAGGTAAGGTTGGTAAACAGAAGACTGTTAAGAAAGGAAACAAGGTAGGAAGAAATGATCCTTGTCCATGTGGTAGTGGCAAGAAATACAAGAAGTGTTGCTATCCTAAGTATGGGTAATATGCTTAAAATTTCTAATCTTTTGTACTAACCTTTATCTCTCCTACACCTCCTGATATCTCTACAGTATGTATACCATTCCCATATATTCCTGATTGTATACTATTCATATCAAGTTTAATATCACCTAAACCTTTATCAATATTAAAAGTATAGTTTTTATAACTATCTAACAGGTTTAGACTTACTTCTCCAACACCTGCATCAATCTTGTTTCTACCTGTTAAAGATAATGTTGCTTTAAAGCTTCCAACACCTAAATCAGCATCTAGATTATTAAGTTTTCCATCATGAATAGTTAATTCTCCTATACCACCAGATAGTTTCATTTCATTTGTAACATTTATCTTGTTTATCTCTACTTCACCTGTTCCTAGATCAATATTTGCTTTTCTACAATTTAACTCATCAATAGATACTCTCCCTGCACCTGCATCTATTGTAACTGAATCTAATGATTTGTAAGCAGGTAAAGTAACAATTACTTCTAAATCTCTGTTATAGTTGTAATAGTTTGGTTTCCTATTATCTCTAATAACTATTGTATCTTTTCTCTCTTTAACTGTTACATCCTTGTTGTTGGTAACCACAGAGAACTGTTCTCCAGTTTTTATAGTCAATCTACTAACGGTAGTTTTAATATCAAGATTATCATAATTATCAAAATCAAAACTCATTTCTCTTTCCACTAAAGCTTCTGCTTTCTGATTTGTATCAAAGAAAAAGCTACCAACAAACAGTAAACCACCTACTGCAAATTTAAATATCCCTATAATTAAAACAATTGCAAATGCAAGAGCACAGTATTTTATAATTTTTTGAAAGTTTTTCATTTTATTTCTGTTCCTCCAAAGATATTAGTTGAATTAATATATATAGTTTTTTTACTCCTACTATCCTCCTTCTCTTTATCTCCCTTTTTATCTCTCTTGTTATCTATACCTCCGAATATAGAGGTATGTACTACTTTAACATCTACATCATCTGGAACAAATATCTCTATACCTCCAAATATTGCTGTTGTTTCTACTACAACATCTTCTTTGATAATTGCATCTCTTAAATCACAAGTAAGACCACCGAAAATAGCACTTAATTCCACATTCTTTACCTCTTTGTCTAAAACAATTTTTTGACCACTAAATGTTGAGAAGTATTCTAAAGGTTTTCCTTCTTTACTAATCTCTTTAATCTTCTTAGTTGTAGGGGTATTAGCTTGGCTTTTAAAAAGTAAAACTAAACCACCACTAACTAATATAAGTGGGAAGATTAAATGTCCAATTTTCTCAAAGGAGATAATCCCTTGTACTAGGAGTAGTAAGGCACATCCAATTAGTATGCCTATTACATTACCTGCTGTATCTTCTCCTTTGATTAGACCTATCAAACAAGGAATGATGATAAATAGTGTCCACCATCCATTAAAGAATAAGTTGATATTAAGTATTCCTGAAGCTTTAAGTCCCCATATAATACCAACGATAATGAGGACTATTCCCCAAATAGTTTTATTGGAATTTTTCATATGTTCTTCTACATAAAATTATTTACCACACTAAAATAATTGTATCATAAACAATCTTGTTTTGTGAAAAACTTCCATTTTTAAGTATTTATAATATAATTACAATTAGTTATTTTTAGAAAGGAGTAAATAATGAAAAACTTAATAGAAGTTAGAGGTCTTGTTAAGAAATATAAAGAGCTTACAGCAATAAATGACCTTGATTTAGATGTTAAAGAAGGAGAGATATTAGGACTACTAGGACCAAATGGTTCTGGAAAAACAACATTGATAAACTGCATACTATCACTGCTAGAATTTAATAAAGGTAGTGTAAAAATCTATGGAGAAGAGATGACTCCGGAGTCATATCATATTAAAGAGAAAATAGGTGTTGTATTTCAAGATGTAGGTGTTTTTGAAGAACTTACTGTATATGATAATATAGATTACTTCTGTAGTTTGTATATAAAGGATAAAGATAAAAGGAAGAAATATGTAGAGGATGCAATAGAACTAGTAGGACTTTCTGACTTTAAAAAGTTTGTACCTAAGAAACTCTCAGGTGGTTTGTTGCGAAGATTAAATATTGCATGTGGTATTGCTCATAAACCAGAGATAATTATCTTAGATGAACCAACAGTAGCTGTAGATCCACAGTCTAGAAATAATATTTTGGAAGGTATTAAGAAACTAAATAAAGAGGGTGCAACAGTTATCTATACCTCACACTACATGGAAGAGATAGATCTAATCTGTGACTACATTGTCATCTTAGACAAAGGTAAGGTTGTTGCAAAAGGAACATCTGAAGAATTGAAAGAAAGTATAGAGGTAGATGAAAAGATTAAGTTTGAAACAAAGGAACTTCCAAATGAAGCACTAAAGGAGATAGAAGAAAGTGAGAATGTTTTAGAGGTATCATGTAAAGATTCTGTTTGTGAAGTTACATACAACAAAGGAAATCATAATTTGATTAACTTAGTAAAGATATTAAATAAATATGATGTTGAATATGCATCAATTAACTTAAGAATGCCAACCCTTAACGATGTGTTCTTGGAGTTGACAGGAAAGGATTTAAGAGATTAACGGATGTTTTTTAATGTATTTAAAAACACACTAAAAATCTTGTTAAGAGATAAAGCAACAGTATTTTGGACTGTAATATTCTCTATTCTCTTAGCCATAATGTTTAAAATGGCTTTCTCAAATTTAGATAAAATAGATAAGTTTGAAGCTATTCCAATAGCTGTACAAGAACAAGCTTTAGAAGATGAGTTCTTTTCGAAATATATAACTACTCTTGAAGAGGAGGAGTATATAGAGGTTGTAAAACTTGAGGGTAAAACAGAAGATGAGAGAAAGGAAGAAGCTGGGAAATTACTAGAAGAGAAAACAATTGTAGCATTTATTGAAAATGAAGAAAGTATAGTTTTGGGAAAGGGGAGTAATAGGATAGAGGAAACAGTGATAAAGTCGTTAATGGAGGGATATATTCAGAATAAATCAATGGTTATGAATATTCTTAAAGAGAATCCTCATACCAATATAGCTGATATTTTGAATTTTGAGACTTATGTTAAAGATGTATCAAATAAAAATATGACTGTTATTAATACCTTTTTCTATACATTGATAGGTATGCAAGCACTGTATTCTTACATCTGGGGTATGAGAGTTATGTATATGTATGAGGCAAACCTTTCTACTCAGGGAAAAAGGAATTCAATAAGTCCTACGAATAAAAGGATATCAATATTAGCTTCAATGTTTTCTGCATGGGCATTAAGTATATTATCAAGTTTAATTGGTATAGGTTTTATCATTTTCATTCTAGATATAAATATTGGTAGTAAAGTTATTCCAATTCTCTCTTTACTACTGCTTGGAACACTTACAGGTGTATCATTTGGATCCTTTATCGCTGTATCAAATAGACAGAGTGTTGGAGTAAAGAATGGTATAGGTATAGGAATTACTATGTTTTGGAGTTTCCTTGCTGGTATGATGGCATCAAGCATAAAGATACTGATAGAAAGAAACATACCCATTCTAAATAAACTAAATCCTGTGGCATTAATAACAGATGCTCTCTATTCATTGTATTACTACAATACTTACGATAGGTTTTTTGGAAATATCATATATCTTTCCCTAGTAACACTCATCTTTGTACTAGGCACTATTTTCTTTATGAGAGGTAAAAAATATGAAAGTCTTTAGAAACTATTTTAAAATTGTAAATAAACATAAGTCTGCATTAGCCATTTACTTTGTAATATTTTTAGCAATAGTTATCTTAATAGCGCAAAATACGAAAAAGGAGAGTGTTGAATTTGAATCGTATAGACCAACAATATATTTTAAAAATGAGTCTAACTCTTTGAAAGCAAAGAAATTAGAAGAGGTATTAAGTGAATATACAGAGTTTAGTAATGAGGTAAAAGAAGAAACAGCAGACGATGAATTGTACTATCAAATGATTTCAGCAATTATAGTTATTCCTAAAGATTTTGAGAATGATGAAGAGGTAGTTCTAAAGATTGCTCCAAATAGTATGACTGGTTTCTTGGTATCACAAACAATAGATAACTATTTAAACAAGGTAAAAGGGTATGAAGTATCTGGTTTTGAAGAAGAGAGAGCTTTGGAGTTAGCAAAAGAAGATATAGCAAAAGAGGTAAATATGAGATATCTAGAAAATCAAGGGAAGAAGGATTTTGGAATACGAAGTTTTTTCAATATGATTAACTATACAATAATGGTACAGGTTATGCTTGTTGTTACTATACTTATGGCGGTTTTTAATAAGAAAGAGATAGCTAATAGAAATAATATATCACCTCTTTCCAATACAAGACTTACAATTGAACTTACACTGGGACATTTAGTTGTTTCATTATTAATATGGCTCTCGTATGTAATTGTTTTTGCAGTTATGTGGTCGGATTCTTTAGGGCTTCAAACTACACAGATGATGATATTTAATAGTTTTATTTTTACAATGGTGATAGTGTCACTTGCAGTACTTGTTTCAAGTGTAGTTAAGAGTGATGGAGTTATTCAGGTGATAGTGAATGTACTTTCTTTAAGTGCTTCATTCTTATCAGGTGCTTTTGTTCCGCAAGAACTTTTAAGTGAGAATGTTTTGAATATTAGTAAGGTTTTTCCTTCATACTATTATATTAGAAATAATAGTTTGATAGAGGGTGGTCTAGGAGATAGGGAGATTACTCACAATATTGTTATTATGCTTGCTTTTATGTTCCTCTTTATAGTTGCTAATATATTATTGAAATCAAGAAAGAAGAAGATGGTTGGATAGGATAGGAATCTACTTTATGATATGAGTATTCTATTAGATATTAAAAAGATAAAAAATTCCAAATAATCCTAAATTATAGTTTTCAACCACTTTTCTAAAATATTTCTTTTTGCTCAAATCTCTTGTAATAGTAGGAAAAAGTAGAAAACAATTTTCTTTAGAATGTTTGTAAAAAACCTTATGCTATGGGTTTCTTGACACACTATACGCCCTATACTATTCTAGATGTACAATATGGCAACACCTAAGAAAACAAAAAAGGATGAATTAATACCAACAAGAAGGAGTGTACATGTTGTATATCTCTCATGTCCTCATTGTAGTCATGAAATGGATTACATAAAGCTCTGTCCTCAATGTAATGAACCGATGAAAGTTATTGATGTTGTTGAGAAGTTTGGAGAAGATGCTGATAGATTTCTTAAGAGGCTAGAAAAGAGAAAAGAGGAGGGGACTGATGGAGAAAGTGTAGTAGGATTAGCGGCAGAAGATGAAATGGTAGGAATAGATAAAGAAGAACCTAACATTATCTTAATGGGTGCTGATGATTCATTAGATGATGGTATTGATCCAGCAGCAACAGATGACACCTCTCTTGATGTTATCTTTCCTGATGATGATGAATCTGTCTCAACAGAACCTGTATCAGTAGATGATGATTTAGCTAAAGCTTTAGAGCAATTAGATTCTGAAGAAGAAGAGAATATTACTGCTGAGGACTTTGGATTTGATGATGGTGAGATTCCTGAGTTATAATATCCCATGTTAGATTTCAGAAAAGAACTTTCTAAACTTTCACTTGATGAAACAAATAGTATTGTAATCAATTCGGGTATCTTAAATGCTCTTGGTATTAGGGAGAGTCATGATATTGATATTTCTGTTAATGAAGAAGTTTTTGAAAAATTAAAGAGTAACAAAAATCTTAACCTGATAACTAATGAGTTTGGCAGGCCAATGTTAGTAAATGACACAGTGGATATTTCTCTTGGTTGGGTTCAAAATTCTAACCTCTCTTTTATCTACGAAGATCTGTTGAAAGACAATTGTACTATTGTTATTGACGGTGTTAGGTATTTGAATTTAGAAACTCTTTTAGAAGGGAAAAAGCTATGGGGAAGAGAGAAAGATAAGGAGGATGTTAAATTAATAGAGAGATATTTAAAGAAAAATAGAGAATTATGAATACCACCCCTAAGCGAACATTAAGTAAGGAAGAAGGAGAGCTTTTTCAAAAAACTGTACATCTAACTATCACCATTGCAGATAAATATAAAGATGAAAGGGCATATGAAGCAGCTCTGGTCGGTTTGTATGAAGGTCTAAGACTCTATACACTAAAAGAAAGAACAATTAAATTAGAACTCTATCTATCTTGGTTTATCAAAACTTCCATAGAGTATACTTTAGGTTACAAAAACAAAGATACTAAATTGTGGGGTAGTAAACTCAAAGAAGGAAAAAGTTCTAATTAAAATATTTAATAGTGGTAACTTTTCTCTGTGATATAATTTAGGTTAACATCTAAACCGATTTTGAACAAATATGAAAAACATAATAGTAGCTGTAGTAGGTCTCTGTGGTGCAGGTAAATCAGAAGTAACTAATATTTTTGTTGAAAATAAATTTGAAAAGGTATATTTCGGAGATGTTACCTTTGATGAGATGAAAAAGAGGAATATAGAGGTTACTCCTGAAAATGAAAGATTAATGAGAGAAGAACTAAGAGCAACAAATGATATGGCGATATATGCTAAAAAGAGTGAACCTAAGATAAAGAAAGCATATGAAGAAGGTAAAAATGTTGTAGTAGAGAGTCTCTATTCATGGAGTGAGTATAAATATCTTAAAGAGATATACAAAGATAATTTTAAATTACTAGCAGTTGTAACAGATAGAGATCTAAGAGCTGAGAGGTTAAAGAACAGACCAAATAGACCTCTTACAGATGAGGAAGTTACTCAAAGAGATTATTCTGAGATAGAGAATATTGAAAAAGCAGGACCAATTGCTATTGCAGATCACTTTGTTTTAAATAATGGAAGTTTTGAAGAATTAAAAGAACAGGTACAAGGATATATTGATACTATAACATCATAGATTGTTTAAGAAGTTCTGATATTACTTCAAAATTATCATTTGGTGAACTTTTTACTTTATGTGTATGTCCACATTTTTTACATCTATACCCTATTTTATACCCCTCCCTTTTCATCTCTGCTGAGATTGGTTCCATAAGTCCTTCACATTTACAATTCCTATCACCAGGATTAATATCAACATGTTTAGAGTAAAGACATTTAGGACAGTGGTCAGTATATCCATCTCCTTGAACAAAGGTACCACAATTTTCACATATGAAGTCTTCTATCCTACGTATAAACTTTCTACCTTCTTCCTTTGTTTTGTCTTCCATATCTTAATTATACAACAGATGATATTAGTATAATTGTAATGTATAATGTCCCATGTCTAATCTTCACAACATATATCCCAAAGTAGCAATAGTTGCTGATCAAATGACAGCTTTTGGTGGTGCAGATAGAGAAATGATATCAATGTTAAAAGTATTTCCAAAAGCAGACATATTCACAGTACTCTTCTACAAAGAGAAATACCCAATGATAAAGAATAAGGTATATACAAGCTTTGTACAAAAACTAACAAAAATATTTGGTAAAAACTTCAGTAGACATCTTAAAGTACTCAATCCTTTTGCTTATGAAAATTTTTCTTTTGATGAGTATGACCTAGTAATATCAATATCAGCAGGACCTAGTAAATCTGTAATTACAGGTATAGACCAACCTCATTTAGCAATGGTAATGACACCTCCCAGAAGTCTTTGGGATAATGAACTAAATGTTAGGGGTTCAAAACTTAAATGGCTTTACAAACCTCTTTCTCATATTCTTAACACATACCTAAGAGTATGGGATATTAGTATTGCAAAAAGGGTAGATTACTGGAGTGCAAACTCTAAATTTGTAGCAAGAAAGATTAAGAAAACATATGGAGTAGATGCCAAAGTTCTTTATCCTGGTGTAGAAGAGAAGTATTTCAAACAGGTAAAAGAGAGTAAAGAAGGTAAAAAGATTTTAGCTAGCCTCAAAGATAAATATGACATACCAGATGATTTTGTTCTAGTAGTATCTAGACTTTACGACTACAAAAGAGTTGATTGGGCAATACAATCATGTATTAAGAGTGGAGATAATTTAGTGATTGTTGGGGAAGGACCAGATAGAAAATATCTAGAAAAGATAGCAAAGGGACACAAGAACATCCAATTTATTGGTTTTGTTAAAGATGAAGAAGTAAAGCTACTTTATGAAATTGCAAAAGTATTACTTTTCTGTGGGATTGAAGATTTTGGATTAGTACCCCTTGAAGCAATGGCATCAGGTACACCTGTATTAGCATATGGATATGGAGGAGTTTTAGAAACAGTGAAAGAGGGTATAACAGGAGAATTTTTCCTTAGTGAAGATGAGTTAACTGACTTACTTAAGAATTACAGAAGAAACAGGTATAATAAGGAGAATATTATAAAGCATGCTCAAGAGTTCTCAGAAGAGAAATTTTTAATTAACTTTTCTAATTACATAAAAGAGATTTATGAAAAAGAAAAAGTATCCAGCATGGCTTAATGATATTAAAGTAGCTGTAGTCTATGAACCTCTGTACAAAATGGGTGGAGGAGAATTACATTTGAAATATATTCTTGATGCTTTTCCTAACTCAGAACTATTTACAGCATACTATGACCAAGAAATTGTTGAGGAGCATTTCAAAGGCATAAAAGTTCATTCTTCTTTTATGCAGAAATTGCCCTGGAAAGATAAATTAAGATATATATATCTCCTGCTTAATCCTTTGGCTTACAAAAGTTTCAACTTTAAAAATTATGATGTAATAATTTCACTCTCTTCTCATTTTGCTAAGTTTGCACATACAAATGGTGTACCACATATAGATGATTGCATGACTCCTCCGAAATTTCTTTGGCAAAAAGATGATAGAACTTTGAAAGATAAAAAGCAGTTGAGTGGTATAAATAGATTTTTCTTTGGGATATATTCCTTTTTTATGGATACATTTCTTGAGAGACTATGGCAAAAATGGGATAGGAATGCAGCAAGGAGATGTACAAAGATAATTGCTAATTCTAATGTTGTTAAAAAGAGAATTAAGAAATTCTATGATTTAGATTCAGATGTAATATATCCTCCAGTAGAGGTAAGTAAAATACTTGAACATCCGAAAGTTAATCGTAAAGAAAATTGGTATCTCTATCTTGGCAGAGTAGAAAGATACAAAGGTGTACATCTTGCAATTAAAGCTTGTGATAGATTAGACCTACCACTTAAAATTGCAGGAGCAGGACAAGATCTAGAAGCTATGAAAGAGTTAGTAGATAAACTTGGTGCAAAGGGGATAGTAAAGTTCTTAGGTTTTGTTTCAGAAGAAGAAAAATACGACCTAATGAGTAAAGCCAGAGCTTTGATTCTTCCAATTAGAGGAGAAGATTTTGGTATAGTACCAGTTGAGGCGAATGCTTTTGGTACACCTGTAATTGCATATAGAGATGGAGGTGTTTTGGAAACAATATCAGAAGAAAATCCTGCTACAGGTGTATTCTTTGACAAATATACTGTAGACTCCCTTGTTGAGGTTCTAAAGAATTTCAAACCAGAAAAATATACACATGATAACTGTGTAAAACAAGCACAAAACTTTGCTTCTGAAATATTCATTTACAAACTTCAGAACTATGTTAAGGACACTTTACAAGGTAAGTAAGAGATTACTAGATATTATCTTTTCTCTCTTTCTGTTAATTCTTTTTCTGCCACTACTTCTTTTAGTGTCTTTCTTGATTTGGATCTCTGATAGAGGAGAGATATTTGTAAAAGAACCGCTAAGAAGAGGTTTAGATGGAAAGGAGTTTAGAATGTTTAAATTCCGAACAATGATTCCTAATGCACATAAGGAATTGATAGAGAATCCTAACTATGCAACCTTGAAAAAGGAATGGGAGAAGAATGGAAACAAACTTTCTACAAAAGAGGATATTCGAGTGACTTGGATAGGTAGAATTCTTAGGAAAACAGATGTGGATGAATTACCTCAACTAATTAATGTCCTTTGGGGGGAGATGTCTCTTGTGGGTCCAAGACCAACATATACATATGAGATGAAGGAACATCTGAGGAAGTATCCAGAAGATATTAAGTATTTAGAAAATATTTTTACTGTTAGACCTGGTATTACAGGAATATGGCAAGTATCAGGTAGAAACAAAATTCCTTTTCACAAAAGATTAATTATGGACTCTAGATATGTAGATCAAATGAACTTGTTTACTGATATTATAATTTTACTTAAAACACCATATATTGTATTGACTAGGAAAGGAGCATATGAGTAGAGATATTGTTACTGTTATAAAATCGGTGAACTATTCAGAAGCAGATAAAGTGCTTACTGTGTTTGGAAAAGAGAGAGGGAAATTTGTTCTTTTTGCTAAGGGTATAAGGAAGATAAATAGTAAGAATAGGGGGAATATGCAGACTTTTTCTACAAGTAAAATATCTTTCTATGAGGGAAAAGGTATGCCTCTTCTTACAGAATCTGAATTGGTAGACAGTTTGGATTTAGACAATCTACATGTTACCAATGTGAAAAGAGTCCTGTTTATGCTGAATAAATTTCTTCAGGAAGGAGAGAGCTATCCAGAACTTTTTAATTCTTTACAAAGAGGTCTTAGGAAAGGGTTTGATACAGAGTCCACAAACAAGCTTAGGATGATATTTTTGAAAGAGATGGGTTTTTTAGATGATTTTACTCATTGTAAATGTTGTGGAAGTAGTGAAGATATTGTATATTTAGATGTAGAAAACTTTGCACTTGTGTGTAAAAATTGTTACAGTATACAAAAGGCAAAACCATTGGGAGATAAGCCTTATGAATCTAAAGTTTTAACTAATGCTTTGGATAAATATATTAAAAAAGTAGTTGAAGAAATATAATGAAGATAAAGACTGCCATTAAAATATTTTTACTTGTATTTCTTTCTTTTTTTATTCTTGATAGGGTTTCTTTAGCACAAGATATTGAGAATGTTATTACCTATGTCAATGTTGGTGCTGATATATATTCACAGATTACTTTAAGTCCTCAGAATGTAGAAATAACTCAACAATCTGAGGTTTTGATTAGAGCATATAATGGAGATAGCACTCCTAAGATAGGTAGGACAATTGAGATATATGTAGATGGAGATTCTACAAATGTTACCATAGTACAACCACTACCTACTGATTCTACAGGTAGTGCTACTGGGTATATTAGCGCAACTGCTCCTGGGTCATATAGGATATGTGCAAGGGATATTACAGGTGGGGGGTCTGTGGAAATACAGCAGTGTGAAATGTTGTATGTTACTCCTGTCGCAGTTCCTGTTATGAATGCTGAACCACAGTACACAGCTGGGACAAGTAATACTGTTTCTTGGAGTATAATAGGAACAAATCCATATCAATACTATGTAGAAGCTAGTACTGATTCTAATTTTGCAACTGTTGCAGGTAGTAGTGGATGGATATCTTCTACATCTGCGATTTTTAGTGGTCTTTCTAGTGGTGAAATTTATTACTATCGTGTTAAAGCAAGAAACCAGGGTGGGGGAGAGAGTAGTTGGTCTAATTCAGTGTATTCTGTGCAAGAGGCAAGTGCTCCACAAATTTCATTGATTAGTGTTACAAAACCGACAGGTGCAACAACGACTGACTTTAATCCTGACTCAACAACAACTCTTACCTATCGGATAGAGGATAATATTGCCGTTGCTACAAGGGATTTATGGGTTGTTTTACCATCAGGGGATAGAATAAAAGTTCTGTATACTCAGGTAATTAATGGTAATATTTGGAATGTAAGTATAAAGCTTGGAGATTTACCAAAAGACTCTTCTGGTAATCTTTACCCTAGATACAGTTTCTACATAGAAGCAACAGATAATGTTGGGAATAAGAGTTGGGATAACAGTGCTAGTGTGAATTTCACAAAGCCTTCTGAACCACCAGTAGAGCCAATAGTTCCATCAACTCCGGGAGTTCCTGTTATGATATCTCCTGAGGATAATCCTACACCGAGTTGGACGTGGGTTCCTTCATATGGTAGCGATGGAAGTATTGTAACTAAATATATAGTAGAGTGGTGTCAGAATGAAGATTTCTCAGATTGTGAATCTAACTCCGTAATTATTGATACAAATTCTTTTACTCATACGACAGAATTAACTCCTGGGAAGTGGTACTTTAGAACAAGAGCTGTAAGCAAAGATGGAACGCTAAGTGATTGGTCTGTTAAGGGGTTCATGATAAAGGAGTCTACTATTGAAGAGAAGCCAGAACCTCCTACTCCCCCAGAACCTACAAAACCAAATATAGGGGGTTGGATTACGGATAATGTTGTAACTCCAATTAAAGATTTTGGAGAATCTATCTTAGAGAATACGATAGGGAAGCTTGAAGAAGAAACAATTCAAACAGTTACTATAAGTAGTGTTGTTGCTAATGTTGCCGTCGGAATGGGATTAGTTATTAATCTTTTAGGAACGGTTCCATATATCATTGTCCAAGGAAGCCTAGCTGTATTAAGTCTGTTAGGATTTAGAGTAAAAGGTAACATTACTGGTTATATCTACAATTCTATTACAAAAAATCCTCTCAAACAGGTGATTGTTAGAATTTATAATGAGAAGAATGAACTTATTTGGACGGATGTTTCTAACTCTAATGGTTGGTTTAGGACACCTGAGGTTAAGAATGGTAAATATTATATCCAATTGACAGTAAGGGAACATAAATTTCCATCTTCCATTATTACGGGTCATTCAGATTATCCATTAGAAAATGTGTATCTAGGGCATATGTTTGAGGTCAAGGATGGCAAGATTCCCAGATTTTCAATTCCAGTAGATCCTTTAGAGGTTAACAAGTTTAAGATGTTTACTGAGAAAATCCTTTCTAGAACTAAGTGGTTATGGAAACCACTTCATATTCTTCTATTTGTTTTAGGTGTTTCGTTTAGTATATATGCAGTGAAGGTTAATCCCGTTTGGTGGAACTATATGATTCTATTCTTGTATATCCCATCTTTGGTAATGCTTTTGTTTAGCTTGTTTAAAAAATCAGAAAAGTATGGTGTTGTAAAAGATTCTTCAGGAAATGTCCTTAAGAATGTTGTAATATCTTTAATTGATAGTGAATTTGGTAAAGTTGAGGCTACTAGGGTTAGTGATGATGCAGGTAGGTATAGGTTCTTAGTTGAAAGTAAGGGAGAGTATACTATTTCTGTTTCGGATACTAATTATGAGTTAGTAAATCCTAGTAAGTATGAGAAGATAAAGGTGTATAAAGAGGGTGTTACTGTTCTCTCTCCTAATCTTGTTGTTCAAAGTAGAACTTAGAACTAGATAAGTATTGAAAAATATCCATTATATTACTATAATTACAGCTGTTTAATGGGTGCATAGCTCAATCGGTAGAGCAAACGACTCTTAATCGTTTGGTTCAGGGTTCGAGTCCCTGTGCACCCATATTTCCTATAGTAAGATTAAAATAACACAAAAATAGTATCTTAAGCCTTTGTAGATAAGGATAAATCTACAGACCAGGTTTGTGCATATACAACGTCCCTCTCCTGTACCCTAACTTCTTGTAATACTCTCTAGTACCAATAGCTGATATAACAGAGATTTTCTCATAACCTCTCTTCTTAGAAATATCTTCTGCTATCCTTATCAACTCCTTACCTAATCCTAAGTGTTGAGATTCTCCCTGTTTGCTCTCCCTATCAATTCCCACAACCTTACCATAGACATGTATCTCTCTAATGATAGAAGTATTTTGTAATTCCTCTGACTTATGCTTTCTACTTAATACTTTCCTAGGTAAAAACAATCTTAAAAACCCACATATTTTATCACTCTTCTTTGTTTTGTATGAAATGAAAATATCTGTACCCACAGTACTCTTGTATGTAATCTTCTCTAACTTAATATCATCCTTAGAAATCTCCTCTCCCTTTATCTCTCTACTTCTAATATCTTCTGACTCAATTCTTTTCTTTTTTAAATACTCTTCAACAACCTCTCTAAGGTTAGTCTTCTTGTTTCCTGCAGCAATCTCAGTAGAAGGTATATCCCTAATTACTCTAGACAACCTACAATATCTAGGAGTAGAAGCAATACACTCACCAACAACTCTTATCAATGTCTTCTCATCATATGGTTTGTGTTTACCTTCTTTGTAAAGGTCATACAGCTCAGTACCTTCAATTACAGAAGTAGGGTAGATTTTCATCTCATCAGGATGATATGGTTCAGTAAATAATTCTTTGTATCCAGAGATATCTAGTTTAGGTGTAGAGAGATAGAGGTTGGGCATCCAATGACCATGTATCTTAAAACCAAACATTCTTAATAATTCAAAGGCTCTCTTTGTGTCTTCGTTATCTCTTCCTGTTTCATTCTCTCTTAACACCTTGTCCGAAAGAGATTGAATACCAATCTGTATCTTTGTAGCACCAAGTTTTCTTAAATAGATTAACTCTCCTGCTGTGATAAAGTCAGGTCTTGTTTCAAGAACCAGTCCTACATTCCTACAATATGCAGTTTCATTCTTAACTTGCTCCTTTTCTAAATCTTCCCAATCAGTTTTCTCCATTGCAAACTCTCTTGGCTCTATATATTTCTTTGTACTCTTCTTGACTCTATTTAATGCTCTAAAACACTCTTTTACAAACCATATCTTGTAGTTACCATCATATGCAGAGAATGTACCACCTAGGATAATTAACTCAACCTTCTCAATATTATGACCAATATTCTTTAGTGCAACCAATCTGTTGTACACCTGTGCATACGGATCAAACTTCAACTTTAATGCTCTTTGGGCTCCGGGTTCAGAAGCAATATAGCTTTTGGGCATGCTTCTATCATTAGGACAGAATATGCAATTACCAGGACAGTAGTAAGGCATAGTCATAACTGTAACAACAGCCACACCTGAATTAGTTCTCGTAGGTCTTAATCTAATTCTTTTTTCAATTAGAGATACATCTGTTTTTGAAAAATCTTTCTTTACTTGTTCAAACTTCTTTACAAGTTCATCAATGCGATATATTGAACCATTATCTTTTTTGTAGTTTCTAAGAATCTTGTTTAGAGCATTCTCATTCCATTTTTTCTGAGAAACTATTTCTAAAAAAACTTCTTTTATTTTACCTGTATTTTTACTCATATTTCTGTTATCCTATATTATCTAATATTTTAAACATTCTTTCCAGATGAAAAAACCAAAAATGGCACAAGAGAGAACATTAGTATTAATTAAACCTGATGTATTACAAAGACAGTTAGTAGGTGAGATACTGTCTAGATTTGAGAGAAAGGGAGTAAAGTTAACAGCCATGAAAATGTTAAATGCAACAAGAGAACAGGTAGGTGAGCATTATATTGATGATGAAGGATATCTAATTGAAACAGGAGAAAAGGCAAGAAAAGGTGCTATAGCAAGAGGTGAGGATGTTACTGGATGGAATTCATTGGAACAAGGAAAGAAAGTAAGGCAGAGGAATATTAACTATCTTACATGTGGTCCTATTATTGCTATTGTATTTGAAGGTTTTGGGGTGATATCTCAGGTTAGAAAGATTCTAGGTAGTGCTAGTCCAGCAGATGGTGACATTGGTACAATTAGAGATGACTATTCATTAGATACATATGCTCTTGCTGATTCTATTGATAGATCTACTATGACTATGTTACATGCTTCTGATTCGGTGGAGAATGCAGAGAGAGAGTTGAAGATATGGTTTAAGGAGAGTGAGATATGTAATAACTATGAGACTGGTGTAGAGAAGATTTTCTATGATGCAGAGTGGAGTAAGGGGAAGTAAGTAGACTTAATAGCTTTCCACTCATCAGATTGTTCTAACCATTTTACCTTTTCAAAGGCTTCCTCTATTGTACAGAACTGAGCATACTTAATTTCAAATTCTTCCATAGGTTTTAATTCAATATCCTCTGCTTTTAAATCTTCTAGTTTAAGAAACATTCTCATTTGGATAAATCTATCTAAAACCTTTTCACTTTCTTTATCAATCTTAGTTACAAGAGCATATCCAAATATATCAATATTATCTTTGTATTTAGAAATATCCAAACCTGATTCTTCTAATACTTCTCTGATAACACCATCTTTAAAAGTTCTATCTTTCTCTTCATAATGTCCTGCTGTAATAGTCCAATCATTATCTTCTTTTGTAACTAAAAGCAGTTTATTATCATTAGAGAATACAAAACATGTTACTTGTCTAACATCATATTCTTTGTGTTCTTCTAGTATCTTTTCTCCATCAACCCAATCTCTTTTGTATATAGCTTCTTTCATAATATTTATTCTTACATCTTTAATATCTCATCAATAGCTTCTTTCTTCTTTAATATATCTGCTGTTTTCTTAGGAAGAGTAGATAAAAATTTCTTTAAAGCTTTAAAATCTTTCCTCATATCTTCTTTAAGATTAGGATTGTAAAGTGCAGCTGCAGGATGATACATAGCAAATATCGGAATACCTGTTTGATGTTCAAATGATTGTCCATGGGAAGCTGTAATACTTGCACCTGGTACAAACCTACCTAATGAATGTCTCCCTAATGTTACAATTACTTTTGGTTTTACAAATAATAATTCTGCGTTTAACCATACTCTACATGCATCCTTTTCTTCTTCTTGTGGTTCTCTGTTAGAAGGTGGTCTATATTTAACAACATTACTTACATATACCTCTTCTCTTGTATATCCAATACTCTGTAACAACTCATCTAAGAATTTACCAGCAGAACCTACAAATGGTCTCCCTTGTAGATCTTCATGTCTGCCAGGAGCTTCACCTATGAAGAGTATTCCAGATGATGGAGGAGTTATTTCATATACTGGTTGGGTAGCTACTTCCTTTAATCCACAATTATTATGTACAGCATAGTATTCATGTAGATCTTTAAGAGTTTTGAAATCAGTTTTCATTTGTTGATTATATCATTTTATAGTGTAGTTATTTTAATATTGTGATATATTTAGATAATAGTGAAGGTCATGTATATAACTTTTTACATAAACAATTATGAAAGAAGAAAGTAATAATACAAAGAAACTTTCTTTAACTAAAAAGCAGAAGATCCTGCTTGTAGTCTCAATACTTCTTTTTCTTGTAATATGCTTAGAGATAGTATTAGTCCTCTATGCAAGAAAGAACAATGATACTGATGTAAATCAGGATAGAAGGAGTAAGAAGATAGTTGCAGAATTACAGGAAGAAGAGGAATTAGTAATAAGGGAAGAGGAAATGGTAGAGGATGTAGAAAAGCCATCGTCAGAGCCAAGTAAATCATCAACACCATCCAAATCCTCCGAAGAGACATCATCTAGTACTCCTTCTTCAGAATCTAAGACACCTGTGTTTGAGGCTTTACCACCTCCAAAGATAGTACCTCCAAGAGAACAAGTTGAAAGTTTATGGACTCCTGATGCTACAAGTGTGATTATAGATTCAAAAGAGACTATAACAATCAATGGTACAAAATACTTAACAGTAACAGTAAGAAGGGGAACGCTTAAAGTTGGAGATACTCTTAAACAAACAGGTATTTGTGAGATAGTACCTAATGTCTCGACAAGGATAACTAAAATGATTAAGGCAGGAAAGTTAGTAAATTCTGCAACTGTATCGGAGTCAGTTGGTATTGCTATGGATAATGATTATTTCTACAAACGAGCAACCTTTGGTACAGATATGCAATTAGCTACTAAAGTAAAACTTAAAGTATATGTATTTACTAAGGAAGAAGGAAACACGAAAGAACAATCTGTTGTAAATAATCAAGGTTATCTTCTTTCTTTCGTACCTGAAGATCCTTCGGGTAGAACTTTCATAACAGGAAACGGTACACCTGTAATATCAAAACCTATTAAGCCTGGAGAAGCTGCAGAGATAGAGGTAAAGAAGTTTATAATGCTTGGAGGTCCTGCTTTGTATGAACCTGGAACAAGAATAAAAGTAAAAGACCAGAATACTAATGAACAAATAGGTATTGCAGTTATTACTGGATATCCACCATGTCCACATAAATAAGGTTTAAAGAGTTAGTGTTGTAGAGTATATACAGGGTTTTTACTTGGTAACCCAAAAAGTTACCTGTCCTATCTTTGTATTAGGATATATCTTAATTGGTTTAACAACATGAATAGTTAGAGTAGGTTTCTGTATAGAACCCAAGTCTATTAAATCAGCAGTAATATTTACAAAGATACCAAGTCTACCTGTAGATGATCTTCCTTTAATAATAGGTACGAAATATTTACTACCAATTGTTTCAATAGTTCTACCAATATATATTTTCTTAGGACTAAGTGTTAAACCTTGAGTAGGTATAACTAATTCTTCTAATTCATTATCCTTTGTCGGATCTAATAGATCATCTTTGTATGTATAGAGTACATTATCAATATGAAAATCATATGAATTAGTTTCAACATCCTTAATATTAAAAGGATCTATTACTATTCTCCCTTTCTTAACTTCTTTTTTTATCTCACTTCCTGTTAATATCATTTTGTTTTCTCATTGTATAACTTACTAGGATATGGTTCATTTTTTGTAGCATAGAACTCTATATCTTCAATATCTTTCTTTCCTTTTGGGACCCAGAATGTAACCTGTCCTATCTCCATATTAGGATATATTCTTAAATTTTGCACTACAGTAATCTCTAAAGTCCATCTATGAGCTTTACCTAATTGCCCTAGATCTGCTGTAATCTGAAGAAACATACCTAACTTAGCAATCCTATTCCTACCAATTAGTGATGTAACATACTCCTTACTACCAATTGTTTCAATAGTTGTACCAAGATATAGTCTTCTTGGTTCAAGTACATATCCTTTAGCTGGAATTTTAACTTTTCTTGTTTTAGGTTTCTTCTTTTTATCTCCAACTTGTAATACTTCTACAAGTGTATCTCCTAGGTGATAGATATAGCTGTTGGGTTTTAAGCATTTCTTATCAAATGGATCTATGATAATATTCCCTTTTTTAACTTCTTTCTCTATCTCTTTGGCAGTTAGTATCATGTATTTATTATATACATAAAATATATTGTATGAAAGGAATAATATCTATTAGTGTAAATTTTACTCTATCTTAATACCTTTTTCTAAATCTAGTAATTTTTTCTTTATCTCAACACCACCTTTGTATCCTATCATTGCTCCACTTGTAGAGATTACTCTGTGACAAGGTATCAATATGGGTAAGGGATTTCTATTACACACCATACCTACCGATCTATATGCTTTGGAACTATGTACTTCTCTAGCTATATCTTTATACGTTATAGTCTTACCATATGGAATCTTTTTTAATATTTTCATTACATCTAAAAAGAATGTAGAAGCAGAGGTGTAGTATATATCAATATCAAAAGTTTTTCTTTTTCCATCTAGATATTCGTTAATCTGTTTGATAGTTTTTCTTTTAAGAGGGGTATCTTTCTCAGTCCATGATGGGTCATATCTTTCACCATCATATACAACTGCTATGACCTTTTTATCTTTTTCACCTATTCCAATTCTTCCAATCTTAGTATCATAGAAAAATACAGTTATCATACTATATTATAGCATGTAGAGGATTTAAATGCATGTAGAAATATTATAGGGATTGAGAATAATTACTTAACACAAAGACATTTAAATATTAATAATTTAAACAGTGTTCATTGTTAGTTCCACTTTTTTTAGCACATCTAATACAATCTTTTACTCTCCATTTCTCTACTTGTCGACATCTCCCATTTTGTATTCCACATTTAATACTTCCCATACAAATATCTTCTGGGAAGTATTGAGCAGTGCAAAGGTAATTCATAGGGTCAAGTTTCTTAGGAGGTCCACATTTTACAGCATCTGTAATATGACACATAGGTTGTAATACACAGTCGTCAGAATATGTTATTGGAGAATCTTCTTTGTTTGTTAGAAAATAAATACCTAGGCTTAGAGATATTATGAAAAGAACTAATAGAATTATAATGAGAATGTTTTTCTTTTGTATCTTCTTCATACAGATATTGTATCAAATATTGATATGTAAAAGTGAATTCAATATGTCTTTTAATTTGATATGACATTATAGATTTTGTATAATTACATCAATAGACAGGGTAGACCCTCTGCCGTATTGAAATAATATACACAATGCGGAGGTAATCGCCCTGTTTATCTTTTTGACATTATTTTGTATAATAAAAGCAATAAGTAGGGGAGTACCCTCTGTTGTATTGAAATAATATACGGAAAACGGAGGCCGAAACCCTACTTTTTTATTTCATAGTAACTTTAGAGATACCATTTTTATGAAAGACCAAAAGCTTGTCTAATTTAGGTCCTTTTGTTCTCTGGTTAAACAGGGAGAGCTGATGTTTTAATTGCTGTTTAAAATACTTCTCTTTTATATCTATGATAAAATTCTTTTTTCCTTGTTTTGTTCCTTTGTTGATAAGATCGGAGATAAAGCAGTATTTAGGATTCTTTGGAGTTTTTAATTCCCATTCTTCTCCTCTCCATATAAAATCATTTGTAGGTTTTCTTTTTCTTCCTTTAATTCTCTTTGCTGACTTTATCCATTTAATTCTATATCCTAATCTAGTGAATCTAGCTACAAAATCTTTCTCATGCTCCTTTATTATATTCCAATCTTTATACTCCTTTCTTGTTAATCCAATCTTTTTGTAAATTGGAAGTTTTGATGTTTTTGGGGTAGGCATATATAAAGGGTACAGTATAGATATGAAATATCGATTAACTCTCTTTCCAATCATTGCTTTATCCTTTCCTTTCAATTAGAATGAATCATTAATTAATCAAACCTAGTATGGAAGAGAAAAAGATAACAAGTAGAGAAGAAGATTTCTCACAATGGTATTTAGATGTAATTAGAGTAGCAGAACTTGTTGAACACGGTCCTGTTAGAGGTACTATGATTATCAGACCATACGGATATACAATCTGGGAAAATATTCAGAAAGAATTTGATAAAAGAATTAAAGCAACAGGTGTAGAAAATGCATACTTTCCTCTTTTCATACCTAATGAATTCTTACACAGAGAAGCTAAACATGTAGAGGGTTTCTCTCCTGAAGTTGTTGTTGTAACTCATGCAGGAGGTGAAGAATTAAAAGAACCTTTTGTAGTTAGACCAACATCTGAAACAATTATGTATGATGCATATTCAAGATGGGTAGAATCATACAAAGATCTTCCAATATTAATTAACCAATGGGCAAATGTAGTTAGATGGGAAGTTAGACCAAGATTGTTTTTAAGAAGTACAGAGTTCCTTTGGCAGGAAGGACATACAGCACATGCTACACCTGAAGAAGCAGACCAAAGAGCACAACAGATGTTGTTTGAATACAAAAAATTTGCAGAAGAGTTTTTAGCAATACCTGTTTTTGTTGGTAAGAAGACAGATTCAGAAAGATTTGCAGGTGCAGATATTACATATACAACTGAAGCTATGATGCAGGATGGTAAAGCACTCCAATTTGCAACATCACATAATCTAGGAGATAAGTTTGCAAAGGCATTTAATATTAAGTTTGTTGATGAGAATGGTGATATTAAATATTGTTACCAAACTAGTTGGGGAATGAGTACAAGAACTTTAGGAGGTTTAATTATGGTTCATAGCGATGATAGTGGTCTTATTGTTCCTCCAAATGTAGCACCATATGAGGTTGTCATAATTCCTGTTTGGCCAAAACCTGAAGATAGGGCAATGGTGGACAAAGAAGTTGAGAAGCTTAAAGAAACTCTTGAGAAAGATTTTAGAGTTAAGGTTGATAATACTGATTTAAGAGTAGGTGAGAAATTCTACAAGTGGGAGAAGAAAGGTGCACCTTTAAGATTGGAAATAGGTCCTAGAGATATTCAGGAAGGTCATGTTGTTCTTGCAAGAAGAGATACAGGTGAGAAGATAACAGTAAAGATGGAAGATTTAACAACAGAGATTAAGAGATTATTAGAAGATATTCAGAAGAATCTTTTTGATATTGCAAAGAAGAGAATGGATGAAAATACTGTAAGAGTTGAAAGTTATGATGAATTTAAGAAAGCAATTGAGAATAAAAAGTTTGTATTAGGATATTGGGCAGGTAGTAGTGATGATGAAGCTAAACTTAAAGAAGAAACTATGGCAACAGTAAGATGCTTCCCATTTGAACATGAAGGTGAGAAAGGAAAATGTTTCTATACAGGTAAAAAAGATGCTAAACTTGCTCTACTTGCGAGATCGTATTAAACAGGTAACTTAAGTTTCTCTATATATGCAGTTCAAAGAATTACCAAAATTAAAAAAGGGGGATAAGGTAGCAATAGTTTCTCCTTCAACAGTAGCTCCTGCAATATGGCCAAGTGTATATGAATTAGGTTTAAAAAGAGTTAAAGAAATTTTTGAATTAGAACCAGTAGAGATGTCATATACTAAAAAACTAGGAGCAACTAAAGAAGAAAGAGCTCAAGATTTAATAGATGCTTTTAGTGAAAAGAATCTTAAAGCTGTAATTTCTTCTCTAGGAGGTGATGATCAAGTTACATATATTAAAAATCTTCCTAAAGATATTTTTAAAGATAATCCAAAACCATTCTTTGGATTTAGTGATAATACACACTTTGTAAATCATCTCTGGTTAGCTGGTGTACCTTCATACTATGGAGGTTCCTTGTTTACACAGTTTGCAACTCCAGCAAGTATGGATGAATTTACAATTAAATATCTCAAACATGCTCTCTTTGATAATGGAGAATTTGAATTAGAACAGAGTAAAGAATTTAATGATATCGATACTTCGTGGAATGATGAATCTGTACTTGGAATTAGAAGAGAATATGAAGAAAATGAAGGATGGTATTGGGATGGTGAGAATAGTGCCGAGGGAATCTTGTGGGGAGGTTGTATAGAATCAGTTGATGAATTACTAAGACATAATATTACAATTCCATCACTATCTGATTTTGAAAATATAGTTCTTGTTTTAGAGAGTAGCGAAGAGATGCCTTCATCATATTATGTTAAAAGTGTAATTAGAGCATTTGGAGAAAGAGGTATTTTATCAAAGATAAAAGGATTATTAATTGGACGACCTAAAGCTTGGTCATTTGATTATCAAAAGATAAAAGAGCAGAAGATAGAATACAAGAAAGAACAGAGAGATATAATTTTAAAAACTGCTCGAGAGTATAATAAAGATATTCCAATTATACAGAATATGGATTTTGGACATACTGCACCACAGATATGCTTACCCATGGGTAAGGCAGTTAGGATAGATTCTAAATCACAAAAGATCTTTGCTAATTTTTAATTTTAAAATTATTACTATGAGAGTTATATTACTACCAGGACAACATATCTCTAACAAAGAATGGATAGAGAATGTAGAAAAGAAATTCCAAGAGAAATTTACTAATACAAAAATCTCTTACTATGATCATTGGGAGAAAGGAGAAGAGAGAACGGATATTGAATTAGAAACTAAGAAATTTTTAGATATTGTAAATAGTTCTGATGAAGAATATATTCTTTTTGCTAAATCAATTGGTAGCATTATCTTCTTCAATTCTCTAAAAGATTTAGTAAAGAAGCCAAAAGGAGTATTAATAGTAGGTATGGCTTACAATTTAGCAAAAGAACTCAATTACGATTTTACTAACTTAAAGGAATATATCTCATATCCAGTAAATATATATCAGAAAGATTTTGATCCTGCTGGTTACTATGCAGATATTATGAATATTAATGGAGGAAATATTTCAGTAAATCAATATGAATGTGTAGGAGAAGAGAACAACAATCATAGTTATGAAAACTATGATTATCTTCTTAAACTTTTGGATAATTTAGTAAAGTAATTATTTCTTCTTCCTTGCCTCTTGTGCCTTCTTAATATTCTCAGCCCAAGCTTTCTTCATAGCTGGAGTAGGTTTGTCTTTCTCTGGAACATTTTTCTCTGGTTTTGCCTTAAATATATCTCCCTTTACATGTTTAGGTTTAGATCCGAGAGTGTCTATTAATTTCTGTACATCTTTGTATCTACTCTTTAGTGTACTTCCAACTACATTAGCCAAATGTTTCTCTATCAGCCATGCTTGTGTATCCCAATTACCATTAGGTCTCTTCCCTGCAATTCTCTGAAGTCCTCCTCTTTCTCCTACATCATGATTTCTAAATGTTGAAAACTGATTCTTATCTCTAATCTCAATTCTGTAATAATTTCCTTCTCCTGTACTACCTGGTTTGGCTCTTCTTTTCTTTTTTAATTCTTTTTGTTTTGGTGTTATTAACATCCATGTTTTAATTGTTTTTCTTGCCTCTCTCTTTGCTGCTAATCTCTGTTTCTTTCTTGCCATATTTATCCTAAAAAGAATTTAGATATGTATATCTAAATCTTAAGAGTATAGTGTGGGGATGTCAAATTTTTAATTTATAGAAACAATTTTTCTTGAAGATGTCTTACCACTCTTAATCTCAATCTGTGATTTTGTTACATTGAAATATTCAGAAAGGAGACTAATGACTTCAACATTTGCTTTGTTTCTATCAGGTAGAGCTTTTACAGAAACAAGATATGTACCATCTTCTAACCTTTCTACTTTAGATTTTTGTTGTTTTGTTTTTACTTTGATAGAGATAGTCATATGTTATTTTTAACTTTAATATTTAACTAATTATTCCCCCACCTAAAACAATATCATCTTTGTAGAATGCTACTGACTGTCCTTTTGTAATTGCTCTTTGTGGTTTTTCAAAAACAACTTTTACTTTGTCATCAATTGGATATATTCTAGCTTTACTCTCTTTAGCTTTGTATCTGATCTTTGCTTCAACTTCCATTTCTTTTTCTAACTTTTCAAAAGTAATCCAATTTAAATTAGTAGCAATTAATTCTTTTGAAAAAAGTTCATCATTACTTCCTAATACAACCTGATTCTTTTCACTATCAATATCAATTACAAACAGAGGTGTTTTAGCTGATATTCTTAAACCCTTTCTTTGTCCAATTGTATACTTAGCACTACCTTCATGATATCCAAGTACTTCTCCTTTGGTATTTACAATTTCACCTTTCTTCATTGGTGTGGTAGAGTTCTCTTGTATAAATCTAAAATGATTGTTGTCTGGAACAAAACAAACTTCCTGACTATCTGGTTTGTTAGCAATAGTAAAACCATTCTCTTCTGCAATCTTTCTAACCTCTTCTTTACTGTATTCACCTAGAGGGAATATTGTCTTAGCAAGTAATTCTTGGGTAAGGTTGTAGAGCATGTAAGACTGATCTTTCCGTTCATCCTTTCCTTTCTTAAGTAGATATTCTACTTTGTTACCATCTGTTACTTTCTCAATTCTTGCATAGTGTCCTGTTGCAATATATTCAATTCCTAATTCTTCTGCTTTGTCTATCGTTGCTCCAAACTTAATATATTTATTACATGCTACACATGGGTTAGGGGTTCTTCCTGCTTGATATTCTTCTATGAAGTAATCAATGACATGCTTTTTGAATTGTTCTTTCATATTAAAAACATGATGTTCAATACCAAGTTTTTTAGCAACTTCTTTTGCATCTTCTACTGGGTCATTGTTACAGTAGTCATGTAGTTGCATTGTAGCACCAATTACTTCATATCCTTCTTTTTGAAGAAGGAGTGCTGCAGTACTACTATCAACACCACCACTCATACCTAGTAGTACTTTTGGTTTTTTAGAAATATCTTCTTTCATATTCATAGTAATGATTTTACCATTAAATGAACATATGATGTAGAATATGGATATGGAGATGGAAGAGAATATTTACACTCTAACTTGTTTGGAAGGAACGAAATCTTTTGTTTTAAGAGAACTGTTAGAAAAATTTCCTGATAGTGTAATTGTAAAAGAGAGTGAGAAGGAAATACTCTTTAGTAGTAATCAAGAGGATATTGAAATATTTAGAAATCTTTACTCTCCAACTCATATTAAGAGTGATTCTGGTACAGTCCTTAATCTTTCAAGAAGAGAGTGGAGGAAAGGATATATACCAGCAGGTATTAATCCTTCTCTTGCATATATTATGTGTATGATAGCTGAGTTAAGAGAACAGGATATTCTGTATGATCCTTTCTGTGGTTCTTCAGTTATTCCAATTACAGCTCTTAAGTATTTTAATATTAAGAGAGTTATCTGTTCTGATGTTAGTAGTAAGGCGATATTTACTAGTAAGTTAAACTTTCAATCTGCGGGTATAGAGGAGAGTAGGTACAAACTTTTTAGAAGTAGTATTGAGGATGTTAAGTTAGCAAAGAGGAATGTAGATAAAATTGTTAGTAATTTACCTTTTGGTATTAGAACAGGTACTCATGAGGAGAATATTAATCTGTATTCTGCATTAGAGAAGATTGCTCAGAAACTTCTTAGAAAACAGGGTATGTTAGTATTACTTACACAGGAGAAAAAACTTCTTAGAGATGTATTTAAAAAAGATGATTGGGATCTAAAGAGTGTAGCTACTGTAAATGAGGGAGGGTTACTACCTGAGATTTTTGTTGTAAAAAGAAAGTAGGGCAAGGACATCCTCACCCTACTAGATAGACAATGTTTTTCCTTACTTCTTTATCTTCTCCTCAATCTCTTCTTTACTTAACTTCTTTGTACAGAAGAACCAGTCTTTACAATCCATTTCTCCATCCTGCATCCTGTCTTTTGCAACACCACATGATCCTGCTGTAGGTACAATTACATCATCACCTGGATTCCAATCGGCTGGTGTAGCAACATCGAACTCATCTGCAGTTTGTAGAGATTTAAGAACTCTTAGTAACTCATCAAAGTTTCTACCAGTACTTAGTGGGTAGTAGATGATTGTTCTAATGATACCTTTTGGATCAATGAAGAATACTGCTCTTACTGCTTTAGTACTGCTCTCACCTGGTTGAATCATTCCATATTTCTTGGATACTTCCATTGTAATGTCTTCAATCAATGGGAATGTTACCTCTACATCTTTCATACCATTCCACTCCATCTTCTCTTTGATTGTTCTTAACCATGCAATATGGCTGTAAAGACCATCTACTGAGAGACCAACTAACTTACAATTTAACTCTTCAAATTCTTTTTCTCTTGTAGCAAATGTCATAAATTCAGAAGTACATACAGGTGTAAAATCTGCAGGGTGGCTAAAGAGAATTACCCAACTTCCTTCATACTGTTTAGGAAATTCAATATCTCCTTGTGTTGTTACAGCCTTAAACTCTGGAGCTTTATCTCCAATTCTTGGCATCTGTACTACCTCATTTTGTGCTAAGCAGTAGTCACAACAGCAATAGCCATAATCATCTATTAAATTCTCATCCATATATTTTTATCACTAATTTTATATACTTCTCTATTTTACAGTACCATCTTGTTGATGTGAAATATTTATACCCTCATAATTCTTTCCAACCTGTCTAGAATACATCTCGTTATACAATCCCTTCTTCTTCATCAACTCCTTGTGTGTTCCATCTTCAACTATCTTTCCTTGATCAACAACTAGAATCCTACTAGCATTTCTTACTGTAGCAAATCTATGTGATACTATCAGTGTAGTCTTGTGCTTGGAGTTCTCTCTGAAGTTTTCAAAAATCTTTTCCTCAGAAATACTGTCAACTGCACTAGTAGGTTCATCTAAAATTAAGAATTTAGCATCTCTAAAGAATGCTCTAGCCATTGCTAACTTCTGCCATTCTCCGCCAGAGAATTCTATACCATCTTTTACCTCTCTGCTGATAAATGTGGCATATTTCTTAGGTAACATCTCAATAGTTGAGTGTATATCTGACTTCTTAGCAGCAATAACAATATCTTCTTTGTTTGTATTTGTTATATCACCAATGAATATATTATCTGATGCTGAGATATTAAACTTGTTAAATGTTTGAGAGAGAATACCAACTAATTTGTAATATTCGTCTAAATTAAGCTTTTTAATATTAATTCCATTAATCAAGATCTGTCCTTTCTGCGGATCGTATATCCTAAGAAGTAATTTAATTAGGGTACTCTTTCCTGCTCCATTCTTTCCAACAATAGCAATGTCCTCATCAGCCTTGAGAGAGAAATTAATATCCTTTAATATCCATCTATCACTTCTGTCATACTTAAACCAAACATCTTTGAATTCAACGGAGAGACCTTTCTCCACATTCTTTAAGATAACATCTCCACTGATCTGTGTGTTTTTCCAATTTTGTAAATGGTAGAAGATTTCAATTATCTTTCTGTTTCCTGTTATGGATGAAATAATATAGAGTAGATCTCCAATGTCAGAGCTAAACTTACTGTATGCAGAAAGTACAAAGGTGAGCATACCAATTGTGAGTTGTCCAGCAAATACAAGTTTAACTGAATATATGAGAACAAAAATAGTTAATGTCCATGAAAAGAGGTCTGTGATGGTACTCCATCCATATCTTCTTTGGTGATTTTTCTGAAGTTTTTGACTAAATTTTTTGTTTAAATCATCAGCTTTCTCAATGAGATATTTCCCATATTTAAATATAAAGGCTTCCTGCATCTTCTCAAACTGTGTGCTCCAGAATGTTCCTCTGTAATTAGCATATTTAATCTTCTCTTCTCCTTTACTCCCCCAGATATTCCATATCTCTTTGCCAAAGTGTTTTACAACAAGAGCAGAAGGTATACTTGCTAAAATTCCCAGTAGTGCAAATCCAGGGACTAACGAGAAGATGGAAAGGAAAGAAGATATGATGACAGGAAGTAGGGAGAGTATATCCATTGAATTATAGAAAGCATTGGAGACATCCCACGAGTTCCAAGCGAGTGTGTTTTTCATGTTAACAAACTCAGGATCTTCATATGCTCTTGGTTCAATCTCTAAGTATTTATGTAGGTATACTCTGTCTTCTAGGTGTGTTCTCCATAGTGCTCTTAGATTGTCTACATATCTGTAGAAATTATTAGCTAAGATCCAGAGTAGTGTTAAAACAACTCCTACTACAATAATTGGGATTAAGGATTCAAAGCCTGTACCTTCATTGTAGCTTTTTGTAATTCCATCTATTATCTTTGCTAGTATGAAGCTGTTAAGAAGGGGATATATTCTTGTAAAGAATTGTAGTATGGTATATGCCCAGATTTGCCATGTATATT
>Ga0302247_1000647_pt1 | contig 31264 bp, 29 predicted proteins | sample AAG_UR_Ile_MG_FD_193529 | JGI IMG/M metagenome (GOLD analysis project Ga0302247, IMG submission 193529) | Enriched activated sludge microbial communities from anaerobic digester in WTTP, New Holstein, Wisconsin, United States - AAG_UR_Ile | ecosystem: Engineered > Bioreactor > Anaerobic >...
TATCTATACGGTCATCCTGGCCGTCATTTACTACATGTTTCCGATTGTATCCATAGGTCACGGGGCACTGTTCATCAGCCTGGGTTTGATCTTCTGGGTGACGTTTACGTGGAGGCTTCTGTATCCATGGATTGCAAGTAACGCCGCATTCAAGGAACGGGTCCTGATCGTGGGTACGGGTGATCTGGCCAGGAAGATCTACAAGGAAATAGGAGAAAATGGACTGGACGCTTACGAAGTCGTGGGTTTTGTGGATGAGAACGGAAAGAGAGTCGGAGAGAAAATCTCCCCCGATGATCATCGGGGACTTCAGGCAAATCTCTTCCATCTGCAAAACCTGTCAAATTGACCGCGTGATCGTGGCCCTCGACGAACGGCGCGGGAGCCTTCCGCTGAACGAGCTCCTGCAGTGCCGGCTCAAGGGGATTCACGTGGATGACGGGGTTTCCTTTCGCGAGGGACTGCTGGGCAAGCTTTCCGTTGAACATCTTCCGCCCAGTGCGATCATCTTTTCGGACGGGTTCCGCGGGGTGATGGTCTACAAGGGGATCAAGCGCGCCTTCGACCTGGTTGCATCCCTGTTCGCGCTAGTCCTGTTTCTGCCCCTGTGCCTGCTGATAGCGCTGGCCATTAAACTGGATTCACGGGGGCCCGTGTTCTACACACAAGAGAGAGTAGGCAAGGACGGCAGGCTGTTCAGCCTGGTGAAATTCCGCTCGATGACTGTGGACGCCGAGAAGGACGGGCCGGTGTGGGCCGTCGTAAACGATCAGCGAGTGACCCGCGTGGGCAGATGGCTTCGAAAGCTGCGGCTGGATGAGATCGCCCAGATTATCAACGTCATCCGGGGGGAGATGAGTCTCGTCGGCCCCCGTCCCGAGAGACCGTTCTTTGTGAGAAAACTGGAAAAGGAGATTCCTTTCTACTGCCATCGTCACGCCGTGAAGCCGGGGATTACTGGCTGGGCACAGATTTTGTATCCCTACGGGGCAACGAAAGAAGATGCGCAGGAGAAATTGAAATACGACCTTTATTACATTAAGCACCTGTCCCCGATCATGGACCTCCGGATCGTCACAGAAACAGCAAAGATCGTTCTTCTCGGCCGCGGCGCCAGATAATGACATCAGGCAATATATGTATTTCAAAACTAAACACTCATAACTCATAATTATCCACAAGACCAAATAGACTAAACAGACCTTTGTAGATGGATGGTGAAATCATGTCATTGAGAGATCAAATTAGAAATTTCATCCTGGAAAATTTCATTCTGGAAAAGCCGGAAGATCTCGTGGACGATGAATCGATGCTGGAAAAAGGGATCATGGATTCAACAGGCGTACTAGAGCTCGTTGCCTTTCTCGAGAGCACGTACGAGATCAAGGTAGAAGACGAAGAACTGATCCCGGAGAATCTCGATTCGATCAAGAACATCGTCAACTACCTCGAGAGAAAACTGTCCCTAGCAGCCAAACCCGTGAAAGCCCAGCCCTCCGCCGCCACCCAGGCCTGATATATTTTGGCCCCCGCCATTCAATGTCTTTCTCCCCTTGATCAGGATAGCCGCAGAAAGACCTTCTTTTCCGGCGGATCAGACGGAACAGACCGAATAGACGAAACAGACGGAATAGACCTTCTTCCAAGACCGGATAGACCACCATGCTTCTCCAACACTTCCTCGAAGACAGCGCCAAAAAGACACCGCAAAAGATAGCCCTCATTCATCGCGGTGAGCGCCTGACCTACGCCGAAATCAACCGTAAGGCCAATCAGGTAGCGGCACTTTTGCGGTCTCAAGGAATACGCAGGGGCGACCGCGTTGCCGTATTCCTTGACAATTCCATGGAAGCCGTCATCTCGCTCTTCGGCATCCTGAAGGCCGATGCCGTATTCCTGATGTTGAGTTCCCAGCTCAAGGCGCCCAAACTGGCGTACATCCTGGAAAACAGCGGAGCCAGGGCGCTCGTTTCCGACACGGTCAAACTTCGAAGCGTTTCGGAGGTCATTCATGCCGCGCGGGCCCTGGAGGCGGTAATCATTGCAGGGGATAGAAGCAAGATCGAGCCCGGCATGCATCGGAATGTGATTGCATGGTCGGAGATGGAAAGCGCGCCAGATTCGCAGGCCGCCGTTCGTAATGCAAACATCGATGTCGATCTTGCATCCATCATCTACACGTCCGGCTCCACGGGAAATCCCAAGGGGGTTATGCTGACGCATCTCAACATGGTCTCGGCGGCAACCTCCATCACGACCTACCTCGAGAATGTGCCCGAGGATATCGTCATCAACGTCCTGCCGCTTTCCTTCGATTATGGACTTTACCAGGCCCTCATGACCTTCAAGTTCGGCGGTACGCTGGTTCTGGAAAAATCCTTCGTCTTTCCGTACGAAATCGTCAAGCGGATGGCGGAGGAGAACGTGACAGGCTTCCCCGGAGTGCCGACGATCTTCGCCATCCTGCTGCAGATGAAGGATCTCAAGAAGTACGACCTGAGCGCCCTGCGATACATTACGAACACGGCGGCGGCCCTTCCGGTTACGCACATACAGCAGATCCGTGCGACATTCCCGCAGGCGAGGCTGTATTCCATGTACGGCCTGACGGAATGCAAGAGAGTGTCCTACCTTCCGCCCGAGGAACTGGACCGCAGGCCCGATTCCGTCGGGCGAGGCATGCCCAACGAAGAAGTCTGGATCGTTGACGACCGGGGAACCCGCCTGGGGCCGGGCGCCATAGGCGAATTGGTCGTCCGTGGTTCCAATGTCATGAAAGGCTACTGGGGGGACCCGGAGGCGACCGACAGGGTCCTGAAGCCCGGTCCTCTTCCCGGCGAAAAGGTTCTCTGCACGGGCGATTTGTTCCGGATGGACGAGGAAGGGTTTCTCTACTTCGTGGGCCGTAAGGACGACATGATCAAGACCCGGGGGGAACGCGTAAGCCCCAAGGAAGTCGAGAACGCCCTGTACGCGGCAGAAGGGGTTGCGGAAGCCGCCGTGCTGCCCGTTCCCGATGATCTTCTGGGCAGCGCCATCAAGGCCTACATCGTCCCGAAGGATGGAGCCGGCCTGAACGATAAGCAGCTTCTTCTCCACTGCAAGAAAATGCTGGAGGAGTTCGCAATCCCCAAGTACTTCGAATTCCGGGACTCTCTTCCGAAAAATGCTTCCGGTAAAATCGACAAACTCGCCCTCAAAGCCGAACTGACCGCTAAACAAACTTAAACAGGAAGACAAGCGTGTTCTCTAAATAGTCAGCGAAACAAACGAAATAACGAAACAAACGAAAGAAACAGCCATGAAACAATGTACCCGCTGCGTACTCCCCGAGAACTTCCCCACCATCGAATTCGGTGAAAACGGCCTGTGCAACTACTGCCGGACCTTCGAGAAAGAAAAGAATCCCGAAGAAGTGAAGATCAGGCACCGCGAAAAGTTCGAGAAGCTGCTGGAAACGAATCGGGGGAAGAAGGACTATGACGTTCTGATGGCCTACAGCGGAGGCAAGGACAGCACGTACACCCTGGATATCTTCAAGAATCACTTTGGGTTGCGCGTGCTGGCGTTGAGTTTCGATCACGGGTTCATGTCCCCCTATGCCATGCGGAATATCAACACCGTGGTCGAACGCCTCGGGGTTGATCACGTCATCTTCAAGCCGAATTTCGAGTTGATGAAGAAGCTCTTCTCCCTGTCCATCAGCGAAAATCTCTACTCGAAAAAGTCGCTAGAACGGGCCAGCACGATCTGCTCCTCCTGCATGAACATGGTAAAGTTCATTGCACTCAAAATGACGCTCGAGAAGGAGATCCCCTTCATCGGGTACGGCTGGTCGCCGGGACAGGCCCCCGTGCAGTCTTCGGTCATGAAAAACAGCGCTGCCTTCGCGAAAGCCACCCAGAAAGTCCTTTATGATCCCCTGCACGCAAAACTGGGGGACGAGATCAATCCCTATTTCCTGTCCGACGAGCATTTCACAGACGCGGAGAAGTTTCCCTACAACATCCATCCCCTGGCATTCCTGGAATACGACGAGGAGAAGATATACAGCCGGATCCGGGAACTGGGCTGGCTGCCGCCGCAGGACACAGATCCCAATTCAACGAACTGCCTGATGAACGCCTTCGCCAACCAGGTTCATCAGCAGCAGCACGGCTTTCACCCCTATGCCTTTGAAGTTGCCGGCCTGGTGAGAATGGGCGTCATGTCCCGCGAGGAGGGACTCACGAGACTCGCCAAATCCGGCGATGAAGGGGTCATTCAGGCTGTCAAATCCAAACTCGGCCTCACCTGATCCCTCAACGGAACAAACGAAATCAACGAAATAGACGATAGACCATCCAGACGATTTCTTTTGAGATATCTTCGATACATCATCTCAGCAACCCTGATCCTCGCGCTCATTCTATTTGCCAAAATCTATTACGACACGTACACCCTCGAGGTTCGCCATTACCGGATCGTTCACAGTCGGCTGGCCGAGGCCCTGGGCGGCGCGAAGGTAGTTTTCCTGTCCGATCTGCACATGAGGAGATTCGGACCGCTCGAGCAGGAGATCCTCCGCATTCTTCGAGAGGAGAAGCCGGATGTGGTCCTGCTGGGAGGGGATTACATCTCTTTTCGGGGCTCCTACGACCCGGTCATGGCGTTTTTTTACGAATTGCCACAAGCTTATGCCGTTATGGGAAACTCTGATTATTACAATGAAAACGGTTCGTGCGTCCTGTGCCATAAACCCGATTCTTATGAATTGAAGTCCGATCCAAACGTTTTTTTTCTGCGGAACGCATCGGCACTGCTGGACACCGCCGGGGGGCGGGTAAACCTGATCGGCCTGGATGACCCGGTCAATAAAAAGGGCAACATCGCCGAGGCCACACGCGGGATTGCACCCTCTTTCCCGTCCGTCCTTCTTACCCATTCGCCTGATGTGTTCGAGGAGGCGGCTGCGCGGGGGATCGACTTCGTGCTCGCGGGGCATAACCACGGGGGGCAGGTATTCCTGGCAAGATACCTGAGAGGACGGATGCTGGTGGATCCGGCTTTTGAGTATCTCGACGGGTTTTTTCAAAAGGGGCGTACCCTGATGTATGTCGGCAGGGGCGTGGGGACGAGTTATTTTTCGTTTCGGTTTGGCGTGCGGCCCGAGTTGACTTTCTTTAGGTTCGTTAAAGGTAACCGAAGCGCCGAAAACACTGCCCAGACTATCTCGCTCGAAAAGGAGAAGCAGCAGACCATCGTTTTTTCAACAATGAATCTAAAGGATCTCATTGGAGTGACAAATAGACAAGAGGGCTTGGACAAAAGAAAGCATACCATCGGTGCTTCTGGCGAATTGTTTGACTTCGAATCGGACGATGAACTGCAGCATCTCAACTGGGAATGCGGAAAATGGTTCGAACGGACCACTGACTATGCAAAGTCAGGCAGAAACAGCCTAAAGGTAACAGTGCCTGCAGGGCAATATCCCGGAATTAAGTTCATTGAAATTGAGAAGAATTGGTCTGCATACAGCATCTTAAAATCGGATGTATACAACCCGGACGCGGAGCCGTTGTTGTTTCACATCAGAATCGATGACCAAGAAAGCAAATGGGAGTATGGAAATCGGTATGACAGGGTTTTTGTACTTCAAAGAGGGACAAATCACATTTCGATCCCCTTTGCGGAGATGAAGACAAATGTCTCGCAACGGATTTTGGATACGCGGAAAATTGAATGCTTGATGTTTGTCATTCCCGGCAACGACAGGAAACGAACCTTCTACATCGACAACATCCGCCTCGAATAGACGTTGGGGTATTACACAGTGCAACTCACAATTCAAAACTCAAAATTCATAATTGGAGATGGCCTGTTGGGCCATAGCCCAAAATGTGTGGCATAGTAGGAATCATTGACAGTACCTCTCGGGAGACCAAGGAGCATCTCCTTCGCCGTATGCTCTGTCTCATCCGCCACCGCGGCCCGGACTCTTTCGGTATCTACCTTAACGAAAGGGTGGGACTCGGCTCAGCGAGGCTGAGCATTCTCGATCTGGCGGGGGGTGATCAGCCGATCCACAATGAAGACAAGACCGTCTGGATCGTCTATAACGGAGAGGTCTTCAATTATCCCGATCTGCGAGTGGAACTGGAACGGGCAGGCCACCGATTCTACACGAAGACGGACACCGAGATCCTGGTGCATCTTTACGAAGACATGGGCCCGGAACTTTTGAGTAAGCTCAACGGCCAGTTTGCCTTTGCCGTCTGGGACAGCCGAGAGCAGGTGCTCATGCTGGCCCGTGACCGCATGGGCATCCGGCCGCTTTTCTATCACCTCGAAAACGGCCGCCTGCTGTTCGGCTCCGAGATCAAGACCATCTTCGCCGATCCTTCCATACACCGGGAACTGGACGTTCGAACCCTCTCGGATATTTTTACCTGTTGGTCTCCCCTGGGTGACGCGACGGCATTCAAGGGGATCCGCCAGATCCTTCCGGGACACTACGCCCTCTACCGGAATGGCAGGCTGGAGACCAGACCCTACTGGAAGCTTTCGTTTGCCGGGGACGGTCACAGTGAGCATCCGTTCGAGACCAACCGGGAGGAAGTGAGCGCCCTGCTGCACGATGCGACGAAGATCCGCCTCCGTGCCGACGTGCCAGTGGGGGCCTATCTTAGCGGGGGACTGGACAGCACCTATGTGACGGCGCTTGTCAAAAAGCATTTCAACAACCGCCTTCGCACGTTCTCGGTCAGCTTTTCCGACGAGCGCTTCGACGAGGCGCCGTTCCAGCTGAAAGCCGTGGATGCCCTGCAGACGGATCATCGGATGATTCGGTGTACTGACAAAGACATCGGTGAGACTTTGCCGAAGGTGGTCTGGCACACGGAGGTGCCCATGACGAGGACGGCCCCCGTGCCCCTGTTCATGCTTTCCGGCCTTGTCCGGGAAAACAACTTCAAGGTCGTCCTGACTGGAGAGGGGTCCGACGAGATTTTCGCAGGCTATGACATTTTCAAAGAGGACCGAGTTCGCCGCTTCTGGGCTCGCGAGCCGGAATCAACTCTGCGCCCTTTACTGCTGAGAAGATTGTACCCGGATATTTTCTCCTCCGATACCGGCAGAGCGGGGGCATTCCTGACGGGCTTCTTCAAGAAGGGCCTGTCCAGGGTGGGCTCTCGCGTGTACTCGCACCTGATCCGCTGGGAGAACACCGCCCAGATCAAAACGTTCTTCTCCGACGGGCTGCTTGCACAGTCGGGAACGGTCGAGGAATTCGTGGACCGATACACTGCCACGCTGCCGGAAGAATACACGCGGTGGGACCCCCTGTCACGTGCCCAGTACACAGAGATTGCGATCTTTCTCTCCAACTACCTGCTGTCCTCCCAGGGGGATCGCGTCGCCATGGGACACTCCGTCGAAGGCCGATTCCCTTTCCTGGATTATAGGGTTGTGGAATTCGCCTGCAGCCTGCCGCCGCAGCATCGCCTGAACGTCCTCAAGGACAAGTACATCCTGCGAAAAGCAGCCCATGGTTTGATTCCCCCGGAACTGGCATTGCGGCCGAAGCAGCCGTACCGGGCGCCCATCAGCCGGTGCTTCATGGGTAGTCAGGCCCCGGATTACGTGGAAGAGCTTCTTTCGCCAGAATCGCTGAAAGAAACGGGATATTTCAACGCCGATAAAGTGAGCCGGCTTGTCGAGAAGTGCAGAAAACAGGAAGGCGCCCTTCTGAGCGAGCGCGAGAACATGGCTGTCATCGGCATTATCTCCACTCAACTGTTGGATCACCACTTTATCCGAAGATTTTCTCCCGGTACGATTGCAGAAGGAGACAACGTCAAAATCTCTTCAGGTGGACATTAGAGGAAATCACAAACAACAGGCGAGGTAAGTGTTGAGAGTGGAGAATCCTCTGCAAGGACTCGCAGTATACGCAACGGAAGAAAGGCGAACGAAACTGCTGAAGATACTGCAATTTTATGACCTCGTCGCAGAGCGCGAGCCGCGCGTGAGTCTTTCGATTGAAGACGCCCAGGCCATCGCCGTGGCAAAGGTCCTAGAGCAGATTGGGCGGGGCGTTCCGCCGCAGTATATCTTGGGCAGGGCCCTCTTCATGGGGAACACGTTTTACTGCACGAGCGATACGCTGATCCCGAGGCCGGAAACGGGCGTGCTTGTACAAAAGGCATACTCTTACCTCGAGGAGAAGAAAAGAAAAGGTTCTCGCTCTCAAACGGTCATCGAGATCGGCACCGGTTGCGGCAACATTGCAGTGTCACTGGCGATGCTCTGCGGCGAAGATGTGCGGATACTGGCGTCCGACATCAGCGCTGCCGCGGTGGAGGTGGCACGCCGGAACGTTCAAAAATACCAGGCGGACGGCAAGGTGTCGCTCTTCTGCGGCGACCTCTACGAACCGTTTCGCGAGCATCAGGGTGCCGTAGACATGATTCTCTGCAACCCGCCCTATATCCCGACGACGTCCCTGAAAAAGATGGCGCGTGAAATCATCGACCACGAACCGACCCTCGCTCTCGACGGCGGGCCTTATGGACTGGGAATATTCAGAAGGCTGTTGAGTGGGGCGCCGACATTCCTCAAAAAGGGTGGGGCTCTGGTGTTTGAGATCGGGGAAGGGCAGGAGAGACTGATCGAGAGGCTGCTTGCAGGAAGTGGTGCCTTCGAGGACATCAGCTTTTACGCGTATGAGGGGAAAGTGCGGGTCGTCGGCGCCATCAGGAAATAACTTGCCTGACGAATGAACTGCAGCGCAAAATTCTTATCGCTGGATCCGCGTAATTCAAAACGCAGAATTCACAACTCAAAATTGCTGAAAGCTCTGCCGTGAATAAGCCCATCACCAACGCCCTGACCATCGACCTCGAAGATTACTACATGGTTTCCGCATTCGAGTCGGTGGTAACGAAAGAAAATTGGCGGCACTACGAGTCGAGGATCGAGCGCAACGCGCGCAGGGTTCTCGACATCCTCGATGCGGCAAATGGAAAGCGCGGCGTCAAGGCCACCTTTTTCTGTCTGGGGTGGGTCGGCGAGCGATACCGGCACCTCATCCGGGAAATCGAACAACGGGGCCATGAAATCGCCTGTCACGGGTACGACCACCAGCTCGTTTATCGAATGACCCCGGAGCAGTTCCGGGAAGACGTCCTGGTTTCGAAGCGAATCCTGGAAGATGCCGTCGGGAAGAGCGTGATCGGCTACAGGGCGCCCAGCTATTCCATAACGGAAAAATCGCTCTGGGCGCTGGAAATCCTGGGTGAGGAAGGATACCGATACGATTCCAGCATCTTCCCCATCCACCATGACCGCTACGGGATTCCGACGGCACCGCGGTTTCCTTTCCTGGTCATGCGAAACGGAGACGGAGGAAACGGTCCGCCCGTGCCTGCACGCCTGGATCAAATGCCGCTGTGGGAGTTCAATCAGTGTGAATCATATGAGGACTGCATTGTGGAGTATCCGATCTCTACGGTCAAGGTGCTGGGCTGCAACATTCCCCTCAGCGGCGGGGGGTACATGCGGTTGTTTCCCTATGGCGTGATCAGGAAAGGACTGTTACAGATCAACACCGGCGAAAAGCAGCCCTTTGTGTTCTACCTTCACCCCTGGGAATTCGACCCGGAGCAGCCGCGCATGAGTAATATATCGGCACTGAGCAGGTTCAGGCATTACGTCAACCTGGATGGGACGGCCGAGAAGCTGAAGAGATTGCTGGGCGATTTCAAGTTTTCTTCCATGGCCGACGTGATCGGTATTCGATAAGGAGATCTGGATGATAGGCACAGTCAGCGTCCTGAAAAATGTGCGATTGATCGGTGCCAAAGCTGTGGCTTCCGAGGGCGGGAGATATTCATATCGATATCCGGTCTGTCTCATCGCATTCGTTGCGACCTTTTTGCTCGCAGCCCCAATGCTTTGTGAAAATGAGGTGCATGGTATGACAAAACAGAGGCACATTGTGCTACTGGGGGCGTCGGTGGGACATGACTGGAATATCGAGGCCTTGCCTGAGCGGCTCACGCAAAACCAGGCCATTCGCGGCTATAGGTTCGAATATGCGGGCGAATACGCGTTCGATAAGACGGAAGCCCTGATGAAGATTCTACAGCGGACGAAGAACAAACCGGATGCCATCTTCATCAAGGAGTGCGCAGCCTACTTTCCAGGAGACCTGCGGGAGTACCAGCGACTGATGAAGGGGTGGGTCCAGCAATGCAGGAAAGCAGGAGTGATTCCCATGCCGACTACCGTGGTGCCTGTGGTCAGCAGCAAGAACAAATCCATGAAAGACCAACTCAAAGACTTCATCAAGACCTTTCTCGGCAGGCCGACAACCGCTACACAGCTGGAAGGGATATTCCAGTACAACGATTGGATCAAGGAATATGCCGCGCAGGAAGGGCTTGTCGTACTTGATCTCGAGGCTCCCCTGCGGACAAGCCAGGCAGATCGAAGCCTGAGAGTCGATTTGCACAGCGGGGACGGCTTGCACCTCAATGCAAAGGCCTATGAGATATTGGATGAGGTTGTCGTACCGACACTGGACCGTGCCTTTCGGAAGAAATAGACCTGGTGCATTTCGGTTGCGCTCGCAATGAGTGATCATTCAAGAACACAGTATAAAGTAAACTATTGTCTGCCTTATCTTGCACCGCTTCTGGCAACGGCGTTTCTCTACCGTGAGACGCTGGTCAGGCTGGGCGGGGGATTGATGACCTATGAGAATTCGCATGGCCTGGTCATTCTTGCAATCAGCGTGTACCTCGTATGGAGCAAGAGGCATGAGCTCGGAAAACAACCCGTAAAACCTGGAATGATTGCCGGGTCAGTCGTTGCGGCTTTGGGCTGCGCCTTTCTGGTCGCAGGAAAATATAGTGCTTCGGTGATTTTGTCAGATGCATCCCTGATCGTCACCCTTATGGGGCTCACCTGGCTTCTGCTGGGTACAGGCCATTTAAAGATTCTCGCATTGCCCATAGGGTATTTGCTCTTTGCCTATCCTGTATTTGACTACCTGCCGGCCGGCATTCTTATACATTTCCAGCATATCACCGCATGGCTTGCAGAGAATATCTTGAAAATAACGGGCATTTCCGTGCATCGCGATTCCGTTTATCTGGAATTGCCCAACGTGACGCTGCAGGTTGCGCAGGTATGCGCTGGAACCAGCCACATTGTCGCACTGCTCGCCGTTTCTGTTCTCCTTGCACATTATTCGCTGGAGGGATGGCTGAAGAAAGCCGTGCTTGTCACAGCGGCTCTATTTATTGGGCTGACCGCTAACGGTTTACGTGTCGCTGTCATAGGAATCCTGAGCATGTGGAACAGAAACGGGGCTCTACACGGTCCCTCAGACATATTCTATGTGTCCTTTGTTTTTCTCGTTGGGCTTGCACTGATTATCGGGTTGAATTATTTGATGGGAGGGCGAGGGCAAACCCCCGTTGGAAGCGGTAAAGCGAACGGGCCAATGGATGAAGCCATATGTGGAACGAAAACGGGCCAAGGATCAAACAGATTGGGCAACGTGCGGGGTGCAATCATGCCTCTGTCGTTGTTGATAGCGATCCTCATTCCAGTCTCTGCGTCGGCTTACATGCATGTATACAGTCCACGGCCGGTACCGATGAAAGATTCCCTTGCCAGTGTGCCCTTACGAATAGGGGACTGGGATGCGGTATGTGCCGAGAAAGAAAATTTCGTTCCAGCCGATATACGGCCCGACGAAAGGTTAGCGCGGTGTTATCAAAACAAAGCAGGGGATACGCTTCAGCTGTATGTCGCCTATTTCACGCATCAGCGGCAGGGACAGAAATTAACGGACTTTACTCTGAATGCGTACAATGAGGGGGATGAGTTGGCGATATCGATGGGCGGTGCAAGAATCCTTGTCAGGAGAGCCGTACCGAACAGGCATGGACCGAAGGAACATATTTATTACCTGTATTGCATCGGCAATCGCGTGATTTCGAACCGCATCGATGCAAAGGTGTCCCTTCTGATAAACGGCATCTTCGAGAAAAGGACGAATGGGAGTCTTGTTGTCATGAAAATAGAACGAGCGCGAGGCGTGTCAAGTGGATTCTCCGACGATGACAGGGCGATTCTCGAGTCGATCTTGCCGGTTATCCTTCAGCACATGAGTTCCTGACGTACCGCAAGCTATCGTCGCTGGCGGAAATATATCGCTTACACGGGCATAATCATTGAAGAAACCGTTATTTCACTCTTTACCGCCAGCAGGTCATAAAATACCGCTAAGACTCCTGTTTGGGTGTATAGGGAACCGCTCGCAGGAGAATCGTGATCGTGCGATCGAGCGCATAATAAGGTATCTGGGGGGCCGTAAGGCTTTCTATTTGTCATCCGGCAGGGCTGCATTATGGCTTTACTTGAAGGCGCTGTCCATTTTCAAGCCGGAAAGGAAAGAGGTAATCGTTCCTGCCTATACCTGCCCCTCCGTTGTGTCAGCCGTTTTCAAAGCGGGCCTCACCCCGGTTCTCTGCGATAACAACCTGGATGATTTCGGCTATGAGCTCCGAGAGTTCGAGAACAAACTGGGCAGAAAGACGCTTGCTGCAATCGCGGTGCATCTTTACGGCGTACCGGTAAGGGTTGATGACATACAGGAGCTTTGTCGAAGTAATGGCGCCGCTCTCGTGGAGGACGCCGCCCAGGCCTTCGGAAATTCCTTCCTGGGTGAGAAGGACGTGAAACTTGGCATGAAGGGTGACGCGGGGTTTTACAGCTTCGGTCGCGGCAAGCCTGTCAGCATTCTGCATGGTGGCCTCCTGGTAGTGACGTCTGATGAAGTCTTCCGTGAGGCCGGAAAAATTGCGCAGGGATTGAAGACAGATAACGCAAGCGTGCAGTACTGCCTTGCGCTGAGTACTTACGCCCTCTTTTCAAATCCAACTCTCTACTGGATTCCCCAAATGATCCCCTTTCTCAATCTCGGAGGAACGGTATTTGAGCCCGAATTCGAAACATCAAGGGGGTTGAGTGTCGCAGCATCGTTTCTGGAAACAATGCTTGCCGGGCTTGAAAAGGAAAAAGAAATCCGGGGGACGAACTCAAAGTGGTACTCGGACAATTTATCGCAAGCTTGCTTTAGGCATATCGGCTTACGAGGAGAATATCCATACCTGAGATATCCCTTGATCATCGATGACAGGGATTTGAGGGCTTGTATTCTCGAGAAACTGGTCGCGGAGGGAACCGGTGCAACGGGTTCATATCCGACCCCGTTGAATCAGTTGCCCAAGCTCAGGGAGGTGCTGGCGGACGACACAGAGTACAAGTGCGCAAAAAAAATAGCAGAATCCATTGTCACTCTGCCCGTTCATTCGGGAGTATCCGCGGCGAATAGGGAAAACATAATGAGTATCATACGGCAGGTGCTTAATGCGAATTAGACTGGCCGAACAGGATGAAGAAAAGCACTGGGATGATTACGTCAATTGCAATCCGAAAGCCACGCTGTGTCATCTTTATGGTTGGGGAAAGGTGATACGGGAGACCTATGGCCATTCAGCCTACTATCTTATGGCTGAGATAAATAATGTGGAGAAAGGCAACAAGGTCGTCGGCGTCCTTCCAATGGTTCATATCAAGAGTCTGTTGTTCGGAAATGCGTTGGTCTCCATGCCATTTCTCAATTACGGCGGCTTACTCGCGGACGATGACAATACGGAAAAAATGCTTCTCGAAGAGGCAATAAGGCTGGGACGCGATCTGAGGGCTAAAAACATCGAACTCAGGCATACACATCCCATATTCTGGCCAAACGGGCAGGGGGTTGCGGCAACTGGAGAGGCGAAAATACCCGAGCCCATGACCCATAAGGTGAGAATGCTGCTCGACCTACCCGAATCGTCCGCGAAGCTGTTCGAAACTTTTAAATCGAAACTTCGAAGCCAGATACGCAAACCTCAGAAAGAGGGGCTGATGACGGTCATCGGCGGGGCGGAATTGCTTGATGATTATTATCAGGTGTTTTCCATCAATATGCGGGATCTGGGGAGTCCCGTTCATTCGAAAAAGCTCTTCGGAAATATACTGAAAGAATTCGGCAGCCGTGTCCGTTTGGGGGTCGTCAAATACCAGGGGGCATCTGCCGCGGCGGGCTTGATCTTCTGCTTCCGGGATATGGTCGAGATCATTTGGGCGTCATCGCTTAAGTCGTTCAACCACCTGAGTCCCAACATGCTCCTGTACTGGGCGTTTCTCGAGTATGTGACCGATGCGGGGTATCGGCGCTTTGACTTCGGCAGATCGACACCGAATGAGGGTACCTATAAATTCAAAGAACAGTGGGGGGCAAAGCCTTCGACTCTGTATTGGTATGAAAATGGGTTGCGGGGGGATTCGAGGCGACCGGCCGAGGAGAAAGCCTACCGTTTCAGGAAGAAGGGCGAAGAGTGGTGGCAGTCGATGCCTCTCTTCTTGGCGAATACAATTGGTCCGATGATCCGCAGGAACATACCATTGTAAAATAATCAGGAACCTGGCGAAATTTCGAGAAGGGCAAGCCTATGAATACAGGCCTCGTTAGTATCATCATACCTACGTATAATCGCGCGATGATATGTAAAGCCGCGGTGGAGTCGGTTTTGTCTCAAACCTACGAAAACGTCGAGGTCATCGTTGTCGACGACGGTTCTAAGGATAACACCCAAGACGTCATTTGTGGGATAGATGACCGGGTCAAGTACATCTACAAGGCAAACGCAGGTGTGTCGGCAGCCAGGAACACGGGGCTGGAAGCGGCAACGGGGGACTACATTGCTTTTCTCGACAGTGATGATTCATGGCTTCCGTGGAAACTGGAAGCACAGCTCAATGTCCTGAAAGCATATCCAGAGGCCGGAATGGTGTGGACGGATATGTTGGCGGTGGACGAATGGGGGAAAATGCTGCATGAATCGTACATTAAGTCGATGTATGCGGCTTACGCCTACTTCGACCGCGAAAAGCATTTTCGAATCAGCCAGCCGCTGTCTACACTTTGGGATGGCCGTCCCGACGTATACAAGGATAAGAAATGCTATGTTGGGAATATCTTCTCATGGATGTTCATGGGAAATTTGGTGCACACGTCTACAGTCTTGTTGAGAAGGGACCGGCAGAAAAGAGTGGGCCTTTTTGATGTCGATTTAATCAAGAGTGGCGAAGACTACGACTTTCATTTCCGTACGTGCAGAGAGGGGGATGTTGCGTACATTGACATACCATCTATCCGCTATCAGGTGGGGGGGGCAGACCAACTTACACAGCCCGAGCATATTGGATGGATAGCCGCAAATAACCTCCGAACCGTGACCAAAATGTATTCCCAGGCTCGAGACGAAATAAATCTCCCCCGGCGGATGATTCGCAAGCGGTTGAGCGATTCCTACACTTGGGTGGGTATAACGAAATTATTCGGCAAGGGAGGAGCGTCAACTCGATATTTCCTGAAAAGTTTACAGCATAACATATTTCAGCCGAAACTATTTATCTTCATGCTTTTGTCTCTGTGTCCCATAAAGACTGTGGAATATAGCGTGGCCCTCAGTAGGAAAGCGAAAAACATTATCGCGAAATGACGACGAAAGTTGGAAGACTGTCTATGGGGGCCAACCGGGGACCGCTATTGCATTCATATTGATAACTGCCTGTCTTATATCCGGAGATAATTGAAATGAGAGCCGAGGTAGTAACGTCAATCCAAGGGTTGAAGGATGTTAAGGAAGAATGGAACAGACTTCTCGAAGGGTCGATATCCAATTCAATCTTCTTGACATGGGAGTGGGCGTATTCATGGGCGGAGTGTTTTATCAATGAGGAGCGGGAACTCTTTGCGGTTAAATTATATGATGACAATAATAGGCTGATTGGGATAGCGCCTTGGTACAAAAGCGTAATTAAGATAGGTCCCTTTTTCATCAGGCAGATTAATTTTATAGGTACCCCGGAAACAGCGTCGGATTACCTAGATGTGTTTACAACAAAAGGGAGAGAGAAAGAAGTCAGCAATTATTTATATGATTACCTATTTGGTGAATCGTCAAATAGCTGGGATTCACTAAATCTACAGGACGCGAAAGCGGAGTCGCTTTTCTTGTTGAACTTCATGCACAAGCATCGTCTTATGGGTAGACATTTCGAGATAAGCCAGGGGTCATTCTGCCCGATCATATCATTGCCGGACACCGAGGCAGAATTTTTGTCTAAAATTTCATCCAGCAGGAGCAAGCGATTTAGGCAGGACCTGAGAACATTGAAAAAGACAGATGAGGTGGATATAAAGACGTGCGTGACAGAGGGTATTGAAGAGGCGGTGGACAACTTTTTCAAGTTATACGCTGAAAAAACAGAATGGGAAGGAAAGGACCTTCACAGGTTCATAAAGCGTCTACATGCTAACTCTGGAGATTTGAGTTACCTTAAAATAGATTTTCTGCAGGCGAACGGAAATGTAATAGGCGGTCTCTTGCACCTAAAGCACAATCATGTGTTGTCGCTTTATTTGATGGCAGTGGACAAAGCGTACAACCCACGAATAAGCACAGGAAATCTGCTTGTCGGTTTGTGCATAGTAAGGGCGATAGAAAATCAGTTTGAGGTATACGATTTTCTTAAGGGGTATGAAGAGTATAAATTTTACTGGACGAGTGAAGGCCGCACAACACAGAATGTGTTTATCGTTCAGAAGAAGATCCTACCGATCCTCTATATGATGAAAAGAATGGCAAAATACGCCATGAAGACAATGTTACGGTGAGAACTAAAAAGAAGTATTATGCACCTTGTCGTCACAATAGATACTGAGGAGGATAATTGGGGGGACTATACAAATACGTCCTTCGGTATAGAGAATATTAGAAGAATACCGTCTCTTCAAAAAACATTTGATGAATATAATATAAGACCTACATATCTTGTAACGTACCCAGTTGCAACTAACAAAGAATCTGTAAAAATCCTGAAGGACATTCTACAGCAGGGCAAATGCGAAATTGGAATGCATTGTCACCCCTGGAGTACTCCACCATTTAAAGAAGAGAGGAATTCACACAATAGCATGATGTGCAATCTTCCATATGACCTTCAGTACAAAAAAATGAATGAACTACATAAAGTGATAGGAAGAAATATTGGAATCGATGCAAAAACTTTCAGGGCCGGTAGATGGGGTTATAATGCTCATACTGCAGTTGTTCTGCAGAAACTTAGCTATCGGGTGGATACATCAATAACGCCTTTTACAGATTGGTCTGAATATTACGGGCCAAACTATTTTAAAATAACACCAAAGTCATACTGGTTCAATGCCCCTGAAATATTTACAAGTGTCCAGAAAAGTGAAATGGTAGAAATACCCGCAACTATTGGATATCTGCAGGATAACTATGAGTTGTGCAATCTAATTGATCGACTTTTGACGTCTCGGCTCGGTAGGAAATTTCGCATGAAGGGATTACTGAGCAAAATGAAATTGATTAACAAGGTGTGGCTATCGCCAGAAAATTCGCATTCCAATCAAATGATAAAATTGACGAAAGTTATGCTGAAAAAAAAATATAGAATCGTGAATATGTTCTTTCACTCTACGTCATTGCAAGGGGGCTTGAGCATTTTCGTTAAAACAATAGAAGACGAAATACGCTTTTCAAATCGTCTGAGGGAATATTTTACATTTACATGTCAGACAGGAATTAAGTGCCTAACATTGTCAGAAGCCGCGGATATGATACAGGGAGATGGGAGATTATGATTTTTGAATTATTGAAAATTATTAATAGAGTATTCATTTTCCTTACACTCAAAATTGATCGTATGAGACTTCGCGGCCTAATAAGACGAGGGCTCAAAGTCGGAAGAAATGTTTATATATTTCAGGATGTGGAGATCGATTCGGGATATCCCTACCTAATAGAAATTGGTGATAACTGCCGCATAGGTAAAGATGTTATCATTCTTGCACATGATGCCACCATATTTTCGGGTGTCGGCATGACGCGACTAGCTCCTGTGAAGATACTTGAGGGGTCATTCATAGGTCATAGGGCAATTATTTTGCCGGGTGTAACAATAGGACCGCGAGCCATGGTAGCAGCAGGATCTGTAGTAAATAGAAACGTTCCAGAAGGTAAGGCTGTGGCGGGAAATCCTGCGAGGCCCTACACAACGTTCAAGGAAATTTATGATAGGATTGGAAGTGAAGCACGGGAAGAAAATATTATTGATATAGAGGATATTGAAAGGGGAGTCATAAAGATCGACACAATTCGGGAGATAGTCGACAGGAACTCTATTGCATTTGTAAAAAGTATACCGATTTACGACCCCTTTTATGTCAATACAAATATGGAGGAGTGCAAAAAGAATGCAAAGGATTTGTACGCAAAGTTCAAGAGCTCATTAGGCGTGAAGAAGTCAGAATGAATATTTTATAATTCGTAGTAGAACGGATTAACGTAAAAATATGAGTGAACTTGGTCTTGCTAAGAAAGTCTTTAATTCTTTGACATGGGTAAGCTCCGCTAATCTGTTATCCCAGATATTATCGTGGGGAATTACCATCGTCATAGTTCGGCATTTATCCCCTGGTGATTTTGGCTTAATGGCCATGGCAGTGGCATTTTGGGGGTTTTTAACAATGATCGGGGATTTTGGGCTTTTTGCGTCAATAGTTCAAAGCAATGAGGTGTCGAAGGACCAGTTACGGGAAATATTTGGGTTTATTATAATATTAAATATTTTATTTTTAACCATAACTCTAATCGGGTCACCCATAATCAGTGGTTATTTCAAGGAACCAAGACTGACTGCAATCTTGAGAACACTAAGTATTGTATTTTTCTTCATACCTTTTTATGTCATCCCTCACTCACTACTTCTTCGAGATATGAATTTTAAATATATATCGGTAATTGATGTATTGTGCAATCTGTTTGGTGCGACCACTTCATTTTTATTTGCGGTAACAGGCCACGGCGTCTGGTCACTTGTATATGGTACACTGACTCAATATTTCTGCAGGGGTGTTACATTTTCGCTTGTAGCTAAAAGTCATTATAGGCCTCAATTTAGAATTGATAAAATAAGATGTATGCTTTCATTCAGCAGTTTTTTTACAGGAAGTACGATATTAAGATATTTATTTTTTAAATCGGACATAATTATCGGTGGAAAGTACATGGGTCCTGATGCACTTGGGATATATTCAATAGCAAATCAATTGGCGTTTGCCCCTGTAGAGAAAATGTCAAATATTATACCGCAAATCGCGTTTCCGGCATTTTCCAAGATGCAATTAGATATAAAGTCATACTCGTCATATTTCCTGAAGGGAATGAAGCTTCTGAATGTGATATTTATACCTTGTTATATTGCGCTATTCTTTCTTGCAGAAGATATTGTGGCATTGTTACTTGGCCCTAATTGGGAACAAATTGTGTTGCCTATGAGAATACTTTGCCTAGTTATGCCACTTCGCACTTTGGAGGTGTTGTTTATTCCGGCAATGAACGGTCTTGGTAAATCCAGAATTACGATGATAACAAGTGGAATGTCTTTGTTTATTATGATGTGTGCTTTTTGGGTGGGTAGTAATTGGGGATACATCGGTATGTGTTGGTCATGGGTAAGTGGGTTTACAATTATATTTCTTATAATGATTGCAATCTGCATAAAAGAATTACACTTAAATATTGTGTCGATAGCGCATACGTATATAACGCCAGTTATTTCAAGTGTAGGACTATTAATAGTGGGGCTAATAATGTCTAAATATTACAAGAATATCATGCATCCATTCTTTAATATTATATCATTTTCAATGGCTTCTGTTTTTCTCTATTTTGCTGCTGTCTATATCATAGATAGACCAATTATTATATATTTGAAGTCACTTATCCCTGCGAGAAAATAAACATAAATAATATTAGAATTATAATGATACAGAAATCGCAATATTTAACTGCTGTAAAAAGTAATGAATCTAATATTTTAATCTATACATTTTATATATGGACATTTGTTATAATCGCCAGACCTCAGGATATCATTGAATTACTAGTGCCTATGAGGCCAGCATTGTCAGTTGGATTTGCTGTATTTATCGCTTACTTGCTCAAGTATTCGCATTATAAGAACAAGAATAGAATATTAGAAAGCACGCAATGCAGGTTATACCTCTATTTGTTAGCAGTGATGATCATCAGCATCCCATTCGCTTATTATAGAAGAGGAGCTTTTGATTTTTTTTTCACAAGGTACATAATAATAATATTGTATTTTTACATATTCTATAAAATTGTAGATAATGAAAATATATTAAATAATGTATTATTTATATCATGTATGGGTGCAAGTATATATTCGGTGAACGCCATATATCAAGGCAAAATAGAAGCGGGTAGACTAGCATTTGGCGAGATGTTCGATCCTAATGATCTTGCTTTTTTTGCAGTATCAAATATTACATTTAATGTATTATTTGTATCGATGCCTAACTCTTTGTGGAAAAAATATTTATGTCTCATAAACATCGTAATTGGTGTATTATTTATCATGATGACAGGATCAAGGGGTGGTGGAATTGCTTTAAGTCTTGTTGTTCTCATTTTGCTCTTTGATCGATCAAGAAACGTTAAATATTCATACAAAATAATTATTGCGATATTGACAATTGTAGCAGTTATTTACGCAGGATCGGCAATCGATTATTCTCGATTTGAAACGATAACGCAAATCGGGGAAGATTATAATGTATGGGATGAAACTGGCAGATTGCAAATATGGAATACTGGAATCGGGTTGATGCTAAGTAATCCATTGACCGGAGTCGGATTAACATGTTTTCAAGAAGCTATTGGTACGGAACGTAGAGCGAAGGGCCTTCTGGAGATATGGCAGGCTCCTCACAATTCGATAGTGCAAATCGGGACAGAAACAGGAATATTTGGCATAATTCTTTTCGTGCTAATAAGTTATAAGACATTCAGTATATTCGGAATAGTTAAGAAAAATTCTGAATTTAGAATGTTAGCTATGATAGCTTTCGTGTCGCAAGTTGGATTTGTCGGGCATTTCGTGTCCGCTATGTTTCTTAGCCAGGCTTATTCAGTATATTGGGTATTCTATGTCGTAATCTCTGCTAGTATTGCAGAACTCAATAAACGTAAGACGGATTCATTAAAATACATCTCGTGAATACGTTTACTTATAAAGTTTAAGTATAATAATATGCGTTCTTTAACGTAAGAATATATGTATTATGATGAAATTGTGAAGTTGTAATTGATTTAAAGAATGTAAGAGCAGCAATTTCATTTTATGGTGATTTGTTAAAAGGTAAATTGGAAATAGTATCTTTCTTTTGGGGAGGATAAGATGTTTCGAAAGACATTGAAAAGAATTAAATGGGCTGATAGCGACATAATTTCATCAATAGTAAAAATTCTTTATTACAACATACTGAAGAAGAACCGTTTTGCAATATATGAATTTGATTTGAATCAGGAATTCTCGGGACCTTTACTTGACCCAAAGCAATATGAAGTACGCGTAATTGATTGCGATGAACTTGGTAAAGTTATCGCAGGTAAAAATGATTTGCCTCGTGAATTTTATATGAATGAAATAGACGGAGTACGGTATTGTGTACTTGTGACGGCAGGAGAAAAATTAGGTCATATATCGTGGATTTATCTAAAAGGGGACAAGGATAGATGGTTTAATCTAAAAGAAGATGAAGCACACGTAAATTACTCTTATACTTATCCTGGATTTAGGGGTGTGGCGTTTTTTCCAGAAGCACTCCGTGCTTCAGCACTATGGCTTAAAAATCGTAACTATCGTAGAATAATAATGGATGTGCATGAAGAAACGATATTCATGATTAATAGCATGAAAAAAGTAAAGGAAGTAAAGCGTATCGGTACTCTAACACATTGGTTTCTATTTAGACCAAAATTCAAAGATTAATAAGATAATGATATGCTAATTTGGAAAAAAATGCATAAAATCATATTTAATAAGTTATATCGAGTATTGAATATTATGATTATATCAATATCTCAATATATAACTGTATCATTCATAAATAAGCATATAGATAAGAAATTAATGTTGTAAGAATATTATATTCATAACATTAAGAGAATAAGACATAAATTCTATTAGTATACTATGAAAGTAATTCTATTAACAAGAAATGGTCATGAGCATAGTCATGTAATGAATTCACTCTATAAGACTTTGGGCACTAATCTATGCGGAATATTTATTGAACGAAATATTAAGATATATAGTATGAATAGAATGTGGATGAGCTTAAATAAAAAATACTCATACTGGAGAATATCAGAAAGAATACTAACAAAAATAATCAGAAATGCATTGAAATATGATGATAGAAAAAACAGAGCATTCAATAAAATACTGGGGATGCAGTATATAAGCAAAGAATTAGAAAATATTCCTCAATACGAAGGATTATTGAATAGCAAAGAAACAGTAGAATGGATAAAAAGTATTAACCCAGACATTATACTTGTATATGGTACGAGTATAGTTAGCAATGAAATATTATATCTGGCAAAATACGTTGCCTTGAATATGCATACAGGGTTGTCACCATACTACAGAGGCAGTGACACATACTTCTGGCCTCTGTATAACGGAGAACCTGAAATGGTAGGTGCAACAGTTCATCAATGTACATCTCAAGTGGATGGTGGACGCATATATGCTCGAATATCCGTGAGATTAAACGAAAATGATGACATTTTTACGGCGTACGCGAAGTGTATTAAAGCCGGTACCTATATTTATTCATCAGTTGTGAATAGGTGTATTCAAGGAAACATTAAGAATGCAGATATACAGGACTTGTCATTAGGAAGAGAGTATCATTTCAGTGATAGAACTTTTATGCATGATTTGAAGATGGAGGTCCTTTTCAGATCAGGAAGACTAAAATACCTTATAAAACAATCATATGAGAATGAACCGCTATTTCCTGCAGATGGTTTATCATGCTAAATACATTACTGGGAGTATTCTCGAATTCGTTAAGTAAGATAATCCACTCTGCAGATATAACTAACTTATTTCTACTGGATTCAAGGTTACGTCTTGTATTTTACCATGGAATAGGCAGCGAGATTAGACCCTGCTTAGCCTATTTGAATGACGAAATATCTGAAGATACATTCCAAAGACAAATAGATTACCTTCAATATAATTATAACGTCTGTCCGCTTGAAGAAGCGATTAACGTTGTATACTCGCATGACAAAAAGAAAGAGAAACCTGTATGTTCGATAACATTTGATGATGGATTAGCAAGCGTTTATAAAAAAGCATTTCCTTTGCTTAAGAACAGAGGCTTAACTGCAGCAGTGTTTCTTAACACTGCCGTAATTGATAACAAAAATATACTATGGTTGCATTTATTAAATTACCTGGTGTTTCATAAAGGATTAATAGTAGTAAGACAAATAATCAGCGATACACTTGGTAATGAATTTAAAATTATAGAATATGATGAAAAACAATTCATGAAATGGTGTAAAAATAATTATTACATTTTATTTCGAGCAAAATCTATTCAAAGACTTATCAATGTGCTGAAAGTTGATGTGGAAGAAGTTGCATATACTGAAGCATTATATCTGACTACAGATGAAATAAAACAAATGTCAATGTGTGGATTTACGTTTTACTCTCATACGGAAAATCATTTACCACTTAAGACATTGCCTGATGAGATATCACGGAAAGAAATTGATAACGCACTAAAGTATATGGATAATAATAAGATAGGATCAAGGAAATTCGTGAGTTTTCCTTTTGGAATGGTCAAGGATTATGGAGAGAAGGCAAGAGAGTATGCTTTATCTGTTGGACATGAATATGTATTAGAAGTTGGTGATGGATACAATTCATTTTCAAGAATGCGTGAAAATAAAACATATTCGCGAGTGTCTCTAGGATCTTGTTCTTCTGAGCCAAAAGAACTATTCTCTGCGCTCGAGATAACACCGAGATTAAAAGCCTTCATAAATTCGTTTAGATCATTATTTAATGATAATAGGTAGAGATACTACGGCACTAGTTGACATGCAGAAAAAATATAAAATAGCATATGTTCTAACTTCTGTAGCTTATGGTGGATTAGAAACAGTGGCAGCAAATTTTCTGCAAGCTTACAACAAAGAAATATTTCAAATAATACCTGTTGTAATGATACGAAAGGATTTGGAAGATAATCCGTTCATAAATATGCTCAATAATGTACGATATAAATATGAAAAAGTATATCTTAGTCAAAACATAACAAATAGCCTCCAGCATGCAAGTGCAATAAAGAAACTATACGAAATTATTTATAGAATTATTAGTAAGGAGGCGGTTGATCTAATTCATTCAAACGGAACGTTGTCTGATATACTTACAATACCAATATCAGTGGCAACAAGGATACCGAGTATTTCAACTTGCCATGGCCTTATATCCACAACGAGGAGATTGTCTTTTTACAATTTTATGAACAGGCATGTACTTAGACTAGCGTCTGCTGTTATCGCGGTATCAGACTCAATTAGAGTCGATCTCGAAAGGAGCGGAATCAAGGGAGAAAATATCAAAGTTATACAAAATGCTATAGAAGTAGAAGAAAATACGGAAATTAAGAAGAAGAATAGGAAGGATATTAGGTATGAATATGGAATAGACAATGATAAATTTGTAATTGGATATGTCGGTCGCTTGAGCACAGAAAAGGGAGTAGAGCATCTGATAAGAGCAATCCCAAAAGTAATTGAAAAATGCCCGAAACTGACTGTTGTAATTATTGGAGAAGGACCGGAAAGAAAACGACTTGAGGAGTTAGCGCGGCAACTATCGGTAGAGAATTGCATAATGTTTCCGGGATTCCAAAGCAATGTAAAAGCATGGCTTTCCGCATTCGATATATTTGTATTGCCATCTTTGATGGAGGGTACGCCAATGGCACTCCTGGAAGCCATGGCGCACGGTTTGCCTGTTATTGCATCATATGTCGGTGGTATACCAGGGATTATTCGTTCGGAAGAGAATGGAATACTTATTCCGGCTGCTAATGAGCAAGAATTAGCACGGGCAATATGCAATATATGTGAAAATGAAAGATTGAAAAATAAATTGGCAACCGAGGCGAAAAGAACAATCAGCGAGAATTATGATATTAACGATTGGACTAAAAAGATTGAGTATGAGTACCTTAAGCTGCTTATTAAAGATCAATTAAATTAGACCTGTTTTGGCACCAGATCGCACAGGTATTTGGCTACCTGATCGAGGAGATCTCCGGTGCGTTGATTATAACGAAACTCCAGTTCATTATGATACATCGGGAAGCTGTCCTTGGAAACACCGTGATGTTTCATCAGACAATCCTTGGCAAAACTCCAGAACCCCTAGAAGCCGTAAATGTAGACCCGATCGAATGAGAAGTACTTCTGGTGGTCGACCTTCAGGTGCTGGTAGCCGCAGAACATGAGGATGTCATTGCTGCCGAACTTATCCGTATAGACCACGCTGTCTCGACGAACATTCTTGATGGTGAGCATAAGCAGCGTATCTGCCAAGATACTCGTCAAAACATTGACATGGACCCGGCCCACCCAATCCTGGATGCAGAACAGCGGCACTTTGCAGGCTTCGCTACGGCCTCGATTGCCCTTGCGCCGTACCTCGAAGTAGGCCTCGTCGAGTATGATCACGTCGCCAGGCAGGGAGGAAGCACCCTTAAAGTGGCTCAGGATGGCTGTGTGGATCGTGCTCACGACCCTGTAGACAGTCCGATAGAAAATGCCCAACTGCAGGGACATCTTGCGGACCGAGACCTCCAACTCAAGGAGGTTGATCAACGAGAGCCACTGGACTTCGCTCAAACGGCCGTAATTAATCCAACGCCCCGAGAAGACATGGAACGTATAGCCGCAGCTAGAACATCGATAGCGCTCATTGGCCAGTTTGTAGAGATTCAGCTGTCCACAGCGGGGGCAAAATCGATGTCCATTATTACGGCATTTTCTCGACAAGTAATTGCGAGCCGTTCGCTCGCTTGAAACCAGCTTGTAGTAAGCATCTAAGTCCATGCGGCACCCTTAACACAAGTACCAGAACAGGATCAATTACAAGAATTCATATGTATTATATATTTATTTATATATTTTGTGCGGTTGGGATATATTTAAGCGTTTACGTAATTTATACACTCTTTCTAATACTTACTAATTATTTTGTGAGAGAAAAAAAATGTCTGCATTATGAGCCTAAGACATATTTCGCAGTAATCATTCCAGCACATAATGAACAATTGCTTTTGGAAAAACTTTTGATAAGTATAAAGAAGCAGAATTACCCTGACACTAAGATAGAGCTTCTAGTTGTTGCAGATAATTGCAGCGATGAAACAGCAGCTATTGGGAAAAAAAATGGCGCTGTAGTATTGGAGAGATGCGAACCTACTCGATGTGGGAAGGGATATGCCATTAAGTATGCATTAGAAAATATTGATGTCAATGTATATGATGCTGTATTCATCGCAGATGCAGATAGTGTATTGGATGAAAATACGCTTTTCGCTCTCGATTGTGAGATTCAACGAGGAGCACGTGTTATCCAGTGTTATAATGGTCTGGCAAATCCAGATGAAAGTTGGTTTACGAGAATTATGGATGTGTCAAGAACATTAGGGAACGAAGTCTTAGAACCCGGAAGAGAAAAGATTGGGTTCTCTTCTCATTTGATGGGCAATGGTATGTGTTTTGTGCTCGACGTGATATCCAAATACGGATGGGATGCCTTTACTGTCGGAGAAGATTGGGAATACTATGCAAAATTAGTTATAAGAGATGAGCGAATCGTATTTGCAAAGAACGCTCGAATATTGCACATGGAGTCTGTCAATATCTATCAGGCAACTTCTCAACGACTCAGATGGTCAAGCGGGAGATTCGCTATAGCTGCTAAATATGGCTTTCGATTGCTTTATGATGGCATTAAAAATTGTAAATTCATGAAAATTGACGCGTCCTTGCCCTTACTGTTACCAAACCCATCCCTTGGGATGAGCATGACAATATTGATGTTTACTTTATGCTTCATCATTCCCCTTACAGTATATAGGTGGTATTTAGTCTGGTGGTATTTTATGCTCGCAATACTGCAGATTGCATTCTTTCTCATTGGTATATTTTATGTAAAAAATAAAATGATGAAATTATTGGCCATGTTGTTTGCGCCTATTTTCATGATTTGGAAGTCGATACTCGATTTGTTATCGGTCGTTGGCATTGGTAGACGATATTGGGTAAGGACTGAGCGAAAACTGTGAATAAGTGAGAAGACTAGAAATGGAGAAAATTAACATTTTATTTGTCATACCTCAGTTGGAAAAGGGGGGAAGTGAAACCCTTGTTTACGATGTGGCCTCTCGAATGGACAAAAATTATTTTAACATATCATTATGTTATTTTAATTACTATGGGAATGAGAAGTTCAGAAAAGCGTTTCAAGATGAAGGTATAAGTCTCTACGAGGTCAATAGAAATAGTGCCGTTGACTTTACAACAATGAGGATGTTGGCAAAATTAATACGTAAAAATAATATACATATTGTGAATGCTCATCACTTTGTATCGATGGTATATTCCTTTTATGCATGCAAGATTGCAAATAGTTGCAAGCTAGTTTATACAGAGCATTCGAGTTGGGAAGTAGATCAAATACCTTTTAAATGGAAGGTGTTAGGACAAAGGCTCTTCCGCCATCTCGATTGTGTCATGGGAATAAGTGACGATGTCACAAAGTCTCTTTGTGCTAAATATAATATTAAGGATGTAAATACGCTAACAATTAGAAACGGAGTCGATCTCAATGGCAAGAAATTATTTCGATCAAAGAAAGAGATTAAAGACGAATTTGATGTGGCAGATACTGCTAAAATTATAGTAACAGTTGCAAACTTCAGAAAAGTAAAAAATCATCTGTTTCTTTTGCAGAGTTATAGAGAATTAGTGAGAGAACTAGATAATACGATAATATTATTAATTGGACAGGGTATTGTTCATGATCCGGAATATTCTGAAGGTGAAGTACGAGCATTTATCGACGAAAATAAATTAAATGGTAAGGTCATTCTAACGGGGTACAGGAACGATGTATGGGATCTATTATCAATTGCTGATGTATTCTGCCTAACTTCATTTAAAGAGGGGTTGCCCATCAGTATGCTCGAAGCAATGAGTAGCGGCCTTCCAATTGTCGGAACAAATGTTCATGGTATACGAGATGTTATAGTACATGGAAAAAATGGTTATCTTGTCGAACTCGGTGACACTGTTGGTTTGAAAGACTCATTGCATAAAATATTAGTGAATGATCAATTAAAGAGCAATTTCGCGGCAGAATCGAGAAGAATGGCATCCGAATTATACTCAATGGAACAATGTGTTAAAAGTTACAATAATTTATTTTTAAGTATGATGAAGTATAAAGAAAGCAAGAGTTAAGCCATGAAAAGATGCGAACGGTGTATCATGCCGTCGACAGTACACGGAATAACATATGACGAGCAAGGTGTATGCAGCTACTGCAGAAGTTATTTACCGGAGAGTTATTATGGCGAAGAGGAACTGTATAGAATTATAGAAGAAACAAAAAGAAAGAAAAGAGATTATGACTGTATAGTTCCACTAAGCGGTGGAAGAGATAGTACATATATATTATATTATGCAAAAAAAAATCTAGACATGAAAGTATTGGCTGTGAATTACGATAATGAATTCTCACCTGAATTTACAAAGGCCAATATAAAAAGAGCTTGCGAAATACTGAAGGTGGATTATGTTTCAGTACGTTCAAAAAGGGACTATGTCAAAAAGATTGCTAAGCACAGTATGTTAGCTTCAACGGAATTCGGTCAGTATGGGGAGTGCGTGGGATGTACATATGGCTATAGAAGTGTGGTTTATAGAAAAGCAAGAGAATATTCGATACCACTAATATTATGGGGTGAGTCAAAGGAAGAAGATACTGCAGGGATGGAGATGAAAGCATTTGAACCGATAAGGAGGCATGAAGGAAAATATAAAAAGCTTATTAATAAAGATTTCTACGCTGCAGAAATTTATCGTCTGTTACAAAGGTTAGAATTATTTCTTTCTTGGAAACATGTATTTAGTCGTAGATTCGATCCTATATTTAAAGATGACAAAATTAAGCAAATACGTATATTTGACTACGTATCTTGGGACAGAAGAAGGATTAAGGAAACTATACAAAACGAACTTCAATGGGAAAAACCAGCAGAACTAGTGTCCACGTGGAGAGCAGATTGCGCCCTCGTGGCGTTAACAAATTATTATTATATTAAATTATTAGGATGCTCAAAATCCTGTTTTGGTTACACAAAAATGATAAACAGTGGTCAGATGGATAGGGTTGAAGCTTTGGAACAGGAGGAATATGTTCTAGCAAATTGTTCACAAGGGTTGGAAGAGATATTGAAAGAGCGCATAGGATTGCCAGAAAGTCATGCAAATGGGATACTTTCATATCAGGACGGGGTAAGTCCTGTCAAATAACTGACTGATAACATAGAAATTACCTTTGAGACAGATTTTAGGAATAATAGAATTATGAAATATCAAATGACCGATCGTCAGCTGATAGAAGAAAGATATCATGACGAAGTTCAAAGGTCAGGCGTTATACAGAGGGGCCACCTTAGTACTGGTCAGAGCACTTTTTTTAAACATTTTTACGAACTAATAGGAATTGTCAAAGGCTTGCACATTTTAGAAGTGGGTTGTGGTTGCGGATGGTTTGGGCTACAACTGGCGCAACAAGATGCCAATGTGCTCGGAATAGACATATCCGGTGAACTCGTGAGGCAAGCTAGTCGGGAAGCTGAGAATCAAGGATGCACGGGAAAGGTTGTATTTCAAAAAATGGCAGTTGAACATATGAGTTTTAAAGGAAATTCTTTTGATCTAGTCGTAGGCAATGCAATTCTTCATCATACCGACATTAGCGTAACAATAACAAATGTACATAGAGTTCTTATTCCGGGAGGGAGAGCGATATTTGTTGAGCCTTTGAATGAGAATATTGTTCTTAAAATATGGAGAGTATTAACCCCCTGGCGTAGAAGCAAGACTGAGAGGGCATTGGTAAAACAAGATCTTGAGTACATTAAAACAGTATTTTCCAGTGCTGCGTTCTACTATTTCGGCCTGACATCAATGATCAGCATGGGTCTCCTCATGTATTTTCCAAGAAACAAGATGCTGGGTATGATTAACGAAAAGCTTGAAAGGTGTGATAAAATTCTGTCAACAAAATATCCCCAATTAGGTCAATATTATGCAGTAGTGGTGATGGATCTAAAGAAATAGGAGGGATATAATTAGTTATTACGTGTAAATAATCTGGTATACTGTAGTGAATATACTTCACGTGTTAACGGCAATGGAATTAACTATTTACGAATGATTTTTTTTCTGTGTGTAAGAAAAACCCTTCGGTGATGAGTCATTTGTTTTTTTTTTATAACCATTGCATCTGATAATAGATAGTGTAATCAATGACTTATAAATTGCTTTGCCGTCTGGTATAAGCCTTGCTGATAAGACACAAGGATTTCAATATATCAAATGATATTAAACAAGAAGATTGCATATGATTTCTGATTAAGGTTATGTGTATTTTTGACGATAAATTAGAGAAATAGTGTCGATATTTAGCACTATTTGCATTAGAAGGATAACAGAAAGATGCTAAATATACGGCGTTTAGGAGGGCTCTATGTCAAGGAAATTGATCAATATATTTCTGGTTAATATAATATGTATTGTATCTGCATCCTTGTCTTTTGCAGCTACCCCTCAAATAAATACTGTCGTTGGCACAATTCAAAGCGGTTCGATTTTGACAATCAGCGGACAATATTTAATGGATGAAAATAAGACAAATTGGCTATCACCATTCCAAAACGGAACTAGCTACGGATTTGAAGGTAATTCCTATACTGCTGACGGATACTATCTCGCCCCTGATGAAATGATTCACGGGACAAGAAGTTATGATACAAACGTAAAATTATCAGGAAGTAAATCAATCTATGGGCGCGTAACGGCGGCAACTAAAACGGGGGCGGGATTTGGAATAGATTTACCTTCTGGCATGACAGAAATATATACTC
>Ga0302247_1000654_pt1 | contig 31104 bp, 33 predicted proteins | sample AAG_UR_Ile_MG_FD_193529 | JGI IMG/M metagenome (GOLD analysis project Ga0302247, IMG submission 193529) | Enriched activated sludge microbial communities from anaerobic digester in WTTP, New Holstein, Wisconsin, United States - AAG_UR_Ile | ecosystem: Engineered > Bioreactor > Anaerobic >...
GCAGGACGAATTGAAAATGTTCCGGAATGACACCTGTTTTTTTACAGATTCCCGCTGGAGCCTGTCCCCGCGCAGGCGGGAAAGGGAATGACAGAAAAGATTAAGCTGCCGCGCGGAGTTTGGCGCGAGTTACGTGCTCGTTATAAAGAACAGCTAGATGCCGGGGGCTGCCGCTAGAGCGTGTGTTGTGGGCCTTTGTTTTGGGTCGCATGCCTTTGAGGGGTCTTTGCGAGTGCCATGTCCATCCGGGCTTCCTTCATCGTGGCGGCGGAATCCAGGACTTCCTCCATGCCATGCAGAAGCTTTACGATCTTCCAGTCCGAAGCCCCCTCAAAGCGCGAAGACGCCGCAAGCATCTTTTGGGTTACGTTCATCATCTGCTTGCGCAGCACGTCGGGCATATAACCGACAAGCTCCGTAGCCGTCCGTTTCATCTTCCTGACCATCGCCTGGCCAAGAGCCGGGAAATCTTCGGCAAGATCGTCCAATGTTATTGTCGCCGCGGTCATTCTTCGCTCTCCTCTAAAGTATGGATAATCGCTTCCGCGTGTTGAATATGGATGGGCGCCTCGTCGTCTTCCGCGCCTGACGGCTCAGGAGCGAGAGGAGCAAAATAGGCATTATATATCTCGCGAAGCTCCTTCATCCCGGCTTCCATTTCGGACCGGGCCCCGGCGGGACATTCATCCAGCGCCTTGTTCATTTCATCGAGGGTGCAACCGAGGTGTTCTTTAAGCTGTTCGTGAACGGCGCGCTCGACCTTCAGCGCATCCCATTCTTTCATAAGATCGAGGACGGTTTTTTTTATGACGGGCCAATGATCGCCTTCTTCGCCCATTTCCTTACCGGCGACAATGAGCGTGTTGCGAATCAGCGTCATCATCTGATCTTCGGAAAGTTCGCGAGTGGATTCGACAATGCTCATCTTTGAAATCCCTTCACTTGAATATGATAGCATCCGATCCTGAAAGGAATTACGGAATTCTATGGTTAGAAACGCCTTAATATATACCCCCACAGGCTTAAAATCGGCTTAAGATTGGCTGTTTTCCTTGGAAATTAAGGCGATCCGGCCAAAAATAAAACATCAAATTGAAGGCAAGTATTTTTTTGCCTTATGCAAATAATAAAAATTGAGACAAATGGCCTTCCGTTACCGGCGCGTCCGGCTTCAATGAACGGTGCGATCCAGGGGAAGGGAACGATATTCGCGTTCGCTTGTTTCGACGCGCGACGCCACGACCGCGACATCCTGGCGCAGTTTCGCGCTGGCCTGCGCGAGGGCGAGGATTTGCTCTTCCAGCGCGCGTTGGCGTTTTTGAATCTGGCCTACGGCTTCGCTAAATCGTTGAGACGCGCGCACTTGCTGAAGAGCCGCTTCGCCAAGCGCCGCCGATACCGTCTGCCGAAGCTTTCGCATCCACAAGACGGCAATGACGACAAAACCTGTCGCCGACAAGGCGGTTACTGCCGCCAAAAAGAAAACCCATTCATTCATGACGATCCTTGAAAAGAAGTTAGCACAATTCGCGACCTTCCGCCAACAAGCGCCTAAGACAATGAGTATCAAGGATTTTAACAAAGAAATGCGGAAAGATTACCGCTTCAAATCCTGCAAGATCGTCAACGGCGCGCGGCCCCCGTTGAGGCGCGCGCGGTAAACCTGAAGATTCTCGACGATGCGCTGGACGTAATTGCGCGTTTCATAAATCGGCATCAATTCGATCCAGTCCACGGGATCGACGCGCGGGCTGCGCGGATCGCCGAACAAATCGATCCATTCCCTTGCGCGGCGCGGACCGGCGTTGTACGCGGCCAGCGCGAGAACGATCGAGCCGTCGAACCGGTCCAACTGGTCCTGGACGAACGCCGTGCCGAGCTTGACGTTATAGTCCGGATCGGTAAGCCGGGATTCCGTATAAGGCATGCCCAGTTTTTTCGCGACGTCCCTAGCGGTGCCCGGCAGAAGCTGCATCAAGCCCTTGGCGCCCGCCGGACTTGAAACGCTGGCGTTGAAAAGGCTTTCCTGCCGTATGAGAGCGTGCGTGAAGGCGGGATCCGGCGGCGAGGGAATGGACATCGACAACACCGGAAAAGCGCCTGCGCCGACGATCATGTTTTTCTGGTTCGCCGCTTTCGCGGCCATGATGGCCCAATCCGGGCGCTGCAATTGGTAGGCAAGCTCCATCAAAAGAGCGAACTCAACCCTTTGCATGGCATAATCGGTCGCCGCTCTGAAAAACGTCCGCGCCCGGTCCGTTTCGCCGATCCGGTAGAGGCGTTCGACGGCCTGTATCGAATCGCGCGCGAAAAACTGGGCGCGGACGTTCGCCGGAATGGGAGGTTCCGGCATTGCCGCGATAACCGGCTTGGCGTAAAGGCGCGTCATCGCCATCTGGCCGTAAAAAAACATGTTCAGCGCCGCCGCAGTCTCATAAGCCTGTTCGGCCGCATGCTTGTCGCCAAGCGCCTCCAGCGAGCGGCCCAGCCAATAGGCCGCGCGGGCGCGCGTCATCGGCGTATTGGCTGCCGCCAAAAGAAGCTCGAAATGCCGTCGCGCCACGTCGGGACGTTTCAAAAACCGCAGCGCCAGCCATCCCGCAAGACCTTCCGCCTGAATAAAATCGAAGCCGTTGTTCAGGCCGTGATCGGCCGACAGACGGTAGGCGAGGACGAAATCGCGCCGCTCCATCACGCGCCGTATGAGGATATGGCGCTCTTCCCACCATTTACCGGGCTCGCCGAGTTGGCCGGGCGCCTGCGTCAAAAGCTCAATCGCGCTTTCGTCCAGATTGTTTTTACGGCGCCAGCGAAGGCGTTCGTACATAAGGCCCGGATCGTGTTGAAGACGCGAGGGCACTTTGTCGATCAGGGATTCTGCCTTATTCAACTGGTTCGCAAGCGCCAGCCGCGCTTCGGCAAGGGCCTTCCGCCCGGGATCGGCATACGCATACATCGCGCGCGCGGCCGAAATGTCGTTCGCCCACAGAAGGCGATCAAGCCGCGCCCAATGGTCCGCCGACGTTAAAACCGTTTCAAAACGCGCGCGAAAGGCCGCCAGCTCACCCCCGGAAAAATTGCGGTTTATCCAGCGGTCGCGTATGAAGCCTGCCGCCTTATGCCCATGGCCAACGGCGTCCAGCGCGTCGATATATCTGTAAAACCCCGCAAGCGTCAGCGGCGGATAGGCGTTGAACCAGTTGATGATCTGATCGGGAGACGCATTCGAGGGAATTTTCTGCTCGGCGATCATGACGATGCCGTTCAGTCCCGGCCAGTCGGGATGATCAGCGATAAAACCCGCGAGATCGTCGAAGCTGTAGTCGTTGCCCGGCTGCGCCATCAGATAGGCGCGCAAAACCTTGTTTAAAACCGGATCGGAGCCGTAGCGAACGACGCTGGCCGCCGCCGCATATTTGCCGGAATCAACGCCCGCAAAGGCCTGCCGGTAGCCGGGACGGGAGGGTGCCGCGTCCGGTTTGCGCGCCTCGACGGACAGCGCCGGAAGAAGCAGAAATAACGCCAGAAATGGCCAATAACAGCGCAACCGGAACATCGTGCCGAAAACCGGGGAATCGGATTGAGGATACGCCTTCGACTTAACTACGTTAGAGCCGTTTATGCAAGGGAAAGGGGTGTTTTTGCCCGGAATCTATGCTCTAATCCGCCGCCATGGCCCAGAAAAAGAAAACCGACCGCGAAAAAGCCAAGCGTTTTACGGCGCTGAACCGCCGCGCGCGCCATGACTACCTTATCACGGATACCCTCGAGGCCGGGATCATGCTTTCCGGCACGGAAGTGAAGTCGCTTCGCCTCGGGCAGGCCAGCATTCAGGAAGCCTTCGCAGGCGGGAAGGGCGGCGATCTCTATCTGCTGAACGCCTATATCCCCGAATACAAGCAAGCGGGCGCGCATCTTCAACATGAAACGCACCGCCCCCGCAAATTGCTCTTGCATCGCCGCCAGATGGACAAGCTCCTTGGCGCGGTGAAGCGGGAAGGAATCTCCATCGTCCCGCTGGCGCTCTATTTCAACAGGCGCGGCATCGCCAAGGTCGAACTCGGCCTCGGTAAGGGAAAACACAAGGCCGACAAGCGCGAAGCCATCAAAAAACGCGACTGGCAGCGCGACAAGGCGCGTATCATGCGGGCGAAGAATTGATGCGCATTCTTTCTTTGTATCTTGCCTTTGCCTTTCTTCTTCCCGCCCTTGCGCCGCTGCAGGCCGATCCCTTGCCTTCCGGCGAATTGGCCAATAAAAGAATCGATCCGGACAGCGTTCTCATCGAGTTTCCCGGCACCCATAAAGGCAAAAACATTCTGTCGGGAGGCTTTCTTCTGCTTCCGCCCGGCAAGGAAAGGGCGCCGGTCATGGTCATCGTCCACGGCAGCGGCGGAGTCACGCAAGAGCACGAGTATGCCTACGCCAAAGAACTCAACAAAATGGGAGTCGCCGCGTTTATTCTCGATTGCTTCACGCCGCGCGGCGTCGCGACCACGTACGACGATCAAAGCCTCGTCTCGGCCACGAAGGACATGACGAACGATGCCTTAATGGCCTTAAAAGCGCTCGCCGAGAATGAACGCATTGACATTAAACGCGCAGGCATTGTCGGTTTTTCCAAAGGCGGCATCGTCGCCACGCTAACCGCTCTGCCGAACTGGACTACCAAGCTTCCCGCATATTCGCCCGAATATTTTTATAAATTACACGTTCTTTTTTATCCGGGCTGCGCCACACAACCGTTGAATTTAAAAACGACAGGTGCGCCGATCCTCATGCTCCTTGGCGAAAAGGATACCTATACAGGCGTCGAACCATGCCTGAGCATGGCCGAAAAGATGAAAGAGGCGGGCGCTGACATTCGTACGATTGTCTATCCCGGCGTGACGCATGCCTGGGACTACAACGGCCCATGGAGCCATCCGAAGGCCGAGGTTTTCAAGAATTGCGTCTTTGAGGAGCAGGGCGATGGCACATGGATGGAAAAGCACTCCGGCATTATCGGTATTCGCAAGAACCTCAGCGGCCCTATATATAAGGCTGCGCTTAAAGCCTGTTTGACCTATGGCGCGAAAGGCGAAAGCAACCCGTCGACGAAAGAAAAGTCGATGGAAGACTTTCGAAAAATCGTCAAAGAAGTTTTAACTGCCGGAAAGTAAGCTGCTTTTCCTGTATCGCTCCATGGAGAAAACGCATGGAAAACGGCGCGGAATATCGCCGCATTCCTCGCCAGACACAACATTGCCAACAACTTTGCCGCGCTTAAAACAAAACATGAGATTATAGAGATTGGCCACGGCCTGCCAAAGGAAGAGATCATCTATTTATGCGGGTTTATTGAGTAGAGAATAAAGGGTTAACAGGAGCATAATTGCATCGAAAGCCTGCTATTTTCTCCCATTTCCCTCTTTTCTATTGCTTTCACCGCACCAACTCACTATGAGTGCCCCTGAGTTTAAAAATACTCTTGCTTGTGCATGGCGCCGGTTTGACCGGCCAAGCCTTTCGATGAAAGGCTCAAAGCGGAACCTTCGGGTCTGCCTCTTTCCCTTCACGTTGTTTAAGAGTTTTTAGGATCGGCCAGGCCCGGGCTTCATGCCCGTTTGCCTTGCGCCGAAAAAACTCAACGAAGAAAGCTCGAACGACGCTCTTCACGATGAAGCGCGCGAAAGCGAGCGTAACGATTAAAAGGAAAAGACATGACACAAGACTTTAACAACTTCGGCCTTCCGGCTAAACTTCTGCAAGCGCTGGGCCGGATGCAATTCACCACGCCGACGCCCATACAGGCGAAGACCATTCCGCTTGTCCTCGCCGGACAGGACGTTCTCGGCTCGGCCCAGACGGGCACAGGCAAGACGGGAGCCTTTGGCATTCCGATGATTGCCAGGCTGATGGAAAACCGCGACGCGCACGCGCTTATCATGACGCCGACGCGCGAGCTTGCGGGGCAGGTTATGGCCGCGCTTCAACAAATGATTCCGGTCGCCGATATCAAAACGGCGCTTTTGATCGGCGGCGAATCCATGCCGCGTCAGTTTCGACAGCTTAACCAACGCCCGCGTTTGGTCGTCGGGACGCCCGGTCGCATCAACGATCATTTGGAACGCGGCAGCCTGAAACTGAACAACGTACGCTTTCTCGTCCTCGACGAGACGGATCGCATGCTTGATATGGGCTTTGGCCAGCAGATTGAACGGATTGTCCGCCATATCCCCGCCGAACGGCAAACCCTGTTGTTCTCGGCCACCATACCCGCGAACATCGTCAAACTGTCGGTCAAATACACGAAAAACGCCGCGCGGGTTGCCGTGGGATCGATCAACACGCCAATTGCGAAGATTCTACAAGAATTGATTCACACGAACGATGGCGAAAAATACAACAAGCTTTTGGAACAGCTACAGTTGCGCAAAGGCTCCATACTCATTTTCGTCAAAACGAAATACGGAACCGAGAGACTGGCGAACAAGCTTAACAAAGCGTCGCATGCAGCGGACGCTATCCATGGCGCTCTGCAACAACGCCGCCGCGACCGCGTGATCCAGGCCTTCCGAGACAAGCAATATCGCATCCTCGTGGCAACCGATGTCGCCGCGCGCGGGCTCGACATTCCGCACATCGAGCATGTCATCAATTACGATCTTCCCCAGTGTCCCGAAGACTACATCCACCGCATCGGCCGCACGGCTCGCGCGGGAGCGGAAGGCTCGGCGCTCAATCTTATAACCCCGGCCGACGGCGAAAAATGGCGCGCTATCCATCGCCTGTTGCATGGGAAAGAAAGCAACGATCAAGCCCCGGGCCACAGGCCGAAAGCGACCCAAAACAAGGCGCGGCGCAAGCCTTTCTGGAAAAACAAAGGCGGGAAGAGTCACGGCTATAAAACCAGCCGGGCAGCGTGATTTTTTGCCCAACCCTGCGGGAGAGAAAGTAATAACCTCGGTTTACTACGAAGCAACCCCACGCTAATTATCAGTTCAGACCCTGATGCTTCGTGGTTCTTAACAGGTTGGTTTCGTAGCCCATTTCCGCGGCGCGGGCTTTCACGGCTTGTTGCACTGCCTCCGGGGGATGCGGCGTTCTGAACAGAAGCCACAGATAGCGGCCCGACGGTTCGCCGACGATGGCCCATTCGTAATCGTCGCCACGATCCAGAATCCAATAGTTCCCGTAAAAAGGCCAGAAGAAAGAGACGCGCAATTTGGCGTTTCGGCTGCCCTCGACGACATAGGCGCGCCCTTCAACGGAATCCACGGGCGCATCGAGGGTTTTCCTGCGGCAGGAATTGACGACGCCGATTTGTCCGTCGGGCCTCAAACTGTAATCCGCCGCGACCGCCTCGCAATCGCGCTGAAAACGCGCTTCGTAGCGCGCAATCTCGTACCAGCGGCCAAGATATTTTTGCAGATCGACGTCTTTCGCCGGTTGCGGCACGGACGGGTTGCCGATTGGCGCGCGAGCGAAAAAAGCGCACCCCGACAGAGCCATTCCGATGAGGAGAACGACGGCGCTTAACGGCTTTCCGGCAAAAGTCATTTTCTCCTCCGGCCATCTTCCGGCGCATGTGAAACCCGCTACGCCTGTCGGGGTCATTATAGGCCGGAAAGCCAATCAACGAAAGACGGGGCAGAGGGTGGCCGCGGCCTGTCCCCCGAAGCCCCTGCATACCGGAGCGAAAGCGGGATCGGCCTTTTTTCCTTCCGCTTTGCTTTCATGGCCGGTTTATGTAGATTGCTGCACACGGATGGGTGGCCGAGTGGTTTAAGGCACCGGTCTTGAAAACCGGCGTGCCCGCAAGGGTACCGTGAGTTCGAATCTCACCCCATCCGCCACCCTCTTTGTATAGCCGCCATGTCCGCCACCCAAGACCTGCTGCCGCTCTCTTACCCGGAAATCGAGCTTTCGATCGTGATGCCGTGCCTGAACGAAGCGCGGACGCTTCCGTCCTGTTTAAAAAAGGCGCGCGACTTTTTAACCCTCAACACTATCGACGGCGAGATAATCGTGGCCGACAACGGCAGCAACGACAACTCCGTCACCGTCGCGCGGTCTTACGATGCGCGGGTCGTACAGGTTGCCGAGCGGGGCTACGGCGCGGCGTTGGCGGGCGGAATCGCGGCGGCCAGGGGACGTTACGTCATCATAGGCGACGCCGACGACAGCTACGACTTTGCCGATCTTATGCCTATCCTCGCCAGGCTTCGTGCGGGTAACGACCTTGTCGTGGGGAACCGGTTCAAGGGCGGGATCGAGCCGGGCGCCATGCCTTTCCTCAATAAATACCTTGGAAATCCCGTTCTTACGGCCCTCGGCAAGCTGTTTTTCAACATACCCATCGGCGATTTTCATTGCGGCCTGCGCGGTTTCGACCGCCGGGCCATCCTCGGCCTCGATCTGCGCACCATCGGGATGGAGTACGCCAGCGAAATGATCGTTCGCGGCGCGCTTCACAACCTTCGCATTGCCGAGGTACCGGTAAAGCTGAGACCTGACGGAAGAGGGCGCAAACCCCACCTTCACCCCTGGCGGGACGGCTGGCGGCATTTGCGTTTTCTGCTGCTTTACTCGCCCCGCTGGCTTTACCTCTATCCGGGGCTGGCCATGATCGTTATGGGGCTAATGATCGCCGGGCTCCTGCTCCCGGGACCCATGAAAATCGCGGAAGGCGTCGGACTCGACGTGCATACCCTCCTTGTGGGCGCGGTCGGCATACTTGTCGGGGTCCAAAGCATCACGTTCGGCTTCATGGCGCGGACATACGCCATGCGCAACGGCATCATTCCATCGTCCCGGCGTTTCGAAAAGCTTGTAAGCGGCCTTACCCTCGAACGCCTTCTGGTGCTGGCGGGAATCCTGATCGCGCTGGGCCTTTCGGCTGTGGGGTGGCTTATAAACCTTTGGACTGTAAGGGATTTTGGGGCCCTCGACTATCGGAACGCCATGCGCGTCTTGATCGTCGCCGTCACCTGCATCGTGGGCGGGATTCAGCTCGGTTTTGCGGCTTTTTTCATGGGCGTCATGCAGATCCGGCACAAGTGAGGCTTGCCCGCTCCATCTTTTTAATTTTTCTTTAGGGGGCTTTGCTTTAGAAAAAGCCCATGACCGAAGAGCTTCTTGAAAAAATCAACGGGACAAACATCGACCCAAGGTCTTTGCTGTCGACGGACTATTTCAATCACTTCAACGAAGTGATCATGATGCTCAACATGCTGCCTGACATGCCGGATCTTCTCGACGACGTCGACAAGTGGCAATTCAAGACCTACGTGGAGCATTTTACGGAAAGCGGTTTGCACTGGGGACCCCTGGCGATCGAGGCCTATCATCAGGCGCCGCCCGAATCGCGCGAGAAGTTCGACCGGCTCGCGCTTGAAATCAACGCCATGATCGTCGAAACGCGCAAACTGCTCCGGCTAGCGCTGGAAGAAGGCAATCTGGACAAGTTCCGGGATATGGCCCAGATGCATTCCATGCAGTTGCAAGGCCTTGTCGACGACGGCGGCGCGATCGTTCACGGTTTCGAGGGCGCGGCGGACCAGGCCGAAATCGACAAAATGTTTTAGGCGATATCCAGAACGACCGGGGCATGGTCCGACGCCTTGTCCTGTCCGCGCGGCGTCCGGTCGATAAAGCATTTGGTCATGCGGTCCACCGCTTCCGGCGACAGCAGAAAATGATCGATGCGCAAGCCGTTGTCGCGCTGCCATGATCCACCCTGATAATCCCAAAACGTATAAGCATGTTTTTGATGCGGGTGCAGGGCACGGAAAGCCTCCGTCATGCCGGTATGAATCAGTTCACGGAAAGCGGCGCGCGTTTCGGGACGATAAAGCGCGTCGTCCTCCCAGCCTTCAGGATCGTAAACGTCCTCAGGCGATGGGATGACGTTATAGTCGCCACCGAGAACGGCCGACATTTCCTTTTCCAGAAGCTCCTCGATGCGATCCTTCAGCCTTTTCATCCAATCCAGTTTATAGGCGTATTTCTCCGAGCCGACGGGATTGCCGTTAGGCAAATAGATGCTGGCCACGCGAACGCCCTGAACGGTGGCTTCGATATAACGCGCCTGCGTGTCGCCCGGATCGCCGGGAAGGCTGTCGAGAACGTCCTCGGGCGTCTCGCGGCTCAGGATGGCCACGCCGTTGTAAGCCTTCTGGCCCGCAACGGCGGCCCTGTAGCCCAGCGCGGCGAATTCCATGCGGGGAAAAGCGTCGCTCTCGCACTTGATTTCCTGCAAAAGCAGAACGTCCGGTCTGGCCGTTTCAAGCCAGGCCGTGATGTTCGGCATTCTTGCCTTCACCGAATTGACGTTCCAGGCCGCGATACGCATATTTTCAGGCATGAGCTTCGCCGCGCGACGAACCTTGCCGCCGGGGAGGAAGTCTTATTTCGTGCTGAATATCGGAACCGCGATCGCGCTCCAGCAACGATAAATCGTGCTGCGCCTGAAGATTGAGCCACAAAGCCCCTCCCGTGCCCAGGTAAAGGCCAAGCCGGTAGGCCGTGTCGGGCGATATGGAGCGTCGTCCCCGCAAAATTTCCGCCACGCGGCTTTGGGGAATGCCGAGATCGAGCGCCAGCCGGGTCGCCGACAGGCCGCGCGATTCAAGCTCACGGCGCAAAAGCGAACCGGGGTGAACGACGGGAATGGCCATGGGAACCTCCTTTTCTTCCATTAGTGATAATCGACAATTTCAACGTCCCAAACGTGACCTTCACGAAACTTGAAACATATGCGCCAGGGACCGTTGACATGGATGGCCCACTGTCCCTTGCGGCTGCCCTTCAACGCATGAAGCCCGACGCTTTTTAAAGGCGATATCTGCTGCAAACTTTGCGCGGCATTCAAAAGCGCAAGTCTTTCAACGGCCAGAGAAACATCCAGCCCCCTGAATTTGGAAACAGGCGGATCCTGCCATAGCAGGCGCGACGCGCGATTCTTCCAACTACAGATCATAGCGAAGGATAACACGTTTAACGGAATACGTCAAACGGATTTTCCGTCAATCCTCTTCAATGGTCTTCCATGCTTAGAGCTAGCCAAAAGCAAGTTGCCTCGCTAGTGTGGCGGCATGGCTACTTATTTGCAAGATTCGAGCGTTCCGGCGGCCCCTTACGCCACAAAAGCGGCGGAAACGCGCGGGCGGCTCTTCCCCGAAGCTCCCAGCGCGACGCGCACGGAGTTCCAGCGCGACCGGGACCGTATCATCCATTCCGGCGCTTTCCGCAAGCTGCGCAACAAGACCCAGGTGTTCATCGAAAGCGAAGGCGATTATTACCGCACACGGCTCACTCATTCACTGGAAGTGGCGCAAATCGCCCGCTCGATCGCGCGCGCCATGGGATTGAACGAGGACCTTACCGAGACGGTGGCTCTGGCGCACGATCTCGGCCACACGTGTTTCGGCCACGCGGGCGAGGACGCGCTGGCCGCCGTTATGACGCCTTACGGCGGATTCAGCCATAACGATCAAACGTTCCGCGTTCTGACCCGGCTTGAACGCCGCTACCTTCAATTCGACGGCCTCAACCTGACATGGGAAACGCTGGAAGGCGTCGTCAAGCACAACGGCCCGCTTCTTAACGGAAAGAACGGGGAGCCGCTGTCCCCCACCATCGCCGCATTCAACGAACGGTGCGATCTGGAACTGGCGAACTTCGCGGGACCGGAGGCGCAGGTAGCCGCGTTGTCGGATGAAATAGCCTACAACACGCACGACATCGACGACGGCTTTCGCGCCGGCTTCTTCGATTTCGACGATCTCAGGAACCTGCCGCTTTTCGGCCCGATTCTTGAAGACATGAAGCGCCATCACCCGGACGCCGAAAAGCCCCGCATCATGTCCGCTACAGTGCGTCAGGTTATCGGCTCGATGATTACGGATTTGCTCGACACCTCGCGGGCGGCGATCCTGATGTTAAAGCCGGGCTCTGCCAACGATATCCGCCGCGCCCCGCAACCGACGATCAAGTTCAGCTTCGGCATGGCGCAGCACCAGAACGTCATTCGCGAATTTCTGCGCCACCGCATGTATCAGCACGCCCGCGTCAATCACGCCTGCGCCAAGGCTGAACGCGTCGTGAAAGACCTGTTCGCGTTTTTGATGAACAAGCCGGACTGCTTGCCAAGCGACTGGTTCGCCCGGCTTCAGGGACAGGAGAACGATGAGAACGTAAAGGCGCGCATGATCGCGGATTACATCGCGGGCATGACCGACCGCTTCGCCGTGCAGGAGCACAAAAAGTTTTTCTCGACGGAGACGATGATTTAGAACAAATCGCTATGCGTACCTGTGCGGATGAGAACAAGCTCATCTTCGGTAAGCTGATAAATGAGCAGCCAGTCAGGTTCGATGTGGCATTCCCAACAATCCTGCCATTCGCCACCAAGCAGATGAGGCCTGTGCCGGGCAGCCAATGGTCTTCCGGCCTGAAGATCGTCAACAACACCGCGCAGCTTGTCTATCTTTTTGCCGCGTTTGCGGGCAAGCTTGATATCACGGTCAAACCGTTTGCGAATAACGAGGGAACGCATCGCGCAAGCTACTTGATTGTTTTTAAATAAGAAGAAAAATCAGCGTGCGATTCAAGGTTGCGTCTTTCTTTTGCCTCTTTTATGGCCGCTCGCGTTTGGGCATTTGGAATGCGAATTGGAAAGGGGAATCCCTTATGCATAACCACCTGATTCAAGAACATGGTAATGGCTTCAGAAGTAGAAACCCCCAAACGGGCGAATATAGCCTCGGAAGATTTTTTCAGCTTGGGCTCAAGGCGTGTATTGATCATTTCCGTTTTGCGCATGTTTTTCCTCCTTGATATGTTGTATAGCATTTGCTATACAATTGCAACATCTTTAATACAGTAAAAATGCTCTTGAATTTATTGAGAAATGAGCGAAAACATACCCTCATGACCATCTTTAAAACCATGCACGCGGCCGTTACGGCCATTCTAGACGACCTGATCAAATCGGGGGCGTTGGCGTTGAATGCGCCGATGCCCGTTTTTATCGTCGAACCCCCGCGCGACCCGGCGCACGGCGATCTCGCCACAAACGTCGCGATGATGCTGGCTAAATCCGCCGGTAAACCGCCGCGCGCGATTGCCGAACTGCTGAAGCCGAAACTGGTAGCGCTTCCAAACGTGACAAGCGTGGACGTCGCCGGGCCCGGTTTCATAAACCTTCGCCTCAAACCCGAAGTCTGGCAGAACGAACTCAAAGAAATTCTGAACGCGGGCATTGCCTATGGCGACAGCGCGCTCGGCAAGAAAGAACGTGTGAACATCGAGTTCGTATCCGCAAATCCGACAGGCCCCATGCACGCGGGGCACGTGCGCGGCGCGGTAATCGGCGATACGCTCTGCAATCTTCTCACCAAAGCGGGTTACGCCGTCACGCGCGAATACTATTTTAACGACGCGGGCGCTCAGGTGGATACCCTCGCGCGCTCGACCTATCTGCGCTACCGCGAGGCGCTGGGCGAAAACATCGGCGAAATTCCGCAAGGCATGTATCCCGGCGAATACCTGAAGGACGTCGCGGCGGCGCTTGCCAAACGCGATGGCAAAAAATGGCTGGGCAAAGCCGAAGCCGAATGGTTCGCTCCTCTCCGCGACTTTGCCGTGAATTTTATTATGGGCATGATCCGCGAGGATCTCGATCTTATCGGCATTCATCACGACGTGTTCACCAATGAACGCGAATTGATTGAAAACGGCACGCTCGACAAGGTTTTCAAGCTCCTTGAAGACAAGGGTCTTATCTACGTGGGCACGCTACCGCCGCCCAAGGGCAAGGCGATGGAGGACTGGGAGCCCGTGCCGCTCACGCTTTTCCGCTCCAGCCGTTTTGGGGATAGCACCGACAGGCCGCTCAAAAAACGCGACGGCGCATGGACGTACATGATGCCCGATCTTGCCTATCACCATGACAAGATCGAGCGCGGCTTTATGTACATGATCAACATCCTCGGCACGGATCACGGCGGCTATCTCGACCGCATGCGTCCGGCCGTAGCCGCCTTCAGCGATAACAAGGCGCGTCTCGAAGTCATCTACAACAACATCGTTAAAATATTTAAGAACGGCGTGCCGGTGAAGCTGTCCAAGCGTTCCGGCAATCTCATCACGCTGCGCGAAATGGTGGAGCAGGTGGGGGCAGGGGCCGTGCGCTTTTTCATGCTGACCCGCGCCCCCGAGTCCGAGCTTGAGTTTGATTTTGCCAAAGTCGTCGAGCAAACGCGCGACAATCCCGTTTTTTATGTGCAATACGCGCACGCGCGTTGCTGTTCCGTTTTGCGCCATGTGGCTGAAATGATGCCCGATGCGGATCAATCGGCCAAAGCATTGGCCAAAATCGACGCCAGCGCCCTTCATTCGCCGGACGAGCTGGCCCTGATCCGCTTTCTAGCCAACTGGCCCCGTGTTGTTGAGGCGGCGGCTCAGGCCCAGGAGCCGCACCGGATCGCCTTCTATCTCATGGATCTTGCCGCCGTTTTTCACAGCCTGTGGAACAAGGGCAACGACAATGCTACACTCCGTTTCATCCTTCCCGACAACCCCGCCCTGACGCGCGCAAGGCTTGTGCTCGTCAAGGCCGTGCAAACGGTCATCGCTGGCGGGCTCGCCGTCATGGGATGCACACCACTTGAGGAAATGCGCAATGAGCAACCCAACGCCTGAACTTTTTCCCGAACGCCCCGTTCGTTCCGACTTTGCGAAACGGCAACGCCTGACGCCGGGACGGTTGCGCCGCGTTATTGTTCTTCTTGCCGCGCTGATCGTTCTCGGCGGCGGCGCATGGGCGCTTTCCGCCATCTTCGGCGGCGAGGACGAAGCGCAAACGGAAATACCAACCATACAGGCCGAAGGTCCCGTGAAACAGCGCCCGGAACAGCCCGGCGGCATCGACATTCCGCATCAGGACGAACAGGTCTTTCAGCAGCTCGACAAAAATTCGAGCGAACGCCAACCTGAAGTCGAACATCTTCTCCCGCCGCCCGAAGCGCCCAAAGAGTCGGCAGCAACGGCCCCTCCTGTCGAACCGGCACCTCCGGCCCCGGTGACGAAGGAAGAGGCCTTGTCAGCCGCGCCTGCGCAACCGGTTGAGGGCGGCATCGTGACACAGGAAACGACGCCCGCCGAGCCTCCCAAAGAAGTTGAAAAAGCGGAAAAAGCTCCCAAAGCCGTTACATCGGCGAAGAAAGAGACGCCGCCCAAACCTTCAAGCAAATCGATGGTTGTCGGCTCGATCCCGAAGGAGCTATTCACCGGCCAGCCGCCGAAAACCTACCTTGTCCAGCTCGGCTCCTATCCGGACATGACGCTGGCGCAGAAGGAAATGAAAAAGACGCAAACGAAATTTGCGTCGTCGCTCGGCAAAGTATCCCTTAAATTGACAAAGGCCGACCTCGGCAGCAAGGGCATCTATTACCGCGTGCAAAGTGAACCCTTGTCGGACGAGCAGGCGCGCGCCATTTGCGCCGAGCTTTGGGCCAGAAAAGCCCCGTGCATTGTGGTGAGACAGTAATTTCTCCAATAGTCATCCCGGCGAAAGCCGGGATCCAGCGGCGAGCGTCCGCGAGCCTTATGAATCATATATGCGCCGCGGACACGGTGCGCTAGATTCCGGCGTTCACCAAAATGACGTATAGAACATGAGCGGGTTTTTCTACATCCTTTCCAGCCGCCGCAATGGAACGCTTTATGCCGGCGTAACAAACGATTTAGCGCGTCGTATTAAAGAACATAAAGACGGTACAATTAAGGGTTTTACCTCGCGATACAATGTGCATCGGCTTGTATATTTTGAACTTTATGATCGCATTGAGGACGCCATCCTCCGAGAAAAGAATGTCAAAGAATGGAAAAGGGCTTGGAAACTTGACCTTATTGAAAACCTAAATCCCGAATGGAAAGATTTGCATGATGATCTCAATAAATAAAAAGAATGTATGCCTTTGTTGTTTTTCACTTCACATGCGTCATCCCGGCGCATGCCGGGATCCAGTGGCGAGCGTCGGCGAGCCTTATGAATCATATGTGCGCCGCAGACGCGGCGCGCTAGATTCCGGCATGCGCCGGAATGACGCATTGCTTTTTCAAGGATATTCCTCATGAAACCCATCCTCTTCGGCTGTTCCGGCCCAACGCTCACGCAGGAAGAAAGCGGGTTCTTTGCCGAAACCAATCCGTTCGGCTTCATTCTTTTTCAACGCAACTGCGAAACGCCAGATCAAGTCCGCCAACTGACGCGCGGCTTGCGCCAGGTTGTCAATCGTAACGACGCGCCCATCTTCATCGATCAGGAGGGCGGGCGCGTCGCGCGCCTGAAACCCCCGCATTGGCCCTCGCTCGCGCCCATGCGCGATATCGGCGAGCTTTACGAAAAAAATCCGGAGCAGGGCCTTGAAGCCATGAAATTTCATGCGCGGACGACGGCCAAAATGCTGACGGATCTCGGGATCAACGGCAATTGCGCGCCGGTGCTTGACCTCTTTATCGAAGGCGCGTCGAGCGTTATCGGCGACCGCGCGTTTAGCGCAAAACCGGACGTCATCGCCGCGTTGGGGCGGGTTGCGGTTGATACTTATCTTGAAAACGGCGTGTTCCCGGTCATCAAGCACTTGCCGGGTCATGGCCGCGTGAAAGCCGATCCGCATTTAACATTGCCAACGGTGGAAACGGAACGCGCCCTATTGGAAGCGCAAGATTTCTCGCCATTCATCGCGCTGAAAGACGCGCCCATCGGGATGAATAGCCACATCGTGTTCACAGCGCTTGATCCTGATGCGCCCGTATCGCTTTCGCCAATCGTGCACCAGGAAATCATACGCGGCGCGCTTGGCTTCCAAGGCTTGCTGTTTTCCGACGACCTCGCCATGAAGGCGCTTTCCGCGCCGGGCGGAAGAATTCCCCTCCCCTCGAGGGAGGGGTTAGGGGAGGGGGAGTGCGGCTTGGATGAGGCCCCTAAATCCAATCTCGACGAACTCGCCCTTCGCGCCTTGTGGGCAGGGGCCGACATCGTCCTCTACTGTCCCGGCACTTTGCCGGAAATGAGGCTTATCGCCGATGCGCTTCCCGCCATCGGCTCCACATCTCTGGCGCGCTGGCAAAGGGCCCAGGCGGCTGTTTCAAATGGCACGCAAACGGCATAAAAAGGGCCCGAACGGGTCCTTAACCCGTCCTGAACGGGTCCCCAACGCGTGTTGATTGGGCCCATAAAAGGCGCTAAGAACGGGCATGAGCGATGCGATTCAGGAACCCTTTTCCGAAACCGGCTCGGCCAGTGACTTGGTCGTGTCGTTGGAGGGCTTTGACGGCCCAATTGACCTCCTTTTAGAGCTCGCACGCGACCAAAAGGTTGATTTAAATAAGATTTCCATCCTTGCGCTGGCCGAGCAATACCTTGCCTACATAGCCAAAGCGCGGCAACTACAGCTCGAAATAGCCGCCGACTACCTTGTTATGGCGGCATGGCTCGCGTACCTGAAATCCCGTCTTTTGCTGCCTGAGCTGCCCTCGGAAGAGCCCAACCCGGCCGATATGGCTGAAGCCTTGAAGTTCCAGCTTAAACGCTTGGAATCTATGCGAAAAGCGGCCCAAGATATCCAGTCTTTGCCGCAACTTGGCGTCGACATCTTCCTGCGCGGCATCCCGGAAGAGGTGAATGTCGAAGAAAAACCCATCTATTTCCTGCCGCTCTTCGACCTTCTGACAGCCCTAGGCGCTCCAGCACGTCGCCGGAAACCGGAGCGGTTTAACATAGCCCCGACAAGGCTTTACAGCATGGAGGAAAGCCTCATGCGCTTACGCCGCCTTTTGGGCGTGATGCCGGAATGGGGCACATTGCTGAGCTTTTTGCCGGATGAACTAGGAGACGGCGTTGAAGCGCGATCCGCCATCGCCTCGACATTCGCCGCCACGTTGGAGATGGTCAAAGCCGGCGAGTTGGAACTACGCCAAGACGGCACTTTTGCCCCGATTTACCTGCGCCGCCGTGATAAAACCGAGTTTATGAGCGATGAAACATGAGCAAAAATAAAATTTCTCCCGAAACACAAGAAAACCTGCGGCTTCTTGAAGCGGTATTGTTTGCTAGCGGCGAACCCGTTTCGTTGGACATGCTCCAGAACCAGGTCGGTAAAGACGTGGAAGTAATGGCGCTTCTCGATCTTCTGAAAGAGCAATACACGGAACGCGGCGTTAATCTTGTCACAATCGACGGCACATGGAGTTTTCGCTCTGCGCCGGATCTCGCGGACCGGTTGAAAATCACCAAGCATCCGCGCCGCAAACTGCCGCGCGCCGCCGCCGAGGTTCTGGCGATTATCGCCTACCACCAGCCGGTCACGCGCCCTGAAATCGAAAGCATCCGCGGCGTGGAAACGAGCCGGGGCACTATCGACCTTCTCCTCGAGCTTGGCTGGATCAGGCCCGGTCGCCGCCGGGATTCGCCTGGCCAGCCGCTGACGTGGAAGACAACGCCGGAATTCCTGAGCCATTTCAATCTCGCCTCGCTGGACGAGTTGCCGGGTATGGAAGAACTCAAGGCCGCCGGGCTTCTAGATGCCCGCCCGGTCCTTGAGACTCTGCCTCGCGAAAACGAAGACAAGGAAACGCTTGCCGCAAGCGACGACGATTTTTCCGGCTGGATCAAGGACGAGCCGGAAGAGGCGGCCCTCTAGTGCCGGAAAACCTTTGCGTCGCCACATTGATTGGGGGCAAAAACGCGGCCCTCGACGCCGCCTTCATCGACGGGCTTGTGCAAACGCTCAATCGCCGGGGATTATCCGGCGTCCGCGCCGAATGGCTTTGCCCCGGAAAAGCGTGCGATGTTTTCGCACAACGCATTGAGGAGACCGGCTTTTACGAAATTATCCGGCCCATCACAGGCAATCGCCCCATCGATGTCGTTGTTCAGCCCGTGGAACATCGAAAGAAAAATTTCCTTCTCGCCGATATGGAATCCACAATCATCGAACAGGAACTGATCGACGAAATGGCCGCATTGATCGCTCGCGGCGACGAAATCCGGGCCATCACCTCGGGTGGCATGCATGGCCAAATTCCCTTCGATGAATCGCTTGTAAGCCGGACAAAAGTTTTCGCCGGTCAACCGGAGGAACTTCTCAAACGGGCCGCCGCGACAATCACGCCAACGCCGGGCGCTGTCGAGCTTATCGCGTCCATGAAAGAGCGGTCATCGCCATGCTGGCTGGTCAGCGGGGGTTACGGCTATTTTGCGGAAATTGTCGCGAATCGCCTCGGATTCGACCGCTTTTTCGCCAACGAACTTATAGTGGAAAAGGGCAGGATTGCCGGCAGGATCGCCAAACCCGTTCGCAACGGCATGAGCAAGAAAGAGGCCTTCGACCTTGCCTGTCTCGAACCCGGCATTAAGCCTTATCACATCCTCGCCGTGGGCGACGGCGCGAACGACGAGGCCATGCTCAAGGCCTGCAATGAATTCGGCGGGCTTGGCATCGCCTATCGCGCCAAGCCCTGTCTTCGCGAAGCGATTCCCCACCGGATCGATCACGCCGATCTGTCGGCGCTTATATACGCATTCGGTTTTGCTAATCCTTGCCCTTCGGCTTCTCCTTCTTTTTCGCAAAGCTCACCGCGACAAAGCGAAGATCGCCTTTCCGGTCCACGAGCAAAAGGACCGGCTTCCCGTCCTTCTTCGCGGCCCTGATAATATCGATCAGGTCCTTGCCCGTCTTTATCTCTTTCTGCGATGCCTCGCTGATGACGTCCCCCGTCTGGATCCCGTAATCGGACGCCAGTTCGCCGTTTTCCACGCTTACAACGACGACGCCGGTCGAATCCTTGTTAAGGTCGAAGCGCTTCCGCAACATATCCGTCAGGGACGCGACGCTCAGGCCAAGGTCTTCAACCTTTATGGCGTTGGCGACAGACGGTTTAATTTCGTCCTTCTCGCTTTCTTCGTCGGCCGCCTGATCCTGCGATTCAAGCTCGCCAACCTTGACGTTCAAGGTTAGTTCCTTGCCTTTCCGGACGACGGTCATCGGCACCGTCTTGTCCACTTCGGTTTCCGCCACGATGCGGGGGAGGCGGTGCATTTCCGTCACTTCCTTGCCGTCGAACGTAACAATCACGTCGCCCTGCTCGACAGCAGCCTTGGCCGCCGGTCCGTCGGGGTTCACGCTGGAAACCAGCGCGCCGCGCGGCTTGCCGATGCCGAGGCTTTCGGCAATTTCCGGCGTTACGACCTGAATTTTCACGCCAAGCCACCCGCGCCGCGTGTGGCCTATGGTCTTAAGCTGCTCGATGACGTTTTTCGCCATGGTTGAGGGAATGGCGAAGCCGATGCCGATCGACCCGCCGGAGGGTGAAAAGATGGCGGTGTTCACGCCGATAACCTCGCCGTCCATGTTGAACATGGGACCGCCCGAATTGCCGCGATTGATAGGCGCGTCGGTTTGCAGATAATCGTCATAAGGGCCTGAGTTGATGTCGCGCGCGCGCGCCGAAATAATGCCCGTCGTCACCGTGCCGCCGAGCCCGAAAGGATTGCCGATAGCCAAAATCCAGTCGCCGACGCGAATCCTGTCGCTGTCGCCCCAGCCCACGGCCGACAGCGGCTTTTTGGTCTCGACCTTAAGAAGCGCCAGATCCGTTTTCTTGTCGCGCCCGACAAGCGTAGCGGGAAGGTTGGTGTCGTCCTGAAGAATGACCGTAATTTCGTCGGCGTCCTGAATGACGTGATTGTTGGTCACGATGTAACCGGACGAATCGACAATGAACCCGGACCCCAGCGACGTGGTTTTATGCTTGCGGGGTTTGCCGCCCTCCTTGCCGTTGCGCCCCTGTTTTTCCAGGAAATCCTTGAAAAATTCCTCAAAAGGCGAGCCGGGCGGCAGCTGTAAATCGGGGAAATCCGGAAAGTCACCCTGCATCGTTATCGTTTGCGAAGTCGATATATTGACCACTGAAGGCAAAAGTTTTTCCGCAAGATCGGCAAAACCCGCCGGGCCGCTGCGCGAGGCGACTGCCGGAAGCGGCAAGGCGAAAGAAAAAGTCATTAGGAAAAGAAAGAACCAGAAAAGGTAACGTTTGACCTTCATAGCGATGATCCTTTTTAGGTTGGACTCTCGAATCGTATACTCAACACCTAGTCGCAGATTTTGACTGATTTATGACATAAGGCGCAACGGCCCGCCTTCAAGGGGTGTTTGCAAAAACTTACCGTCCCGGCGCGTTATTGAAATATCTGAAAAACTCGCTGTCGGGGCTTAACAGATAGGTGGTGTTCTCCTGTTTCAAGGCCTCGCGGTACGCCGCGAGCGAACGCCACAAGGCGAAGAACTGCGGATCCTTGCTTGTCGCCTCGGCCATGATTTCCAACGCCTTGCGGTCGCCTTCGCCTTTCAGCTTCTCGGCCTGTCCCTGCGCTTCAGCCACGATCACAACGGCCTGTTTGTCGGCCTCGGAGGTCGTCTGCAAGGCTTCCTGTTTGCCGGTAGCGCGAATTTGGGCCGCTTCCTGCTCACGCTGCGAACGCATGCGGGAAAAAACGGCATCGCTCGTTTTCTGGGGCAGGTCCGTGCGGCGAATGCGCACATCGACAATCTCGATTCCGAAGTCCTTGACCTCGTCGTTCATCATACCCTTGATCTTTCCCATGACGGCGACGCGCTCGGTCGAGAGAAGGGTCGCCGCCTTCACTGTGCCGAGCACGCTTCGAATCGACGCGTTTAGCAGACTGCTAAGACGCGAATGCGCGATGCGTTCGTCCCTTAAGCGTTGAAAGAACAAAAGCGGATTCGTGATGCGGTAGCGCGTGAAGGCATCCACCTCAAGAGGCTTTTGCTCGGCCAGTATGATTTCCTGGCTCGGCGCGTCGACGGCCAGTACCCGGTTTTCGAAATACTCGACGCTTTGAATGAATGGAATTTTGAAGTGGAGTCCCGGCTTGTCGATGGTTTTGACGACTTCGCGGAATTGCAAAAGTATTGCCTGTTCCGTCTGCATGACGACGAAATAGGAATCCAGAACCGTCAGAACCGCCAAAAGAACGCCGCCGATCCAAAGCAACAAACGCTGATTCATGGTGCGCCTCCGTTATCCTTCTCGCGCGTAAGGTCGCGCAGCGGAAAATAGGGAACGATCCCCGATCCCGATCCTTTTTCGACGATTACCTTGCTCGCGTTGCCGAGGATCGATTCCATCGTTTCCAAATAAAGCCTTTTGGCCGTCACATCCCGCGCCGTGTTGTAGGCGGCCAGGACCTGTCTGAATCGCGAGGCTTCGCCGGTCGCGATGGCGATTTTCTGGTCGCGGTAGGCCATGGCCTGCTGAAGAATCTGGGCGGCCTGACCTTTGGCTTCGGGGATGACCTTGTTGACATGCGCCGCCGCCTGGTTCTGGAAACGCTCCTGATCGAGCCGCGCGTTCACGACGTCCTGAAACGCCGCCTTGACCTCATCGGGCGCCGAAACCGTTTGCAGATTGATCTGCGATATAAGAACTCCCGCCCGATATTCGTCCAGCAACGCTTGCAAGCGCGTACGGGCGTCGTCGGCGATCTGGCTGCGTCCTTCGGTAAGGGCGAACTGCAGCTTGTTTTGGCCAATGACTTCGCGCATCACGCTTTCGGCCGCCATCTTGACGGTGTCAACCGGATCGCGAATTTCGAAAAGGAACCTCTGAACGTCTCCCACGCGCCAGAAAACCGTGAACTGAACGTCGATGACGTTCTCGTCCTGCGTCAACATCATGCTTTCCTGGGGGATGCTTCGCGCTTCGTTCGCGCCGCGGCCCGTACGGCGAAAACCGATCTGGATCTCGTTCTGCGAGGTCACGACGGGCAGAAAGACTTCCTCAATCGGCGCGGGCATGTGATAGCGCAAACCCGGCATTTCGGTGCGATTGAAGGCGCCAAAACGCATGACGACGCCGAGTTGGTCCGTGGCGACCATATAAAACCCGCTGAGCAGCCAAAGAATGAAAAATGCGCCAAGCGCGAGCATGAAGGCTTGGGCATGTCCCTTTGGCTTGAAAGGCCCGAGCAACTCCCGCGCTTTCCGGGCCATGGCCTCCCAGTCGGGAGGCGGCGGCAATTCCGGATTGGGACCGCCGGACCCCTTGGTCTTGCGGGTCCACGGGGTTTCGGGCTTGGACGGGCCGCCATCGGCGCTTTTCTTGCCGGAAGGCCCCCAGGGGCCATCGTCGTCGTTCCAGGACATGGGAAAATCTCTCAGGATAAGAAAGGTATTGATAAGTATCATTATAGCGAAAGAAAAGTCAAACGATGAACGCTTTCACGAATAAATCTTATTTAACCATATTATAAAAAAGTTTATTTATTTTATTCACTTTAATGACACAAAGTAATAATAAGCTCACTTCGTTCGAATACAGAGCTTATACAATGGCAGTACAAACACTTTACGCAAAACATTACCGGGAACTGGCGCTGAGGCTGGCCGGAAAGGAAATGGATCACGGAGCTCGTCAGGCCGTCGCCGCCTTGATAAAAGCGCTCGGAACGGACGCGCTTTCCGAGTTCGAGGAAAAAAACGGTGAAGACATTTCCGGCGGCTCGGTTCTTGAATGCAACGTCAACAACACGGCCTTCGTTGCTCAACTTCCGGAAGTCAAAATCTGGAACGGCACAAAATGGGAACCTTTAACGGGCCGGTGTTCCAGCAAATGCTGCGCGGTCATCGTTTTGCTGCGCCGCTTTCTCGACCTTCCCCAGAAGATGGGCCAAAGCACCCTCAAAGCCAACCTGATCGTCGCCGCGCCCGGTAGGCCGAAAAGGGCCTGTTTCGTGTCGAAAGCCGAACCGCCGAAGCGGGAACCCTGAAAACGAGGCCCGCGAAAATATCTTTTACCCGACGAGCAACTATCGTAAGCTCGTTCTGTGTCCGATGACTCTTTTTTTAAAGGAGAATTATTATGAATAAAACAGCCGGGGCCAACGCCGTAAAAGAAGAAATATTGTATGCCGACGAATATAGAAACATACAAAAGGAGTTTGGCACTTACTCGACTCTGCAAAAGCTGGCGTGCGATATAAACCCGGATGCGCGCGTTATTTCGACTCCGATGACATGCAAATGCGGCAAATGCGATAAAGTAGAGGTTAAAGGGATTCAAATACGCGCCGGGCTGACGGGCAGCCGTCATTTGGAAACAGTATCCACGTCGGCCAATGACGCCGCCGAAGAGCTGCTTGAAAGATTGTTAAAGCCGGAAGACGAATTCAAATGCAGGAATGCGCGTGCAAAAGCCCGTATCTATGCGGGCAGCCCGAAAGCGCCAAAAAGAATTATTCGCGTTGTCCAGCATAGAGAGAAAGCATTAACGGCCTGATTTCTGGGTTGGCCGCCTTATATTATCTTCCACAATCGAAAAGCTCATGCTGCCGGTGAGGCGGTCGGCTTTTTCGAGCTTTACCTTCACGGGCATAGCCAGTTGATAGGTGCGCTTGCTGCGCTGGCCGACAAGCGCCTGCCGCTTCTCATCGAAGTTATAAAAATCGCGGGGCAGGGCGTTGAACGGAACGATCCCATCCGCGCCCGTTTCATCCAGTTGAACGAACATGCCGAACCGCGCGACGCCGCTGATATGCGCGGGGAATACCGCGCCTACCTTGTCCGCGAGAAATAGCGTCGTAAAGCGGTCGATGGCTTCGCGCTCGGCCATGGCAGAACGGCGCTCGGTCATGGAGATGTGTTCGCCAATCGCCTCCAGCCGTGCAATTTCATTATCCGTCAACCCATCTACCCCTAGTTTACAGGCGCGAATAAGTCCGCGATGCACAACCAGATCGGCATAACGCCGTATCGGCGACGTGAAATGCGCATACTTCGCCAGCGCCAGACCGAAGTGTCCGATGTTGTCCGGGCTGTAAATCGCCTGCGCCTGAGAACGGAGCATGACCTCGTTGACAACCTGCGCATGCGGTCCTCCCGCCGCCTTGGTCAAAATCTGCGTCAGCATACGCGGATGCAGTTGCTTCGCCGGAACGAGGCTGATGCCGAGGCTATTCAGAAAATCGCGCAGCGCCGTCAGCTTCATCTCGTTCGGCTTGTCGTGAATGCGATAGAGGCAAACGCCGCCCGTACCCTCCAACTGTGCCGCCGCCGCGACATTCGCCGCGATCATGAACTCTTCAATGAGTTTATGACTCTCCAAACGCTCGCGCACCTTGATGGCTTTGACGAATCCGTCCTTGCCAAGCTCCACCTTGCGCTCGGGCAATTCAAGCTCCAGCGTCCCGCGTTTCAACCGCGCCTGGATCAAACACTTATAAGCGCCGTAAAGCGGCTTGATGATAGTCTCCAGCAACGGCCCTGTCGTTTTGTCAGGCTTGCCCTCCATCGCGGCTTGAACCTGTTCATAGGTGAGGCGAGCACGGGACTTCATCACGCCGCGCACGAATTGCCAGCGCGTCAACTCGCCCGCTTTGTCGAGCCACAGATGCGCCGCCATGCACGCGCGGTCGACGTGCGGTTTGAGCGAACACAGTTCGTTGCTCAACGCCTCCGGCAGCATCGGCACGACGCGATCCGGAAAATACGTCGAGTTCCCGCGCTCATAAGCCGTTTTGTCCAGCGCGCTTCCCGTTTTCACATAATGCGCCACATCGGCAATCGCCACGATCAAATGCCAGCCGCCGCTTTTGTCCGGCTCGACGAAAACGGCATCATCGAAATCGCGCGCGTCCGGCCCGTCGATGGTTACGAACGGAATGCCTCTTAAATCCGTCCGGCCCGCCAGCGTTACCGGCTTTGCTGCATTGGCTTCCGACAATGCCGCGTCGTTAAGACGGTCGGGAATATCGTTGCTGTGAATGGCAATCAGGCTGACGTTCCGCGCATCGTCCGGATTGCCGAGATGATGCGTAATGCGTATTTCCTGCCGTCCTTGTTTCGTGCCAGGCAACACTTCCGCCGCCACAAGTTCCCCGGCCTTTTGCTCGGCCTTGGCGGGAACGCGAATGATATAGGCGTTTTTGTCGCGCCGGTCGGTGGGCAGCAAACCCCACCCATAACTTTTTTTCACAATCACGCCGACAACATGCGTGGGTGGCGGATGCGCTACCTTGGCTTTCTCAGCGGACTCTTTCTGCTTGGCAAAGCGCTTTTCAAAGTGCTCACGAAAGCGGCGTTTATGTCTTTTGTTTTTTTGATCCTTGTGTTTTTGCTTATGCTTCACACAGCCCCCTCAATGAAATGAAACTCTCTTAAAACTGATACCCCGGCGGGGCCATGCTGGGGTCAAACCCCATTGTGGCCATCTGATCCAGAAGCGGCTTCAAGATCATATAGCTGATAACGCACAGGCCGATGGTCAATACCCCTAAGGTCATAACGATCCAGTTTCCTGTGGTAAACCTGTCATTTTGCTGAAAGCCTCGCACAAGCCGCTGATTGACGGCCACGGCGGTCTGGTTGGCCGGGATGAGCGCAAGCACAGCCAAAAAGCAAAGATAGGAATAAGCCGGCACGAACCCCAACATCATAAGCGTAAAAAAAGTCAGCCCGTGAACGACCGGCCACACTTTGTTCTCGATCCCGTTTTCGTCGGCGACCTTTTTGATGTCCCTGAACAGGGCATAACCCCAGAAGGGCGCGAACGTCGCGCGCCAGAAGGGCGACAGGCTCCGCCCGGTTCTTTGCCTTATCAAAATCCAGTTCCGGTAAAACCAGTACAGTTCGTAAATGCCAAGCGTGCAAATCGTCATGACGATGAGCTTGGTTGTCGAGGCGGTAAAAAAATAAACCGGCCCTGCTGCGGCAGGCATGGCTTCATTTTTGTCTGTCATATGCCGGGCCTTTCTTTCTCACCTTGGCCAGACGCCGGAAGACCGCGCCCTCGGCGCTATACTTCACCGAGAGGTCTTTACGCTTCATGAAACCCGAGCGCCGGTAAAAAAGATTTGAAATCTTGTTCCCCGCCGCCGCATCGACGGAAAGACGCTTGACGCCTCGAGACAAGGCATCCCCGGCCACCGCCGCTATCAACGCCCGCGCCACGCCCTTCCGCCGTGATTTTTTCTCGACGTAAAGCAGGTCAATGCGGCAGCTTGCCTTGTTCCGCACAAAATTAATTGTATCGTACGCCAGAATAAAACCGGCAGCCATTCCGCCGTCGAAAGCCACCCACAACCGCGCGCGTTTGCGCGGACCAATGCAAAGCTGAACGAGACGCTTTGCCGTTATGATAGCCTCGTCGCCGTGATGCGCCGCCAGCGCCCGTATCATCTTGATAACGGCAGGCGCGCCACACCGGCGCATGGGATGAACGGATAACCTTTTCACATATTCCTTATACCATCAGTCGCAAGACCTTAGGCAAGACCTGTGTATCCGACGCGCCTGCGCCGCTTCGTTCAGGCAACCGGCAAACCGCAGCCGGGCTGATTTAGGCAAACCCCGGCATATTGACTATAAAGCGGCGTTTCCTTTCGTCATTGGAAAGTCTCGGGAATACCCCGGGCATTTCAAGGGGCCGGGAACCGCTTTCCAGCGCCTCAACGACCGCCGCTTTTACCTCAAACAAAATCCGCCGGGCTTCGTCATAACCGCTTTTCCCGAAACGCCAAACCATACATCCCGCGCCTACGGCGCCGATCAAACCAAGGGGAGCGGACGCAACGAACAAAAGAGGCACGGCCAATGAGGAAACCGCCGCCGCGCCGGCGCTGTTTATGGCGCCCCATTTTAAGGACTGTTTATGTATATATTCATTCGAAAGAATGGATCGCTCGGCTTCAAGCTGTGTCTTTTCCTCCTCGGTCAACGAAACGACCTGTTTCGGAAAATCGACTTCATGCAAAAAATCCCATTCAAATGCAGACATGCTTATCCTCCTTTAATAATTGTTCCTGGAAAAACACAAAATCGAACGCCGCTCAAGACTGCACTCTTTCAAATCTGGCGTTAACCTTACTTCTTTGCCTTTTTACCCTTCGCCTTGCCCTTCGCGCTCGGCCCCTTGGCCACTTTCGCCGCCAGAATTTCAACGGCCTGATCCATCGTAAGATTCTCCGGATCATAGGCCTTCGTCACCGTAGCCATCACCTTGCCCCACTTCACGTAAGGGCCGAAACGCCCGCTATTAAGAGTCACGGATTTGCCGTCGCCGGGATGTTCGCCGAGCGCCTTGCCGGGCTTCGCGCCACCACGGCCAAAACGGCCTTTGTCGGGTTCCGCCAGCAAAACAACCGCGCGGTTGAGGCCGATGTTCAAAACGTCGTCGCCCTCCGCGAGGTTCTTGTAACGCGATCCCATCTTGATATAGGAGCCATAACGCCCGATGCTCGCCGTGATCATATCGCCGGACTCGGGATGCTTTCCGACTTCGCGCGGCAGGTTGAGCAGCTTCAACGCCGTCTCAAGGTCAATCAGGTTCGGATCAAGTCCTTTGGGCAGCGAGACGCGCTTCGGCTTTGGCGTATCGTCCTTTTTCTTTTTGCCTTTCTTTTTCTTCGCGCCTTCTTCTTCAACGGGTTTTTCCGCCGACGGGGCAGGGCCAAGCTGAACATAAGCGCCATAGGGGCCGATACGCGCCGTCACCGGCAATTTCGTCGCCGGATCGAGGCCAAGGTTGCGCGGCGCCATCGCCTGGCCGTTTCCGTTCCCGTCGCCGTTTCCGTTCACCGCAAGCGGCTGCGTATTCCGGCAAGTGGGATAATTCGAGCAGCCGAGAAACGCGCCGTACTTGCCAAGCTTCAATCCCATCCGGCCCTTGCCGCAAAGCGCGCAAAGGCGGGGATCGGTGCCGTCCTCGCGCGGCGGGAAGAAATGCGGACCTAAAGCCTCGTCCAGCGCGTCGATAACGTCCGAAACCTTCAAATCCTTCGTTTCGCCGATCGCGCCGGAAAAATCCGTCCAGAACGAGCGCATGACCTTTTTCCAGCCGATGCGGCCGCCCGAAATGTCGTCCAGCTTTTCCTCGAGATCGGCGGTAAAGTCGTATTCGACATATTGGCCGAAGAAGTTTTCCAGAAACGCGACGACGATCCGGCCCCTGTCTTCGGGAATGAAACGCTTTTTGTCGAGCCGCACGTAATCGCGGTCCTGCAGCACCTGCATGATGCTCGCGTAAGTGGAGGGGCGGCCGATGCCGAGCTCTTCCATCTTTTTCACAAGCGACGCTTCGCTGTAACGCGGCGGCGGCTGGGTGAAATGCCGTTCGGGTTTCAGTTCCCGTTTCGTGACGGGATCCTTTTCCTTTACCGGCGGCAAGCGGACTTCGCCCGCCATCGCCGTATCGGGCGCTTTTTCGTCGTCGTCGCCGTTGTCTTTATAAACGCGGAACCATCCGTCGAACGTCACCGTCGATCCCGTCGCGCGGAACATCGCCTTACCGCCGCCGCCCGCGATATCGACCGCCACCTGGTCCAAAACGGCGCTCGCCATCTGGCAAGCCATCGTGCGCTGCCAGATCAGCGTATAAAGCCGAAGGCTGTCTTTATCCAGATAACGCGCCATCTGTTCCGGCTTGCGGCGCATGTCGGTGGGGCGAATGGCCTCGTGCGCTTCCTGCGCGTTCTTGGCCGCCGCCTTATAGACGCGGGGCGAAGAGGGCAGGTATTCCTCGCCGAACTCGCCGCCGATCACGTCGCGCGCGGCCTTGATGGCCTCCATCGAAAGCGCCGCGCCGTCGGTGCGCATATAGGTGATAAGGCCGACGGTATCGCCGCCGATGTCCACGCCCTCGTAAAGCTGCTGGGCGATGCGCATGGTGCGCGTCGCGCCGAGCCCGAGTTTGCGGGAGGCTTCCTGCTGCAAGGTGGAGGTGGTGAAAGGCGGGTAGGGGTTGCGCCTGGTCTGTTTCTTCTCGACCGACGCGACCTGATAGACAAGCGGATTGAGAACGCCCAGCGCGGCCTGCGCCTCGGCTTCGGTCTGAAGCGCGAACTTGTCCAGCTTCTTGCCGTCGAGGTGCGTCAGTTGCGCGACGATGACGTCGCCTTTTTCGGTTTTGAACGTCGCCTCGACGGTCCAGTATTCCTGCGCCTTGAAACTTTCGATTTCAGTCTCGCGCTCGCAGATCAGGCGCAACGCGACCGACTGCACGCGCCCGGCAGACTTTGCGCCGGGCAGCTTACGCCACAAAACGGGCGAGAGCGAAAAGCCGACGAGATAATCCAGCGCGCGGCGCGCCATATAGGCGTCGACGAGATCGCTGTCGATGTCGCGCGGCCTGGCGATGGCGTCGAGCACGGTCTGCTTGGTGATTTCGTTGAACGTGATGCGGCGGATAGGCGCGGCCTTCGCGGCCTTCTTGTCGCGCAACACTTCGGAGATATGCCAGGCGATGGCCTCGCCTTCGCGATCGGGGTCGGTGGCAAGATAGATGGCCTCGGCGCCCTTGGCGGCTTTGGCGATTTCCCCCACGGGCTTGGCGGCGCGGTCCCCAAGCTCCCAGTCCATGGCAAAATCCTCGTCCGGGCGCACGGACCCATCCTTCGGAGGCAAATCGCGGATATGCCCGAAGGAGGCGACGACGGTATAGTCGCTGCCGAGATATTTATTGATCGTCTTCGCCTTGGCCGGCGATTCGACAACCACAACCTTTTGCGCCACGGTTCTTAAGCTCTTTCGACCTGTTGGAAAGGCCAGACCTTTAGCCACAAAGTTACCCAAAAACAATAGGAAATGGGATTATTGCGATAAATCAAGCCGTTAACCTTCAGTCCTCACCCCGGCAAAGTACGACCCTGCCTTTAGCGTCATCCATCTTTTTTCATCGTCATCCCGGAAACGCGCAAAGCGCGTTATCCGGGATCCAGTGAAAAACCCCGCAAAAAAGCCCGAAAAAACCCGCATCCCCATCCCCGCAAGAAATACCGCCATCCCCGTCCCCACCTGCGCGGGGACAGGCTCCGGCGGGGATCCATCTTTTCTTTTGGCATCCTCCCCGCCACAACAAAAAAGCCCCTCTCCCCTTGCGGGAGAGGAAGCAAAATCTTGGCGTTACAAAGTAACGCCTCAGACTGCTGACAAACCCCGGTATTTTCATACTGGGGTTTGCTTTTGGTATCGAAGAATGAAGGATGGGAATAGAGTGAGGGTCGGCCTCACCATGCCGCCAAGGGATAGGGCGCGGCGGTTA
>Ga0302247_1000657_pt1 | contig 30978 bp, 29 predicted proteins | sample AAG_UR_Ile_MG_FD_193529 | JGI IMG/M metagenome (GOLD analysis project Ga0302247, IMG submission 193529) | Enriched activated sludge microbial communities from anaerobic digester in WTTP, New Holstein, Wisconsin, United States - AAG_UR_Ile | ecosystem: Engineered > Bioreactor > Anaerobic >...
TTACAAGGCCCGGGGGAAATTCTTTCAGGATCAGGTAAAGGCCCTTGCCCATGATTAAATTCGACTCCACCGACAGAAGTCCGGACATCATCCTGCTCATCGTCACCCTCATCCTCGTCACCGTGGGAACGGTGATGATCTATAGCTCTAGCTCCATCATGGCCATGGAGCGCTTCAAGGACGGGCAGTTCTTCCTCAAGAAACAGATGGTTTTCGTCGTCATCGGCTTGGGGGCAATGATCCTCATGACCAGGATCCCCTATGAAGAACTCAAGAAGTTCGCTTATCCCGGGGTGATCATCTCCCTGGTCCTCCTCACCCTGGTCCTTATCCCCAAGATCGGCGTCCGGGTCGGCGGCGCCTCGCGATGGCTGAAGGTGGGTTTTTTCGCCTTCCAGGTCACGGAGCTGGTGAAGATCTTCGTCGTACTGTTTCTCGCCCATTTCCTCACCCGGAAGGCGATGTACGCTAAGGAAATGATGCGGGGGGTCTTCATCCCTCTGGCGGTGACCATGATCCTGGTGGGGCTTATCGTCATCGAACCGGATTTCGGCACCGCCGTCCTGATCACCATGATCCTCATGTTCATGCTCTACCTGGCGGGAAGCCGGGTCCGCTACCTGGCGGGACTCGTGGCCATGCTCATCCCCGTGGGGGTGGGCCTGCTGTTCTACAAGAGTTACCGGGTGGAACGGCTGATGACCTTTCTCGATCCCTGGCGGGACCCCCAGAACTCGGGTTTCCAGATCATTCAGTCCCTCATCTCCTTCGGATCCGGGGGAACCTTCGGGGTGGGCGTGGGCGACGGCCGGCAGAAGCTCTTCTATCTGCCCGAACCCCATACGGATTTCATCCTCTCCATCATCGCCGAGGAGAGCGGGTTCATCGGCGTGGCCATCATCATCTGCCTGTTTGCCGTCTTCGTGATCCGGGGCTTCCTGATCTCCTTCAAGGCCCCGGACAAGTTCAGTACGCTTCTGGCGGCGGGGCTGACCATGATCATCGCCCTGGAGGCCTTCGTCAACATCGCCGGCGTCATGGGGCTCATCCCCCTGAAGGGGCTTGCCCTCCCGTTCCTGAGCTACGGCGGGACATCCCTGATCATGAGCCTCACCATCGTGGGCATCCTGCTCAATATCTCGGCCCATGAACAATGAGGAGAGAAAACAGTGAAGATGATCATAGCCGGAGGTGGAACGGGAGGCCATCTCTTCCCGGGCGTGGCCGTCGCCGAGGCCTTTCTGAATCTGGATCGCCGCCATGAGGTGCTCTTCGTGGGCACGGAGCGGGGGCTGGAAAAGCGGGTCCTCCCGGAGCTGGGGTATCCCCTGGCCACGCTGGACGTGGAAGGCATCAAGGGGCGTTCCTGGGGGGATTCCCTCCAGGCCGCGCTGAAGATACCGAAAAGTATGATGCAGGCATTTAAAATAATGAAGAAATTTTCTCCCGATGTCGTCCTGGGCGTAGGAGGGTACGCCTCGGGGCCGGCGGTTCTCACCGCCCATTTCCTCGGGATCAGGACGGCCATCGCCGAGCAGAACGCCATCCCCGGGGTGACGAACCGCATCCTGGCGAATTTCGTTGACCGGATCTTCCTGTCCTTCCCGGATCCGGACGGGGAGTTTCCCGCCCGCAAGTCCGTGGTTGCCGGCAATCCGATCCGGGCCTCCTTCGTGGCGGCGGCCGCGGGCCACCGGCGCCGTAGGGAGGAGCGGCAGGATACCTTCGAAATCCTCGTTTTCGGGGGCAGCCAGGGGGCCCATGCCGTCAATATGGCGGTCCTGGACGCCACCGCTCTCTTGGGGAAGCTTCGGGAAAAGATCCGGATCGTCCACCAGACCGGGGCCAAAGACGTCCCGGAGGTGCGAGCGGGATACGAAAAGCTTAAGATAAACGCGGCGGTCCATCCATTTATCATGGACATGGCCGCCGCCTACCGGGAGGCGGACCTGCTGATCTGCCGGGCCGGGGCGACATCGGTGGCGGAAATTACCTCCATGGGCAAGGCGGCGATCCTGGTCCCCTTCCCCTTCGCCATTCACGACCACCAGACGAAGAACGCCGAGGTCCTCGTCCGGGCCGACGCGGCGCTGATGATCCCGGAACGGGAGTTGACCGGCGCCAGACTCGCCGCCGTCATCGGGGAACTGGCGGCCGATCCGGGGCGGATCACGGGCATGAGCGACCGGTCCCGGACCCTGGGCCGCCCGGAGGCAGCCGCGGAGATCGCCGCCGCCTGCGTCGCCTTGGCGGCACGGCGGGGCTTGCATTAACATTGCCGGGAGAGTATAAGCGGCGAATTTTTAAAAGGTGAAGACCATGACAGACACCAGAAGAATAGACGGCATGCGGCGGAAAGTAAAGACGGTTCATTTCGTCGGCATCGGCGGCATCGGCATGAGCGGCATCGCCGAAGTGCTCCTGAACCTCGGTTACGGCATTACGGGCTCGGATCTGGGACAGACGGACATCACCCAGCGCCTTGCCGCCCTGGGCGCCTTGATCTTCAAGGGGCATGACGAGAGTCATCTGGGCGACGCAGATGTCGTGGTGACCTCCACGGCAGTGAAGAGCGACAACCCCGAGGTCCTGGCGGCCCACCGGCACAATATCCCCGTGATCCCCCGGGCGGAGATGCTGGCCGAACTCCTGAAGATGAAATTTTCCATTGCCGTCTCGGGCAGTCACGGCAAGACTACCACCACCTCCATGATCTCCACGGTCCTCGGCCAGGGCGGCCTGGACCCGACCATGGTCATCGGCGGCAAGTTGGCCAGTATCGGCGGCAACGCCAAGATGGGCGGCGGGGAGATCATCGTCGCCGAGGCAGATGAAAGCGACGGTTCCTTTCTCAAGCTCGGCCCCTGCATCGCCGTCATCACTAATATCGACCGGGAGCATCTGGACCACTACCGGGACATCGACGAGATCAAGTCGGCCTTTCTGCAGTTCGCCAATATCGTCCCCTTCTACGGTTCCACCGTTCTTTGTCTCGACAATCTCCACGTCCGGGAAATTCTTCCAGAAATAAAAAGAAAAACCATCACTTACGGCCTGGAACCACCGGCGGACTACCGGGCCGCCGACATCAACCTCCGGGGGGCCTGGACCTCCTTCAGCGTCCTGTACCGGGAGGAGCTCATGGGTACGGTCGTCCTCAATGTTCCTGGATTATTCAATGTTTACAATGCCCTGGCCACCATCGCCGTGGCCAGGGAAATCGACATGGATTTTCCGGCCATCACCGCTGGTTTGAAGACCTTCACCGGGGTCCAGCGGCGCCTGGAGGTTAAGGGAACCGGCGGCGGGGTTACGGTGGTGGACGACTACGGCCACCACCCCACGGAGATCCGGGAAACCCTGGCGGCAGCCCGCACCGTCTGGCCGGGGCGGCTACTCGTGGTCTTCCAGCCCCATCGGTACACCCGGACCCGGGCCCTCTTCGAGGAATTTACCGGCGCCTTCAGCGACGCCGACCTCCTGGTAATCACCGACATCTACGCCGCCAGCGAAGCCCCGATCCCGGGGGTCAACTCGGAAAACCTGGCGGCGGCCATCCGGGAGCGGGGGAAAAAGGAGGTGCTGTATATCGCCGACTTTGAGGCCATCACGGAAAGACTGCTCATGCTCTCCCGGGCCGGCGACGTGATCATCACCCAGGGGGCGGGATCGGTGTGGAAAATCGGTGAGGAATATCTCCAGAAGGCGGCGGCAAAGGGATGAAGGAAGGCTTCCGTGAGGAATTGAAGCGCATCGCCGGGGATGGCGTCCGGTTCGATGAGCCTATGGCCAACCACACCTCCCTGGGGGTGGGGGGACCCGCCCTGGCGGTCGTTTATCCCGACAGTCCGGAGCGGCTGGGCGCCACGCTGGCATTCCTGAAAAGAGCAGGGATACCCTGCCTGCCCGTGGGGAACGGGACGAATCTTATCGTCCGGGACGGCGGCTACCGAGGCGTTATCTTCTGCCTGAAGCGGCTGGCCGACATCCGGATTGTCTCCGGACCCGGCAATGTGACGCTGATCCAGGCCGAGTCAGGGGCCTCCCTCGCCGAGCTGGTCAACCGATCGGCCGCCGCCGGTCTCACCGGCCTGGAATTCTGCGCCGGCATCCCAGGCACCGTGGGCGGCGCCGTGACTATGAATGCCGGGGCTTACGGCCATGAGATCAAGGACGTGCTGAGTGAACTGACCATCATGGACGGGATGGGAAAGACCAGTGACTGGCGGTGCGACCGGATCCAGTTTTTTTACCGCCGCTTTGTGACGCCCGTCGAAGACGGATTGATCATGGCGGCAACCTTCCTCCTCGCCCCGGGCGACCCGGAGGAAATAAGCAATAAGATCATGGAAATAAAGGACTTGCGACGGCGGAAGCACCCCCTGGAATACCGAAGTGCCGGATCGGTATTCAAGAACCCCCCCGGGCAGCCGGCAGGCCGGCTCATCGAGGAATCGGGTCTCAAAGGCATGCGGTGCGGTGGCGCCCAAATATCTGAAAAACATGGGAATTTCATCGTCAATCGGGGCGGGGCCACGGCTAAGGACATCCTCGCGCTGATCGAAATAATCCAGGAGCGGGTAGGCCGGGAAAAGAATATCCGCCTGGAGACGGAAGTCGTCGTGGTGGGAGAAGGTCCGTGAAGATCTGGCGTAAGGAAAAAGTAAAGTATCGTAATTACCGGGAGGAGGTAAAAAAGTACCGCCGGCGGCGCCAGACGGGAACCGTCCTGATGGAGGCGGCCAAGGCCTCCCTGATCCTGACGGCCATCGGCGTCACGGCGTCGGCTCTGGTCTTCGGATACCTCTATCTCATCAGCCATCCCTACTTCGCCATCCGGGAGATCAACGTGCGCGGCTGCAAGGAATTGACGGAAAAAGAGATCCTCACCGCCGCCGCCGTCCGGACCCGCCAGAACATCTTCGCGGTGAGCCCGAAAGATGTGCAGGAGAAAATCCGCGCCAACCCCTGGATCAAAGAAGTGTCGGTGGGACGGGAGCTTCCGGATCGTCTGATCATCGACTTGAAGGAGCGCAACGCCGTGTCGCTGGTGAAAAAGGACAACGGATTCTATCTCATGGATTTCGACGGGATCACCTTCAAAAAGCTGGAATTGACCGACGACATGGATCTGCCCATCCTCACGGGCTACCAGGGTAAGGGCGAAGAAAGCCGGATTCTGCTTATGCGGACCATGGAGCTGCTCCGCCATCTGGCGACAAAAAATGATTATCCGAACATAAAAAACGTCTCCGAAATAAACGGCAACGAGCGTTACGGACTGTCGGTCTTCACCAACAGCGGGTTGTGCCTCTTTCTGGGTTTCGATAATTATGAAAGCAAATTCAAACGGCTGTTACCGGTGATGGCCGATCTGGAGCGCCGCAATCTTAAGACCGGTCATCTCTATATCGATCTGAGCGACCCGGTGAAGATCACCGTCCAGCGTCGGGAGGTCCTGGCGCCGGCGCCGGAGGCCACAGGCAAAAAAGGATTCAAGACATAAAGGAAAGAGGAAGACAGGCATGGCTAAAAAAGCGAACATCATCGTCGGTCTGGACATCGGCACCACTAAGACCTGCGCCGTCGTCGGCGAACTCACCGATCAGGGAATCGACATCATCGGCATCGGTTCCAGCCCCTCCGAGGGCCTGCGCAGGGGGGTCGTGGTTAACATCGACAGCACCGTGGAGGCCATCAAAAAGGCGGTGGAGGAAGCTGAAAAAATCTCCGGCAATCAGATCCGCTCCGTCTATGTCGGCATTGCCGGCGGGCACATCAAGGGGCAGAACAGCCTGGGGATCATTGCCGTCAAAGGGCGGGAAGTGGATGAGGAAGATGTCCAGCGGGCCGTGGAGGCCTCCAAGGCCATCGCCATTCCCCTGGATCGGGAAATTCTCCACACCCTTCCCCAATCATACATCGTCGATGATCAGGACGGCATCCGGGATCCCATCGGGATGTCCGGAGTCCGTCTGGAAGCCAAGGTGCACATTGTCACCGGCGCCTCCGCCTCCATCCAGAACATCGCCAAATCGGTAAGCCGGGTCGGCCTGGACATCGAAGAGATCGTCCTGGAACAACTGGCCTCCAGCGAGGCGGTGTTAAGCGGCGACGAGAAAGACCTCGGGGTGGCCATGCTGGACATCGGCGGCGGCACCACGGACATCGCCGTCTTTTCCGAGGGCAGCATCAAACATACCGCGGTGCTCCCCGTAGGCGGCAACTATGTCACCAGTGACATCGCCACCGGCCTCAGGACCCCCGCCGGGGAAGCGGAAAAGCTTAAAATAAAATACGGCTGCGCCTATTCCCCCCTGATTCCCAAGGACGAAGCCATCGAGGTCCCCAGCGTGGGGGGGCGGGAGCCCCGGGAGGTATCGCGCCAGATCCTGGGCCGCATCATCGAGCCCCGGATGGAGGAGATCCTCTCCTTGGCCCAGAAGGAGATCGTCCGGTCCGGTTATGAGGAACTCATGGCCGCCGGGGTCGTCCTCACCGGTGGTACCTCGATCATGGAGGGGGCGCCGGAACTGGCTGAACAGGTCTTCAATCTGCCGGTCCGCCGGGGACAACCCACGGGGATTGGCGGGCTCACCGATATCGTCAACAGTCCCATGTATGCCACCGGCGTGGGACTCGTTCTTTACGGCAGCAAACATATAGCCAGAGATTATAAGCGGGATGGCGGATCCTTAGGCAAATGGTTCCAAGGTATAAAAAAATGGTTTATCGAATTCTTTTAATGGGGAGGGAAGAAAATGTTTGAACTCACGGACTTATCAACTACCAACACGGCCAGGATCAAGGTAATCGGGATCGGCGGCGGTGGTGGCAATGCGGTGAACACGATGATCTCCTACAATCTCCAGGGGGTCGATTTCATCGTTGCCAACACCGACACGCAGGCCCTGGGCGCATCCACATCGCCGATCAAGATCCAGTTAGGATCGGAAGTCACCAAGGGACTCGGGGCGGGAGCCAATCCGGAGGTGGGACGGCAGGCCGCCACAGAAACCAAAGACCGCCTCCAAGAGCATCTTGAAGGCGCCGATATGGTGTTCATCACCGCCGGACTCGGCGGGGGAACCGGCACGGGTGGGGCCCCGGTAATCGCCGAGATCTGCAAGGACCTCAATGTGCTTACCGTGGCGGTGGTCACCAAGCCCTTCCAGTTTGAGGGCAAGCGCCGGAACTATCAGGCCGAGGAAGGGGTGGACGAGCTGAGACGGATCGTGGACACCCTCATCGTCGTCCCCAACCAGCGGCTCCTGAGCCTGGGGGGTCGCAATCTCTCCCTCCTGGAGGCCTTCAAGAAGGCCGATGACATCCTCTATCATGCCGTCAAGGGGATTTCCGACCTCATCATCATCCCGGGACTCATCAACCTGGATTTCGCTGATGTGAAGAACACCATGTCCAACATGGGACTGGCACTCATGGGGACCGGCACGGCCAACGGTGAAAACCGCGCCGTAGAGGCGGCCCAGCGGGCGATCTCCTCTCCCCTCCTGGAGGACAACAGCATTCATGGAGCCCACGGAGTGCTCCTCAATATCACCGGCGGTCCCGACATGAGCCTCTTCGAGGTCAACGAGGCCTCTTCCCTCATCCAGGCCGAGGCCCACGAAGACGCCAACATCATCTTCGGAACGGTGATCGACGAGAACATGGGCGACGAGATCCGCATCACCGTCATCGCCACTGGCTTCGAAGACATAAGCGGCCGTAAGAACACCGTCGTCAAGATGTCTTCCATGGGCGGCATGAAGCGGGACGACCTTTCCAAACCCGCTTACCTCCGGAAAGACAAGGTAATCGACGGCGCGATGACGGTAAAGATGGGACTCATCGAGGACAACGAGGAACCTGATTTGGAGATCCCCACTTTCCTGAGAAGGCAGGCGGACTGACGGAGTTCCATGTCCTGGGCGATCCGCAACAGGTTCCGGGAACTGTTAAGCCGTGAAGACGGTTACGAAAAGAAGTCCTGGGCAAGCGCCCTCACCATCTGCCTGGCCTATCCGAACCGCTACCGTACGGGTATGGGTAACCTGGGCTTCCAGACGGTATATAAGCTGTTGAACCGGCAGCCCGCCGTTCTCTGCGAACGGGTTTTTCTTCCCGACCCCGGGGACGAAGCATCTTTCTCCCCGGGGCCCCTCCCCCTTTTCAGCCTGGAATCCCAGCGCCCCATCCGGGATTTCGACATCGTCGCCTTTTCCCTATCCTTTGAAAACGACTATCCCCACATCCTCGAGATCCTTTCCCTGGGCGGCATTCCCCTCCTTGCCGAGGAACGGACCGCCGGGGACGCCCTCGTAATCGCCGGCGGCATCTGCGTCACCATGAATCCCGAACCCCTGGCGGACTTCTTCGACATCTTCCTTATCGGCGAGGCGGAAGCGATCCTCCCCGACTTTCTCACCGCGCTACACCGCCACCGGGAAAAGGGAGATAAAAAGGAGGAACTTCTCCTCGGTTTGCAGCGGGACGTCCCCGGAGCATATGTTCCGAGACTGTATGCAGTCAACTATCACGACGATGGCCCCATCGCCGCCATGATCCCCGTCGCTCCTTCCCTCCCCCGAAAGATCGGAAAAAAATGGGCGCCGGACATCCAGGATCTGGCCACGGAATCGGTAATTATGGCGCCGGACGCGGAATTCGGGACCATGTACCTCATGGAGATCAGCCGCGGCTGCAGCCGCGGCTGCCGTTTCTGCGCCGCCGGATATCTCTGCCGGCCGGTGCGGTTCCGGAGGCGGGAAAACCTCCAGGGCGCCATCACCCGGGGGCTGACCAAAGGGAAAAAGATCGGCCTCATCGGCACGGCCGTTTCCGACCATCCGCAATTGATGGAAATATGCCGGGATATCCTGGCCGGCGGGGGGCAAATCGGCGCCGCCTCCCTTCGCTTGGATACGCTCTCCCCGGACCTCGTCGCCTTGCTGAAGCAGGGGGGAATCAAAACCCCGGCCCTGGCCCCGGAAGCGGGATCACAACGTCTCCGGGACCTGATCCGAAAAGGGATTTCCGAGGCCGACATCACCGAGGCGGCGATGAATCTCCTGAAAGGGGGGTTCGAGCAGCTCCGGCTCTATTTCCTTGTCGGTCTCCCCACGGAGACGGCAAGCGATATTGAGGCCATCATCGAGCTGCTTCGGCGTCTCTCCCGGCTTACCACAACAGCGGCCGGTCCGGTGGAAAAACGCTTTAAAAGGCTCACCGTCAGCATCAACCAGTTCATCCCCAAGGCGGGGACGCCCTTTCAGTGGCACCCCCTGGAGGACATCCAAACAACCCGGAAGAAGATCCAGTCCATCACCGGGGCCTTCCGGGGCCAGGGCAACATCAAGATCGCCGCGGAACCGCCGAAAAGCAATTATCTCCAGGCCCTCTTCGCCCGCGGCGACCGGAGGGTGGGGCGGCTGCTCCTCGCCCTCCATAATCAGGAAGGCAACTGGATGCGCGCCCGTAAGGAAGCGGCTCTCGATCCTGATTTTTTCATTTATCGCCTCCGGGAGGCAACGGAGATCCTCCCCTGGGATTTCATTGACACCGGTGTCCCCAAAACCTTGCTCCGTAGGGAATTTGAAGCCGCGCAGCCCTTGGCGGCAAATAAAATCTATTGACAATATTTTTCCTGCTGTGTTATGGGGCGAGCTCGAATTGCCCATGTGGGGTTGTAGCTCAGTTGGGAGAGCGCTTGAATGGCATTCAAGAGGTCAGGGGTTCGACTCCCCTCAGCTCCACCAAGAATATCAAGGACTTAGGCCGATATAGCTTAGGTCCTTTTTGTTTGCCTTGTCATTTTGTCCCGCTCCTGTCCCGCTTTTTTTAAATCCTATGCCTCTTTATGCCAGAGGTGCAGATAAAAAAGAATGCTTTGTTTCCCCAAAGGAAGGGGGGATAGCTTATCTTCTCATTGCTCGGTTCATTGGGGGGGTACCGGCGGGTTTCGTGTCCCTGGTGCGGCGGCGTCGCGAATACGGATATGTCTGTCACCATAAATTTTTTTAATTTTTCCAGAAGGGGCAGAAGACGTTTTCAATTTTGAAAACGTCCCTAATCGCGCCAGAGGTCTGTTGTATATGCAGAGGCGAGGTTGGGGGAGTTATTGGGTGCGATAAAGCCGAACATCGAAAGTTCAGGCAGGGGAACCATCGAAAAGAAGCCTTCACTTCCTGTTGGTATTGATAAGCGTACTTCCCATCAAGCTCAAACTATTGCATCAAATCAGGTGCAGGCGGCGATGAATTGCAAATGCAAAACGGCCCTCTCGCTTGCGTAGGCATGGCTCTCATGGAAATACGGGATAACAAGCTCTATCAGTTCAAGAACGGGGGGAAGTACGAGACTTTTGAGGCGTACTGCAAGGGTGTGTGGGATTTCAAGCGAACATATGCGTTCTATATGATTGAATCAGCGAGGGTAGTGGAAAATGTTCACCATGGTGAACAAAATATTCCATTGCCGTCCACAGAACGTCAATGCCGCCCCTTTACCAAACTTATCCCCGAACAGCAAAGAATAGCCTGGCAGAAAGCCGTTGAAACTGCACCGGAAGGCAAGGTCACTGCGGCTCCCTATCCGATTGATCTTTTCACTCGATTCCTGAAAAATGCCGTTTGTGAAATTGGCCTGGCATAAGGATCAACTTCTCGAATCGGGTAATCCTGCATCGGGGACGGCTCAACGTTCAGGAAGTCTATGCCTTCAGCATCAAGGTAATCGTTTCCCGTCGGCGGTCGGTAAGCGTCCGGGGGTCTCTCTGGCCGGGTTATCCGATCCGTGTACGGCCTCGTCTGCTGATCCCCCCATAAGCGGCGAAGGCTGCCTTGAATCTCCAATTGGTGCTGTTCAAGTTCTTCCGGCGTCAATCCCTCGTCCGGCGTCACTTTCCGGTGATTGAAGAGGTGTTCGGCAATCACATCCGGGTCATAATCAAAATACTCGCTCGCTCCGTTTTCAGTGATCAGATATGGCATTGCGTCCCTCCTTAACGGCTTCGTCTCAACCAATCAGTTATTTGCTCGTCAAGACTTCCGATAACAACGCCGACATTTTCCGTAGATTCGCCTTGTAGCAGCCGGGATTTATCGACACAAATTCCGCTAATTGTAGCCAGATCACGCGCCGTTGCTGCTTCTATGATTTCATCCCGCATAAGCCGATCAAGACAGTTTTCGGCAATCGCCTGGTATTTCGTCACAAGGCGTTCTTTTATGCTTGCTATTTCCACTTGCGCCGGCTGTGTTTCAACATACTTCTTGACGAGCTTGAAGCTCCGGCCTATCTTTCCAGCCACTTGATTGATCGTTGAACCGGCAGCCATTAAAGTCGCAATATTGGCTTTTTCCTCTTCCGTCAAGACTCTTAACTTAACAATATCAGACATCTACGTTATCCTTTCTGCAAAGTTTTTCCGTTTCGGCAAATAATGGGAAAATCTCGGCAAGATATTAAAAAAGAAGCTGATTTTTCAATTCTAATTTCTCTATAACGTCCTCTATTCCGTGCGCTGTGAAGGCTACGCCTCCGGCCTTGTTTATCTGGTTGATTACCTTTTCTTGAGCTTCTGATAGTCTCCCCCCCGGCGCTTTGACTTCAATGCCAATTAAGCGGCCTTGATAAATTCCGATAATATCCGGGATTCCCGGTGTTGAACCAAGTCCTTGGTGTTGCTTCCAATGGAAAACGCCAAATTCATTAAGCAGCTTGCGGATTGATCTGGTTATATCGGCTTCTTTCATCTTGTTTTAGAATGGCATGCTTACATAGGCCACCTTGCCATTTTTTATGTCGAAAATGTGCGGTCCTATGCGGCATTCATCAACCTTTAGTCCTTTATCAACGTAGCTCTGTATTTCTTCTGTCGTTTGAGGGATAAAAAACTTTTCCATGTAGATACAAATCAACCTGTCGAATTCGAGGAAAGCATTTTTTACCTCGTCGGCCTTACGGACTAAGTTACCAAAATCTTCCGGCTCAAGTTGTTGGACTTGCCATTTAAAATCTTCAACTGTTTCAGTGATACTATTTTCCAGCACGGGTTTTGTCATTGTTCGGTCCTCTTTTTGTTTTATTTCCGGCCTCTCTCTTGATCTCAAATGATCGTTTTTAAGCTTAGAGATAGAAACGATGCTCTATAATAAGAGCATCTTTTCTAAACTCTAAGAATTCTTAGAAACGATAGAGCGAATAGAAGTAAAATTTTATGTTCTATGTTTTCTAAAGTTCTAAGAATCATGGCCGGTCCTATCAATAAATTTCTTGTGTTTGCCTTTGCCTCTTTCTTCTCTCGTTATCAGAGGTGGTCTGCCGCCGGAAGTAGCCCAGGCTAAAAAGCAAGACATTCGATAGAACGACAGGCCGGATAGAACACGAAATTCGTCTTTGAAAGTTCTAAGCTCTATCTCGCCATTTTCAAGAATCTGCTCAGCGATAGGCAGATATGTTGAGTAAGGCGGCGGTTCGGCTTTTTTACTTCGAGATGTCTTTTTCTCTGGAACAACATCCGGCGCTGTGTCAAAGCGATAATTGCCATTATCTTCGATCCATCGTATCGCAAAAGGGGATTGTGGCCGGTAGTTTCTTAATAAAACGTCAACAACGGTTGCCTCTTCGTTGGTTGCATGAGCGGTTAGAGTAAGGCAGCAATCATAATCTCTGGAAAGAACGTTAGAACCTGCGCCTCTGTCTCTAATATCTCTATCGCCGCTATTCCCCTTTGCGTCGTGGTGCGTGTAGAGGATAGCCGCGCCGGTCTGTTCTGCCAGTTCATCGAAGCTGTTGAGAATCGCTTTCATATCCTCGGCGGCATTCTCAACGCCATTGCTGATCTTATACAGGGGGTCAAGGGCGATAACTTCCGGTTTGAAGTCAGAAACGGCCTGCTTGATTCTCTCTATGCCTTCCGGTCCTGATAGTCCTAAGCCTCGTGCGTTAAGGATATGTAACCTATCCCCTAAATCAGAAGGGGAAACGTTAAGGGCGCGGCATTCACGTTTCAACCTTTTGTGAAAATGTCCCTGCTGCACCTCGAATTGAATCAGCACTACGCGCCGTTGTTTGGGGGTGTTCCAGTTCAAAAAAGGCAAACCGGCGGCAAGGCAGATAACACCTTGCTGTAGGAAGAAGCTCTTTTTCAGCTTGCTTGCGCCGATAATCGCGACTTTATCACCGGCGTCAAACGTATCCTCAAGTATCTGGTCGGCCTCCGGCATATTCTCAAGTAGCCATTTAGAAGCATTGACAAATGATAGCGGCATTTCAGTTCTAAAGCTCTCAATAATTTGCGTGAGAATCCGTGTTGCACCGACTTTATCCCCGGCGGCGTGCGCTCGCTGGAAATCCTCAAGCATGGCCTGAACGGGGTCGTCGGCTTCTTGTAGCTGGTTAAGGAAGGTGTTTGTATCAGGCATAAAGGCAAGGTTGCTCATATGCACCTCCCCTCTGGTGCTATCCAGAGTATCCGTTGATAGCGTCCCGTTTCGGCTCGGAAGTGTCCCGGCATGCGGGTAAGGCGGCTCGGATTCGTGCAGGAAGGGTCAAAGCCAAGGGGCTGAAGTCCTTGCTCATACAACTTGCTTTTGATTTCCCTTCGCCAGTCCTCAATGGTCGCTATTTTTGCCAGTTTAGAACAGTCAAGCCAAGCGTGAAGGCTCTTACCGCCGGTGTCAACAATCGCCTTTACAGGCAGCTTAATGCCGCTCCAAAGGCTGATTTGCTCGTTTCGTGAAAGGGTGTCATGCTCGCAGATTGCATATTTGAAGGCAACAATGGTGTTATCACATCGAAATGAAGGTTTTCCGTCGTGGGTCAATCCTTCTTTGCCTGAAAACGGATTCTGAATGAGAAACGGCGGCGGTAATTTTCCGTTTTTGCGGAAACGATGAAGCCATTCAGAAACAGGCAGGATATTGATACCGATCACGCCTTTGTCGTATCGCTCACCAAGCCATAGCAAATCTTGTTTCTCGAACATGGCCTGCAAAAAGAAAGGCGCGTCATATTGAGGCTCATGCCATAATCTCAGTGGGCTTAAGTCCCAAAGATCAACCTCGTCGGGACAGCGTGCCTCCCCCTCGGCAATGATCTTTTTTTGAACGGCCTCCCCATTCCTAATAATCGGTGTGGTTTTCAGCGGCGTGTAGCGGCGATATGTTGAATCGTCGGATAATTTTACATCGGGTCGGTAAGTAGAAAGAGCTTTGGTCAAGGCGTCATAAATTTCCCTGTCGGGATTTTTCCGGTCCTGGGGGATAGTCTGCCATAAATCGGCGTGTATCTGCTCCGGGGGTAGTCCGGCCATGATCCCCAGGGTCGCACTTGACATTACCCAGGAATGAACGCCTTCGCCGGTGCGCGGGGGATTCGATAGGTTATCTTGATAGCGGTCAATGGCTCCCATATCCGCACCTATGAAATCACCCGGCATCGTTCTTCAAGCCAGCGAATAAGCGATTCCCTTTCATAAGCGACGACGTTCCCCAGCAAAATTCTCTTAATCCCGGTCGTCTGCTTTAGAGCATCCATGTTGGCCATGCTTCTGGGGGAATAGCCGAGAACCTCCCGAAATCGCGGCCACGTCCTGGCAACGAAGGGCGGTAGTTCGGCCAGGATTGCCGAAAGGTCCGGCCTTGTGTCCGTTTGTCTTACAGTCTGTTTCATTTAGCACCTCCAAAAAAGTTTAAATTTTCTTTTTGAAGGAAATTAAAGCATAGATAATATTATATTAAGCCTGCCTAAATTGAAATATATTAAGGGGATTAAGGCAGTTTTAAGAAGGGCGGTTTTTGAGGACTTTGCGGATAGCGGCGATTAATTGGCTGTCTGTCGTTTTTGATTTATCAACTTCACGAAGAAAAGCGGCTACAAAGCGCAAAAATGGGCCTCCTGTGCCATCAGACGCTTTCCCCGGCTTCCGGCCTGTCGCTTGTTCGTAGGCGTCGGCAAGCCGGTAAATGAACACTTCCCGTTCAACGATCTTTGGCCGTCCTGCCATATTAACGTCATTGCTTTCAAGATCATGAAAATTACGGGCACTATCAATTATAATGTCATAATAATATTTTAATTTATCGGGGATGTCCGTTTTAAATACAGTTAAATCCTCATGGCGCTTTGCTATGTTGATAGACTTTAAGAATGCTTTCCCGGTATCCAAGATTTCCCTCATTCTTTCAATCCGATCTTTCTTGTCTGCAAAGAATGGATTTATGCGAATAATATCAGCGTATTCGTTCAAGGCGTCGTAAATGTTTTCAATAAGATCGTCGGTAATTGAAAAACATGGACTTCGGCGCGAAGGCCGATTGTTGTTAAGTCGTTCAAGAATCCCCCGGATTGTGTCTCTGCTTATGGGCGGGTTCGTCATGGTGCGCCTCCTGTTGCGCTTCCTGATTAAAAAATGGGGGGGCAGGGCGCTCAGGATTGCGCCTTTTCGGTGATCAGCCTATCCCCCGGTAATGCGGCTATTTTTTGTAATTTTGAATAAATTCCCTTACTTTGTCGGTTAATTCCTTGCTTGAAGCTAATTTTTCAAGGAATTCGATGTTGTGGTTAACCCATGTAATTTTTCTCAGTTTTGCCTTTTGCTCATCGGTGAGCTTGCGTCCTGTTTTTTCCCCCATATCCCCCTCCGTCAAAATATCCTTTTTCTTTGAAATACAGCATTAAGAACATATTGATTATTCGTTGTTTATGGTCATCGTCGCATTCTCCAACCATGATTAAGTTTTGTTTCAGGGCCTCCCTGCTGGTTAAATCTCTTTTCATAATTCTCCCCTCCCCCTTTTCTGATCGCGTATCCTGTCTTGCGCAATATGTTAAGTCTTACCCCCTACCTGGAAAAACTAATAACTTTGTCGTTGGTCTGCTGCTGATCTGCTTCGCTCTGATTTTGCATTCGGGAAACATGCTTTTCAAGCCCTACCATAGCCTGACGGATGCTATCAGCAGCAACATGGCTGTATCTTTGCGTCATTTTAAAATCAGCATGGCCAAGGATTTCTTTTACTACATATAGATTTGTCCCGCTATCAACCAGCCAACTGGCATGAGTATGCCTCAAACTATGAAACGTGATCTTGTCGCGGGGATCAATCACGCCAGCGTTAAGCCCCATTTCAGCTATTGCTCGATCAAAAGTGTTGCTTACTGATAACAATCTCTTTCCTTGTTTGTCAGTGAATATCAGATTATCCGGCGATCCCGGATTCATGTTGCCGAATAGCTGCTTCACGCCATCGGTCATAAATACCGTTCGATCTTTTCCGCTTTTTGTATTTCTGAATATAATGCTTCCGTCGTCTAAATTAATGCGTCGCCATGTCAGCCATGCCAGTTCGCTGAACCTCGCGCCGGTGTAAAGGCTCAAATATGCCAGTTCATAAAGCTGCTGGCTCTTGCTTTTGAGGTAGGCTAATAGTGATTCGGCCTCTTCTTTCCGCAAATACCTCTTTTTCTGGTTGTCAATCCGAGGCAAGTCAACATCTCTGGTCGGACAATCTCTCTGAACGATCTTGTCTTTTCTTGCTCGGTTCCATGCTTGAGAAACAATGGCAAAGGCATAGTGGATAGTTCTGACGGCTTTCTCGCCGTCCTGCATACGCTTCTGAATCTTTTTTAGGTGAAATTCTGTAATGTCGTTTATCTTCAATTTTCCGATAACCGGATCAATCCACTTGTCGTATATGAATTTCTCAACCTGATTGCTTTTCTTGTGGATCGTGTCCGGTAAGTAGGTATTTATAAAGTAGTTTGCGAAAGTAATTGATTCTTTGTCTTGGCGTTTCTTTTCTGTCTCGATTGCCTCTTCCTGCCGGTCAAGTAGTTCTCGTTTTTGTGCCAATGTTTGAGGTCCTTCGCCGGTCTTTCTGTTTTCCTTCAATTCCTTTAGCCGGTCATAAGCCTTTGTTGCTGTCCATCCTTCCGAGGCCCATCCTAAGCCTTCCTCTTTGTCCTTGCCGCTGTGCTTATACCGGATCGTGAAATATTGATCCCATTTAGCGCCGTGCTTCCGGGTATCGTGCTGGCGGTATCGAACACCGGGGAAATTTGTTTTTATCCACTTAGCCATGTCTATCCTCCTTCCCGCTGATCAATTTTTTCTGTCCCGCTCCTGTCCCGCTTTTTTCTATGAAACGGCATGTTTTTTATTGAAAGCCTGTGAAGGTAATATAAGCCTAAATAGTTTAAATGTCAAGGGGTATTTGATAATAAATGAAATGATGTGAAAGGGGTATTTATAGAATGGCATTCAAGAGGTCAGGGGTTCGACTCCCCTCAGCTCCACCAAGAAAATCACGGGGTTGGCGAATAAAACCAGCCCCTTTTTAATTGGATACAAATTCTCTCCCCGCACTCTCCCCACTTTTCTAAATTCAGTAACTTTTTTAATCAAAAAAACATCAACTCATTTAACATATTATCATTCAGAGCGAATTCATATCAATATTGTGCAAAGATGTTGGCTGCTTGCCCCTTAATCATAGCCCCAAGATCAGGCAACTTCAAATAAGAAAGATACACTGATTGCCCTTTGTAAACAATACGTTGTTGCCACTGGCAAAAGAATTGATGTGGGGAACGGAGAGTTACCCACTGCGCGCAATAAACCCATGTTTCTCTGCAAGAGAGAATCTCACCACGCCAAATAACGCATTTTGCCGCTGTTTATTTTCTCCAACGACCGCCAATTCATCTATCTACGAGAAATCCCCAGGCAACGCATTATCCAGCGCCAGGCCCGGTGATGCTGCACCAATTAGCATCCACATACCCCCCCGGTACTGAATATCCACAATCATTTGGTTACAGAGTCACGCCGCCTACAAAACGGAGCAAATTTTCGGGGGCAGGGAATTTTTAGGTTGGGCTGTATCTTTGGATGATGGCCTCAATACACAAAAGATCGGAGGGATGTGAATGCTTATCCAGAAAATTTGTGATAGACATAGCAAGACAACAAATACAAGTCGTTAACCCCCGGATGTTGAGGGATTATTGAATCCCTGTCAAAACATGCGACTTTTGACGGTGAATTTTCCGACTTCGGAAAAGATGGGTCGATTCATCAGTATCTCTTGACTTAATCATTAAGTATCATTACGATTGGTCACGATTACCTATTGAAAAGGAGTTGCCATGACCACAAAAGTGATTACTGCGCACATTCCCTTGCCATTGGCCGAGAAGGTAGATCAACTGGCCGTTCGACTTGAGCGCTCCCGTGGGTGGATTATTAAACAGGCGTTATCCGCATGGATAAGCCAGGAAGAAGAACGTCAACGCCTGACAGTAGAGGCATTGGCCGATGTCGATGCCGGCTGCGTCATTGACCACCAAGCGGTACAAGCGTGGGCGGAAAGTCTTGGCACCGATAACCCGCTGCCAGTGCCACGATGATGGAATTAAAGTGGACAAGCAAGGCGCTTTCAGATCTGGCGCGGCTTTACGTCTTTTTAGCGCCGGTCAACAAACAGGCCGCGGCCCGCGTCGTGCAATTGCTGACGGCTGCACCAATGCGCTTCCGGGAGTTTCCATACATCGGAGAAAAAATAGAGGGATTCGAGCCGCGTGAAGTTCGCCGCATCCTGGTGGGACATTACGAGATGCGTTACGAAATCCAGGGATCCAAGATTTATGTGCTGCGAATCTGGCATACGAGGGAAGATCGTTAATCGACACAAATCTTAGCATGCGACACTTTTCATTTAGTGAACTGACCGTCTGGATCAACCCGGCGCAGCACTTCGGCGACGTACCGGCAGCGGTCTGGAATTGCCATATCGGCGGCTACCCGGTGTGCGAGAAATGGCTGAAGAACCGCAAGAGCCGGACACTGTCCTACGAAGACCCCAACACTACAAGTGAATCGTTGCGGCCCTGAACGAGACCATCCGTAAAATGACAGAAATAGACGAAATCATCAGGCAGCATGGAGATTGGCCAGCCGCCTTCTCCGGGAACGGCAAAGGGGTTGCGGATCGTTACCGCAACCCCTTGATTTCTCTCATAGGGACTCTCGATTGGAGCTGCGTCTGATCGCACCCCCCCCCAATAGCCTCCAGTGAAGTTATCTTGATCGCTATGGTTTAAAAACGCCAGTTGAAGATAATCATCCCCGGCGCCAATTCGTTGGGAAAATTAGTGAACCATTTATTCTGGGATATGATGTTTATGACGCCTAGCTGCACCCCCGAAGAGGCCTTGGCGGCATAATTGAAAAATCCGAGCTGAAGTCCCGTAAGCTGCCCGGCATAGTTCACAAAGCCGGTCTGCAGGCCCTTAAAGGCATCATCCGTGTAGTTTACGAGACCGGATTGCCATCCAACGAAGTTTTTCTGCGTGTAATTGACCAGCGCCCACTGCACACCCTTATAACTATCCGCGTAGTTGAGGAGAAAACCCCAACTGAAACCGGCGCTGTTACCCGTAGATCCATTGGCAAATCCCAGGGCGAACCCTTTCTGCGGGTTTTCACTCCAGATACCGAGGCTGAAACCTTCAATCGTTGTATTTCTGTCAAAAATGGCAATACCCGGGGTAAGGCTGAGTTGAATCGGTTTCGAGTCAGCCATCGCCACACCAGTCGCAAGCATCATGATTCCCAGCACAATGATGAGTATCCTTTTCATATTCCCCTTCCCCTTTCATTGATGAATTTCAACAACGGCCTCTGTCAATAAATACAATTGTCGCCACGGATTCACTCAGACATTTCCCGTCCGCTGCGGAGTTCAATACCATATCCTTCCATCGGTGTTCAAGCCGGATTTTATCGAACCACCCGGAGGTTTTTCGGCGGAAGACATCCGTCTATTTTCTCGCCCCTGCCTTAACGGTCATCTTCCGAACGTTTTTATGACCGAAGGGGAAGAGCGACCTGGTCAGGCGGGCTAGACGGCGCGGCAGGGGCAGGGCCTGATGGATGCGGACCAGACTGGCCCGGGCCGCCACCTCCCCGGCATGAATCAGATCCCGGGTCCGGCTGAAATCCATCCAGTGCAGATCCCCTACTTCCGGTCTGATGATGACATCGGCGTCCTGAAGCTCGATGCCCTCCAACTTGTCCGCGGCGATCTCCCCCGCCCGCTGGAAGATGTCCTGAGCGGTCTCAAAAACAGGGGCGCCCCGGGCATCCCGATCCACCACCACGGCAATAACCACATCGACATCCGCCTGTTTCACCGCATGGACGGGAACCAGGCTGGTGATGCCGCCGTCGGCCAGCAGCCATTCCCCCTGGCGGATGGGCTCCACCGCTCCGGGAACGGCACAGCTTGCCAGCACAGCCTTGCGCAGGGAACCCTCCTTGAACACCACCCTCTCCCCGCTGATGAGATCCGTGGTCACCGCCAGAAAGGGGATGCGGGTGTCTTCGATATTGATGTCAGCGATGAAATAATCGACCAGCGACTGGAACTCCACCGAGGGAAGAATCGCCGGATGAAAAAGGGCCCGCACCATGAGATAGCGGGTTCTCAGGAGGTGGGAGGCCTTTTCAAGGGCATTTTTCTTCCGGGGGTTGACGGTGCTTCCCAGGGCCTGAAGGGCGGAGTTCTTGAAGGCGGGACTCTGTAAATAGCTCTCCACCCGCCGGTGGATCTCCCGGGGGGACAGGCCGCTGGCATAAGCGCCGCCGATGAGGGCCCCGGCGCTGGTGCCGGCAATGAGGTCGATACCGACATCCTCCTGTTCCAGGACTTTGAGGACGCCGATGTGGGAGAACCCCCGGACGCCACCCCCGCCCAGAGCCAATCCCACCCTTTTCCCCGTCCATTTCATCATGACCGCCTTTTTAAGATTCTCTAAGCTCTTCGAGTGCCTATTGCCAAAGCGGAACTGTTTTTCCGGAATCTCAATCTCCGGAGGCCTGCGCAAGCGTTTTCTTCAGGAATTGCCCCGTCATGGATGTCGCGTTGGCCGCCACCTCCTCCGGGGTTCCCACGGCCACGATCCTCCCACCACCAGGACCGCCTTCGGGACCCAGATCGACGATGTGGTCGGCGCACTTGATGATGTCGAGGTTGTGTTCGATGACCACGACGGTGTTGCCCATATCCACCAGGCGCATAAGGACGGTCAGGAGTTTTTCGACATCGTCGAAGTGCAGGCCGATGGTCGGTTCATCGAGAATGTAGAGGGTATTGCTGTTCGCTCGCTTTCCCAGTTCCCGGGAGAGTTTGATTCGCTGGGCCTCGCCTCCGGACAGGGTGGTGGCGGACTGGCCGAGACGGATATAGCCGAGTCCCACATCGGCCAAAAGCTGGAGTTTCTGCCGGATTGCCGGGATGTTCTCGAAAAATCCCAGGGCCTGCTGAACCGTCATGTGCAGGACATCGGCAATATTCTTTTCCCGGTAATAGATATCCAGGGTGTCCTGATTGAAGCGTCTGCCCCGGCAGGCATCGCAGGTGACATAGACGTCGGGCAGGAAGTGCATCTCGATCTTGATGAGGCCGTTGCCCTCACAGGATTCGCAACGCCCGCCCTTGACGTTGAAGCTGAAACGGCCTGGTTTGTAGCCCCGGATTCGTGCTTCCGGCAGCCCCGTAAAGAGGTCGCGGATGTGGGTGAAGACCCCGGTATAGGTCACGGGGTTGGAACGGGGGGTCCTGCCGATGGGCTGCTGGTTCATGAGGATCACCCGTTCGATCTCCCCGAGATCGGCGATTCTGCCGATCTTGCCCATCCCTCCCCGTTGCCGGTTGATCCGCCGGGCCATGGCCTTGTAGAGGGTCTCGATGATCAGGGTGCTCTTCCCCGATCCGGACACCCCCGTCACAACCGTGAAGAGCCCCACGGGTACCCGGAGATCCACATTCTTCAGGTTGTGCTCATGGGCGCCTTCGATGATGATTTGACGGTCCGATGCCACCCTTCTGGCCGCCGGCAGGGGAATGGCCTTTTCCCCCGCGAGATACTGGCCCGTCAGGGACTTCCCGTCCCGGCGGATCTCCTCGGGGCTCCCCTGAAACACCACCTCCCCACCATCAAGACCCGCCCCCGGACCCATGTCGATGATCTGATTGGCAGCCAGCATCATGTCGGCGTCGTGTTCGACCACCAGGACGGTGTTGCCCAGGTCGCGGAGCTTTTTCAGAGTGGCGATGAGGCGCATGTTGTCACGCTGGTGCAACCCCACCGTGGGTTCGTCGAGAACGTACAGGACTCCCACGAGCCCGGAGCCGATCTGGGTGGCGAGGCGAATCCGCTGGCCCTCTCCGCCCGAAAGGGTTCCTGAGGGCCTGTCCAGGCTCAGGTAATCCATCCCCACATCGAGGAGGAAATTGAGGCGATCCCTGATCTCCTTGAGGATCCGCTCGGCGATTTGCACCTCTTTTGCCGAAAGGGACAGGCCGGAAAAGAATTCGCATACCTCCCGAATGGACAACCGGCAGAGATCGTCGATGTTCCGGCCTCCCACCGTGACGGCCAGGCTTTCCATTTTTAGCCGCGCGCCTTGACAGGCGGGGCATTCCCGGAGATTGATGTATCGGGAAAGCTCCATGCGGACCGCATTGGACTGGGTCTCCAGATAGCGCCGGTTCAACTCGTTAAGGACGCCCTCGAAGGCCTTGGTGTAAAAATATCGGCGGCCGCGCCGATCGGTATAGAAACGGATCTTCTCTTTGCCCGATCCGTACAGCAGTGCCTTCTGCACGGCCGGCGGCAGCTCCGCGAAGGGTATGTTGATATCGAAACCGTAATGCCCGGCCAAGGAATCGAGCATCTGGTGATAACTCAGGGAGTCGCGGCCCGCCCAGGGAACGATGGCCCCCTCCCGGAGGGAAAGGCCGCCGTCGGGGACAACGAGACGCTCGTCGAAGAACATCTTGCTGCCAAGACCATCGCATTCATTGCAGGCCCCGTAAGGGCTGTTGAAGGAAAACATCCGCGGGGCCAGTTCGGGTACGCTGATACCGCATTCGGGGCAGGCGTATTTTTCGCTGAAGAGTAGTTCCTCCCCGCCGGCGATCTGGACGGAAACCAGACCTTCGGCAAGGCGGGCGGCCGTTTCCAGGGAATCCCGGAGGCGCTTCCTTATGCCGTCCTTACGGACGAGCCGATCGACGATAACCTCGATATCATGACGCTTCTGTTTATCCAGAACGATTTCCTCCCCCAGTTCCCTGAGTTCGCCGTCCACCCGGATGCGGACAAAGCCGTCCTTGAGCAGTTTCTTCAGTTCCTTGTGAAACTCCCCCTTCTTGCCCCTGATGACAGGGGCCAGGATGTTGAATTTGGTCCGGTCGGGAAAGGCAAGGATGGCCTCCACCATCATGTCGATGGTCTGGGAACGGATCTCCCGGCCGCACTGGTAGCAATGAGGGACGCCAATCCGGGCGAAGAGGAGGCGGAGATAGTCATATATCTCCGTGACCGTGCCGACGGTGGAACGGGGATTTTGACCGGCGGTGCGCTGCTCGATGGCGATGGCCGGCGACAGTCCCTCGATGGACTCCACGTCCGGCTTGTCCATCTGGCCGATGAACTGCCGGGCGTAGGCGGAGAGGGACTCCACATAACGCCGCTGGCCTTCGGCGTAAATGGTGTCGAAGGCAAGGGAGGACTTTCCGGAGCCGCTGACCCCGGTTATGACCACCATCTTATCCCTGGGGATGTCGATGTTGACGTGCTTGAGATTGTGCTGGGAAGCCCCCTTGATCCTGATAAACTCCATAAAGCTCAGAGCTTGACCTCGACCAGGGATTTGGCGCGGAGCTCGGCGATCCACGTCTCGAATCTTTTGGCGGCCTTCTCGTCTTCCAGTTTCATCCGGATCTCGTGGCGGACCTCGGTGATGGGCTTCAATCCCGCCCCCCGCTTGTCGACGACCTGAATGATGTAGAATCCCTGGGGAGTTTCGATAACGGAACTCACGGCGCCGATCTCCAGACTCAAGGCCTCCTTTTCCACCTCCGGCAGCATGCTGCCCTTTTCCACGAAGCCGATGTCGCCGCCGGCCGCTCCCGCCGATCCCTGGGCAAACTGCACCGCCACCGTATCGAAACTCTCTCCGCCTTTGATCCTCTTGAGAGCGCCCTCCGCAACCTCCCGGGCCCGCTTGCGGAGCAGGTCATCCGCCATGGCCGGCACGGGGATCAGGATCTGCTTCAGCCGCACCGCCTCCTTGCCCTCGTATTCATCGCGATGCTGCCGGTAATAGTCCCCAATTTCATCATCGGTAATCACGATCTTGGAACGGATTTCCTTGCGAATCAGTCGTTGCCGCATCATCTGTTCCCGGAGTTCCTGTTTGTAGCCCTCGAAGGTGAGACCGTCCTTGTTCAGGGCCTGAATCAGCTCCGACATCTGCATGTTTCTGCCTTTGAGAACTTCCTTGACGAACCCCATGACCTCGTCGTCCTTGACGGTAAGGCCGGATTTTTTCGCCTCCTGCTCGATGAGCTTGCTGTCGATCAGCCGTTTCAGGATGGTCGTCTTTCCTTCCGTGAGCATCCTTTCCTTCTCCTGGCCGGTCAGACTGGCCTCGATTTTCTTCTGATAGGGATCGAAGGTTTCATTGAGTTCCGAAAGGGTGATTACATCGTCGTTCACGATGGCCACGATGCGATCCACCACCTCGCCGGCCGCGGGAACGGACACGGCTATTGCCAGTATCGCCGCTATCATGATCAGATATATCTTTTTCATGTTTTCACCTGCTTTCTCCTAATCCATTCTGTCTCTACCACGATCAGAATAATTTTGCCATAGCTAAGGAATTTCGCCCCGCAAGGCCCGCAACAGCTCCTTGACGGCCGCCGTGAGCATCGATCCCGCCAATCCGGGAAGGGGCACGATGAGCTTGAAATCCGGCGTCAGTTTCACCCCCGGGGCTACTCCCCGGGAAAGCGCAAGGATCCGGCCGGGATCGACGGGGCTGTCCGGCTGAAACGCCACCACCAATTGACGACCGTCGTAGCCCATCTTTTTCCCCTTGAGAAGCTTAAGGAGGTTCCTGATCCGGATCACCTCAAAGAGGTTGTCGATTTCTTCGGGAATAAACCCATAACAGTCCGCAAGTTCTTCCCGGATCTCCGCAAGTTCCTCCTCGCCTGCCGCCATTGAGACCCGCTTATAGGTCACGAGCCGCCGCTGTTCGTCGGGCATGTAATCCGCGGGGATAAGCGACGGGAGGCCCAGATTGATTTCCGGCCGGACCTCCTCTTCCGAAACTGGTTCGCCTTTGAGTTCCCGCACAGTCTTCTCCATAAGCTCCGTGTACAGCTCGTACCCCACCGCGGTGACATGGCCGGATTGAGAAACCCCCAGGAGACTTCCTCCCCCACGGATTTCCAGGTCGTTGGCGGCAATCCGGAAGCCGGCCCCGGGCTCCGAAAATTCCATGATCACCTGCAGGCGCTTCCGGGCGTCCCGGGAGAGCATGACCCCCCTGGGAACCAAAAGATAGGCCCTGGCTTCCTCACGGGCACGGCCCACCCGGCCCCGGATCTGATAGAGCTGGGCCAGGCCGAAACGGTCGGCGCGATTGATGATTATCGTATTGGCAGTGGGGATGTCCACGCCGGAACCGATGATGGTGGTACAAACCAGGACGTTGCATTGCTGCTGGATGAAACGGACCATCGTCGCCTCGATTTCCCCCGCCTTCATCTGCCCGTGGAGGACCGCCACCCGGGCCCGGGGGACAAGCTTTTCGATGAACCGTACCATGGAATAGATCGATCGGACCCGATCGTGAACAAAAAATACCTGCCCCTGTCGGTCCAGTTCCCACAGAATGGCTTCCCGGATAATATCCTCATTGAATTCGATAACATGGGTCTTGATGGGCTGGCGATCCTCCGGCGGGGTGTGGATGATGGACAGGTCGCGGATGCCTACGAGGGAGAGATGGAGGGTCCGGGGAATGGGCGTGGCCGTGAGGGTCAGGACATCCACAAGAGTGCGGAGCTTCTTGAGCTTTTCCTTATGCTGTACCCCGAAGCGCTGTTCCTCGTCGATGATCACCAGTCCCAGTTCCCGGAAGCGCACGTCCTTCTGCAGGAGGCGATGGGTCCCGACAACGATGTCCACCGCACCCCTGTTGATTTCCGCCACAATCCCGGCCTGTTCCGACTTGGTCCGGAAACGGTTCAGGACCTCCACCCGGACGGGGTAAGGACGGAAGCGCCGGGAAAAGGTCTGATAGTGCTGTTCCGCCAGGATCGTCGTCGGCACGAGGATGGCGACCTGCCTGGACTCCATGACGGCCCGGAAGGCCGCCCGCAGAGCGACTTCCGTCTTGCCGAATCCGGCGTCGCCGCAGATAAGGCGATCCATGGGTTTGGTCCGGCTCATATCGAGATGGATGTCTTCGATGGCCCGGTCCTGGTCCGGGGTCTCCTCGTATTCGAAGGCGGCGCAGAAATCGTTGTACAGCCCATCGGGAGGGGAGAAGGACCGGCGGTCCATTACCTCCCGGGCGGCATAGATCGCCATTAGCTCCTCCGCCGTCTCCCGGATGGATTTTTTCACCCGCTCCTTGACGGATTCCCAGGAGGTACCACCCAGACGGTCGAGGCGCGGCGTCGCACCATCGGGGCCCAGATATCTCTGGATGCTGTCCAGGCGGTCCACCGGGATATAGAGCTTGTCCTGATCGAGATACTCGATGAGAAGAAAGTCGTTTTCCACGCCTTCCACGGTGAGCTTCTGGAGACCTCCGTAGCGGCCGATGCCGTGTTCCTTGTGGACCACGTGATCCCCTTCCCGGAGTTCACCGAAGGACTTGAGGAAATAGCCCTCCCGGGTGGGCCGGAAGCGTCGCCCCGAAATCTTTTTCCCGTGGAGTTCCTCATCGGAGAGAACGACCAGGCCCAGGGCATCGTAAACAAAACCCGCGGCAAGATTTCCTTCCATGATCCGGAGGCTGCCGGACGCACCGGAGGGGATGGGGAAGAAATCGAGGAAGGCCGCATCGCCGGAGCAAACGTCCCGCTCCGCCCCGGCGGCGTCGGAGAGGCCGGGAGCGGGTTCCGGACCCATGGGACCTTCCGCCGGCAGGCCGGTGAAGGTAAGGCCGTGCTGGACAAAAAGCTGGGCAAGTCGCTGCCGTCCCTCCCGGCCGCGGCATACGAAGAAGATCTGATAACCTTCTTCCATCCACGCTTTCAGTCTTTCCACCAAGGGTGAATGCCCCCCCCTCTCACCGTCCCGGATCTGGATGCCCGACTTGATGCCCGTCATTCCCGCCGTGCGGAAGACCACTCCCACCGGCTGCGGCCCCATGACCAGGCTGTGGATATGGAGGTGCTGGAAAGGCTCACCGGCCCGGTAGAGCTGGGCGCCCGTCCAGTAGTGGGCCTCCCTATCCAGATAAAACCGCTCTTCCCGGCGGGTCTTCAAGAGCAGCCGGTCGGTCTCGTTGGCAAGTTCCTCCCCGGACCGATCGATGGCGAGGGGATCGTCCCAGATAAGCAGACTGTCCGGGGAGAGATAATCCAGCAGCACCCCCGGCGGCGTTTCGCCATCGTAAAAGAGGGGAAAGAGCATGGGGTTGACGGACATGGCCAGGCCGTCAGCCATACGCTCCAAAAGCCGGGACCGCACCGTCCTGGGCAATCCCAGGTCGCCGGCCCGGATCCGGGCGTTACGGATACCCAGGGCCTGCCGGCTCTCGGTTATGATAATTTCCCGGGCCGGCGTCAGGAGGAACTCGTCGATCTCCCGCCGGGAGCGCTGGGAGGCGGGATCGAACTCGCGTATGGCCTCGATCTCGTCGCCGACAAACTCCAGACGGTAGGGATGGGGCGCCGAAGGGGGAAACAGATCAACGACATGGCCGCGGACGGCGAACTCCCCCTTCCCTTCCACCAGGGTAACCCGGTGATAGCCGCCCTGGAGGAGATAGAGGACCCATTCATCGCGGTTGAGAAAATCTCCCAAGGCAATCCGGCGCAGATAGGAGGAGATTATTTGTCGGGACGGGAGTTTCTGCAGGAGGGCCTGCACGGGGACGACCATCAGCGGGCTCTCGCCGGTCAAGAGTCGGCAAAGGCCCTCGCATCTTGCCAGTTCCACCTCCCGCTGCCAGGCGAACAGATCTGTGGATACCGCGTCCCAGGGGGGAAAGAGGAAGACCTGCCCGGCTCCGGAAAAAAAGGACAGGTCGCGGCCAAGCTGCCGGGCTTCCTTTTCCGTCGGGGCGACGATCAGCAGGGGCCGGGCGATCCGCCGGTGCAGCAGGGCCATGAGGAAGGCCCGGGTCGTCGCCTCCAATCCCTGGACGGAAACGACCTTTTCCCGCCCCTCGATCCTTGCCAGCAGTTCCTCCAGGGCCGGATCGGGGCTCCGCATCGCCGGCCGGACGATCTTTCTTGCCATGGGCGGCTAAGAAAGCTCCAGCATCCGGTCCAGTGCCCGCCGGGCGGGAATCCGGACCGATTCCGGAACCTTGACGATATACCGCCTCTCGACGAGGGCGGCATGGATGTCTTCGAGAGTGGTCAGTTTCATATCCGGGCAGAGGAAGTCCTCCGCGGCGGGGATGAAGGTCTTGGTCGGATAGCGGGCTTGCAACTCATAGAAGACGCCCCTTTCCGTACCGACAATGAGCTTCGTCACCTCCGGGCGCCCGGCGTAGCCAATGATGCCGGTGGTGGAGCCGACAAAATCGGCCAGATCCAGGACCTCACCCGTGCACTCGGGATGGGCGGCGAAAGCGGCGTCCGGATGCAGCCTCCGGACAGCCCGCACCGTAGCGGCGGGAAGCAGGTCATGGACGGGGCAGCAGCCCTCCCAGGGGATGATCTTCCTGCCGGTCTGCCGGGCAACGTAACGGGCCAGATTACCGTCGGGAATCATGAGAATCGGCCCTGCGCCGGGGAGGGAACCAACCACCCGGAGGGCGTTGGCGGAGGTGCAGCAGATGTCGCTGTGCGCCTTGATAATCGCCGCCGAATTGATGTAGGTCACGATCGTCGCCTCGGGGTGTTTCTTCCGGGCGGCGGCAAGCTGGGGCGCCGTCACCATGTCGGCCAGGGGACAGCCGGCCTCCTGTCGCGGCAGCAGAACCGTCTTGTCTGGGGAGAGGATGGAGGCGCTTTCCGCCATGAAATGCACCCCGGCAAAGACGATTGTCTCGGCGTCCGTCCGGGCGGCCTCGATGCTCAATCCCAGGGAATCGCCGCGATAATCGGCTATTTCCTGCACCTCGTCCCGTTCGTAGTAGTGGGCCAGGAGGATGGCATTTTTTTCCCGCAGCAGTCTGCGGATCTCTTCCTGCAGCTCTTTCTGATTCATGGACTTTCAACTCCCTGGTGGTCTTCCCGAGCTTGATACCGGCGCCCGAACATCATCCGCCGGCACGCCCCTTTTTTCTATCACGGAGAACTATCTATAATATAACCACCTTTACTTCAAGGGCAAACATGCCTTTGCCCAGCCGGAGCCGACACGGTCATTCCCCCACTTCCACCGGCTTCCGCCGACTCCGGCCCCAAGCGTGGCGCCGCTCCCGGCTTTGTCGGTAATGGTTGACAAGGCCCTCCATTTGAGATAGCTTTCCGGCATGATTCCTGTAGATGAAGCTCGGCAGATCATCCTCGACGGCATCAACCCGCTGCCCCTGGAAAAGGTGAATATTCTGGAGGCCCTGGGGCGGGTCATCGGCGAAGATGTGGCGGCGCCCCGCAATTTGCCCCCCAAGAACAACTCCGCCATGGACGGATACGCCGTCCGCGCCGAAGACACCAAAGCCGCTACGGCCCAAAATCCCGTTGTCCTTACCGTCACCGAAGATATCCCCGCCGGGACGATCCCCAAACAACCGCTGGGGGCCGGACAGGCGGCAAGGATAATGACCGGGGCGCCCCTGCCCGGCGGGGCCGATGCCGTGGTCCGCATGGAGAACACGAGCAAGGACGGTGGGAAGGTTCATATCCTGGCTGCGGCGGTTTCCGGACTGGATATCCGCATGGCCGGCGAGGATGTCGCCGCAGGGGAAACGGTAGTTGGCCGCGGCGCGGTTATACGTCCCGCGGAAGTGGGGATGCTCGCCGCACTCGGCAGATCATTCGTCTATGTTCATCAGCGCCCCACCGTGGCGATTCTGGCCACCGGCGACGAGCTCGTGGACATTGACGAGCCACCTTCCGACTGGAAAATCATCAGCAGCAACAGTTACGCCACCGCCGCCCAGGTTCTGGAAAGCGGCGCCGCGATCCTTCAACTGGGAATCGTGAGAGACCGTCGGGAGGACCTTATTGCCAAATTCCGGGCGGCATCCCGGGCGGATTTGATCATCTCATCCGGTGGCGTCTCCGTAGGCGACTACGATCTGGTCAAGGACATCATGAAGGAAGTGGGCAACGCCATGCAATTCTGGCAGGTGGCCATGCGGCCCGGTAAGCCCCTGGCCTATGGCGCCATCCAGGGGGTGCCCGTTTTTGGTTTGCCCGGCAATCCCGTCTCGTCCATGGTCTCCTTTGAACAGTTCGTTCGTCCCTCCCTGCTCAAGATGATGGGACACAAAAATATTTTCCGCCGGCAGATCCGGGCTATCTTGGAAGAGAACCTTGAAAAAATGGCCGGGTTGCGGTATTTTATTCGCGGCCGGGTGCGCCGGGAGGCGGGGCGATACTACATAAGGTCAACGGGGGAACAGGGCTCGGGCATCCTCAAGTCCATGGTCCGGGCTAACAGTCTCATCGTCCTGCCGGAGATGGAGACATCGATCGCCCGGGGAACGGAGGTTCGGGTGCAGATCCTGGACACATCTCTGGAGAACGCCGATCGTCCCGATTAAGGGGCAGAGAAGCTTGCCGGCGCTATCGCTCTCATTGCATAATCGGGCGCCGGACACATTGTAAAAAGGCAGTATTTTCCAAACGGAAGTGCCAAGGTCACTGGTGGGCCTCCCGGACTTCAAATCCGGTGTGGGGCGCTAAAACCGTCCCAGGTGGGTTCGATTCCCATGCACTTCCGCCATTTTATCAATAAAATCTGGATTTTAGCGAT
>Ga0302247_1000658_pt1 | contig 30940 bp, 30 predicted proteins | sample AAG_UR_Ile_MG_FD_193529 | JGI IMG/M metagenome (GOLD analysis project Ga0302247, IMG submission 193529) | Enriched activated sludge microbial communities from anaerobic digester in WTTP, New Holstein, Wisconsin, United States - AAG_UR_Ile | ecosystem: Engineered > Bioreactor > Anaerobic >...
GCCAGCACAACTTTCAGTTTCGTTTCTTTCGTGTGTTTATTCCGCATCCCAGTCATATCCGTTCCCTTTCCGTACTCGTTTAGGGACCTTATATCACTGGTCTAAATTTTGGGGGGCAGCTCACACAAGCGAGTGCCATGGACAGATCAATGTGTCCGTTTCGCAAAATAGCATCTATATCGAGGTAATCTTTTGCCTCGGCTCTCTGTTGAACAACGGCAGCTTTTGTTCCAGCAAGATCGAAAAGGGTTGCGATTTGGAGTCCATTGTCCAACGCTCTATGTGGAGGGTACACCCGCCGTATTCCTGGCACACCGAAGAACGACACTTTGACCGGTCCATTCCGGTCAACAGTGACGGAGAGCGCATTAGGTTCCTGTTGAATAATCCGTGCGCCTGATAAGAAGGATATTTTTTCACAGAGACGTACGGGATCAAATTGACGGTTGCTAAAGAAATCGAAATCAACAGATTCCCGATGTCCAAGATGAAGTGCGAGCGCCGTGCCCCCGTAGAGAACAAAGTCCTCAGGCACAGTGTCGAGCTCACCCCATAGAAGACGTTGAGGTATGGGAAGACAGTTGAGTTTAGCCTGAAAATCGGGGGCCATAATCCCTCTCTTTCGTCTTTTTCATCTGTGGCAAAACGTTTTCAGGATAGCATAAAAACGTAATAAATGTATGGAAAAGATGCAGAATACAGATAAAGAACCCCTCATTTGAATGCAATTTGATGGACAAAAAACGATCAAGGCACTCAATCGCAGAACTATCATTAACCAAAATGAGCTCCAAATAGCGCTAAAGCGCGTACCAGTACGATAAACGTTTTGCGTCCTCTTGCCGTGAGCGGCGCTTTTGCCAGCAAGCAAGGCTTTGTCGGACAAAGGCATCGCCAGAACGTCGCATTCAAAAGCTTCGCGCAAACCTCAAAAGCTCCACGCAAGTTGAGACTATGGTAGGACCAAAGTCTGACGGCGGGCTAAAGCCCGAGGGGTAGCACAAAGGTCTGACAGGGGTTGGGGTAAGGACTGGCTGTCCTAGCAGCGAAGATAAAAACGCGCTTCCGAAAAAAAATTTTTCTCAAATTTTACACTGAGCCCATAGGATACCTTCTGATACCAAAGATGATCATGGCTTGAAAAAGGGCTTTAATCTTGCAGGCTTCAAAGAGCTCCGGCGCGGCGGCGATAAGTTCTGCGTCTTGGGGATTTTGCGGCCGGCAAACCGCGTAACCCTTGGCGGATATAACCCAGACGTCGCTTGTTTTGGGCTGATAGACTTTCCAGGGGGCGGAAGTGAAAGCCATGGCGCGCGCGCGGACGGTTGGGGGGGAAGCGAAAGAGGAACGCTTTTGAAATTGGCAGCGAAATCCTCGGCCGTCAACGGATCGCTTGCGGGATGGGCCGTTTATCCGGCAGCCGAAGACCGGCCCTCCTCTTCACAATCCTCGAACTCGATCTCTGACGGTTGCCGTGGCGGCGGTTCGACCAGGCGCAACCGCGTCCGGTGCTCCCATGCGGCAATGGCTTCCCTGGCTGTTCTGGCTATCGGACCGGAAGCCCGGCACTTGTAGCAGAATAATATAATTCTTATTCACGTAACAACCTGGTGGTTTTTTTCTTGACAAATAAATTCCTGAATGGGAAAAAAATTTACTACTGTATGTTCCAGTTTTTGGAGGCAGCAGTTAAAAACCATATGAAATCTCCAGGCCAGACAGAGACGCATTAGCTATTGTCCCTTCACGCAAAGGTTAATTCTGTTTTTAGGCGGAATGCTCGATACCTTGAAAACACCAGAGGTGACAACATGCCACATAGAAAATCTACTCCATCGGAAACTAGCAGCACGAAATCACAGAGCCGCTCCGAAGAGCGAAAGGAAATCCGTGACATAATAAATGTTGTAGAGAACCGGGAAAATTTACGCGGCCGCTATCCTTATCCCGTTATACCGGAACCAACAGGCTGGCGTGCGTTTTTCTCGCTAATCTTGGGATAAAGGACTTCGAGAGAGACAAACCAAATAACCGCTGTAGACAAGCAGAAACCTTTTCTCACCTTAATAAGGCCGTTTGAACTCCCGCCCAAACAGGTTTTTGGGAAAGCCTCGACCGTATTCTCCCCTCCGGCTTCGCACATCCCCAAAACCGGCTGCTGCGTGACGACGAATGACCGTTCCTTTCGTAAAAATATGCTCGAACTAAGGCTCGCGCTTCCTCATCTTCTCCTTCTCCCACCCCAGCAAATCCGCGACCTGGGGACCGGTGAGCGTTACGATGCCTTCGGCGCCGTCCAGACGGCGCGTAACGTCGGCAAAGCAGACGATCATCGCTTTTTGGGCGGGGGAGCTTTTTTTGCTCACCAAAATGCCTTTATCCGGGACAATGACAAAGGGCGGCGGCGGGGTGAAACGCGCCAGAAAGCTTTCCGGCGTTTCTCCGGCATTCATGAGAGGCGCGTTAGCGCCAAGAAAAACGACATGATCCGGGTAAAGCGCCCAGCGATCCTTTGCCAGCGCCAGACATACGGGATCGAGCGCAAGCGCATGCAGACTTATGTCTTTCGGCAGGCGGTAGCCAAGCTCGGCCCATTCTTTCTCCAGCGCGGCGAGTTGCGTCTTGTCCGCCGCCTTGACCTTGCGCCGGTCCAGATGAAGCCGCGTGAGAACGTCGCGCAAAAGCCGATCCACCTTGCCGATGTCCGGGCCGTTCACGATCAGCCCATGATTGCCGAGGATGAAAAAATCCGGCGCGCACTTGCCGACGATGCCTCTTGAGACCGCCATGGCCAGTTCCGCGCCCGGCTTCGCGTAAGCCGCCCACATCCACCTCAAGCCCGCGAGTTTCGGGGCCAGCGCATGGCGCGCATTCTGCCGGACGGCATGGGCCAGCGCGTCCACGGCATGGACGTGCACAACGACCGGCTGCGGCAAGAGCGCGTGCTGCGCCGTTTCAATCGACGGGCGCAGAGACGTTTTGGTTGTCATGGCGCTTGAAAAATCGTCAACGCCGTCTTTCGCGAGGCGGCGGGCTTTCGCGAGATCGAGCGGCAGAAATATGTCCTTTTCCTTTGCCTCGGCAAGCCACGCGCCGGACGCCTTGACCCACAGCGTGTTGCCGTCCTTCCACGAAATGTTGCCGCCCGCGCCCTGAACCAGAAGCGGCCCGGCACCCACCTGCGCGGCGTAGTCGATGATTTCCCTGTTCATTCAGCGTCTTTCTTGATGCCGGGATTGAGTTTGCCTAAAAGATCGCGCAGCTCCCTGAAATGCTCGAACGCGGCGTCCGGAGCCAGGTCGCCCTCGCCCTTTATTACGCCCGCATGGAGCTTTTGAATCGTCATCGCGCCAACGGCCACGCGCGCGCCGGCAACGTCGCGTTCCGCGCTGTCGCCAATCATCCAGACAACATCGCCCTTGGGGCGCACCTTCTTGACGGCCAATTCGAACGGCATCATGAACGGCTTGTCGGCTCCTGCCTCCTCGCTTGTGACGATATAGTCGATGGCGCGGTCAAGCCCGAAGTAGACGATCTTGCGGAATTGAATTTGCGCGGTCAAATCGGTTACGATGGCCGCCGGAATCCCCAGCAAACGCAAATCGTCCAGAAAATCCCGCGCGCCGTCGAATAAAACCGCGTGGCTGAGGAAGGTGCGCCAATAGGCTTGCTCGAAGTCCAGCGCGAGAAGCACCTGGGAGCCTAGGCCCATGATTTCGAGCATGTTCTGGAAATACAAAAGGCGGCTGTGGCCCGCCGCCGTGCCGTTCAAACGCTCGCCGATCCCGTTGCGCGCCTGCTCAAAAGCCTGAACGAAGTTTTCGGGCGCGATCGAGAAAGCCTTCACCGCTTTTTCCTGCACGGCCTCCATGGCCGCCTTGTGCGCCGGATCGTAGGAATAAAGCGTATTGTCCAGATCGAGCAAAACCGCGTCCGGCAAGCGTTGAAACTTTTTCCACTGGCGCGATAGCGTCATAACGTTCTCCTCCGCATGGCCTGATTGATGTGGGACAGGACGACAAGCTGCATCAGGCCTTCCATGCCGTCTTTCCATTGCGGCCGCGTATCCAGCATTTCCACCATGTCGGGAAAAAGCTCGCGCGCCGCAAGACCGATGTCTTCCGCAGACACATCGCCCTCGATCGTCAAAGACACCGCCGAATTGTCCCCGCTTATGTCCATTTCCACGTGCAGGCCGCACACGCCCACCAGCGTGCGCACCAGCGCCTCTTCATGAAGGCCGTACCGCCCGCGCACGCCGAGCTTGAGCCGCAAGGGACGGCAATCCTCGGTTTCGTCGAAACGCATGGCGTGCAAGGGCTGGAGCGAAAGCACGAGGCCGGCGTGCGCTTCCTGGGGGCGGATGAACTGCCGGGCGTCCTTTTCGCGCCGCTCCAGCGCCGCCATGACGTTCTCAACCGTGCCGTTACGCTGTTTCACGTCGCGCAGAAGCTTGAAATAGCGGCGCAGGCGTTCGTCCATCGCCAGATAGATGCCCAGATCGTAACGCTCGCGCAAAATAGGCAGATAAAGGGCGTGCAGGCCGCTTACCAGAATGAAATCGTTGCTTTTCGTGCAGCGGTTTTTGCTTTTGCGGCCGCTGACGTGATCGTAATGCGGTTTCTGGATCGACTTGCCGTCGGCCAGCGCGATGGCGTCGCGCGCGAATTGCTGGAGGTCATTGGCGCGCGGGTTCAGGTGCGTCATAGCCTGCCACATGGGTTTGTGGCGGTCCCAGAAGTGATAGTCGTCGCCCGACAGCGCCGCAACCGAATGCCTGCCCAAGAGGCCCGTCAGCGACTGCACCAGCGTGTCCTTGCCCGCGCCGGAATCCCCCGCGATGCCGACGACGAACGAACGGCGGCTGATGCGGAAAAAGTCGTTGGCGCGTATTGTCGCCAGCCAGATGCGGAACATGATGACGAGCCCCATCGTGAGCAGCGCCGTGTTCAGAAGCCCCTGCCCCCGTTCGCCAAGCATGCTTTCCAGATCCGCCGCAAAATGGTTGACCGCGAGGCTGCCGAGTATAACGGGCTGTTCCATTGCCAGAAAATTGCACGCCACATAAAGAAGCGTAAAGGTATACGCCAGCGCCACCGCAAACCTGCCGCTGATCGCTTGATAGAAGACGAGCAAAGGCAACACCCAAAGGAACCACCCGGGCGCGGCGGGCGTCAGGAGAAGAACGAGGAAGAACGAGATGCCGAGCAGCGCGAAAAACAGGTCGAAGCTCAAACGGCGAATATGCCAGGCCGTATAAACCATCAATAAATAGGCCATAGGCAGGATGTAAAAGGTCGCGCCGCTGCCGCCGTTGATGGCTAGCGTGTAGATTTTTTCCATCTCCGGATTGCTGAACAGCATTCGCAAGGCGTCCGGCGAGACGAGAAACGGCACGCCGAAGACGCCCGTCGCCAGCGCCAGTCCCGCCAGAAAAGGCTTGAGAAGATGGCGTAGCGCCTTTTTCCGGTAAAGATAAATGACGAACAACGGCGCCGCCAGCAGCATGCTGAGCTTGGCGGAAATCGCCGCGCCGCACAGCGCACCTGCGCTTGTCGCGCGCAGGCGGCGGAGATGAAGCAGCGCAAGGCAGAGGAAGAAAACGGGGATAATGTCGTTCAGCCCAAGCCAGTACGCCGCGAACAAAAGGATCGGCGACCACCAATAGGCCAAAAGCAACCGGCGGTCCGATATCGTTACGAGGTTTTTGAGGACGATCAAAAGGCCGGTATCCGCCGCCAGCAACGTCAGGCCATAGCCCCAGTAAACGGGAACGTTTGCGACATAACAAAGCGCCGTCAGCGGTAAAAACGCAAACCACATCACGTAGCCGTACGGGAAGGCGCGCAGCACGCCGTCGGCGCTTAAAAACGTATGGTAGGGGTCGAGGGTAAAATACTGGACGCTGTTCTCCAGAAAAGGCACGTACCATTCGGTGGCCGCCGCCGGAAGGACGGCCACAATCAAAAGCAGCCGCAAGGCCAATCCCGCGCCGAACAGCGGATGTTTAAAGAGAGCTTTCACGCAAGGCCTGTTGTCTCGCCATCATAACGCGCCGCGAGTCTTGCGTAGTTTATTCCGCAATTCAAGACTGTAGGCGACGGTGCGGCGGATAAACTTGAGTTTGGCCATCCAATTTACATTCCAGTGCGAAACGCCGTACACCCGTTCGCCGAAACGCACCGGGAATCGGCGAATCGGCAGCCCCGCGCAAACCGCCATGTAATAGGCATAAAGGTCGAGCGAAAAATCGTGCGGCGGGTCGCGCCATGTGAGGAAAAACTGACGCGAGAACATCGTCGGCTGGGCGTTGATGTCCCACAAGGGACGCCTTAGCAAAAGCGTTTCGAAGGCGCTCATGCCCATGGTGAAGAACGCGTCTCCCGCCGGGCGGCCATAACGCAGGCCTTTCACGAACTGGTGGCATCCGTAGCGTTCGAACAAATCCATCCCGCATACGACGTCCAGAGGATCGGTCTGCATGTCGGCATGCGTCCAGCCGAGTATGTCGCCTTCGGCCGCGCGCAGGCCGCTTAAAATGCCGAAGCCGTAACCCCGATTGACCTCCACACGCACGCTGCGACAGCCAAGATAGCTCGGGAGCTTTTCCTTGAGAATGCGGGGCGTGTCGTCGGTCGAGCCGTTATCGACGAGAATAATTTCGCAACGGCCGGGCTCGACAATCTTGGCGCAGCGTTCCAGCAGCAAGGGCAGGCCGGACGCTTCGTTGTAACAGGGGATGACGAGCGAAAAGATCATGGGGCTATCCTCTCACGCGACTCATGATGCCGGAAGACGAAGAACTTCATGCCCAGAAAATTGAGAGTCGCCGATACGCCCGTCGCGGCAAGAAAAGCGATTTGCACGGCTTGAACCATTCCTTCAAGCGCGAATAAAAAGAAGCGGTTGATCAGGACGTTAGCCGCCATCGTTAATCCGTAGAGCAAACAGAATCGCGGCAGGCTTTTGGGCTTCGGCGCCACATGGCCGAAAGTCCACAGGCGGTTGGCAACGTAGGCGAAAACGGTTCCCGCGATGAAGCCCAAGGTCTTGGCGGGGTTATAGTCTATGCCGGTCCACAAAAGCAGTTTGTATGTCAGAAAATCCACCCCAACGGTCGTCGCGCCGACGATCAGGAAAACGGGGATTTCCTTGCGGATCATGCTCCGAACTCCGGCATGGAAGGAATCTGTTCCCTGAAACGTTCCTCCAGCGCGGCGACGTTTTCTTTCGGCACGCGCGGATCGGATTCAAGACGGTAGGGATGCGCGGGCCATTTGTGAAAGCACGACTGCCAGTATTCGAACGTGCGCAAATCGTTCGGCGTGCCCCAGCATAGATAGCTGTCCACCTCGAAAAGACGGCAGCCCATGTCGAGCGCAAGCGCGTCGTTCACGCAGGTGTCGATGTAATACTCGCCGTTGACCTTGCCCTCGCGGCCGGTCATGCGTTCGACGCAACGCCTGTAAGCTTCCGCCGAGCGAAAAGTGAACGTGCCAAGCACAATCGGATCGTTCGCCGGATCGTCCAGCGGCACCTTGACGGAAACGCGGCCGATCGCTTCGCCCGCCGCGTCGATCCAGCCGTACATTTTCGGGTAGCGCGCCGCGTTCGCGTAACCGCGCACGCCCCACACCACGACGTCCGTTTCCGGGGCTTTCATCAGGGCCGCGAGCTTGCCGACGTCATACAGCGCCCCGTTGTCGCATGCGCCGAACGTAATCGGGCCCGGCACCTCGCCGTCCGGGAAGGCTTTTTCCGCCGCCTCAAGCCCCAGCAAGGCCGTGCACGCCTGCCCTTCCGTTACGCTCTCCAGCGTTTCGATCAGCACCGAGGGAAATTGTCTTTTCAGACTGTCCGCAATTTCCTCGTAGCCCGGCATGTCGCGGCGGAGGACAAAGACGTAACGGTCCGCCTTAGGCAAATCCCGGGTAGCCTGCAGCACCATCGGCAGGCCCGAAACCGGGATCAGCGGTTTGGTCGTCGCGTAGCCCTCTTTCAAAAAACGCTGGCCGAGGCCCGCCATCGGCACAATGACCGTGCCGCCCAGATAGTTTTTTTGCGCGAATTTCGGATCGATCAGTTGGCGGAACGTTTTCGACCAATAGTTATATGCCGTAACGTCTTCCGGCGCGCCCCATTGCATGAAGTGCTGAAGCTCGTACACCGCGATTTTGCGCCCGGCCGCCAGCAACGGCTTGTAGGTTATGCTGACGTAATATTCGCCTTCCGTTTGCAGCTTTTGTTTCACCTGCGCGCGCATGGCTTCCAGCATCATTTGCCCCGTGGCGAAATAATACGTGCCGCTGGAGGCGTATTCCTCCATGCGGTTTTCGGTGAACGGCTGTTTTTCCCGGATGTCCAGCAGCCAGCCGTTTTCTTCGCGCATATAGGCGTAGTTCGTGCCGCCCAGCGAATGCGGGTGAAAGCCTTTATAGGCAGGAATCGCGCCATCGCACCGGCATTGCTTCACGAAAGCCTTGAAGCGCTCCCAGTTCCAATAGCACGTGAAGTCGCAGTAGTTGACGATGATCGGCCCATTTTGATCGATCGCGTCCGCCGCCTGCAGGACCGCATGCACAGGGCCCAGCTTGTGCGGATCGATTCCCACGACCTTTCCCCTCGGACAATAACGCTTGAGCGTCTCCTCCATGCGGTAGGCCGGGTTGTTAAGATGGTCCTTGTTGCAGATGAAAAGAAATTCGTCCTCGCCCGGAAACATGCCGGCGACGTGCGCGATGACCGGCTTGCCCTCGATTTCGATCAACGGTTTGGGCACATCATACCCGGCCTGTCGAAACCTTTCGCCGAAGCCGGACATGGGAATGACGATTTGCATGTCTTCCTCTTTTCTTCAGGCGGCCAGAAGACCCCTAACGTCCGCTTCGGTAATCTCCCTGTAGGCGCGGAAATCGAGGGTCCCGATTTTATTGCCCGCTTTCTGCAGAAGTGCCAGATCGCGCGTCCACAGCCACGGAAACTTGGTGCAAACGGCATCGCCATTGACGCCTTCCCGCTCAAGCTCCTGACGGTAACGGAGGACGCCCTGATAAAACACGGTTAATTCGTCCGCGCTGTAGTCCGCGCCGTAGCGGTGAACGTAAAGCTCCGGCGAGCAGATGCAGAGCTTGACGCCCAGCGCCTGAAGCTTTTGCGCCTGCGCGCCCGACACCGGGCGGTAAGCCCTGGCAATGTCCTGCAGCAAGCCGCGTTGCCAGCAATCGACCCAGACCCACTGCGGCGCGGCCTGGCCCGCTTTTTTCATGTCTTCCGCGATGCGGATCACGTCGTCCGCGTTGCGGTATTTCCAGACGCGGATTCCGTTTTGATGCGTGGCGTTTTGTTCTTGAAAAATGTCCGCCTGAACCTCCATCTCGTTCAGGAAGTAGAAATCCGTCACCTTGTTTTGCGCCAGAAGGGGTTTCACGAATTGTTCGGCGTTTTCCCGTTTACAGTCCACGATGAACCCGGCCACGCCCGCCTTGAGCGCCGCCGGAATATACGCCGCCAGCTTGTCCGGAACGGGGTTGGTTTGCGCAGGAGGCGCCGTCAGGGGATCGTGAATGAGGTAGGGCGTTCCTTCATGAATTTCGATATCGATTTCCACCCAGCACCCGCGCGGCAGTCCCGCAAGTTCCTCGATGCGGTTACGGCGATGGATGACAAGAAGGGGGACCGGCGTTGACATGCGCTTCTCATAGAATCGGGAGTCTTAGCAGAGTCCCGAATTAATAAAGGAACAGCGGCAAGCTCGGCAAGCTTTTCGGCTTTATTGACGAAGTTGCGCACCTGCCCGATGGGCCCGCTGTTGCCCAGCCTTACGCGGCAGGGAACGGAACTTCGAGGCATGCCGGATTGCACTTCGGGCAACGGCATGTCGTGGCCCTTGAATTTGATCCAGCAGGTGAAATGAGGCCTGTATTTTTCGCCGCGCGGCGTAATGAACCCCTCTTCGCTTCCCAGTCCCTTGACCAGCGCCACGGCGATTCGTTCCTGCATATCGAGCAGCGCCTTGTTTCTGTTGACGAGAATCCAGTACATATCGGAAGGACGGTAGGCATTGGCCCAATCGCCACGGATCAAAGGCTCAAGCAGGAAAGCGCTGTTGTCGACGGCGGTAAGCGCGCCGATATCGAGGGCTATAGCCTCGCCCACAACGGCATCCAGCGCGCGGGACAGGGAAGCCAGCGTTTTTTCATCGTTCGGCACGCGCACATGCATGACCGAGCAATGCGTCCATGAATCGACGCTTTCTTTGGGCCGGTTATTCACCAAGTATTCCGAAGGATTTAGCGCGTTAAGCTCGCCGGAAACCTTAGCAACCGCTTGGTTGAAGCGCGCGCCCTCAGGATCGGCCTCATCGGGCATGAGGCAAAGGTTGAGGATGATGTGCGGATCGTTCATGGCTGGAAATGAGGCAAGAGACGGCTGTTCCGGACATAGGGGACATGAAAGATCCGGTAAACGGTATTACACATCTCGGGATTGGCGGCAACGATCATGCCTCCCCGGTAGGGAATGTATTCGCTGTTGCTATCGTGCGATACAAGATTGATTTTTCCGTTTAAATCGGGACCCGGATCGGAAACGAGGTAAGGCACGCCATCGAAACGCGCCGCATAGCCGCCCGCTTCCTTTAGAATAAGGGCAGGAGCCAGATGATCCCAGGGTTTTAGCCCGGGCATAACGGCAAAATGCAGTTTTCCCATCAGCATTTTGATATAGGCCCATGAACAGCAGTTCTTGACATCGATAACGCAACCAAAAGCCGAGGCGCGTTTCCGCAGTTCGACAAACGGCACGCGTTTATCCGCGCCATTAAGATATATTTCCTCCACCAACGCATCGGCATAGTTGGCAGGATGAAGCTCGGCAATTCCGCCTTGCCATTGGCCGGGATCGGCAGGCGCTTCGTGAAGAGCGATTTTTTTCCCATTCAGAAACGCGCCCTGTCCCACATGCGCCGTGAACATCATATCCTGACAGGGCGCGTACATCCATCCCGCCGTAACGATGCCGTTGACGACAAGCGCGAGAAGAATGCTGAATTCCCGATCGGCTTCGTTTAACTCCTGTTTCGATTTTAATTTAACCGCCCCACGGGCGAAATTGACCGTGCCATCGACCGGATCGATGACCGAGTTTATGCCTTCGCCATGAAACGTTCTAAAAAGGTCTTCGCGAGCTTTCGGCGTAAGATCGTTTTCTTCGGCTATGATTTTCGTTTGCAGGTTCTTAAGTTCCGGATGCGCCTTCAGCATGGGGAACAACATTTCCAAACGCTCTTCAAGCGCCTTTTGGCAACGGCTGTCGGCATAAGTCAGCGGGTTTTCTTTTTCGGCCTGAAATTTTTGGCCCTGAACTTCGTCCGTTTTATAAACAAGCCCCAAGTCTTGCCTGCCTTCAAAAACAGGCAAAACTATTTCCTTTCCCGTTTTTCGAACGAGTTCTGTAATTTCATCGAAAACGGGCATATACGGCATCGTAATATCCTGTCAATTATTGGCCGAATACTATTTTTCCCAAATCATGTCCAGCGCATGACTGTCTTTTGGATTGAAGAAATCCCCGCAGCCTTGCTGAGCCATTGTAAATGTTAGTTTTTTCGTGCCTTTTATTGGCGGCACGCGAACGACAACCGGCAATAAACGTTCCTCCCCCGGCCCGAGCGGCGACTGAAGAAGGGTGGGCCACGTAAACGCGGGAATGAGTTGATTGTTCGCCTCCCAACGCCAGTAGTTGATAAGTTTCACGGAACCGGTCGTGTGCGCCGTTGTCCATGTTTGGGTTGAATTGTTTTTGACGCGAATGGAAAAAACAAAATATTCGTCCTGTCCCACCAGACGGGCGAAAAAGTTATTTTTGTAAAAATCCTCCTTGCCCGCAATCTCGAGCGCGTAATCCAGCTGTGGCAAACACGGCGCGAAAAAGGGAAAAGCGCTTATATCGGCATCTTTTTCATAAATCGTTCCATATTGCATCTGCGTCGAGGGCGGGGTCATAACGCGAAGCCAGAGCGTCGGCTGGGGAAGAAGCAAGCAAACAAGTATCACCGCCAGAATTTCACGCGACACTTTTTTCCGCAACCCTATGTGACAGAAAAGGACAACAGCAAAACAGATCGAAACGGTTTTCAGGAAACCCGTATGATGGCGCATCACGGTGTCGCCGAAAAACAGATAGGTCGAGAAAATAACCAGAAACGCGCCGCCGAGCCCGGCATAAAGTTGCGCCTCGCGGTCCCGTTCGCTCCCCCACAAACGGCGCAAAAGAGCGAACAGAAAACCGAACGACAGCATAAGAAGAACGATGAACGAAAAAAGACCGGCGGCCTCACGAAAAGCGGGCATGCCGCCGCCGAAAATAGGGTGTTCGCCTATCAGCGCCCTGAGCGTGAAAAAGCCCAAGCTTGCCAGAGGTGTAAAGGCCAGAAGGCCTTCCTTAAACACGTCGATCGATGGCATGTCCGCGAAATGAATCTTTAGATAAAGCTGCCAGGCGCCAAAGACCGCCACAGGCAGCGCAACCGGAAGAAGCGCATATACGGCATGCCGCGATAAGAGCGTTTTCCGGAAACGCCACGCCTCGGCCAGCGCGAGGCCTATGGCCACCACGATGTAAATCTCGCGCGACAAAACGGCGAGCGCCATGCTCGCGGCATAAAGCCACAACCGCCCCGAAAACAGCGCGGCCAACGCCATCAACAGCAAGGCGTCGGCGCCGGCATCCGGCAGGCCATTCAAGACCGTCATTTGCGTGCCCGCCGCCAGCGACCAGAGCAGCGCCAGATACGGCGAATAGCCGCGTCTTTCCAGAAACCTGGCAAAGAAAAAACTGGCCGCGACGACAAGAAACAGAGACGTAAAATAAAACACGGAAACAGGAACGTAATCGTAACCCATGAGCGCGCCGGCCGCTTTCGCCAGAAGGGAAACGCCGATGCGCTGATAGCGGTAGGGCGACATTTCCACTTTATACTTGGCGTCCGTTTGAGCCGTAATGTCGTTGGCGATGTAGTAGTAAAACTGGCCGTCCCATCCGCTTTGGCCCCGGTGGATATAGAGGGGCTCAAAGCCGCGCGCCGTCAACGCTTCGGGGATTTCATACTGTGCGCTTGGCAGGATAGACCAGTCCAGGTTCCCGCGCAGTTCCCCCCCAAGGTAAAACGCCATCAAAAGGACGCCCATACCTAACGTGGTTAACGCCACAAGAGACGGGAACAGAATAGAATAACGCCGGGAGAGGGAGGTTAAGCATATTTTCATTGCTTTTCCGGAAAAGCCGAACAAAGAATCGCTTCGGAAGCCGTTATACCCTATTCTCGGCCCGTTTGACGAATCAACTTGCCAGCGAGACGTTTGGTTCCCATGTCATCACTTTCCGTAACCGGCGCGCCCGACCTTTCGATCATTTTGCCGTTTTACAACGAAGCCGGAACCGTTCGCGATCTTTTCCAGCGCCTTTACCCCGTTTTAAGCCGCCTCGGCCTGAGCTATGAAATCATCTGCATCGACGACGGCAGCACGGACCCGACCTACAGCCTTCTTTGCCACGAACGCGAACACGACTTGCGGATCAAGGCGATACGCTTCACCCGCAACTTCGGCAAGGAAGCCGCCCTCACCTGCGGCTTGCAAAGGGCGCGCGGCCGCGCCGCCATCACGCTTGACAGCGATCTTCAGCATCCGCCGGAAATCATTCCCCAGCTGGTCATGGCATGGCAGGGCGGCGCCAAGATGGTTTACGCCATCCGCCGCAACCGCGACACGGACACCGATTTTCGAAAGTTTAGCTCAAAACTTTTTTACCTTGCCTTCCGTCATGCCGCCGAAATCCGGCTGCCGGAAGGCGCGGGCGATTTCCGGCTTCTCGACCGCGTGGTTATCGACGCCGTCAACGCGCTTCCCGAACGCACGCGTTTCATGAAAGGCCTGATGACCTGGGTCGGTTACGATTACGCGCTGGTTCCTTTCGACGTCGCGCCCCGGCCCGACGGCCATTCCAGCTGGGATTATCTTCGCCTCGTCCGCTTCGCCTTCGACGGGCTTTCCTCGTTCAGCACGCTTCCCCTTCGCATTTGGACATGGTTCGGCAGCGTCATTTCCCTTCTTGCGCTGGCGTACGGCATTTTCCTTGCCTTGCGTACGCTGTTGTTCGGCAACGACGTGCCCGGCTTTGCCACGCTGGTCACCGGCATCATGTTCCTTGGCGGCGTCCAGCTTCTCAGCCTCGGCATCATCGGCGAATATCTGGGCCGCGTTTTCACGGAGGTCAAGGGCAGGCCCGTTTATTTGATCAACGAACAACAAGGGTTCGAACCCCCTCCCGATGACGGCACCTGACAGACTGTCTTCCTTTTTTTTCCGCAACACGGCTTCCCGTCTTTTCGGGTGTTTCGTTCTTTTGCATCTTGCGTTGTGGACGTTGTTGCCATGGCTGACAAGCTTCAACGTCCCGCTGGACGTTATCGAGGGCTATGCCTGGGGACGGGAATGGCTCATCGGCACCTACAAGCATCCGCCGATGCAATCCTGGTGGCTTGAAATTCTCGCCGTCCTGACCGGCCGGGCCGAATGGGCTCACTTTCTGGCCAGCCAGATTGCGGTCGCCGTCGCTTTCTGGGCCGTGTGGCGGACAGGCCGCCGCCTTTCGGGAGACACAAAAGCCTTGCTTGGCGTTTTGCTTCTCGAAGGCGTGGCCTACTACAACTTCACCAGTCCCGAGTTCAATCCGAACGTTCTCCAACTGCCGTTTTGGGCTCTGGCCGGCTGGTCGTTCCATCGCGCGGTAAAGGAGAACCGGTGGTTCGACTGGGCGCTTCTCGGCGTATGGATGGCCGCAGGGATTTACGCCAAATACATCATGCTTCTTTTTGCGGGCATACTTTTTGCGCTTCTTGTCTTTACGGCGGAAGGCCGGAAGCGCTGGCGTTCTTTCGGTCCTTATCTCGCATTGGCCGCATGCTTTTTGCTTCTCGCTCCCCATTTGCACTGGCTCATAACGCACGATTTTCTTCCGTTCACCTATGCCCAAAGCCGCACAAGCGAAGCCACGGCATGGTATCAGCGCTTGACCTTTCCTCTCGCGTTTACGGGCGCTGTCGCGTTGGCGCTCGCCCCCATGATCTTTCTTGTTTTCGTTCTTAGCGGCAAACGGCCGACTTTGGTCCCCAAAAGCCTCCGGCCTCTTCCCGCTTTCGACCGGCATTTTCTTCACGCGGTTGCGCTCGGCCCCTTTATCGTCTTGCTGCTGCTTTCTGCGCTCATCGGTTTCAGGCCGCGCGACATGTGGGGAGCCTGTTTGTGGAATTTTATCGGCTTGTGGTCCGTCACGTTCATAGTAAATCCACTTTCGCTGGAACGCCTGCGTTTCTTCGCCTATGCGTGGGGAGGCGTCTTTCTCCTCGGTCTCGCGGCAATCGTTGTGTCCAATATTTTCGGCATTTACGCGACGCACGCGCCCTTGCGCGTTCAGTTTCCCGGTCGCGCCTTGACCGAAAGCATCGTAAGCGAATGGCAAAAGGACGAGCCCGGAACGTTTCCTTCCTACATTATCGGCGACACATGGCTGGCCGGAAACGTCGCCTTTTACGCGCCCGCAGCGTCGGCGCATACGCGGCCCCGGGTTTTCATTATGGCCGATCCCGTCATCAGCCCGTGGATCGACGCGAAAGGTCTGGAACGGAATGGCGGCATACTCTTGTGGTGCAGCAACCGTTGCGCGGACGCCGAATCCGCAAAAAGCATACCGCCGTATTACCTTGAGCGCTTTCCGGACGCGCAAATTCAGCAACCGCTAACTCTTTCATGGCAAACTCAAGCCGTGTTGCCTCCCGTTGTCGCCGGATGGGCCATCTTGCCGCCGCGACGCGACTAAAGGAAGCGACGGCGTTTTTATCATTCCCGGTTTGCCATGCCTCCTCTTCCCACACAGACGGTTCTCGTCGTCGAAGACGCCTTGTCGCTGGCCAGAACGTATGAAGAATATCTGCGCCGCGAAAATTATCATGTGATCGTCGAAAGCACGGGGCAAGGGGCGCTGGCCTGTTTGCGCGCGTTTCGCCCCTCGGCGGCCGTTCTCGATTTGAACCTGCCCGACATGGACGGCTTTCAGGTTCTTCAACAAGCGCACGCGCTTTACCCGAACCTTCCACTTATCGTCGTGACCGCCGACACGTCGCCCGGAACGGCCCATGCCGCCATGAAGGAAGGCGCTTTCGATTTCATTCTCAAGCCCTTCACCGCGACGCGCCTTACCGTCACCATACGCAACGCCTTACAGCGCCTTGCGCTGGAACAGGAACTGATCGAATGGAGGCAGGTGCTTGGGCTGAGCCATTACCGCAATTTTATCGGTCAGTCCTCGCCGATGCTGGCCGTCTACCGCATTATCGACTCTGTCGCCCCCAGCCAGGCGAATGTCTTCATCACCGGCGAAAGCGGCACCGGCAAGGCTTTGGCGGCATCCACGCTTCATGAAGCCAGCCCGCGCCACGCCAAACCGTTTATCGCCATCCCTTGCGGCTCCGAGTCCCTCACTTCGGTCGAATACGCATCCGCCGCCGCATCCGGCGGCCTTTTGCGGGCGATCCGGGAAGCCGATGGAGGAACCTTGTTTCTTGACGATCTTGAGACGCTTCCGGCGGAACACCAAAACAGGCTTTTGCGTTTCCTTCAAAGCGGCGACATTTCGCCGCCCGGCAGTCTCAGGAAAGAAACCGCCAGCGTCCGCCTAATCGCCGCCACAAACCGCAATCCGCAGGAAGAAGTGAAAAACGGGCGCTTGCATGAAGAACTATACTGCCGACTTCATGTCGTTCCGCTTTACATGCCGCCCCTGCGCGAACGCGACGACGACGTTCTTCTTCTGGCCGATTATTTCCTTCAGAAATTCGGGGCGGAAAAAGGAAAGACTTTTACCTCTCTTGCGCCGGACGTCATTCGTCTTTTCCGCGGCTATGACTGGCCGGGCAACGTCCGCCAGCTCGAAAACGTCTTGCGCACAATCGTGACGCTGCACGAAGGGCCGCAAGTGACGGCGAACATGCTGCCGGAAAAAATTCAACAAAACACCGCCGCCAGAGAAAAAACGCCGGAAGAAATCGCCGTGCCCGCCGTTTCGCGTACGCCCGCCATGCCGCCCGTAAAACCTTTGTGGCAGGTCGAAAAAGAAACCATTTTCCGGACCCTCTCGCTGACGGATCAGAACGTGGGCAAAGCGGCCGAGCTTCTTGAAGTAAGCCCCTCCATGCTCTACCGGAAGCTCCAGACGTGGAAAACGGAAGCCGTCGATTGAAACGATCGTTGCAATACAGGCGTATATAATTACTATACATATGTATGTTAGTTCTTATTTATACTTGTTTATATATTGTTTTATCTTTTATTCTTAATACGAAATTAAACAAAAAAATCAATATATACGGGGTTTTCTCTTCTGCCCCGGGTTTGCCGTGTCCGATAGCGATCTTTCTTCCGACCGAGCCATTCCGGCCGAATTCAAGCGCGCGCACGTTCTGATTGTCGACGACGATCCGACAAACAGGATCATGCTTCACAGCGTCTGCGAAAAGCTTGGCATCGGCCTTATCGACGAGGCCGAAGACGGCGTCGAGGCGCTGGAGCTTATCACCCGGTTTCGCCCCGATCTCATCCTGCTCGACATAAAAATGCCGCGCATGGACGGCTTTGAATTGATGCGCCAGCTGCGCGGCAATCCCGTTTTCGGCAACCTGTCCATTCTGGTGCAAACCAGCCTTCAGGGCGCCGACGACCGCGTGCGCTGTTTCAACATGGGCGCGACGGACGTGGTCAGTCGTCCTTTTCACCTTACGGAACTGAAAGCACGCATCCGTGCGCATTTGCGCAGCGCCATTGCAGCGCGCGTTTTGTTCGACTTTCGCAACCGGATTCAGGCGCATATCGAAATCACGCATGCTTTTCTCGACGCCATCTTGCCCTCGCCCGAACAAGCCGCCGAACTGGCCGGAAAATACGGCCTTGACTGCGCGTCGCTGTACAAGCCGCACGACGAAATCGGCGGCGATCTGTGGTCCCTGCGCGCGCTGGATGACGATCATCTCGGTCTCGTTCTGGTCGATGCCAGCGCGCACGGCCTTGCCGGAGCCATCAACGCCCTTCGCGTGGATTGCCTCGTGCAGGAATACCACGACCAGCTGCCCGATCCGGGCGATTTCCTCGTCAAACTCGACGCCGCGATGGCCAAGATCTCGTTCGGCCAGCTTTTCGCCGGCGCGTTCGCGCTGACCTTCAACCGGCTAACGGGAAAAATTCTTTTCGCGGGAAGCGGCATTCCATCGCCCCTTCTTCATTGCAGGGGAAAAGTCACGGAACTGAAAACGCGCGGATTGCCTTTAGGCTCAGGGATGGTGTCGCTTTCGTCCTCGTCCGCGACGATGGAGCCGGGCTCTTCGCTGGCGCTTTTCAGCGACGGCTGGTCCGAAAGCCTGCCGGAAGACCCCACCGCCTTTTTCCTCAAGTCGCAGGATCCCGGCGCCAGCCTGACCGATGCGCTTGCGCCGGAAGGACCTTTGCTCGACGACTGCACGCTTATCACTTTACAAAGGAGATAACATCATGCCGTTCAAATTCAAGCGCGAGGGCCCCCAGCTTGTCGTTGCGGTATCGGGAGCCCTCACCTTCCACCAACACACGGAAGGCGAACAGCTTGTGTATCAGATCACGACGCTGGTGGATAAGGGCGAAGTCACGACCGTGCGCATGAATTTCGCCAATGTCGCGCGCATGGACAGCCATTGGCTTGGCGTGCTTATCCGCATACTTCGCCGCGTGCGCGAAAAAAACGCCGAATTCGTCATCGAAAAACCCAACCGGGACATCAGCCGTCTGTTCGACATGGTCGAACTGAATCGCATTACCGAAATTCGCGCCTGACGGAAAGCCATGCTGAAATTGCGCGTGTACGGATCCCCTTTACGGTCGCACGTTCAAACGGCGCAACGGGCAGCGTTTCACTCCTCGACATTTTATATCGGCATCATGGACAAACGGGCCATGTGGAACCCGGCGACCATGGATCACATTGTCAGAAAATTCCCGCGCGGCTATCTTTCCGAAGCCGATTTGTACCTTATTCTGTCCGAATGCATCGCGAACGCCACGCAACACGGACAGGCCGAAGCGCTTAGCCTTCATGCCCGACGGCGCGGCCCCATTCTCCTTTTATCCTTTTTCCAGATACCGCCCATGATCGAGATGGTGCCCGTCTTTCTGTCACGATGCGGCCGGGACAATCCGCCGGACCTGAACGCGGATATCCCCGGCGGCCTCGGCTTTCCCATACTTTTGCGCCTGGCGCGCCGCGTCACAATTACCACCGACCGCACCCGGTTTCAGCTCTGGTTCCGGTTAAAAAGAGCGTAAAAACGCGCGCTTGTCTCCTGCTTTCCAGCGCCTATAATGCCGCCGGACCAGCAAGGACCCTTTCTTCATGACGCCTTTACCGAAAGCCCCGGCAAAACCCGCCGCCATGAACGACAACGCGCTTCTGGCCAGCGCCCGGAAAGTGCTGACTGCAGAAGGCGCGGCGTTAAAAGTCCTGGCCGATCGTCTTAACGGCACGTTTGTCGAGGCGGTGCGCCTGCTCGTTGCCTGCAAGGGCCGCGTGGTCGTAAGCGGCATGGGAAAAAGCGGCCATATCGGACGCAAGATTGCGGCAACGCTCGCTTCCACCGGCACGCCCGCCCTATTTGTCCATCCCGGCGAGGCGAGTCATGGCGACCTCGGCATGATCGTGCCGGAAGACGTCGTCATCGCGCTGTCCAATTCCGGCGAAACGGCTGAACTCGGCGATCTTGTCGATTATACGCGGCGCTTTTCCATTCCGCTGATCGGCATTACGAGCCGCGCGCAAAGCGCGCTGGCGCAGGCCTCGGACGTTTTGCTTCTTCTTCCGCCGGAGCCGGAAGTCGGCTCGCTGGGCCTTGCGCCGACCACGTCGACGACGATGATGCTGGCGCTTGGCGACGCGCTGGCCGTAACGGCGCTGGAGTGCAAAGGCTTCACCGCCGACGATTTCCGCAACTTCCATCCGGGCGGCAAGCTTGGCAAAACCCTTTTGCGCGTCAGCGACGTTATGCACGGCGGCAACGAGCTTCCTCTGGCGAAGGAAGCCGATACGATGGCGCATGTGCTGGTCGTCATGACCGAAAAGCGTTTCGGCTGCGCGGGAATCGTCGACGCCTCCGGCGTTTTGGCCGGGATCATCACGGACGGCGATTTGCGGCGCCACATGGGCAACGGACTTACCGAGAAAACCGCCGCCGCCGTCATGACGCGCAACCCTATGACCGTCGCGCCGCGTCTTTTGGCTGCCGAGGCCTTAAAAACGTTAAACGAAACGAAACGCACCCAGCTTTTTGTCGTCGAAGACGGCAAGCCCGTGGGCATCCTGCATATTCACGACCTTCTGCAAGCAGGCATTGCCTAATCCACAACCCGCCAGGTTCCATCGGAACTCAGGCAGGCCGTTCCAGGAATGTTTCGCGCCACGCCATCGACGATCTTCGTGGTTTCATAATTGCGGCACGTGCGCCCATAGCCGTCGGTAAACGTCGGCGACGTCTGATTGGCCGGAATCGAATCCTGAACCGGCGAGGGCGCGACATACGTCACCGGCGGCGCTTCATAAACGACGGCGGACGGCGGCACGATAACGACGGGCCGACGAAAACGCGGGTAATACGGCGGATAGGGATGCTCGTACGGCCCCCGGTAAGGCGCGCCCCAACAGCAGCCCGGACCGGAACCATAATAGAAGCTCACATGGGAACGGGCAGCGGCGGGTTGCGCAAAACCCGACATCACAACGAGAGCCAACGCGGCAACGACGATTATTTTCATGCGAAACTCCCCAAGAGAGAGGGGGATAAAAAGCCCCTTATGGGTCTTTATTCTACCTCATTTATGGCCACAAGATGGCCCGAAAAAACCCTTCATGAAGAATATATAAACGGAGGCCCGTCTAGCCGCAGGATTCGTTTTTAGCCAATTCGTCAAACGTAAGCAGCGTCTCAACCAGCTTTGGAAAGTCCTTAAACGCGATCATGTTAGGGCCGTCGGACGGCGCATGATCAGGGTCGGGATGCGTTTCGAGAAACACGGCCGCCACCCCAACGGCTACGGCCGCGCGCGCCAGCACGGGCACAAACTGCCTTTCGCCGCCGCTGCTCTCGCCCTTGCCGCCGGGCTGTTGCACGGAATGCGTCGCGTCGAACACGACCGGATAGCCGGTTTGCGCCATGATCGGCAGCGCGCGCATGTCGGACACCAGCGTGTTGTAGCCGAAGCTTGCGCCGCGCTCGCAAAGAAGAATGCGTTCGTTGCCCGTCGAGGCGATCTTGGCCGCGACGTTTTTCATATCCCACGGCGCGAGGAATTGTCCTTTTTTCACGTTTACGGCACGGCCCGTCGCGCCCGCCGCCAGAAGCAAGTCCGTCTGGCGGCAAAGAAACGCCGGTATTTGCAGCATATCCACAACTTCGGCCACGAGCGCGCATTGCGCCGCCTCATGCACATCCGTAACGACAGGCAGGCCGGACGTCTCGCGCACTTCCGCCAGAATGGGCAGCGCTTTTTCAAGGCCGATGCCGCGCTCCGTCTTGATCGACGAGCGGTTGGCCTTGTCGAACGACGTTTTATAGACGATGCCGGTTTTGTATTTTGCGGCCACTTCGGACAGCGCGGCGCTCATCTCCAGCGCTTGCGCGCGCGATTCCATCTGGCACGGCCCGGCGATGAACGTCAGCCTTTTGCGATTGCCGATCGAAAGCGCGCCGCCTCTCGGCAAGGCAAGGTCCACGCATTTAGACATAATCGGATTCCTGGGCTTCCTTTTGCTTCCGTCGGCGATAGCTGTACCAGCCATAGGGCAACATGACGAGATAAAGAAGGCCTAGACCCGACAATGTCATCCATGGGTTGGTGACAAGCGCCGCTACAAGCAAGCATGCGCCCGCCAAAGTCGGCGCGACAAACACCGGCGCAATGCGCCGTCCTTTCATCGACAGCGTCGGCAAGCGGCTGACCATCAGGCCCGCGACAACCAGCATCCAAACGGCAAGAAGAAATGCCGGAAGCTGAACCGAAGGGCCGAACTCCAGCGTCAAAATCAAGGGCAAGAGCGCCAGCCCGGCCCCCGCCGGCGCCGGAACGCCCGTGAAATAGCTCTTGGTCCACTTGGGCGCCGTGTGGTCTTCCAGCATCGTGTTGAATCGCGCGAGGCGCAACGCCATGCACGCGACGAACGCCAGAACGGCGATCCACCCCAGACTCCCTCCTTCGTTTTGAAGGGACCACAGGTAAAGCATAAACCCCGGCGCGACGCCAAAGCTTGTCAGGTCCGCAAGGCTGTCCAGTTCCGCGCCGAACTTGCTCGCGATGTTGAACAGGCGCGCCACGCGCCCATCCAGCACGTCGAACACAGCGGCCAGAACGATGGCGATCACGGCCTCCTGCCACCTTCCCTGCAACGCGAAGCGAATGGCACTCAAACCGCTGCAAAGAGCCAGCATCGTCAACATGTTCGGCATCAGCCGCGTAAGCGGCATATCGCGTTTGGATTCGCGCGCTTCCCTTTCGCTTATGCCGTTCATTAGCGCACCTCTCCTTGCCGCGCGGCTTCGTTCGACAGGCAGTCGGCCAGCACCGTCTCGCCCGCGATTGCGCGTTGCCCCACGGCTACCAAAGGCTGAACGCCCGGCGGCAGGTAAATATCGGCGCGGCTGCCGAAACGGATCATGCCATAACGTTCGCCCGCTTTCAAACAATGGCCGGTCTTCGCCGTGCAAACGATCCGCCGCGCGATAAGTCCGGCGATTTGCACGACGCCAACGCGCTTTCCGGCATAGGGGTGGTTGCCGGTCATTTCAAGCGCCAGCGACATGCGCTCGTTATACTCGCTCGACTTATCCAACGAAGCGTTGAAGAACCTGCCCGCGCGATAGAACGCATGCACCACATTACCGTCAACCGGGCTCCGGTTTACGTGCACATCGAAGATGTTCAGGAATATGCTGACGCGTGTACGCGCTTCGCCGTCGAGGCCGAGGCCGCTGTCGGGGATGACTTCCCGGACCGCCACGACGCGGCCATCGGCCGGGCTTACGATCAGCCCGGGACGCGACGGCGTCACGCGCGCGGGATCGCGGAAGAAATAAACGCACCACGCCGTCAGGACAAGGCCGAGGAAAAAGAAGGGCCATCCCAGAAGCCCCATCGCAGCCGTGATAACGGCGAACAGGCCGATGAAAAGCCATCCCTCCGGATGAATGTTCGGCACAATGTTTTTAAATCCCGCCATGGCAAACCCGCGCAATCGTTGTTTCAGGCAAAAGCTAGCGGAGTCGCCGGCTTTTGGAAAGCGTTGTTAAAACCCGGGCCAGAACCGGCCCCATGCCTCGTTTTGCCGCCACCCTGCGCTCCATGGTCGCGCCGCGCGAATCTCGCGCGCATAGCGGACGCGAAGGCCTTTTTCCGTATCATAAATGACATAAGCGCCGTGCTGACGGAAAGAGGCATACGTGATCATAGACGCCACTCCCGCGCCGCACGCGCGGTCGTTAAAGGGGTTGACGACGACGGCATGGCCTTTGGCGCATTCTCCGGGCAAGGCATCGGGATTCCTCATCCAGGCGACGGTTCCCTTCGCGCCCTGCCAGACGCAGCGGGTCTCGTTGCACGAAAGCGGCGGCTCGTCCACGGCGTCGTTGTCGATGAAACGAAGTTCGTCCTTGCGCGCGCCCGCAGAGCGTAGCCAGTATTTGGCGATAAATTTCTCCGGCTTGTCATAACCGGTTATAAGCAATTCCTTCGGTTCGTCGCGCCGCCAGCCAACCTGATCCCCGTTGGGGCTTAGAAAAACAGCGGGGCGGGTTCCGAAAAAAGTCAGCGACACCGCCAAAATCGTCGTCGCCAGACCGGCCCAGCGCTTGCGGCCGCGTGTAAAGCAAAAGAAAAGACCGCCGAACGTAGCGGCGAGCATCAACGCAACGGGCATCGGCGGAGGGGCGTAATGCGCGCCGGGCAAGGAAGCGATGGTCCGGCTGATCCACATAAGGAGTCCTGCGCCAGGCTCCATCAGCTTGAGCGGCCACGCCGCCAGGCCGAAGGGCCAGAGAAGTATGACAAAAACGCACACCGGCATGAGCCAGAAGCCCGTCAACGGAATGGCGAGCGTGTTGGCGAGCATGCCGTAAATCCCGGCTTCCTGAAAATGATAGAGTCCGAACGGCAGCGTGGCCACCGCCGCCACGAAAGACATGCCCGCCAGCTCGACGATGTACCGCAAGGCCTGCCAAAACCACCCTTCCCGGCCGGAAAACAGGCGCCACCCCCGCCGGCGCAACCCTTCATGAACGGAAACGAGACCCAGCACGGCCGCAAACGAGAGCTGGAAAGACGGGTGCAACAGCATCTGGGGCCAGACAAGGAGAATGACAAGCGCCGCGAGCGCCACCGTGCGGAGCGACAACGTAATGCGGTCCAGCATCACGCCCAAAAGCGCGACGCCCGCCATCATCAGGGCGCGTCGCGTCGGCACGGGCGCGCCGACCAGAAGCGTATAAAAAAAGATGGAGATCAACGACAGCCCGGCCGCCCATTTCTTGACGGGAAAACGCAACGCCAGCATCGGAACAAGCGCGAACAGCGCGCGGCTCAGGAAAAACACGATTCCCGCGACCAGGCTGACATGCAAACCGGAGATCGCCAGCAAGTGCGCCAGGCCGACCGCGCGTATCGCCTCGGCCGATTCGGAACCCAGCGAGCTTTTGTCGCCGGTCAGAAAAATGATCGCCAGTCCGGCGCGGTCCCCCTCAAGCGTTTTCTTTACTTCCGCCTGAATGTCGCGCCTGAATTGCGCGAACCAGAGCGACGGTTTTTTCGGCGATACTTCCGGATCGGAAACCTGGACCTTTCCCATGACGTAGCCTGTCGCGCCGATTCCCTGAAAAAATCCGTTGCGGCGAAAATCGAAGCCGTCGGGATTCAACGGCTCGGAAAGGGGCATCAGCTTCGCCAGCGCCTGAAAACGCTGGCCCGGACGAAGCTCGCCGACGCGCTTGTTCAATCGTTCCGCGACAACCAGCCGGATGCGCCGCGGCATGCGCCTTTCGGGAAGTTTTTCGATGGACAGATCCTCAAGAAGCAGGCGGCGGCCCTTACGTTCTTCGCCGTGCTGCTCGACATCAACGATCGTGCCCTCCACGGCGACCGGCCCCAGGGGCCAGTCGAGCAGAGGCGTGCCGTACATATGGCTTGACGCCGCGGCCAGCGTGAATCCGAGCGAAACCAGAAAAACGGCGCGCAGCGCCATCTTCCCGCGCCAAAGAACCATGGCCGCCGCGGACAAAAGCGTCAGCATGAAAGCGGTTTCAAGATTCGGTTCGCGTGGCCAGACGAAATAAACGCCTATTCCCACCCCGAGTACGACAGGCGTCCAGTAAAAAAAGCGGGGCCGTTCCGCCTCCCAGGCGCGGGCAATGTCCCTGAAAAAAAGGTGGATTCTTTCATGTTCAATGACATGAAATAACTTTTTTTCAACAAGGGAGGGAGCTTCATTCAGCATTCTTATCAATCGCTTAGCCGTACGGGTGCGAGCAAGGCGTTAAATCCATGTTAAAGAAGGCCGTATAGATTGCAATCGAGTCCATACAACCGCCGGGGAACCCTTACCATGCGAGCCATTGACGTGACCCACAAGCTCCGTGTCTAACGTACCCTTGGCGCAAATCTTACGGCCTTCCATGAGTCTTCCTGATTCGCACCGCCTGTCAAACGAGGACCTGCATCTGCTGGTTGCGGACAGGGAGTGGTTCATGCGACGCCTCATGATGCCGCGCGAAAGCAATGTGCAATTTCAGGTCGACGGCGTTCTTTTTCAGGCTTGCTATCAACCCGACGGCAAAGGGTTTCGCCTGCAGTTTTGGGCTGTCCTCGGTTATCTGCCTTTTTCCGTCGAATCCTTTCGGCGCAGGCGCATGCTCATCACGATCCTCGACAACATAAGCCCGCGCCTGAACGTGCAGTTTGGCATCGACGAAAACAAACAGATCGTCATTTCCAGAACTTTCAAAGTTCCCGACATAAGGCCGCCGGAATTTATTTTCCTTCCCTTAATGTCCTTCCTGCAGGAAGCGCGGCCTTTTGTCCGCCTTATCGGCGAATGCTTGTAGCGCCCGGACGCATGGACTATGTTCGGGTTGGCGAATCCTCGCCTCTTATATTAAGGATAAAACATTGACCGTTCGTTCCGTTTGCGTTTACTGCGGTTCTTCCAATCACAGCAGCGGCGCCACCAAGCAAGCCGCCCGATCCGTGGGCGCCACGCTGGCTCGCCATAAGTTTCGCATTATTTATGGCGGAGGCCGGGTCGGCATGATGGGCTTGCTGGCCGATGCGGCGCTTGCGGAGGGGGGCGAAGTCGTCGGCATCATTCCCGAACTTCTCCACGCGCGCGAAGTCCAGCACACGCATCTTACCCAACTTCACGTTGTCGACAGCATGCACGCGCGCAAGCGCATGATGGTTGAAATGGCGGACGCTTTCGCCGTTCTTCCCGGCGGTTTGGGAACGCTGGACGAAACGTTCGAGGCGCTCACATGGAAACAGATAGGCCTGCACAACAAGCCCATCGTCATCTACAATCCGGAAGGCTTTTGGACGCCGCTGCTCGCCTTGATCGAGCACGTCACGGCCAACGGCCTTGTTCCGCGCGAAGACCGGATTTTTTATAAAGTCGCGAACAATCTTGACGAGCTTATGTCGGGCCTGACAGCCCCGCCGGACCCCGTCGTCGATCTGGCGGCGAAGTGGAAATAGAGAAAATTTACGATAGCCCCTTGCGGCCCATTTCAAGATATTTCGTTTGACGTTGGGCGATAAGCGTTCGCGCATCGAGCTTCAAAAGTTCGTCCAGCGTTTGCCGAATGGCTTCTCCGGCGGCCTTGACGGCTTCTTTTGGCTGGCGATGCGCGCCGCCCAAAGGTTCAGGAACAATCCGGTCGATTGCGCCCAGTTCCTGCAGATCCTGCGCCGTGAGCCGAAGCGCCGCCGCCGCGTCCGCCGCATGCGCCGCGTCGCGCCACAGGATGGACGCGCAGCCCTCCGGCGAAATGACGGAATAAATGGCGTGCTCCAGCATAAGCACGCGGTCGCCCGTCGCGATGGCGATGGCGCCGCCCGAGCCGCCTTCGCCGATCACGCACGCCACCAAAGGCACCTCCACCGACAAGCATGTTTCGATGGAACGCGCGATGGCTTCGGCCTGCCCTCGCGCCTCGGCGTCCACGCCCGGAAAAGCGCCCGACGTATCGACAAGCGTAATGACCGGCAAATCGAATTGCGCCGCAAGGCGCATCAGCCGTTGAGCTTTCCGGTAGCCCTCGGGCTTGGCCATGCCAAAATTGTGCTTGATGCGGCTTTCGGTGTCCTGCCCGCGTTCCTGCGCGATAATCACGCACGCCTGACCGTCCAAACGCCCAAGCCCGCCGATAATGGCCCGGTCTTCCGCAAAGCAGCGGTCGCCCGCCAACGGCGTAAATTCGGTAAACAGTTCGCGAATATAGTCCTGCCCGTGCGGTCGGCCCGGGTGGCGCGCCACCTGGACTTTCTGCGCAGGCGTCAGCTTGCCATAAATGTGACGAAGCTGACGGTCGACTTTGTCCTGCAAGCGGCCGACTTCGTCCGCAATGTTCACCCGGCCGCCGTCCGAAAGATGACGCAGCTCTTCGATTTTAGCCTCAAGTTCGGCCACGGGTTTTTCAAAATCCAGAATGTGCATAACAACCGGAGAACATAAGCCAGGGATCTGTCTTCAGACCCCCTTATAACAAACGGACGCTAACTTACAATGGCCGGGAAATTTACGTTAATTATTAGACCTGATCCCCGTTTTCCGATATCTGATCGCGTCCACGGCATCCGGGCCGCGCCGGTAGTAGCCAACGCGCGTGTACACGGCCGAAAAACCGCACCGCTCATAAAGCCGCCGCGCCGGTTCGTTGTCCGCCGCGACTTCCAGCTGCATGTCCTTCGCGGGCTCCGTATCCATCGCATGCTTTAAAAGCTTCATGCCGAGCCCCTTACGGCGCGCGCACGGACGGACGCAAAACGCAAGCACTTCCTTTTCATGCAACGTCACTTGACAAAGAATGAAGCCTGCCATCGTGCCGCCATCCATAACGATCCATCCTTGCGTGGTGGCCAGCCTGAGGCTGCCTTCCATCTGGCCGACGCTCCAGCTTTCGGCGCCGAAACTCTCGGCATGCAGACCGGCCAGCGACGGCGCGTCGGCAAGAACCGCCGCGCGAATGCCCGCCTCAAGCGCAACATTCATTCGCCGGGCTCCCCTTCGCAAACGTGACATCGGGCGCGCGCAGGTAAAGAGGGCGCGGCAGGAAAGAAGGATCGTCAAGGGCGGCTTTCGCCGCCAGGGCCGCGCTTGTCACGGTCTCCGGTTCCGAAGCGGGACACATAGCCGCCGAGGGCGGCAAGACAGAGCGCAAAAGATCCGTGGCATCGCCCGCCAGCGTAAGCGGCGCCCGCGCGCTTACCAGCGCCACAATGTCTCCGGGCGGCAACATGCACGGTTCTTCCGCTTCGCCCGAAGCCGGATAATAACGGCAAAAGAGTTCCAGCCTTTTGGACTGAAGAACGACAAGAAGAGGACCTTGCAAAGCCTTCTGCCGCTCCCGGTAGATCCGGAAGCGGTCCACGCCAAGCACCGGCTTGTCCGCCGCCAGCCCTATGCCTCGCGCGGCGGCCAGCCCGATGCGAAGGCCCGTAAAGCTGCCAGGACCGCGCGTGACGGCAATACGGTCCAGTTGCGCGAAATCGGCATCGGCCTTTTTCATGACATCCAGCACGAGCGGCATAAGCCGCGCGTCCTGCCCGCGTTCCATTTTCTCTTCGGCCAACGCGCGCGCGACGCCGTCCTGCCAAACGCAAACGGCACAGGAGGAACTGGCGCAATCGAGGCTGAGAAGAAGCATAAGATAGGGGCTCGGGGTTCGGGACGGATTCATAGGCCATTTTATGGCCGAATAAAACCCTTCCCTTTCCGCAAAGAAGGGAAAGCTTAACACGCCTTTTTCCGATAACTGATCCCTGTTTTCTGCCCTCTGAATCACATTCCGAACGGGTAGTTCTTGTCGAACAGCGCGCCGCCTTCCCACACCGGCCTAAGCGCCCTGGCGTAGGCGATCAAGGCGCGCAAGGCGAAGTCCGTCCGCCCGCGCAAATAGCCGTCGTCCTCGTTCGCGGGCGTATCGCCCACGAACATCTTTTCGCAGTCGCGCACGATGATGTGCTCGGGAATGTAACAGATACGCGTATTCTTGTAGCCGCTCGTCCTCAGTTCGTTGACGGGATAAGCGCCGCCGCGGCTCGACGACACCGTGACGATCAACGCCGGCTTGTGGCCCACGTCGCGCGCGGAACAGAACAACAGGAAGTTCTTCAATCCCGAAGGAACCATGCCGTGCCACTCGGGCGAAACCATGACGAACGCATCGGCGGCGCGCAGCCGTTTGGCGTAAGGCTCCCATTGCTTCGCCAGAGCGCTTCCGGCTTCCCATGCGCTTTCGTCCCACAACGGCAACGGATTGCCCGCCAGATCGACGATGTCCGAAACGCTTCCGGCCTCAAGCGCCGGAAGCCGCGACGCAAGATAACGCGCAATGCGGGCCGACTGGGATGCGCGGCGATGGCTGCCGCTTACAATGACAATGTTCATGTCTTCATCCGCTCAGTTCGAACATCCGGAGGAAGGCAGAGTTTCAAGATCCGCCAGAACGCCGGACACGGAAAAATCCCCATAATCGATCTGCATGGAACGGGCGATGCCGTTTGCCTGCAGGGTTAAATCCATTTCGTAATCCGGCTCGCCCGTTTCCGATTCGGGCGAGAAGAAAGCCAGCCTTACCGGCCAGCCGGGCTGCGCCAAAAGCGGGTTGCCGCCCGACTCGGTTGTCGTCTCGGCCAGCGAAGCCGCGCCGGCGGGCTCGCCGATAAAGGCGCTGATGTCCGCCGCGCCCTCTTCGTCCGATCCGTCGAAGACACGGCGCGTAAAAAATTTCTCGCCCGCTTCGGCTTTTTGAAGAATGAGAATCGTGTGCGCCGAAGGGAAAAGCGAGCCTGGCGGCAAAAGAACGTCTTTCTTGTCCTTGGGAATGGTGTAGATGCCCCGGCCGCCCTGTTCGCCTGCAGTGGCTTTGCCCCGGTAATTTTCCGTCTCCTTGCCGTTCGTCAGGCGCCGCACATTGAAATTGTAACGCTTTCCGTCCCTTGATTCCCACGTAATGACGGTGCTGTTGACTTCGGATTCGTCGCCTTCGGCACAGGTGAAATGCAGCTGCAAATGCTGCTGGACGGCCCAACCGTCGCAGGAGTCCGCCCATTCGAAGAACATTTTGCCCGAAACGTCCGATATGCTGCTGCCGTTCTTCAGCGACGTCATCGTCATTTTATAGATGGCCCGGTGCGGCACAATCACAATAGGCGCAGGCGCGCGAGCCTCTTCCTTTTTGGCCTCCGGTTCCACGGCCTCGCCCGACTCGACAACACGCAGGGCTTTGGCGCTCACGGCAGGCTTGTCGATCGCGCGCAACAGGTTGCCTGCCTGCCCGTCAACCGGGCCGAACAGGAAAAACGCCGCAATAACAAGTGGCAAACGCATTTTCATGAGACAACGCCCGATAAGAAAAGGTTGAAACCGGAACAAGCCGCCTTTTCCTGATTAACACGGATTGCCTTGCGCGGGTAGAGGCAGATTTTCCCACGGCTACGAATCCGGGTTAATGAGGAGAGAAGCGAGGTAATCGGGGTTCCAACCGGCTAATTTTCTTCGGATTTTAAGGCTTTTCTTGTCTTTGGCGTTGCGAACAAGATTAATGGCGAAGTGA
>Ga0302247_1000663_pt1 | contig 30701 bp, 18 predicted proteins | sample AAG_UR_Ile_MG_FD_193529 | JGI IMG/M metagenome (GOLD analysis project Ga0302247, IMG submission 193529) | Enriched activated sludge microbial communities from anaerobic digester in WTTP, New Holstein, Wisconsin, United States - AAG_UR_Ile | ecosystem: Engineered > Bioreactor > Anaerobic >...
GTTTTTGGATGCCACAGGAGAAAAAGTATTAAAGGAGATGCTTCAAAATGGCGACTGGGAGATTATTACCGCATTTAAGTCCCGCTTTATTGAACGCATCCGTCAATATTATTATGTGGGCGGCATGCCGGAAGCAGTCGCGAAATTCGCTGATAACCAAAATTTCGTTGAAGTAAGAGAGATCCAGAAACAGGTCCTGGAAACATATGAGCATGACTTTTCAAAATATGCCCCTGTCGATATAGTACCCCGCATACGCATGCTCTGGAACTCTGTCCCGGCGCAGCTGGCTAAAGAGAACCGCAAATTTATCTACGGGATGATAAAAGAGGGTTCACGTGCCAGGGATTATGAACTTGCCTTATCATGGCTGACCGATTGCGGGCTGGTGCACAAAGTTTGCCGTGCAGCAAAACCAGCCTTACCGCTGAAGGCTTATGCAAAGAATAATGCTTTTAAACTTTTCATGGCAGATACAGGCCTGATGGCTGCAATGACGGATCTTGATGCAAAGACACTTCTGGAAGGAAATCTGATTTTTACTGAGTTCAAGGGCGCATTAACTGAACAATTTGTGCTTCAACAGCTTGTCAGCAACGAAGATTATGCGGTGTATTACTGGTCAGCCGAACGTTCAATAGCCGAGATAGATTTTCTTATTCAGTATAAAGATATTATCGTTCCTCTGGAGGTAAAGGCTGAAGAAAACCTGCAGGCAAAAAGCCTCAGGGTATTTCATGAAAAATTCAAGCCTGTTATCTCGGTACGCACTTCAATGTCCGATTTCCGCAGGCAAGACTGGCTTGTTAACCTTCCATTGTATGCCATCAATGAGATCGGTAATGTGTTAAGTAAGGTTCAGGGAATGTGAAAGTGGATGTACCAGCTGACTTTAACATTAACAACTAAAGATAAAGCCGACAGATGAAACCAAAAATACTACTTTCAGCTCCGCATATGGGCGGAGGGGAGATGAAATATATACAGCAGGCATTTGACCAGAACTGGATAGTGCCGCTGGGCCCCAATGTGGATGCCTTTGAAAAAGAACTCGGCCAGATTGCCGGGGCTGATCATGTTGCAGCCCTGTCCTCCGGAACCTCGGCCATTCACCTGGCGCTGATCCTGCTTGGCGTCAAACCGGGAGACTACGTGATAGGATCATCATATACATTCTCTGCAACTGTCAATCCCATAGCGTACCTGTGTGCCACCCCGGTACTGGTTGATTCCGAGGAGGAGACGTGGAACATGAGTCCGGAATTGCTGGAAGAGGGTCTGAAGTCTGAAGGTCTGAAGTCTGAAGGTCTGAAGTCTGAAGGTCTGAAGTCTAAAGGTCTTAAAAAAAGGCCCAAGGCGATAATTGTGACGCACCTGTATGGGATGCCGGCGAAGATGGATGAGATAATGGCTGTAGCTGAAAAGTATGAAATACCGGTTATTGAAGATGCTGCCGAGGCGCTGGGATCAAAATACAAAGGGAAGCCGGTGGGTAACCGTGGGAAATTCGGTATTCTATCCTTCAACGGAAACAAGATCATAACCACCAGCGGTGGCGGGGCGCTGATATCCTCCGACGAGGCCATGATCAAACGCGCCCGCTTCCTGTCGACCCAGGCACGCGATCCGGCGCCGCACTACCAGCACAGCGCCATAGGATACAACTACAGGATGAGCAACGTGGTTGCCGGCATCGGCCGTGGCCAGCTTGAGGTCCTTCAAGACCGCATTAAACGTCGCCGCGAGATAAACCGGTGGTATCGCGGGGTGGTGGGTAACACTCCCGGTATTACTTTTCACACCGAACCTTCAGCCGACTTCTACTCCAACTACTGGCTGACATGTATCCTGGTCGATCCAAAGATCACAGGCATAACCAGCGAACAGCTGCGACTGGCATTCGAGGCTGAAAACATAGAGGTCCGCCCGCTATGGAAACCAATGCACCTGCAGCCTGTCTTTGCTGATTGCCCTGCATACGTCAACGGCACCTCTGAGAAGTTCTTCAGGAACGGCCTGTGCCTTCCTTCTGGCACACGACTCAGTGATGAAGACTTTCTGCGGATTGAAGAAGTGTTAAGGAGAGAACTCAGCAGGTGAAACAGGAGCGCCAAAGGTTTGGAGTGGTTGACTGGCCTGCAGTCCTCGTGTCGGAACGAAAAAACATAACCATTTGCGGGTATAATCGCAAAAAAACATATTTATTTGCGAAATAAGATATGATAAAACGATATCTGGAAGATATTATACTTGCACACCTTTTTAAAAAGAAAGCAATCATTCTGTACGGGGCGAGACAGGTGGGCAAAACTACTCTTGTTGAGGCGCTGGTTAAGAAACTTGACAAAAAGACCCTCCTCCTTAACGGTGATGATGCTGACATACGTGAATTGTTTACAAATGCCAGTGCATCGCGACTGAAACCTGTGATTAATGATTATGAACTGGTTATTATCGATGAGGCTCAGAGGATACCTGAAGCAGGTTTGGGGATCAAGATCATTCATGATAATTTCAGGAATGTCCAGGTAATAGTTACCGGATCATCATCGCTGGAACTCGCCGGAAAGATAAAGGAACCGATGACCGGACGAAAGTATGAATTCTTTCTGTATCCTTTCTCTTTCATGGAATTGAGCGATCATTATGGTTTTCTGGCTGAAAAACGCTCACTGGAACAGAGGTTGATCTTCGGCTGCTATCCTGATGTAGTTGTTAATACGGGACATGAGACAAGGTTGTTAAAGACAATTGCCTCAGATTACCTTTACAAAGATATTCTCTCATCGGGACTGATCATGAAACCTGTCCTGCTTGAGAAAATATTAAAGGCTCTTGCCCTGCAGGTTGGCAGTGAAGTATCCTATTATGAACTTGCTCAACTGCTGGATTCTGATAAAGGAACCATTGAAAAATATATTGATCTTCTTGAAAAGGCATATGTGATCTTTAAGTTGCCCGGACTAAACAGGAATGTCAGAAATGAGATTAAAAAAGGCAAGAAGATCTATTTTTACGATAACGGTATACGAAATGCCATACTGGGTAATTTCCTGCCCCTCCGGTCAAGACAGGATATCGGTGCGTTATGGGAAAACTTCCTGGTAAGTGAGAGATTTAAACTTATCTCAAACCTTGATGAAAGGCCTTTTTCTTACTTCTGGAGAACAACCCAGCAGCAGGAGATTGATTATATTGAAGAGAGCTTAAACAGATTCCGCGCCTATGAATTCAAGTGGAATCTCATGAAAAAAGCATCTTTATCAAAAACTTTTGCAAATGCTTACCCTGGGAGTTCCTTTGTGGTTATAACCACTGAAAATTACCATCAGTTTCTGACGGAAAGTACATGATAGAAGGAGAAAGCGAAAGCTGAGGAGAGCGTTGAGCAAAGAGCGGAAGAAAAAAACAATACACAAAAGCCTGAATGATAACGAATAGAGAGATTGAAAAGTTCATAAGCAAGTATGTAACTAAACGTACGGAAAGTCTTTTAAAGCCTGATCTTGAAAAGTATCATTCAGAACTGGAGAAGCGAATTGACGGCAGAAGGGTGGTGGTTATCGGCGGCGCAGGGACCATCGGGTCGTACTATATCAAGGCACTGCTGAAGTTCAGGGTGAAACGGCTGGTGGTGGTGGATATAAATGAGAACGGGCTGACCGAATTGGTACGGGACCTGCGTAGCTCTTCGGGGTATAATATTCCTGAAGACTTCATCACCTACCCGATGAACTTCGGCGACAGGGTTTTCGGGAAGATGTTCCGTTCTCTGGCCCCTTTTGACATTGTGGCCAACTTCGCGGCACATAAACATGTACGCAGCGAGAAGGATATCTTCTCGGTGGAGGCGATGATAGATAACAACGTTTTGAGAGCACAGCAGCTCTTAGAGCTGCTGTTACAGTATCCGCCTGAACATTTTTTCTGCGTTTCAACGGACAAGGCAGCCAATCCCGTAAACATCATGGGCGCCAGCAAGAAGCTGATGGAGGAGCTGATAATGGCATACTCGGGAAAACTGAAGATAACCACAGCACGCTTTGCCAACGTTGCCTTCTCGAACGGCAGCCTGCCGTTTGGATTCATCGAGCGGCTGGGCAAACGACAGCCATGGTCGTGCCCGACGGGAATAAAGAGATATTTCGTCTCCCCGCAGGAATCGGGTGAGCTGTGCCTGATAGCCTCGGTGCTTGGTGAATCGGGCGATATCATCTTCCCGAAGCTTGACCCGGAGAGGGATATGATAACTTTTGATGCAATCGCCCGTGACCTCCTGGATTACATCGGACTTAAGCCGGAAAAATGTCTCACGGAGGCTGAAGCCCGGGAGAAGGCGCTGCTCATCAATGAAAAGAGTGACCAGTGGCCTGTATACTTCTTCGAAACAGATACTTCAGGCGAGAAGCCATATGAAGAGTTCTTCACCGAGAAGGAAACGGTTGATTATGAACGTTTCATAAACCTGGGTGTTGTGAAGAACAGCACAGGGCGTGACATCAGGCAGATTGAGGAGATATTCGGAAGACTGCGGGCGCTGCTTGATTCGGGTAATGTGACGAAGGCGGGAGTGGTGGACATCCTGAAGGAATATCTGCCGTCATTTGATCATATTGAGAAAGGAAGAGGGTTGGATTCAAAGATGTAAAGGTCTGAGAGTCTGAAGGTCTGATCCGCCAGTAGGCGGACAAGGGTCTGAGGGTCAAAAAATATGTACAAGAGGGTTTTTAAGAGGTGGATTGATATTGTGCTGGCGGGGGGGGCGGTGGTGGTGCTGTTGCCGCTGCTGGTGCCGGTAATGATAATATTGCTGCTGACGGGGGAACATTATGTTTTTTACGGGCAGAAGAGAGTGGGGTACAAAAACAGGCAGTTCAGGATATGGAAATTTGCCACCATGCTAAAAGCCAGTCCGTCGCTCGGGACAGGGAGCCTGACAGTGAGGAATGACCCGCGAGTCTTCCCGTTCGGAAGGTTTCTGCGCAACACAAAGATCAACGAGATACCGCAGCTGTTCAACATTCTGCTCGGAGATATGTCAGTTGTTGGTCCCCGCCCGCAGATGAAGGTTGACTTTGAAAAGTTCCCTGTACATGTGCAGGAGGTGATATACGATGCTGTTCCCGGAATGACAGGGATAGGATCAGTTATTTTTCGCGATGAGGAGAAGTGGATCACGGCACACGAGGGGGACAAGCATGAGTTTTACAGGGATCATATCGCACCATACAAGGGGGAGCTCGAGCTCTGGTACCAGGAGCACCTGACGTTCCGCACCGATTTCATGATTGTGTTTCTGACGGCATGGACAATCATTTTTCCGGAGTCGGGACTTGTTCATAAAATTTTCAGGGATTTGCCTCCGCGGCCGGATATTTTAGTTTAATTTTGAACCGGATCTATGTCGGATTGTTATCCGAAGGGGTTCAGGCGGACGGGGAAGACTGCAGGAATTGACTGAAAACTAAATTTGTGGACCTGAAAAAATACTTTCCACCGCAATGCCAGAGATAGTTATCACAGGTTGGCCGGCAATACTGATTGCATTTCTGTTAGCGCTTTCAGTAACATGGTACTATATTCCAAAGGTTGTACTGATTGTAAAGCAGCGCCACCTCGAGGACAAGCCATCCAAGCGCAAGATTCACAAGAATGATGTTCCCACCCTCGGGGGAATAGGGATCTTTGCAGGATTCTTCATCGGTTTTCTGTTTGGGATTGACGGCTACATGAAAGGGCTGTCATATTTCACCGCGGCGGCGGTGACCCTGTTTTTCGTCGGCATCAAGGATGACCTTGTGCACATCAACTACACGAAGAAGCTGATTGGAGAGCTGTCAGCCGCTGTCATTGTGGCTGTATTCACCGATCTGAGTTTCAGCAGTCTTCACGGGTTCATGGGGATCGGGGCCATCTCGCCATGGATAGGGCTGCCGCTGACAGTCTTCGTGATGATCATTATCATCAATGCAGTCAATCTTATTGACGGCATTGACGGCCTGGCGGCATCGGTAGGGATTATAGCCTCGGCGGTGTTCGGGGTCTTCTTCTACCTGTCGGGCGACACCGGTTATACAGTGATGGCTGCGTCGATGCTGGGGGCGCTCATCGCGTTCCTGCGGTTCAATCTCTCGAAAGGGCATTTCAAGATATTCATGGGTGACACCGGGTCGCTTGTAATCGGGTTCACCCTGGCGGTGTTTGCCATACGGTTCAACGAGCTTGTGGCAGGCGGCAGGGCTGTGATTGACCTGGTCTCGGCGCCGTCTGTGGCCATTGCCATTCTCGTGGTTCCGTTGTTTGACACCCTCCGGGTGATTGTGCTGAGGCTGCACTATCATCAGAGTCCCTTCATGGCGGATCAGAGGCACATACATCACCTGATGCTTCGCGCGGGGTTGAGTCACGGCGAGGCTACCCTGTACATCTCGCTGTTCAATATCTTCATCATAGGAGTTGCCTTTGTGCTTGACGGCCTCGGCATCATCCTGCTTGGTCTGCTGGTGCTGGCAGTCTGTCTCATCGCATCGTGGCTTCTGAACAGGGCGGTGACCCGGAAAGAGGCCGGAGTCAGTGTGGTGCAGGAGATGGCCGGCGTGGAGGCCTGATTTCGCTTCGCCCTGCGTATTTATCTGTCTCCTTGTAGATTCAGGGGCCTGTTGTTTGTCGTTTCATGAAATCCCGTATCATATTTTTTAGCGTGTTGCTGGTGATCTCCGTTGTTTACGTCGGGGGATGCCGGCGTGCCGGTGTGTGGCTGGTGAAGGATGACAGTCCCGTGCATGCGGACGCGATGGTCATGCTGATGGGGAGTTTCTCGGACAGGGTGGTGCATGCGGCGGACCTGTACAACAGCGGCAGGGCCGGGAGGCTTCTGATAGTGGAAGAGTTTATGGGGCGTCATACGCTGCTTGAGGAGCGGGGGATAAATGTAATAACCAACTCACAGCAGGCGCTTAATGCTGCGGTTAAGATGGGGATGCCGGCTGACAGCATCGATTTGCTGCCCGGGGATGCGCAGAGCACGCGGTCGGAGCTGGTGGTTGTAAGGGATTATCTTACGAGGCATCCGGGGATTGACACTTTGATTATTGTCTCTTCAGCCTCGCATACGCGAAGGGCGCATATTATCTTCAGCTCGGCTTTCCGCGATGCGGGGATGCCGGTGACGGTTCTGAGCAGTCCGAGTCCGTACTCTTCCTTTGATGCGGAGGGGTGGTGGAAGGAGAAGGAGGGCATACAGGCGGTGGTTTCGGAGTATGTAAAGATTGCCAGTTACCTGGTGATTGAGAGGAGGAGGCTGTGAGGGGTGCCGGCTTTGGCTCAGGAGGGGCAGAGTTTGAGCTGTTGCTGCTTGCTGTAAGGCATGACTGTGCGGTTTTAGCAACTGGTCAGGGAGATCAAACCGGGCGGGGTCCGGAGGAAATCAGGGGGGAGTCCTTGCGCGAAGCCGGGGAGCTGGTTGAGAGCCGTGCGGTTGACTGGGATGAGCTTTACGGCAGGGCGAGGGCGCACAGGGTCAGGCCGCAGCTGGCTGAGCTGATCAGGTTGATCAGTTCTTCCCGGGTGCCCGGGGATTTTCGTGAGCGGCTGGATGATTATATCCGTGAGAACCTGTCACTGCAGCTGAGGACCGTTGCCGAGTTTTCCCGGCTGTGGAGGATACTTGAAGGGGCCGGGGTTGCCGCAATGCCGTTCAAGGGGTTCTGGCTGGCACAGGAGTACTACGGCGATCTTGCCGCGAGGGAGTCTGGCGACCTGGACCTGTACTTTCATTTCAGGGATTTTGACCGGGTTGTGGCGCTGATGGCTGCTAACGGCTACACTGCAGAAGTTTCAACTTCTCCGGCATTTATAAAAAAAATTAAGCGGGTTTCTGCCGAGTACAATTTCGAGAGATATGAGCAGGGGGAGAAGGTTTTGCATGCCGAGTTTCACTGGAGGATCGGTTCGGCGTATCACGGGCTCGATATGACTCTTGATGAACTTACACCGCATGTTGTCACGGGTTTGATTGACGGGCGGCACTATCCTGTGTTCGATGCTTCGGCGAACCTGTTGCTTGCCGTGATGCATCACGGGGGCAAGGATCCGTTGCTGGAGCTGAAGTATTTCTGCGACATAGCGAGGTTTTTTCGCTGTGCGGATGATATCGATGCCAGATGGGTGCTTGAGATGGCCCGGAGGCACAGGATGGAGAGGCTGCTGGAGGTTGCACTGATTCTTACGGAGCGTGTCACCGGGGTGAAGGTTCCGGAGGTCATGCGGCGTTTTGATGCAGCGGCGGAGAGGATTGCTGATGGGCGGATGCGGATAATTGAAGGTTCTCCCGGGACGTGGACCGGGGGTCGGGCTGACTGGCAGAATCTGCTGTTTCATCTCAGGACGCGCAGGGGTTTCGGTCTCAGGGCGAGGATGGTATATGAGAGCGCCCGGTCGGTTGCAGTCACGCGGCTTTCGCCGGACAGGCTGATGAAGGCTTACCTGAAGAGGAGGTACAGTATTGAAAGAGCCGGGTAAGGACTATCCGTTGCCGGGGGTTGAGATCTCTGTGGCGGACCATCTGGCACCGTTGGTCACTCCGGCGGCTGGCGGTGACGGCTGGGAGTCGGGCCCCAATGAATTCCTGTTTAATGCTCCCGGGACAGGGACGTTTTATGCCCGTGACGGGAAATCTGTTTTGTACAGGGCTGACTCCGGGGCTGACCCGGAGTGGATCAGGCTGATCCTTCACAGCCAGGTGCTGGCTGCATTGCTGCACCAGAGGGGGATAATAAATTTTCATGCAGGCAGCTTTGTTCACCACGGCCGCAGAGGCCATAGCGGTCACGGTGTGATGGCGCTTGGCGCTACCGGTGCCGGGAAGTCGTCGCTGGTGATAGCCTCGGCGCAGAGCGGAGCCACGTTTCTTACGGATGATTTTACTCCGGTGGTTTTCCGCGATGGTTATCCGTGCATATGGCCGCTTCGCCGGAAGGTGAAGATCAGGCCGGATACTGCATTTCAGCTCGGGATTGCGCCTGGTGATATTCATGATGCCGAGGCAGGAACAGGGAAGAAGTACCTGAATATTGAACAGGCAGGAGAAGGATCATATCCCCTTGACATGATACTACGGCTCGAGGTCGGAGAAGTTGATGCTCCGGTGTTTTCAGAGCCGGCGCCCTCAGAGGCCTTCGCTTTGCTCAGGGGAGAGATCTGTTCCTGGGAGATATTGGCCGGCATGCCGGATACGGAGGCTGATTACCTGCAGCAGCTTGTGAAGATAATTGAGCGGGTGCATTTTGTCAGGGTAGTGAGGCCGACAACCATCAGGATCACTGAACTGCAAGAGGCTGTTCTGAAGTTCCTGGCTGGGTTAACCGGTCAGGATTTCTGATAAGACAGACAAGAAAGGTGGCTGACAAGCAAAAACGGTGGAAGCGATTCCTGAGTCTTACGGGCAATGAGAGACATCTTTTCATTGAGTCGTTTCTGCTTCATCTTTGGGTCGGGTTGCTTGTAAAGGTTATTCCGTTCAGGTGGATTGCCAGGTTATTTAGCAGTCATCCGTCTTCGGTCTCCGGTATACAGTCAGAGGAAATTGAATCAGTTAAGAGAGCCATTCAGAGAGCAGGGAGCATATCGCCATGGAAGAACAGGTGCCTTGTGAGTTCGCTGGTTGGACGAAGTATGTTAAACAGAAGAAATATTCCCTCTCAACTTTCTTTAGGTGTGGCTAAAGATGCGGGAGGCAGGACTGTTGCACACTCGTGGCTCAGTTCGGGAGCTGTTGAGGTGACCGGCAAACAGGGTGATTTTCAGGAATTATTTGTGTTTTAAATAAAATAAACAGTACCTTGTAGTAGTTATTTCTAAAAATACTATATTTACAATCTTATTAAATTTGTTACCCCGCAAATTTGGCGGTTCATAGCGGAACTGACTGAAATGAAAACAATAGTTGCCAGGAAAAAAGTCTGGGTTAAGCCAGCTGTACATTCACTAAGTATCACAAGGGATACCTTTGGCGGTTCCGGCGGAGGCCCTGAAGGAGCAGGCAAAAAAGGTCCTCCCGCAGGTCCTCCGGGATAAATAAAGACATCAACTTACAGAAGTTGTTATTCAGAGAATAGCAGCTTCTTGTTTTTTAGATGGAGCAGGAAGGGCTTTCCTGTTGCCATGTCTGGCAGATCACATCAGATTATGATTTTTGGGTCATTCACACTGAACAATGGCATTCATCCGGAGGCTGAACGCATCCGTGATGTGTCGGGGCGCCCCGGACTCTCATTGAGGGCTGTTTCAGCCCATGGCTTTTCAGGCGGATGTTTCCTGAATGAAAGGCTGCCATATGAAGAAAGTGAGGTTTACTATGCCAATGAGACTGAAGATATTGTGGTATTATTTTCCGGGGCGATATTTAACAGGGCTGATCTCCGCAGGCTTCTTTCCGATGATACACAAGAGCCAGATCCACTGCTGGCAGCAAGGCTTTTTTCGGGAATGGGTCCCCGTTTTGCCGGCGAGTTGAACGGTGACTTCGCCATCTGCATCATTAAGCCGCGGCAGGGAAAGATATTCCTGTTTCGTGACCATGTCGGGATCAGGCCATTGGCGTATGTATCGGACAGCATGTCGCTCCGGTTCTCTTCGGATGTTATTGGTTTGAGCAGGGTGTTTGCCAATGGTATGAAGCCTGATTCAGATTTTCTGACGGGTTATTTCAGGGTTGTCGACTACAGTAAGTCGCCCGACGGGAGGGTCAGAAAACTGTTGCCGGGTCACTATCTCGAGTTTTCTGAAGCAGGGCTGAAGCTTGTCAGGTATTGGGATCCCGAAGCGATTAAAACAGACAGAAGCATGACGCACGGCCGGATGATTGAGTCGCTGGGCGCTATTGTACGTGATTCTGTGAAGATCAGGTGTGACAGCCGTTTCGTGGCCGGGGCCCATGTCAGCGGAGGTATCGATTCCGGTTTCGTGGCAACGCTTGCAAGGAGAGAGTACGGTCACCAGGAGAGATTTCCGGGGTTTTCGTGGTCGCCTGCAGTGTATAAGGCGGAAAACCTGCCTTTCGACGAAAGAGTGCTGGTGGCGAGGTCGTGTGATGCAGCCGGTATAATTCCTGTTTTATCAGATATGGAGGAGGAGGGTTTCCGGGTGGCGGTCTCGTCATACCATGAAAACAGTGGTTACTTCTCAGAGGACCTGTCTTCCTCGCAGGCGATCTCTGAAGGTGTCAATCTTCTTTTCAGCGGATGGGGCGGAGATGAATTCATCAGTACGGCTGCTGCGGCGATTGAACCGGACCTGTTGCGTAATCTGAAGATAGGTTTGTACCTTAAGCGGAATGAGATAAACCGGCCGGGGAAATTCGCCTGGAATTTTATGCATTATGTTATGTTTCCGATACTGGGAATTCATGACAAGAGTACTGCCAGATCGTTCCGGGATGATGCCCGTTATCTCAGACGGGAGTTGAAGAAGAGTGACAGCAAACGGGTGAAGATGTTCTATTTTCACACCACGAGACGAAGCCACCATTTAGGCATGCTCAGCTTCAATCATCTGCAGCATCGCTGCGAGTGCTGGCATGTGATGGGGTTCTGCAGGGGAGTCGAATACCGGTATCCCCTGCTTGACAGGCGTATCATTGAGTTTATGCTGAGAGTGCCATCCCATCTACTGTGTCAGACCGGTCTTTTTCGTCCCCTGCTAAGGGAACTGGGTGAATGGATCTTACCGGATGAGGTTCGCTTTAACAAGTCCAAAAATGATCCGGTGTACTGGGCCTTCATGGACCAATTGTACAGGAGTGCAGCCATTGTCTATATGGATGAGGTTGATGAATGGAGGGGCAATAGTGACATGGATTTCGTTGATTTCGGATTACTGGCTGCTGATATTATGAAATTCAGAGCCGGGTCTGCTGATGTTGACGGGCAGGTATTGTTCAGGGCCCTTGTCTATTTCAAGGCAATAAATGATTTTACTATCAATTATCACAAGGCTGTCTGACCGATGAAAGCAGTTCAGGCTCCTGATCAGGAGCAGGCTATATGTGTCACATGCGGATTCTGCTGTGACGGGACCCTCTTCAGTCATGCTTATCTTAACGAGGGTGAGCGCGGGAGGCTTCCGGATAAGATTGAGCAGGCTTGCTTCTCTGAAAGGGATAAGGATTATTTCAGGCTTCCGTGCGGTTATTTCACTACCAAATGCAGCATCTATGACCGGAAGCGGGCTGAGGTCTGCGGGACGTACCGCTGTCAGTTGCTGGTTGATTTTGCTGCAGGAAAAGTCAGTTTTGACGATGCACTTGCAACTGTAAGGGAGGCAATTGAAATGCGGCAGCTTGTCATGGATGAATTCGGCAGAAGCTTTAGCGGCGGAAGGGAGACACATTTCAGGCAGGTGCTGGTCAGTTTGGGAAAGATTTGTAAACTGTCGGATGACGGCAGCCGGCTCACAGGGGAGCAGGAGCTGCTGATTGCAAGGTGCAATATTTTTGAAGCGCTGCTTATCAGACACTTCCGTTCTGAGGAGGCTTTTGAGAAGATGGTGATGAAATAATGATTTAAGTTTAAGTACTAAAACAACAGAAACGTTTTATGGGAATTGACAGCAGAGAGAGCGAATCAGCCGGATCGGGGGATGGAGGCACCAGGTATGTCAGGAACAGCAGGACTATCTCCGGCCGGCTTCATGAGGAGCTGGTGATGATGGATATAGCACAGGGGAAATACTTTTCGCTGAATCCGGTAGCCACGCGTATCTGGGAGCTTCTGGAGAGACCGCTGACGGCAGCAGAGTTGTGTGTTGTATTGCAGGATGAGTATGATGTGGAGGCTGAGCGGTGCAGTGTGGAAGTGGAGGAGTACCTGGCGGAGATGGTCAGGCTGGGGTTAGTCCTGTGAATTCAGGCATGTTGCCTGCCCGGAGGTTTTTAGGAGCAGAGGTTAATTATACTTAAAATCAAAATTTTATTAATCCACTGGCTTTAAATAACTAAGAATTGTTAATTTTAGGACTTTAGTTTTTTAATGCGGAGTTAACGCTGCACTTTATAATTAAATCCCTGCGGGAAATGCAGGAGTTATGTAACATAAATAGTTATGAAAACAAGAAGTAATTCATTCAGATTGGCATCAAAGGTATTGACAATTATTATTGCTGGTCTGCTGGTTCCACAATTCATTTTCGCGCAGGCAGACTGGTACAATGAGAATTGGTCATACCGGCGGGAGGTTGCTGTTCCCAATGTTGGTGGAGCTGATCTGACTGAATATCAGGTTAAGATCACTTTGGATAATACTTTTGATTTCACAAAAGCTTTGACTGGCGGGAGTGATATCCGTGTTGCGGCTGCCGACGGAAAAACCCTGATACCCTTCTGGATTGAAGAATGGACTCCTGCAATGACAACGGCCACCATTTGGGTCAGGGTACCATCTATTCCGGTTTCAGGTACTGTGGTTTACATCTATTACGGAAATCCCGAGCCAACGGCTCCTCCTTCCGGTGCTCCGGTTGAGACCCCGCCTGTAGGGCCGTTTACAAGGGCAGCCGGGAACCCGATTGTTCCTAGTGGTGCTGGAAGTAATACAAATTTGCTTGCAGAGAACATTGTTTATGATCCGGTAACGCAGCGATACTGGATGTGTCTTGCAAATTATTCCACGAACCATGTAGCTCTGTGTTCTTCAACTAATCCTACCGATCCTGCTTCATGGAGATGGGACGGTGATGTAATCACCACATTTAGTATATTCTACTCTGGAGCCCCTCATTTGGTGCATCATAATGGTACCTGGTACCTTTTTTATGCTGACAGGCCAAACCTCAGGGTTGCCACATCCTCAAGTGTCAGCGGTCCATATACGATTAACCCTACGCCGGTTCTTCAGCCAACAGCACCTACAGGTGCATGGGATTCTTTCCGTGTTGACGAACCTTATGTTTTTCAGCGCAATGACGGCAAATGGATTATGATTTACATGGCTGATGCCGGTGGTATAACTGAACAGGTGGGCTATGCCACGGCCGATAATATTGGTGGACCATACACGGCATATTCCGGTAATCCTGTTCTCAGTTTTGGACCTCCGGGATCCTTTGATGCAGGAACCATTGCTGATCCGTGGGTTTATGAATTGAACGGTACATATTATATAGGATACACAGTCAGTTCAACAAAGAGTTCACCCTGGCAGACAGCCCTGGCAACAACCACTGACTGGGTTAATTTTACGAAGCACGGAGTGATTTTGCCGGCCTCGGGGACTGCCTTTGATGCTGCAAACAGTTTCCGCGGGGCGGTCACCAGGATAGGTGATACTTATGTTTTCTCGTATACAGGAGGTAATTTTGGCATGGGCATAGCAACCCAACCTGTTTACACAGTCCCGGTCAACATTGATGTTGTAAACGATCCTGATGCTGTGTTTGACTTTTATGACGGTTTCGAAGGAACATCGCTTGATCTGACGAAATGGGGAATTACTAACGGGTCATCATCAAATATTACATTCAGCAGCGGAATTGCCACGTTAACCTCCGGCACACCCTTTACCAGAATATCCGGCACCAGTGTCTTCGGCAGCAATTATATCGGGGAGACAAGGGCAAGGCATTTTAATCAGAGAACAGTCGGGACCAATATAATTGCAGAATTTGGTTTTGCCTCCTCTGATTTCACGACGGTGCGAATAGTTGATAACTTTATGCTGGGAACGACTTATTGGCAGAGACAGGCTAAAATTTCCCCTGCTACAGACACTCAACACCCTTTTTACAATATGGCTCAGACGGCTGATGAAAACTGGCATATTTTCAGGGTATACCGTCAGGGAGACAATCTAGCCGGATATCAGATAGATGACAATACCGCTGAGACAACAAACCAGAATGTTCCTTCAGCTAGTTTGCCACCTTTTATAATGTCCTATACCGAAGCCTCTCCTGCCATCGTCAATGTTGACTGGACCAGGGTTCGCAAATGGGCTGGAGCAGACCCTGTTACCGTTGTCGGGAGTGAGGAGGTAGGCAGCGGGTTGGCTGATGCCAATTACTGGACAGGGAATCATCCGGTTGATGGAACAGCCTGGTGGACAGACCCGCTTAACTGGTCTGAAAACAGTGTGCCAGATATCAACACTGACGTTGTTATTCCGGACAGGCCAAATGATCCTGTAATAGATGATGCAGCATTCTGCCGGAATCTTACAATCAATACAGGCGCACAACTGACGCTTCCCGGTTCATACATCTTTACCGTAAGCGGAGACTGGACAGCTGACGGGTACTTTTCTCCCTCAGGAACCGGAACCGTTCTCTTCAACGGATCAGAGCAAACTATTAGCGGGAGTGGATACCATGTATTTTATCATATGACAATCAGCAGTTCCGGAACTGTTACACTTGATGTAAACGCGGAATTATACGGGAATCTGAGTGTGACTTCAGGAGTATTTGACCTCGGTGCAAATCTGTTAAATAATACTAATACAGGGGGCACGCTCACTGTTTCGCCTGGCGCTACAATGAAAATCGGAGGAACCGGAAGCCTCCCGGCGGGCTATGATGCGGGATATATACTCTTGCCCGGGAGTATAGTCGAGTACTCCGGAACAAATCAGATTGTTTCTGACATTGCGTATCCCCACCTGATCCTGTCAGGTTCAGGGGCTAAATTATTCCCGGCTGCCGGATTAAGCGGCATTGGCGCACTCTCAATCAGAGGGACAGCTACCGCCACATTGCCGAATGGTTCAACCTCATCGACCGGAGCCCTTATTCTGGGTACTGAAGCTGCCCTGCCTGGCTCATATGGAAGTACATCCTCAGCTGCCACCAATAATCTGAGCAATACATATTTTACGGCCACCTACACCGGCATAATCAACCATACTGTTTTAACCGCAGGAAGCTGGCTGGGAGGGGTAAGCGATGACTGGAACAATTCTGCCAATTGGGTTGGTGGTATACCCGGTGACTTGACAGATGTTGTCATTCCGGCGTATGCAGCTCATCAACCTGACGTTAACCCGGATTCACCAAATGCCCGCTGCAGAAATCTAGTCGTGAATCCAGGCGCATCTCTCACAGTGAATGCCGGTCAGGCCCTTACTGTAAACGGTGATCTGTCCAACTTCGGGACACTTACTATTGAATCTGCAAACGTTCTCTCGAGCGGGTCACTGATAGTTACAGACAACAGCACCGGAAATGTTATCTATAACCGCCAGGTAAACACAAGCAATAACCTGTATCACTTCTTTTCTTCACCTGTTGATGCAACGGCATTCCCGACCACTGCGACGGTTTATGAATATAACGAACCGGCAGGTGCATGGGTTACAACCACGACAAATGTAAAGGGAAGAGGGTATACACTGCAAAAGGGGATAACATCTTTAAGCTTTACTGGTACGGTTGTGACTGCTGATGTAACGGTTGAAGCATCGTCGCCCTATGCGGACGCAATTACAGGGGGAGTTGAGGGTGAATATAATAACCGTACACCTGCTTCCGGCCGTGATTTTACTGACAATTGGGGTGGAGGAGGCTGGAACCTGCTGGGTAATCCGTATACTTCGGCTCTGAATGTGGGATCCTTCCTGGATTGGAACATCACACAGTTTGACCCCAACTACCTTGCATTATATCTGTATGACGGAAGCGATTACCGTTATGTATCAAACCAGACAGGCACCTGGCTCAGTGGAACAGCCATGAATGAAAATTTCATACAGGCAGGTCAGGGCTTTTTCGTTCTGGCTATGAATGACGCATCAGAGTTTACGTTTAAGCGCACCATGCAGGGTCATGATACCGATGTTCTGCTGCTGAAATCGGCCAATGCCGGTGAGTCATGGCCGGGGCTTCAGCTTAATGTCAGATACGGAGAAAAAGTGAGCTCCACGCTGGTTGTTTACAATGAGAACATGACAGCAGGTCTTGACCCAGGGTATGATATCGGTCTGATGAGCTCAGGTCCTGAGGTAGACATTTACACTACCCTGTCACTTGCGGACAATGGGGTCAATTTCACCCGTCAGGCACTACCCATAACCGGAGCAGACAAATTGAAGATTGCGGTTGGCATTGATTCTGAAAATGGAGGCGATGTGACTTTTTCAGCTGTTACTGTTCCCATAGGAACCAACAGGTTCTGGCTTGAAGACAGGGTCACCGGCACTTTCACCGACCTGACGACAAAGAGCTACACTGTAACTCTTCCCGCTAACACCTTTGGCACGGGGCGTTTCTTCATTATAGCATCTGCCAATACCCCAACGGGGATTAATGTCCCTCAGACAGATGAGACGGGATTACGCATCTGGGCCTCCAAAGACAAGATTATTATCAAGGGAGAGGTAAGTGACAAAGCCATCTGCGAAATATATGACCTGCGTGGCAATAAAGTAAATGAGACACAGCTTACCGATGGTGAGCTGAATACTGTAACAGTGCCTGCTGGTTCTCACGGGTTTTACCTGGTGAGGGTGCTTGACGGAGTGAAGAGCACTACGAGGAAAGTGGCGCTGTTGTAAAGACAATAGCGTCGTGCAGTTTAAGGACTTGCAGATCAGATTATTCTGCTTTCCTTCTGGCTTATTCTGAAGAAGGGTATTCTGACGGGGGCAGGACTTGTATCCTGTCTAAAATTTACATATATTGTGTTTTTGAAAAATTAGGTTTTCTGATTATTGAGTTTTTTGAGAGATCGGGCCATTTAAATGTGGTATGAAGTGATTTTATAAAACTACTGAGATGAAAACAAGCATCAAATTTCCCGGATTAACATTTAGGATTCTGACAGTCATATTGGCTGGATTGTTAACAACACAATTCCTTGCTGCCCAGGGCTGGTATAGTGCAGACTGGCAGTACCGAATGCCTGTCACGGTTGCCAATCCCGGAAGCACCTATTTGTCAGGTTTTCAGGTGCAGATCGATCTGACGGGCGGTACGGGAGGTAATTTTGATTTTACGAAAGCTGAAGCAGACGGTAGCGATATAAGGCTGACATCATCCAACGGAACCACACTTATACCGTTCTGGTTAGAAGAATGGGATGCGATAAACGGAACGGCAAGCATATGGGTGAAAGTGCCGGGCATACCGACTACCGAAACTACAGTTTATCTATATTATGGAAATGGAGCAACTGTAATAACTGATCCGCCTTATGTTCCTTATGTTTCCGAAGCAATTCAAGCACCTGCTGTTCTCGTTGAAATGCCACCGTCAGGGCCATATACCAAGCATCCGGAGAATCCCATCATCCCAATCGGACGGCCGGCTACCGGAGCAACTTCTCTGCTTGCAGAGAACATTGTTTATGATGCTGTAACAGGTCACTACTGGATGGTTCTCTCGAACCAGACAGTTGGCACAAACATATCCCTTGTGTATTCAGACGATCCGACCAATCCGGATGCATGGTACTGGCCACAGGTTGGCGAACCGGCAGTTCCTGCCGGTCCGGTGATCGCAAATGCCATCGCTCCGCATCTTATTGAGCACAACGGCACATGGTACATCTTTTACGGAGACCGATCGAGGACTTCATCTAACGGTTCAACAGGAAGGCCCATTTCAGTGGCATCATCTTCCTCTGTCAGCGGGCCGTACACATACCTGCAGGAAGCTTTGCCTGCCGGTTTACCGGGCACCTGGGAGTCTTATCGTGTTGACGAACCCTACGTCTTTCAGCGTTCGGATGGCAAATGGATCATGATGTATATGGCTGAAACGGGTGTACTTGATGAGCAGGTAGGTTATGCCATTGCAGATAATTTGCTGGGCCCCTATTCCAAGTATACAGGAAACCCATGCCTGGCATTCGACGGAACCTCTTTTGATGCAGGCACAATTGCCGATCCATGGGTATATGAATTTAAAGGTGTTTATTATATAGGTTATACAGTAAGTCCAACAACTTCAGGTTGGTCGACAGCTCTGGCCACTACCGAGGATTGGCAGACCTTTACAAAGCATGAAGTTATTCTGGACAGAGGAACTGAGGGGAACAGTTTCAGGGGCGCGGTAACCAGAATAGGTGACGAGTATGTTTTAGCTTATACGGGTAACAGTTACAATTTGTGTATTGCAACCCAACCTGTTTATACTTCCGTATCAACAGCCGTGGGTGATTATACTGACCCGGTTGATCCTCTTGCTACAATTGACAACCCTGACGCTGTTTTTGATTTTTATGACGGATTTGATACCGGTACTGATCCTGATGTTTCAAAATGGGTATTCCGGGCAGGAGGGACCAATGCCTTAACGGCTGTATCAAACGGATTGCTTACCATGACTGCTACGGGTACCTATGCCAGAATTGACGGACTGGCGTCGTTCGGAATGGGATATATTGGAGAAACTTATGGTCGGCATCCTGTTGTAACAGCGGGAATTGTGGAAGCAGGGTTCGTGAGGGCTACACCAGACATATGGACCAGCAGCCTGAGAATCACAGACAACTTCCCTACTGCAAACCGTTGGCAACGAATAATTAACAGTGCATGGGTCGATATGGCCGGAGCTGTTAACTCCGACTGGCATCTATTCAGTATATACAGGGAAAGCCCCGGAACCGTTGGTTTCCGGATAGATGACAATGCACCGGAGGAGGTAACTGCAGGTGTTCCTACAAGTGAGATGGCTCCTTTCCTGATGTCATATAACAGCGGCAATCAATTCATAGTTGACTGGACAAGGGTTCGAAAATGGGCCGGAGCGGACCCCGTTCCCACCGCAGGCAGCGAGGAGTCCTATGATGACCTGCCCCGTTGGACAGGAGCCGTAAGCACTGACTGGCACGATCCTGACAACTGGATTGGCGGAGTTCCCGGTGTCACTTCGGATGTTCTCATTCCTAATGTTACAAACCAGCCGGTCATCGATGAAGCAGCGACCTGTAACAATATTGTTATCAGTTCAGGAGCGTCAGTCGTATTAACAGGCGCGAATACCTTCACAATAAATGGAAGCTTAACCAATAACGGGGGCTCACTTACCTCCGGAGAAGGATCTGCCTTACTTGTCAATGCAAACATGGCTCATAACGGAGGCTCCATCACAATGGGATCAGCAACTGTTACCATAGGCGGGAACTGGACGAGTACGTCGGGGACACTAAATCTTGGGGCTTGTTCCATTGAGATAAGTGGTGACTGGATTAACGACGGAGGAACATATACTCCGGGAACGAGTACAGTTACTTTCAATGGCGCAATGCAAATCATTGGCGGGACAGCCCAGACTAGTTTTAATAATCTTACAATAGCTTGTTCTGGGGCAGTAACCCTTAATGTAAATACCATGGTGGGTGGAAATTTAAGTATAACAGACGGCGTATTTGATCTCGGAAGTTACACCTGTGAAGACGGGTCTGATGGCGGGGTCCTGACCCTGACGGGCGATGCCATTCTCAAAATCGGACACACAAATACTCTCCCGGCCTATTACAGCACACATTCACTCAGCGAAACCAGTACAGTTGAATATTATGGAGGCATTCAAGCGGTGGCATCGCTAAACAGCTCACAAGTGTACGGGAATCTTATACTATCCGGTACAGGAGCTAAAGCATTTCCGGCTGGCGGCCTGGCAGGAATCAGTAAGCTTTCTATCAAAGAATCAGCAACCGCCACGCTGGCCGATGGCTCAACATCCTCAACCAATACCCTGATTTTGGGAGGTGTGGCTGCACTTATTGGCTCCTACGGAAGCTCAATTTCTCCGGCAGTCAACCCGACTGATACTTATTTTACGTCCGGTTACTCCGGGATCATTAACCATACAGCATTAACAGCCGGCACCTGGATAGGTGAAAACAGTGCTGCGTGGCACAGCGGTTCAAACTGGGCCGGAGGCTTGATTCCTGTGTCAGGGACAAACATTATAATCCCTGCCTCCGCAGCCTATCAGCCGGTAATATATAGTGACTCTCCACCTGCAGTTTGCGGGAATTTGACCATTGAAGCTGGCGCTTCGCTGTTAATAGGTGCCGGTCAGGCGCTTACAGTCAACGGCGATTTGTCCAACTCCGGAACACTTACAATTGAATCTGCAAACGTTCTCTCGAGCGGGTCATTGATGATAGTTACAGGCAACAGCACCGGCAATGTTATCTATAACCGCCAGGTAAACACAAGCAATAACCTTTATCACTTCTTTTCTTCACCTGTTGATGCAACGACATTCCCGACCACTGCCACGGTTTATGAATATAACGAACCGGCAGGTGCATGGGTTACAACCACGACAAATGTAAAGGGAAGAGGGTATACACTGCAAAAGGGGATAACATCTTTAAGCTTTACTGGTACGGTTGTGACTGCTGATGTAACGGTTGAAGCATCGTCGCCCTACGCTGATGCAATTGCCGGGGGAGTTGAGGGTGAATATGACGGCCGCACACTTGCCTCAGGCCGGGATCTTACGGACAACTGGGGTGGAGGAGGCTGGAACCTGCTGGGTAATCCGTATACTTCGGCTCTGAATGTGGGATCATTTATAACAGGCAACAGCACTCAGTTTGATCCTAACTATATGGCGCTCTACCTGTATGACGGCAGTGATTACCGGTATGTGTCAAATCCGGTGGGCACGTGGTTGAGTGGAACAGCCATGAATGAAAATTTCATACAGGCAGGTCAGGGCTTTTTCGTTCTGGCGATGAATGACGCATCAGAGTTTACGTTTAAGCGCACCATGCAGGGTCATGATACCGATGTTCTGCTGCTGAAATCAGCCAGTGCAGGTGAGTCATGGCCGGGGCTTCAGCTTAATGTCAGATACGGAGAAAAAGTGAGCTCCACTCTGGTTGTTTACAATGAAAGCATGACAGCAGGCCTTGACCCAGGGTATGATATCGGTCTGATGAGCTCAGGTCCTGAGGTAGACATTTACACTACCCTGTCACTTGCGGACAATGGGGTCAATTTCACCCGTCAGGCACTACCCATAACCGGAGCAGACAACTTGAAGGTAGCGGTTGGCATTGATTCGGAAAAGGGTGGCGATGTGACTTTTTCTGCTGTTACTGTTCCCATAGGAACCAACAGGTTCTGGCTTGAAGACAGGGTCACCGGCACTTTCACTGACCTGACCACCAAGAGCTACACGGTGAATCTTCCGGCCAATACCTTTGGCGATGGCAGGTTTTATATAATTTCATCTGCCAATACTCCTACTTCGATTAAGCATCCGGGCGATGATGATCCGGCTTTACGGATCTGGATTTCTGGTGGTAACCTGATCATAAAAGGCGAACTCGGCGACAGAGCCCTCTATGAACTGTATGACCTTAACGGTAAAACAATCATGGATGGTCAACTTGAAGGAAATGAGTTTAATATAATTAATCTGCCGGGTAAGCTCCATGGTGTTTATGTGGTAAGGGTTGTTGACGGACTTAAAATCACCACACGAAAAGTAGCGGTTCTTTGAGAAACAGGTAAACTGCCATACAGGCAACATACAATAATCCCGGAATAAGGGATCAATTTGCAGAGGAGAGGATAAGCCCGGGAGCTTATCCTTTTCCTTTTATTGTTCATCACATATAAGTGCTGATTGGTCATTTTTCTTTTGTGCGGCATTTAACGCTTATCTATATTTATGATTTTGAATGGTAATCAGTTAATGATCCTGCAGGCAAATACAACAATAAGTATTGAGGATCATTCTGAGCTATAAATAACAGTTGATGAGAGACTCAAAATCATTTTTCAGCAAAACAGCGGCTGTGTTTGCCCTGCTGTTGCTGCTGATGTCAGCCCGTGACATTGCAGCCCAGAACTGGTATAACAATGACTGGCCGTACAGAAGGATTGTGAGTGTCCCCAACCCCTCAGCAACAGACCTGACCGACTTCCAGGTGCAGCTTACACTGACACAGGGGGTAAACTTTGATTTTAGCAGGACCCTTTCCGACGGTAGAGACATACGAATAACTGCGGCTGACGGCACGACCCTCATTCCATTCTGGATTGAGCAGTGGACTGCCGGAGTGTCGGCATCCATATGGATTAAGGTTCCGCTGCTCCCTGCATCAGGCACAACGGTGATGGTTTATTACGGTAATCCCTCCCCGGAGGTGCCATCACAGGATCCGGTTGAGACACCCCCGGTGGGTCCTTTCACGAGAGCCGCAGGCAATCCTGTCGTTCCGGCCGGGGCAACGGGGACAAGCCTCCTGGCGGAGAACATTGTATTTGATCCGGTAAGCGGTCATTACTGGATGTGCATGGCCAATTACACTCAAAGCTGTATCTCACTCTGCTGGTCTGATACTCCTACAGATCCCGCCTCCTGGACCTGGGGCGGCAATGTAGTAACCACCTTCACAACATTCTATTCGGGAGCTCCCCACCTGCTTTTTCATGACGGACTGTGGTACCTTTTCTATGCCGACAGGCCTAATATTGAGGTGGCTACCGCTACAAATGTGGAAGGTCCATATACAATACAGCCAACACCGGTATTACAGCCATCGGCTCCGACGGGTGCATGGGATTCATTTCGTGTGGATGAACCTTATGTATTTCAGCGCAATGACGGGAAATGGGTTTTGATATATATGGGAGACGCCGGAAGCGTAACAGAACAGGTAGGTTATGCAACGGCAGATGATATTCTTGGTCCGTATACACCATATGCCGGCAATCCATGCATTGCCTTCGGACCTCCAGGATCATTCGATGCCGGAACGGTGGCGGATCCATGGGTTTATGATTACCACGGTGTTTATTACATTGGTTATACGGTCAGTCCCACCAAATCCTCGCCATGGTATACTGCCTGCGCCACAACTTCCGACTGGGAGGAATTCACAAAGATCGGAGTCATTCTGCCTCTTGGAACAGGGCTGGATGCATCAAACAGCTTCAGGGGTGCGCTTACAAGGATAGGTGATGAGTATGTGTTCTCATACACAAATGACGGTTATCGTATGGCCATTGCCACCCAGCCGGTCTATTCCGTTCCGGAGAATCTCTTTAATAATCCTGATGCGGTCTTTGACTTTCACGACGGATTTGAGGGTGATGCCCTGAATATGGCAAAATGGACCGTCTCCAACGGGCAGGCCACTCAGGCTACAGTTGCTGACGGCATGCTGACGCTGCATTCGCTTAGTACCACAGGTTACATCCGGATAACAGGCAGAACCCCGTTCGGGATGAATTACATCGGGGAGACAAGGGCGCGTCACCCGGACCAGGGAACGGCAAATATGATTGCCGAGGTTGGTTTTGCAGCCACAGACTGGTCAACAATCAGGATCGTGGATGACTTCATGCTCGGCACAACGTACTGGCAGAGACAGGCCAAGCTTGCCGGACAGACTGATGTGTCAAACCCGTTCTACAATATGGCACAGGCGGCTGATCAGGAGTGGCACATATTCAAACTTTTCAGAGAGGGCACAAACACAGCCGGTTTTCAGATTGACAACAATCCCGTTGAAACGACCACTGATAATGTTCCCACAAATGCCCTTCCTCCTTTCCTGATGTCATACGGGACGGACAATGATTTCCTGGTTGACTGGACCAGGGTACGCAAGTGGGCGGGATCAGATCCTCTTCTGACAACTGGCGGCGAGGAGCATCATTCCACACAGTGGACAGGCCTGGTAAGCAGTGACTGGAATGAACCGGGTAACTGGTCTGCCGGGTCACCCGGTACGGGAAGCTTCATATCTATACCGGGAGGAACCACATCGGTTATTTTCAATGGTTCACTTACAATAGGGCCTTCAGCTTCGCTATCCATTGCCCCCGGAGGTGTTCTGTCGGTCACCGGTGATCTGACAGTTAACGGTGCAGTTACTCTAAACTCAACCCTCACTTCCAGCGGATCACTCATTGTTGCAGGCAACAGCACAGGGAATATAACCTATTACAGGCAGCTCAAGGCAGGAAATGAAGCGGGGAGCGACTGGCACCTGGCAGCGCCGCCGGTGGCAACCAACTCTGACAGCAATGCCGGCAAGGTAAATGCAGTATATCAGTGGTCGGAGCTGACGGGAACCTGGACTGCAACCGGCATTACTTCTGCCTTGGCAGGCCGCGGGTATAACATCCGCCAGGAGGCTGCCAGTGACGGTTCTATATCATTCACAGGGCCGGTTGTGAGCAGCGACCTGGCTGTTGATGCTTCATCGCCCTATGCTGACGCGGTGGGCCCGGATGAGAACTATTTTGAAAGGATATATGTCACCGGAAGGAGCCCGGCGAACCTAGGCGGACGGGGCTGGAACCTGCTTGGGAATCCATATCCGTCGGCAATCCGTGTTGATGATTTCATTGCCGCCAATTACAATGCAGCCCCCGGACAGAGCCAGTTTGATCCGAATCATGTGGCGCTGTATCTGTTTGACGGTACTACAAGGAGATATTATTACCTGGCAAATGAGACCGGCTGGCCGTCGGGTTCAGAACTGAATGAATCGCATGTCCAGGCGGGACAGGGATTCTTTGTGCTTGCAATGGATGACGATTCGCAGTTCCATTTCACGAGGGCGATGCAGGAACACAGCACATCAACCCCGATGCTCAAGTCAGGGGATGCAGACAACCGCTGGCCCGGTCTGCAGCTCAAGGTGAAGCATGCATCAGGGGAGGTGTTTGCCACTGTTGTGTATGGCGGTTCGATGACCACCGGGATTGATCCCGGATATGATGTCGGGCTCTTTAAATCGGGGCAGACACTTGAACTCTATACATCTCTTGCCCTGAAGGACAATGGCATCAGCTATACACGCCAGGCGTTGCCGCTGTCAGGAGCAGATACGCTGGCAATAGCGGTTGGGTTAGACTATAAGGCTGGCGGCGAGGTTACTTTCTCGGCTGCCACGGTGCCTGTTGAGGGGCGCAGGTTCTGGCTCGAAGACCGGGTGGCCGGCACCTTCACGGAATTGGGGCTGAAGAGTTACACTGTCACCCTGCCGGCAGACACCTATGGCACGGGACGGTTCTTTATAATTGCTTCGGCGAACACCCCTACTGCAATCGCAGATCCCGTTCATCAGGATGACCTGAGGATATGGGTGTCGGGAGAGAGGCTGGTGATACAGGGCCGGGTTAATGCCGGTTCGCTCTGCGAAGTGTTTGACACCGGGGGAAGGAAGATGACGGAGCGGAGGATGCAGGACGGAGAGATGAATTTTGTAGATTTACCTGTCGGGATGAGGGGAGTGATTGTGGTGAAGGTGACGGAAGGGGGTGTTGTGGTAACAAAGAAGCTGGCGCTTCCTTGAGGCAACAGTCATTGGGAACAGGCAACAGGCAATTTGATTCTGCGATAAAAGAGCAGAATCAATCCCGCATCCGCCGGCTGGCGGATCGGGAAGGCAACACAGAGTAGTAATTGAGAAAGTATCATTTCATTTTAAAAACCTTTGCTCTGCTGCGGGAGCATCAGCCGTGGAAGCTCTTCCAGATCTTCCTGCTGACGCTGTTGCAGGGTGTGACGTCGGGGTTCTCCATTGTACTGCTTATACCGCTGCTGCAGCTGCTGAACATTGGTTCCGGGCAGGAGCCTGACGGGATAGTCCTTGCCATCCGCAACATGGCGGAGGGGGCGGGCATTGAGATAACCATCGGGAGCATCCTTGTGGTTTATATGATACTGCTGACCTTCAGCGCTCTGATACAGTACCGGAAATCAGTACTCGATGCCCGTTACCAGCAGACCTTCATATACACCCTTCGCCGGAGGCTGTTCCGGAAGATAATCATGGCCGACTGGCAGATGCTGAACAGCCGCAGCAAGACCAACCATCTGCAGGTGCTGACCCGCGAGGTGCCGAACCTTGCCAGCTACTACTTCTATTACCTGCGGCTGCTGACTACCTTTGTCATGACCGGCGCCTTTACCGTTTATGCAATGGTTATTTCCGCCCGATTCACACTGATTATAATCGGGGTGGGTCTTTTGACCTTCTTCGCTCTGCGGACTTTTCTCAGGAAATCGTTCCGGCTGGGACAGGGGTATGTCGATTCCTACAACAGGCTGCTGAAGTATATAGATGATTTCTGGCAGACAGTCAAGATCGCCAAGGTTCACCGTTCCGAGGAATATTACTCCGACCGCTTTGACGAGGCCAATGTCTCACTGCTGAACATGGAATACATGATGCAGAGGAACTGGTCGCTGCCCCAGCTGATACAGAGGATTGCGGGACTGCTTGTGCTTGTGGGGATTGTCTGGTTCGGGTACAGGTCGGGGACGGTACCGATGGCTTCGTTTGTGATACTGATACTGCTTTTCTCGCGGATTTTCCCTCAGCTGATAGCAATGAACACGGATATCAGCATGATAATTGCCAATTTGCCATCGGTGAGGCTTGTGATGCAGCTCGATGAGGAGCTGCCTGGTTGCGATTTGCGAATTGCGAAGTTCGAATTTGAAAGCCAGGAGTTGAAGGACAGGATAAAGCTGGAGGGGATCACTTTTTCGTACCCGGACGGGGAGAAATTGTTTAACGGGTTCAGCGCGGTTATCAGGGCCCGGGCCATCACGGGGGTGGTTGGGCAGTCGGGTCGCGGTAAGACGACACTGATTGATCTGGTGGCCGGGTTGCAGAGGCCGGCCGCCGGAAGGATACTGATAGACGGTGTTTTACTTGATGATGATCTACTGCCCAGATGGAAGGCAGGGCTGGGTTACCTTCCGCAGGAGCCGTTCTTCATTGACGGCACGCTGAGGGAGAACCTTGTGTGGGACAGCGGAGGCGGTATTTCGGATAATGAGGTGATGGAGGTGCTTGAGCAGGTTAATGCCGCGCACCTTGTGACACGGTTCCGGAAGGGGCTGGATGCCTTTGTGGTTAACTGGCACACATCGTTCTCGGGAGGTGAGTGTCAGCGGCTGGCGCTGGCGAGGGTGCTGCTAAGGAAGCCGTCTGTGCTGTTGCTTGATGAAGCCACTTCATCGCTCGATGCGGAGAATGAGGCCACTGTGATGGAGGTGCTGGCGAAGCTGAAGGAGAGGGTGACTATAGTGTTCGTGACTCACAGGGAGTCGGTGACCAGGTGGTTTGATGAGGTAATAAAGATTTGAGATTGATTATCAGGTTTAGCCGGCAGTGAAAATCTGGCAGAAAACATAAGTATTTGCGATCGTAACCGAAAATAAACATAATAATTTGCGATTACGATCAGCAGGGTACGTGGATAAATGTTTCTTCACACCGCGACTGCATAAATAAACAATATTTGATTATATTTGCAGTTTAAATGTAACCAAAAGATGCAGATTAAAGGTAAATCCAGAATCAGTTCCTGGGTTGAGGAGCTTCAGAGGCGAGGACGGATTACCTTTTCTCTTCAGGATGCACTATGTCAGTTTCCTTCATATACAATACCGGCCTTACGAAATGCCCTAACCCGACTGGTGGCAAAGGGCAAAGTTGTCTCAGTATGGAAGGGATTCTATGCCATAATACCCATTGAGTACAGCTCCGTTGGCATGATACCGCCTGTATTGTATATAGATTACCTGATGGCATATCTCGGGAGGCCATATTACATCTCGTTGTACAGTGCTGCAGTATTTTACGGGGCAGCTCATCAGCGACCGCAGGAATTCAACGTAATCACATCGTCCGGTTCACTTCGCGCCTCGGAGAAGAAGGATGTCCGGATAAATTTTAATACAGTCAGAGAAATCAATCCTGATTTTATTCTTAAGAAAAAGACGAGGACCGGATATGTAAACGTTTCATGTCCTGAGCTTACAGCTACTGATCTCGTGAGGTACGAGGGTGAAGCGGGAGGAATGAACCGGGCCGCAACTGTGCTGAATGAGCTGGCTGAGCACCTGCAATTCGGGAAAATACCCGATTCATTTTTTTCATATGTGTCTTCTCCGGTGATGCGGCGTACAGGATACCTGCTTGACAAAGTTCTTGACCATCCCGGGCCGGCAGAAGAGCTATACGAACAAATACAGAAGCACGGGTGTTCAATGCGCACTACACCTCTGAAAACGGGTATGCCGGCTCAGGGTTACGTTACTGACAGAAAGTGGGGCATAACAGTCAACACAAATATTGAGATTGACGAGTGATACCTGAATATGCAATAACAGAATGGAGGAATACTGTCCTCTGGAGTGGGCTTGAGCAGGTTGAGCTTGATCTTGTAATCAGCCGTGCACTGACGGAATTGTACAATGATGATTTTCTGTCATCCCGCCTTGCATTCAGGGGAGGAACAGCACTGCACAAGCTGTACCTCAGCCCTCAGCCGCGGTATTCTGAAGACATCGATCTTGTACAGGTTAATCCCGAACCGATAAAAGAGACTGTGAGCCGCATCAGCAAAGTCCTCTCATTTATTGGTCGTCCCACAGTGAATCAGAAAGCAAATAACAACACCCTGGTCTTTCGTTTTGAATCAGAGATACAGCCTGTTGTACCGCTGAAGCTGAAGGTGGAAATAAACTGCAGGGAGCATTTCAATATTCTCGGATTGACCAAAATCAATTTTGCAGTGGACAATCAGTGGTTTTCCGGTGAATGCCAGGTAACAACCTACAAGCTTGAAGAACTGTTGGGCACAAAGCTCAGAGCATTGTATCAGCGACGCAAAGGTAGGGATTTGTATGACCTGTATAAGGGGTTGTCAGTGGCGGATATTAATGCCGGGGATATCCTGAAGTGTTATCATGAGTACATGAAGCGATCTTCAGGTACACCTCCGTCAAGAAAAGAGTATCAACGAAATATTGAACTGAAGATGCAGGATGAGGATTTCCTGAGTGATATGAATATGTTGCTGCATATTGGGGAACATTATGATCCGAAACAGGCTTATGAGGTTGTGAAGTTTGGATTATTGGACAGGATGTAACGTCCCGGCGCAAAAGAAGGTTGATATGCTGTCAAATCACACTTGAAAATTATATCAAATGCCAAAAAAGGTTTTTGTCAGCGGATGTTTTGATATGCTTCACTCGGGTCATGTGGCTTTTTTCGAGGAGGCAGCAGCACACGGTGATCTTTATGTAGGGATTGGCTCGGACAGCACTATTGGCGAGCTCAAGGGGCGGCGGACCATCAACGGCGAGCGCGAGAGGCTCTATATGATCAGGTCGCTCCGGTATGTGAAGGATGCATGGATCAACAGGGGCTCGGGGCTGCTCGATTTTGAGGAGGAGCTGCGGGATTTGCGGCCGGATATATTTTTTGTCAACGAGGACGGGTATACACCGGACAAAAAGCGGCTCTGCGATGAGCTGGGGGTTGAGCTTGTTGTGAGCCGGCGGGTGCCGGTGGCGGGTCTGCCGCCCCGTTCTACGACTGCGCTGCGCAGTGAGTGCCGTATACCTTACCGCCTGGATCTTGCCGGCGGGTGGCTTGACCAGCCGTATGTCTCGAAATTCTGGCCGGGGGCGGTGCTGACTATATCCATCGAGCCCGACCTGGAGTTCAATGACCGCAGCGGGATGTCGAGCTCCACACGCAAGAAGGCGGTGGAACTGTGGCATACGGATATCCCGGATGGCGATCCTCAATTGCTGGCGCGGACGCTGTTTTGCCTTGAGAACCCTCCCGGAACAACCTATGTCAGCGGTTCTCAGGATGCTATAGGGATAGTCTTTCCCGGGCTGAACCGGCTGGATTATGCTGCCGGTGAGTACTGGCCGGAGAAGATCACCACCGTGAATGATCCGGAGGTGCTCGGGTGGCT
>Ga0302247_1000665_pt1 | contig 30612 bp, 33 predicted proteins | sample AAG_UR_Ile_MG_FD_193529 | JGI IMG/M metagenome (GOLD analysis project Ga0302247, IMG submission 193529) | Enriched activated sludge microbial communities from anaerobic digester in WTTP, New Holstein, Wisconsin, United States - AAG_UR_Ile | ecosystem: Engineered > Bioreactor > Anaerobic >...
CCCTCAAATCCCCCGAATACGGTTTCGCCATCCTTGCTGGCCTCCTTCCCAGCCCTCATGGTGAATCACATTTCAACTGATTTGGGAATCCTAAATCGGGCCAGCCTAATCGGAAAAGGCTCTAGCCAAAAAAGCGGGTTTTACAGTAACCAGCACAGTCCCAGCCAAGGGAGGAAAGTTTCGCTCAACTTGTACCTGTGGAGAAGCCTGCGCCCAAATTATTCTTCCCCCTACTGGACGCTTTAATGAAAGCGCCATTAGAAATATTTTCAATGATGCCAAGAAAAAAGCCCCGGGGTTTTAGCGACTCGTACTGTTTTATTGTTTAGGCATTACCCCCGCAGTATCGCACCGGTCGTCTTTTCGGCAGCCACGGTAATACGCGCGGCGATGTCGTCGATTTCCTTGTCCGTCAGTGTGTGGTCGGCGGGCTGCAGGGTTACGCTTAAGGCTATGGACTTTTTGCCCGGCTCCACGCCCTTGCCCTCATAAACGTCGAATACGCTCACGTCGCGGATAAGGTTCTTTTCGGCCGTCTTGATGGCCTTGATAAGTTTTTCGGCCGTAACGCCGGCATCCGTCACAAAAGCGAAGTCGCGTACAACGGGCTGGAGCGCTTCCAGTTTCAAGAGCGGTCTTGCCGTGTCCGCGCTGCGCGGCTGGGGAATCGCGGCAAGGAAAAGCTCGCACCCCGCCATCGGCCCTTCGGCGTCGCAGGCCTTAAGGATGGCTGGATGAATTTCTCCAAAATAACCAAGAATCGTGGGCCCGAGCCTCAGGCTTCCCGAGCGGCCTGGATGATACCAGCCGGGGGCATCGGCACTAACCTGAAGGTTCGCCACAGGCGCGCCGCTCGCGGCCAAAGCCGCCAGTGCGTCCGCCTTGGCGTCGAAGGCATCCACCTTGCGCGCGGGCTCGGCCCAATGGCGGGGCGTTGATCCTGCGCGAAGGGCCGTTGCAACCATTTCCTGCCCTTCCGGTGTCGTATTCCGGTAGACGGGTCCGACTTCGAACAGGCCGGCATCCGCAAAACCCCGATCGGCGTTGCGTTTCGCCGCCATAATGAGATTGCCCAGAATGGACGGGCGCATGACATCGAGGTCCGCGCTGATCGGGTTGGCGAGGCGCAACGAAGGATCGATCGCGCCGAACTTTTCGGCAATCACCGACGGCATGAACGACCACGTTACGGCTTCCATCAGCCCCTGCGCCGCCAACGCGCGGCGAGCCTGCCCGGCGCGCTGGTCCAGCTTGTCGATGGCCGCGGAGGTGACCACATGCGCGCGCGGCATTGAGACGGCGGGAAGATGCTCGAAGCCTTTGATGCGGATAATTTCCTCAATAAGGTCGGCTGTGCCTTGCACGTCGCTTCGCCACGAGGGGATCGTCACCGCCAGCCTGGTCCCATTTTTCTCGACCTTAAAGCCTAGCGCTGTGAGAATTTTCGTTTGCTCGGCCTCAGGCACGTCGATACCCAATAACTGGAGGCATTTCTTCGAATCGTAGATGAGCGTACGCACTTCTTCCGGCACCGCACCGGCGATATAAAGCTCGCTAACGACCGTATCTTTCGTGCCGCAGAAATCGAGGATCAGCTGCGTTGCCAGTTCGGCACCCGGCACGGTGAACGCCGGATCGACGCCGCGTTCGAAACGGTAACGCGCATCGGACACAATCTGAAGAGCGCGGCCCGTGCGGGCGGTGCGGATCGGATCGAATAACGCGGATTCAAGAAACACGGCCGTGGTGTTCTCATCGCAGCTTGAGGATACACCTCCAACGATACCTGCCAAACTCAGCGTGCCGGTGTCGTCACCGATCGCCGTCATGCCCGCTTCGAGCACATAATCCTTGCCGTTTAACGCCGCGAGTTTTTCGCCGCCTTTGGCCGGACGCACCCATAAATTACCCTTGATTTTATTCGCGTCGAACACATGCAAAGGCCGCGCGCTGTCGATAGTCAGGTAGTTGGTGATGTCCACAAGCGCCGAGATGGGGCGCAACCCGATAGCGAGAAGCTTTTGCTGAAGCCATGCCGGGCTTGGCCCGTTCTTGATGTTACGGATCAAACGTCCGGCAAACAGCGGGCATGCCTTTTTCTGGTCCGGCAGAAAGTCGAGCACAACCTTGACCTTGCTCGGCTCCGCGCCCTTGACGGGCTTGATATCTTGCGGCTTGAGCTTGCCCATTCCGGCAGCCGCCAGATCGCGCGCGATGCCGCGCACGCCCGTGCAATCCGGGCGGTTCGGCGTGAGGTTTATCTCAATCACGGGGTCCTGAAGACCGGCGTATTGCACATAGTTCGCGCCCACCGGCGCATCGTTAGGAAGCTCGATAATGCCCTCGGCATCCTCGCCAAGCTTCAGTTCGATGGCCGAACACATCATGCCTTGCGATTCCACGCCGCGGATTTTGCTTTGTTTCAGCGCTTCGCCCGTTTTGGGAATGACATCGCCGGGACGCGCCAGAACGCCCTTCAGACCCGGACGCGCGTTGGGCGCGCCGCAAACGACTTGCAGCTTTTCCTTGCCGGTATCGACGGTACAGAGTTTGAGCTTGTCCGCATTCGGATGCTTATCCGCCGTTACGATCTGCGCGATGACAAACGGCTTCAGCGCTTCGGCGCGATCCTCGACGCCCTCGACCTCAAGGCCGATGGCCGTGAGTTTGTCGCAAAGCTCGTTGAGCGTTGCGGTTGTGTCCAAATGCTGCTTGAGCCAGGAAAGAGTGAATTTCATGCAACACCTCCCAGCGCCGGATTGGGAATGTCCAGCGGGACAAAACCATAGTGCTTCAGCCAGCGCACATCGGCTTCAAAGAACGTGCGCAAATCGGGAATGCCGTATTTCAACATCGCGATGCGCTCGATTCCCATGCCGAAGGCGAAGCCCTGATAGCGCTCCGGATCGACGTTGCTGTTGCGCAGCACGTTCGGGTGCACCATCCCGCAGCCCGCGATTTCCAGCCAGTCGCCATAATTGCCCAGTTTCAACTCGCCGCCCTTGCGCGAACAGCCGATATCCACCTCGGCGCTCGGTTCCGTGAACGGGAAGTGCGAGGGGCGAAAACGCACGGGCAAATCCTGAATGCCGAAAAACGCGCGCAGAAAATCCATCAGGCAGCCGCGCAAATGGCCCATGTGCGTCGTCTCGTCGATGACCAAGCCTTCGAACTGATGGAACATGGGCGTGTGAGTCATGTCATAGTCGCAGCGGAACGTGCGGCCCGGCACGATGATGCGGATCGGCGGCTTTTCCTTAAGCATCGTGCGAATTTGCACGGACGACGTGTGGGTGCGCAGAACGGTCGGCTGATCGCCTGTTTGCGGCAGGTAGAACGTATCCTGCATCTGCCGCGCGGGATGATCGGGTGGCATATTTAGCGCCGTGAAGTTGTGCCAGTCGGACTCAATGTCCGGCCCTTTCGCCACGTTAAAACCCATGCTGGCGAAGATTGTGACAATTTCGTCGATGGTTTGCGAAATAGGATGGATACGGCCCTCGGGCATCGGGCGAGGCGAAAGCGTCACGTCCACGCGCTCGCGATCAAGCCGCGCCTGTAAACCGTCAGCCTCCAGATCGTCCTGGCGCGCCGCTAGGGCCGCCGCGATTTCGTCCTTGAGAACGTTAAGCGCTGCGCCCTGTGACTTGCGCTCCTCCGGCGGCAACCCGGCCAGCGCTTTCATCAATTCGGTGACAAGCCCCTTTTTACCGAGCGCATTCACGCGCACGGCGTCAAGAGCGGTTGCATCGGCCGCCGCTGTAATAGCTTCCGCGATTTCCTGCTTGAGAACCTTAAAATCTAATGACATTTGCTTAATCCTTACCGTCTGCGCTGTCCCGTTGCCGGGAACTTCGCCGGTTGAAGGATCAGGCAGCTTTTTTCAACGCTACCTTGGCCTGCTCAACCAGCGCCTTGAAGGCTGCGGGCTCAGTGGCCGCGAGATCGGCGAGCTGTTTGCGATCCAGCCCGACGCCCGCGCGCTTGAGCCCGTTCATAAATCGGGCGTAGGTGAGGCCGTGTTCGCGCGCGCCGGCGTTGATGCGTACGATCCAGAGAGCGCGCATGTCGCGCTTCCGGGCTTTGCGGTCGCGATAGGCGTAACGCAAAGCTTTTTCGACCTTTTCAATAGCGACGCGGAAGCAGGTGCTGGCGCGGCCGCGATAGCCTTTGGCTTGCTTGACAACTCTTTTGTGACGGGCGCGGCCCGTTACACCGCGTTTAACATGTGCCATGGTGTGATCCCCCTCTTACTGACGCAGGAAATGTTTGCGAACGTTCTCGCCGTCGGTCTTGAACAAAATCAGGCCCTGGCGGGCTTCGCGTTTCATTTTTTGGGGACGTTTGCGCATGTTGTGACGCTTGCGGGTGGCGCCCGCTTTGACCTTGCCTTTGCCGGTCACGCGAAAGCGTTTTTTCGACCCGCTGTGGGTCTTCATCTTAGACATTTCGTTCTCCATTGCCTGCTGTTAGTCCCCTGTCGGGGCCGCCGGGCAGGCATGTCCAGGGCCTGCCACGCTGAGAAGGGGGGTTTTTAGCGTTTTACCGCCCGAAACGCAAGGCCGGGGCGTCGGGATTAAATTTTAACCCTTTTCCCACTGAAAGAACTGGCCTGTAAAATAAAATGTTAACAAACTCTTGAATCCCCGTTCTGAAAAGCCTAGATGATTAGCACTCACGGGCTATGAGTGCTAAAGGCTTGGCCTGTGGGGGGGTGGGAAATGGTTCGTATCGTTAACGAGAAAAGACCAGCCACGCCCGTTTAACAAACGGAACGAATGTTCCGGCAACAACAGGAGCTAGACTGATGAAATTCCGTCCCCTTCACGACCGCGTGGTTGTGCGCCGCCTTGAGAGCGAAGAGCGCACGGCAGGCGGCATCATCATTCCCGACACCGCCAAGGAAAAACCGCAGGAAGGCGAAATCATCGCCGTTGGCCCCGGCGTTCGCGACGAGGCCGGCAAAATTATTCCCCTCGACGTCAAAAAAGGCGACCGCGTTCTGTTCGGCAAATGGTCGGGCACGGAAGTTAAAATCGATGGCCAAGAACTCCTGATCATGAAGGAGTCCGACATCATGGGCATCGTCGAAGTAACGGCAAAGAAGAAATAAGGGATTGGGGTTCGAGGCTCGGGGTTTGGGAAATACCTCCCTGAGCGCCTCACGAACCCCGAACCTCTAACCCCGAACCCCAATATTTTTTATTACGAAAGGAACAAAACAATGGCTGCTAAAGAAATCCGCTTCTCGGTCGACGCGCGCGATCGCATGTTGCGCGGCGTGAACATGCTGGCCGACGCCGTGTCGGCTACGCTGGGCCCCAAGGGACGCAACGTCGTCATTCAAAAGAGCTTCGGCGCTCCCCGCATCACCAAGGACGGCGTGACCGTCGCGAAGGAAATCGAGCTTTCCGACAATTTTGAAAACATGGGCGCGCAAATGGTGCGCGAAGTAGCATCCAAGACGGTCGATAAAGCCGGCGACGGCACGACAACGGCTACCGTGCTCGCCCGCGCGATTGCCGTCGAGGGCGTGAAGGCGGTTGCCGCCGGCATGAACCCGATGGACCTGCGGCGCGGCATCGAAGCCGCCGTTGAAAAGGTCGTGGAAGATCTGAAGTCGCGTTCGCGCAAAGTCGCCAGCAACGATGAAATCGCGCAGGTTGGCACCATCGCTGCCAATGGCGATAAGGAAATCGGCGACATGATTGCCAAAGCAATGGACAAGGTCGGGCATGAATCGCCCATCACCATTGAGGAGAACAAGAGTCTTGAGACCGAACTGGATGTTGTCGAAGGCATGCAGTTTGATCGCGGCTATCTCTCGCCCTACTTCGTCACCAACGCCGAGAAAATGCTTTGCGAACTGGAAAACCCCTACATCCTCTTCCACGAGAAGAAGCTGTCGGGCCTTCAGCAGTTGCTGCCGGTTCTTGAAGCCGTTGTGCAGTCGGGCAAGCCGCTGCTTATCGTCTCGGAAGAAGTGGAAGGCGAAGCCTTGGCCACGCTCGTCGTCAACAAGCTGCGCGGAGGCCTGAAAGTCGCTGCCGTAAAGGCGCCCGGCTTCGGGGACCGCCGCAAGGCGATGCTGGAAGACATGGCTATCCTCACGGGCGGTCAGGTCATTTCCGAAGACCTTGGCATCAAGCTTGAGAACGTGACGCTCGACATGCTGGGCGGCGCGAAGAAAGTCCGCATCGACAAGGACAACACGGTGATCATCGACGGCGCGGGCAAGAAAAAGGACATCGAGGCCCGTTGCAACCAGATCCGTCAGCAGAAGGAAGAAACGACGTCGGATTACGATCGCGAAAAACTCGAAGAACGTCTGGCCAAACTGTCCGGCGGCGTGGCCGTCATCCGTGTCGGCGGCGCGACGGAAGTCGAAGTGAAGGAGCGCAAGGATCGCGTTGACGACGCGATGCATGCGACGCGCGCGGCGGTCGAGGAAGGCATCGTCGCCGGTGGCGGCGCGGCCCTTCTCTACGCTATTCGCGCGCTGGAAAAGATGCGTGGAGGCAATGACGACCAACGCCGGGGCATCGATATCGTGCGTCGCGCGCTGGAAGCGCCGATCCGCCAGATCGTGGACAACGCGGGCATGGACGGCTCGGTCGTCGTCGGCCGCCTCATGGACCAAAAGGAAGTCAACTTCGGCTTCGATGCCCAGAAAGGCGAATACGTCGACTTGCTGAAAGCCGGAATTGTCGATCCGACGAAGGTCGTTCGCGTGGCGCTGGAAAACGCGGCATCCGTCGCGGGCCTCCTGATCACCACCGAAGCCATGATTGCCGACAAGCCGGAAAAGAAAACCCCGGCTGGCGGCGGCCACGGCGGTATGGGTGGCATGGGCGACATGGACTTTTAAGCGGTTTTCCTGGCGAGGCCTGCCCTCGGGCAAGCCGGGCCTGGAAGACAATTTCGAACAAAGACAAAGAGGCCGCGGTTCATCCCGTGGCCTTTTTTTCGGCCCACAAAGGAACGAAAGTCGAAATTTCCCTCGTTTCTTTTTTTTCTGGAACTTTTCTGAACTCAACGCTAGGGTTTCCGGCCAATCAACCGGTATAAACAGGGATGGATTATGCCAAATAACGATAAATCTCCCAAAAACCTGATCCCCGGCCCCTACAAGCCCGTCGCTCACAATCCATATGAAGTTCTTTTTCATGCGACAAGGTTGGCCATCGAGACCCGCTATGGCCGGCGCGCTGCGGAAACGATCAGCCCCCGGGAAGCGCTTAATGGAACCGTCTCCCTTGAAAACCCCAACGGAGCGTCTGTCCCGACAGATCCTCTTGAAATTACGAGGATAGCCCTTCAGGCCGCCAGAAGCCTGGACCAAAGCGGCTCCGTCCACTATGACGGTCGCTTGGGAATTATGGTTCCAAGGCCTTAATCGAGCCTTACGGCGTTTCCTTCCTTACTGCTCCCGCCAGATCGTTAAAACGATTTTAACGATCTAGGCGCCTATTATTCAAAGTGATTCTGGCAGCCGCCCGGCTTCCGGAAACTTTCGTGCGTGCGGACAGTCTATGACCTTTCTCATCGGGTTCCTTACGGTCGCTGGCTGTACCCTTGTCGGCTACGTGCTGCAAGGCGGACACCTGTCCGTGCTCGGCAAGGCCGCGCCGCTGGAAATCCTGATTATGGGCGGCACGGCCATAGGCGGTTTTATCATTGCCAATCCCAAAGTCGTTATCGGGCGCACGGTAAAAGCGTTCAAGATGCTTTTGCAGAAACCGCGTTACAACAAAAATTCCTATATTGATCTTTTGTCGATGATGTACCAGATGTTCAAGCTGGCTAAAACCAAGGGCATGCTGGCGCTTGAATCGCATATTGAAAACCCTCAGGAAAGCTCGATTTTTCAGGCTTTCCCCAGCGTCCTCAATGAGCATCATGCTGTCGTGTTTTTTTGCGATTATGTCCGCCTCATCACGCTCGGATCCGACAAGCCCTATGAACTTGAAGCCTTGATGGACGAGGAAATCGACGTTCATCATTCGGAAGGACAGGCTATCGTCGACGCCATCAACGCCGTTGCCGACAGCTTGCCGGCCATCGGCATTGTCGCCGCCGTGCTCGGCGTCATTCACACCATGGGCGCCATCACCGAGCCGCCGGAAGTGTTGGGTCGCCTTATCGGCGGCGCGCTGGTCGGCACATTCATGGGCGTATGGAGCGGTTATGGTTTTGTCGGGCCTATGGCGCGATCCATCGATCAAACGCTGAAGACCGAAGCCAAGTATTATCAATGCATGAAGGTCGGGCTTCTGGCGAATCTTCAGGGTTTTGCGCCCTCCATCGCCGTGGAATACGCCCGCAAGACTCTTTTGACAGACGTGCGGCCCACTTTCACGGAAGTGGAAGAGGCGACGCAAGCCCTCCCCGCGCCGTCATAGGCTGAGCCATGGCCGATCCACAAAAACCCGTCATCATCATCCGGCGCAAAAAGAAAGGCGGGCATCCCGGCCATCATGGCGGTTCATGGAAAGTCGCTTACGCCGATTTCGTGACCGCTATGATGTCGTTCTTCCTTCTGATGTGGCTTCTCAACGTTACCACGTCGGATCAACGGAAAGGTATTGCCGATTATTTCGCGCCCGTCAGCATCTCGCGATCCGAAAGCGGCGCGGGCGGCGTCATGGGGGGCCAGACGATCACGACGACGGGCGCCAAACTGTCACACGCTTCGCCCCCTTCGTCGGAGGATCAGGCTGTGCCAACCCTTGGACAGGGCACGGAAGGCGAAGAAGACACGCCCGGAAAAAGCGACAAGGAAGGCAGCGGCGGCAGGGACCCCAATGCGCCGCAAGCCCAGGATCAATTGAATCCGCCCGCTGAAACCGGTCCGCCCCAGGACGAGCAATCGCTGGCCGACGCCATGCAAAAAGAAGAGGAACATTTTAAGGAAGCCGAAACGGCATTGAAAAAGGCTATTGAGGGCGCGCCAGGCTTGCAGGAACTGGCCCAACAATTGCTAATCGACCGCACGCCGGAGGGTTTGCGGATACAAATCATAGACCGCGAAAAGTTTTCCATGTTTCCATCGGGCGGCGCGGTTCCCTATGAACGCGGCCGCGACCTGCTCCGGCTTGTCGGCAAGGTTATTGCGCGCCTTCCCAACAAAATCTCGGTGACCGGACATACCGACAGTTCGCCCTTTCCGGCCGGATCGCGGCGCGACAACTGGGATCTCTCAACCGAAAGAGCCAACGAAAGCCGAGGCGTGCTTGTATCGGTCGGCGTTAACGATTTGCGCATTTCCCGGGTTGTCGGCTTGGCGGATCGCGATCCTTTGGCGCCGGAGAACCCCAAGGATCCCAAGAATCGCCGCATAAGCATTGTCCTTTTACGCCAAACACTGCCGCCAGCCGAGGTGCAACAAAACTTGTCTAACGCGCAACCTTCGGTTCCCTAAAAAAGGTTTTTACCGCTATCTATGCTTTCTTTTGTTCTTAATTAGTTAACAGAATATTATCTATAAATTCAGCAAATTAACCGAAACATAACCATACGAGCTTCCCCTAAACGGCAGTTTATTACCAAATTCAGCGAAAGTAAATTTACCATTTTTTGGTAGTGCATTTTTTGCTATTATCCTTTTGTATTCGCCGCGTGAAAAACTATCGGTGGTTTTTTGAAGAACTATATTCAACGGAGAAAATTGATGATGGATATTTCGACGCTTGATCCGGACAAGTTTTTGAGTTTTTCCGCCCTGACGTCTGTCGATCCCGATGTCGTCACGGTTGACGGCACGCTTTCTCCTTGCGGACGTATCTTTCTCGTCCATGGAAGGGAAATTTTTGTCGCGCGCCGCTGGGAATCCCGTCAGGGAATCGACTGGTGCATCATAGACTTTACCGCTCCCGGCACAGGTTACGTGGCCGAACGGTATGGCAAGCTGGTTCGCTCGCTGGTCATGGAGACGGACAGCCTGAAGGAGATCCTCTCTCCGGAAGACGAAGAAGCTCTTTTTCGGCATTTTGAAAAAATTCTTGAGCAAAACGTCGTGATTTCGCCCTCGGGTCAATGCTACAGACCCAATGTCGAAATTTCGCGTCTCTACCCGCCCGAAAAGGAGAGCATGAAACAAATTAAAAACGAGGAGCTTGATTTGTGTGTCGCTTGAACCGGAAAACGCATCTTGCACAGGCCTGCCGGGCTTTGTTCTGGCTATAATGCCCGCTTTCACAGGTTGTGAAAAAATGACGGTTTTGCCTAGGCCGTGGTCATTACCGGCCGGGTTTGTTCCGGCGGAACAGGAGGCAACGGCCGCTCGCTGGTTACCGATGTAGCCTGCGGGTTCATGCTGAGGCCTGCCGCAATGTTCCGGTTGATCCCTATAAGACTTTTAAGCAGGTCCGGGCTATGCTCTCCCAGCGCGCGAAAGCTGATTTTATCGACATAACGGCTGAGGTTCAGCAGTAGAAGTTTCAGGTCTTGAGGCAATTTATTCTCGGGCTCGCATAGACAAACCTGGAAAATGGTCCAGAGTTGCTGATTATGCTTGATTGCGCTTGCATAGTCTTCCTTGCTGCTTTCCGGCTTCCTGGCAGACTCAAGGCGGCTTGCGCAACTCAACAACGCGCGCGCTTCCGTTTCGCGTACCGTCTCATCTTTGCGTTGATGAGTCGTGTAGCTGTTAAGTTTATCCTTGCCTGGGGCACTCATGACAACCTCCCTTAAGATACCGCTTCTCGAACAGATAAAGGCGGATTAACCGTTCCCGTCGCGTTCTGTTTTAAAGCAGGTTTTTCTTCTTCCCGATGTTCCGCCAGCAGTTTGTGACCGAGCCGCAAGGCCTTGAAGGGTTCGCCAGCTTCCAAATGGGCGATGATTTGTGTCACATAATCGTTAAAATGGGGATAAAGAGAGCCAAAACTTTTTATGGTTTCAACCACCAGCTGATCGAGCGGCGCGCCCTTGCCTTTGAACAAATAAATAACCTGAAGTAAAAAATAAATATTGCTGGCGTCCGATTCATCCTTCCGGTCAATGTTCATCATATAGTCTTCGCGAAGAACGGGGCTGTCGGAAAGGATAAGAAGATCGGCAGGACGTCGGCCAACATTCTTGAGAACGGCTCCTCCGGCGAATATTTTGCCTTCGGGCTTAACGCGAATTTTTAATGGCATGTCCCGACTCCTTCGAGATAATCCCCGGCGCTATTTTTAACCCGTGTCCCGGTTGCCACGGCCCTGAGCGGAAGAAAGAAGGAGTGGGGTCACCCCCACTCCCCCTCTATCGCCTAGAACAACCTCAGAATGGCTTGCGCCATATCGCCCGAAATACCCAGAGCGACTATACCCAACTGGTTACGGGCCTGCAGGGCTTGCAGGTTCGCACCTTCTTCGTTGGTATCCGCCAGGATCAGGTTATCCGAGGCCGCCTGTAACGTGTTGATCATGTTTGACGTATAGTCTTGGCGAGTCTGCACCAAGGTGTTGTTGTTACCAAACGATGCCGCGTCAGTACGCAACGTGGACAACGCTGTTTGCAACAACGATTGCGCCGTCTTGATGGCATTGTCGTCGGCCCAGCTATTGAGAGCCGCATCGACACCGAGGCCAGCACTGGTAACGTTCACGCCCGAGATTGTCAGGGACGTTGTGTTGTCCGCGTTGAAGTAGACTGTCAAGCTGTTCGAGACGCTTTGCAGCAAGTTGGTGCCGTTAAACGTCGAGTCGGAGACGAGCCCATCAAGCTGCGTTCTGAGAGCGTCGAATTGAGTCGCGTAAGATGCGCGCGAAGACGTATTCGAAGTCTGCAGTGCCGAGTTAACGAGGGCTTGCATTTGGGTGACAACCTCTTGAATGGACTCGATAGCATTCGAGGCCGCTTCAATAGTCTGCAGAGCCGTTGACATGCTGTCTTTCAAGTTTGACAAGTCATTGGCGCTGTTCAGGAAGCCTTGCGAGGCGAAGTACGACGTGGCGTTATCGAGCGCCGAGTTGACCTTCAGACCCGTGGAAAGCCTTTCTTGCGTCGTTTCGAGCAGCCTTGCTGTGTTTTGCAGCGACAGCAGGTTTGCGCGAGCTGACGAACTTAGGGAAATATCACCGATTGCCATAGTAAGAACTCCTTTCGAGAGTGAAAGCGGACTCCTTCCGCAAGGTTAAGTGCCGTTAACCATAATTCTCAAAAATGAACATCCACTTAACGGCGTGATATTCCTTGCGAAAAACATGCCACACGAATCACTTGAGCCAGATCAAGAAAACAGGCCTTCCGGAGACCCTGGCCGAAGTCAGCCAGGCAAATTTTGCCGGGCACTTATAGACAGGGGGTATTTTCTGCGCGGCAATAATTGCCGGGTTGTTTTTTTTTACGAAAAAATCTTCCAATATGTCATTGAAATGGGCACCAAAATTAACGTGTTAACAAGCCACACGCAGTAATTTTTCGTTTACCAAACCCCAATCCCACTCCTTTATTTTTTCTGCCACTACCGCAGCGTTGCGGCGCGATTCTTCCCGCTGCTCGAATGTTCTTTCGAGAACCGCCACAACTTCATCTACATCCGTTTCGCCCCAGTCTTCCGTGCTGGCCATGTTTGGCGATGGTTTGACGGGCTTTTGAACGTTGAAAGCGCCGCATCCCAGCAAATCGACAAGATCGCGCTGGCCGGTATTGTTGGCCACATAAGTTGGAATACCGCAGGCCATGGCCTCCATGGCAACAAGATTGGTGCCTCCTTCGCAGCGGTTGGGAAACAAAGCCACATCGCACTCCCGAAGCACAAAAGGCATCAGCATGTTGGGCGTATAGGGCAAGTCGATAAAACTTTCTTGCGGCAACCCCTGAGCAAGCAACCACGCCGATATTTCAATACTTTTCCCGTTGTTTTGTGGCACATCATGGCAATGCCCGGCCAGCTGAAAAGGAACCGGATCGAGCGGCAAAAGGTTTTGCCAGCATGTGACAAGAAAGGCTTCGGGATGTTTTTCCCGAAAGGCTTTGAAAGCCGTCACGACAATGTCTTGTGCTTTGCGAAATTCGAATTTTCCCCCGGAAAATACGACAAATTTGTCGCGCCACAAACCCGTGGAAGGTCCCGGAGAAAACAAGCTTGTATCGATGCCCTGGTAGCATAAATGAACGGGACCTATATCAAGTTCGCGCAAAAAGCGTTCATTCCACCGTGAAATAGCGATCAATTTATCGTAGCCGCGCGCAATTTCCCTGGCGTGCGAGCTAAATATTTTATGTTCAATGGCAGCGCATCCAACGCTTGGCTTTCCCCACACGCGGTCTTGCCCTTCGAATCCGGCAAAATCATTTCCCACGGCGTGCAAAACGGCATGGTTGAAGGCCAGGGTTTCCGATGGGCTCTGGCGCATGACTGCCGCAATTTTCCGGGCAAGGTCAAGAACGGGATTCAGCCGTATTTGCGTCAATGCCGGCAGCATCACGGGCCCGGGCTGATGCGTACATATTATTTTTTCGCCCCCTCGCCTCAGGAATTGGAGAACGATGTGCACGCCATAAATGCCGTAGCCGGAAATCGTGGATGGAGCCCACGTCAGGGCCAACGAGGAGGGCCGCACAAAAGAAACCTTTTCTTTGTGAAAAATTAAGAAAACGCTTTTTATTACTAACAATGTGTTAACAAAACATCAATGCATGGTAAACAATGTCTGCATTTACAAGCTTTCCCTAGGCGAGAACAAATAAGTTTCTCTTGTCAAGAAAAAAATTTTGGGTTATTATATAATCTTCTGGGGTTGTGTTGGGATGCCGGTTTTTCTTTTATGGATTTATGGGGTTGGTTCGCAATCCATGCACAAGGACAGGAGGGCGTCCTGGCGGCGGGCAACTCCGGTAAAGTGTTGTTAAGAGGCAAAAATGTCGGATGGAGTTAGCGCAATTGGATCCGCGGTTAGTAGCAGCGCCGCCCGGGCGGCTTCGGTTGCGTCCGTTTCGCCGTCGTTCAATAGTGAACTGACGGGGGTCTTGGAGGTCAAACCCATTTCGCCCGTCATCAACATGGATCCTGTCGCGGGCGTTTTAATCATGCAGTATTTGGGCACCGATGGCCAATTGCAAACACAAATCCCTTCCGCGGCGTCCGTCGCTTATCTGCGCGTGGGGCTCACGGAATCGGGCGAACTTCCTAAAGAAGCAAGCCCGCCGGTAAAAAGCGTGCCCCAGACCGTGCTGGCTTGAGCTTATCCCCCATAACTGGCGCCGCCGCCTTTTCTCAGGCGGCTTTTTTTATGGTCTTGCCGCTCAACGTTTGGCCCGATCATGAAGAACTCGCAGGACATCCTGCCAGCTGATATCACAAGCCTCCAACAATACCCAAAGGTGATAAAGGAGATCAGCCGCCTCCGAAGGCAGGGTTGGGCTTTTTGTTGCCGCTGCCAACACTGTTTCTACGCCTTCTTCTCCCACTTTTTGGGCAATGCGTTCTTTTCCCGCTTCAAACAGTTGAGAGGTATAGCTGTTCTTCTTTGGCGCCAGACGCCTTTCCTTTATGACCTCAGCCAAGTCCGCAAGAACGGCCAACGACACCATATCGTCGCCGCCAAAACATGTTTGCGTTCCTTTATGACAAACGGGTCCTTCGGGTTTTACCTGCAGCAGCAAAGCATCGCCGTCACAATCTTTTTTTATGGTCCGGAGATGCAGGACATGGCCGGACGTTTCGCCTTTTTGCCAAAGTCTCTTCTTGCTTCGGCCGTAAAAGGTCACAAGGCCCCTCGCAAGCGTGGCCGCCAAAGCTTCCTTGTTCATATATCCCAACATAAGAACGCGCAGGCTAAACGCATCTTGAACGATGGCGGGAACCAGCCCATCGCCCTTGGTCCAGTCGACGGTTTCTATGTCAAAATTGTTCCGCTTAATATTCTCTTTTTTCATAACCGCACCATTATGCCTTGCGCATGTAAATGTTTTTTAACGTCCACGACACTTAAAACCCGTTTATGAAAAACGCCCGCCGCCAAGGCTCCATCGACATCCGCCTCCTGAAAAACATCTTCGAAATGTTTGAGCGCACCCGCGCCGCCCGAGGCAACAAGGGGGATATCGATCCGGTCGCGTACGGCGCGAAGCTGGCGGCAGTCATAGCCTTTTTTCATGCCATCCCGGTTCATGCAGTTAAGGACGATTTCGCCTGCCCCGCGCGCAACGGCTTCTTTCGCCCAATCGAGGGTTCGTCGGCACGTCGCCACGGTTCTGCGCTCGTCGCCGGTGTATTGATACACCCAGTAATCGTCTTCTTCGTCACGGCTATCGATTCCGACGACGACACACTGCCGTCCGAATTCTTTGGCAAGCTCGTCGATCAGACCCGGATTTTCGAGCGCCGGAGAATTGACGGATATTTTATCGGCCCCGCCGGCCAAAAGCGCGCGCGCGTCGTCGACCGCACGAATGCCTCCCGCAACGCAAAACGGTATGTCCAAAACATCCGCACAGCGTTTGACCCATTGACGGTCAACCGTCCGGCCGTCGCTGCTTGCCGTAATGTCGTAAAAGACAATTTCGTCAGCCCCCTCGTTCCGATAATGCCGGGCCAAGGCGATAATGCCGCCGACAACTTCATGTTGACGAAACTGTACGCCCTTAACGACTTGCCCGTCTTTTACATCGAGACAAGGAATGATGCGCTTGGCCAACATGTCTTGGCTTAATCCTCATGCCGCGAGGGCTTTTACCGCTTCCGCCAGGTCAATATGTCCCTCGTAGATCGCTTTTCCGACAATCACACCCGCAACGCCAAGACCGGCCAAAGCCTGCAAATCGGCCTGATCCTTCACGCCGCCTGAAGCCTGGATGTCAAAGTGGGGCCAGCGTTCCCTTAGCGTTTTATAAAGCGATAAATTGGGCCCTTCAAGCATGCCGTCGCGCCCAACGTCTGTGCACAATATGTTCTTTGCGTCGCTCTCGGAATAAAGCGACAAAATATCCCAAAGGGACACTTCGCTGCTCTTCTGCCAACCGTGCGTCAATACATTCGGTTCGCCTTGCTCGTTCAGCCGCACATCGAAAGCCAGCACAATCCGGTCAAAGCCGAAGCGGCTCAAGATTTCCCTAACCTGCAAGGGGTTTCGGATAGCCAGGCTTCCCACGACAACCCTCGCCACGCCGGCCAGCAACAAACGCTCGATATCTTCTTCGCCCCGAATGCCCCCGCCGACCTGAACCTTCAACATCTTCTGGCGGGCAAGAGCTGCGATGATATTAAGCTGTTTGATCTCACCGGCCCGTGCGCCGTCAAGATCGACCACATGCGCCCATTTTGCTCCGGCTTCGGCAAATTTGTGCGCCCGACGAAGGGGATCCGCTTCATAAGCTGTCGCGGCGTTGAAGTCGCCTTGCGTCAAGCGGACGCATTGGCCGTTCTGCAGATCAATGGCGGGCAATAGTTCCATGACGTCACATCCCTAGAAAGTTGCCAAGAAGACGGCTGCCGACTTCGCCCGACCGTTCCGGATGGAACTGACATCCGGCAAAGTTGCGTCCGGCGGCTATGGACGTGAACTCGGACGTGTAACAGGTGCTCGCCACCGTAAGCGCCGTAACTGGCAAAGCATAACTATGAACGAAATAGACGCAAGGGCCATCCTCAACGTTAAGCAATAATGGATGATCGGCCTTTTGGAACTGCAGTTGATTCCATCCCATATGGGGCACCGGCATGCACGGCGCTGTTGACAAAAGAGCGGCCGTCCCCGGTAAAATCCCAAGACAAGGCGTATCTCCGCCTTCTTCCGACTTTTCGAACAAAAGCTGCATACCCAAGCATATGCCTAAAACGGGCTGTGTCAAACCGCGCAAAACATCGACAAGGCCCTTTTGACGAAGCCGGGCCATCGCTGCGGCCGCCGCGCCAACGCCAGGCAATATGACGTGGCTGGCCTGTACGATCGTTTGCGCGCTGGTTGTAACCGTGACTTCAGCGCCAAGCCGCCGCAAGGCCGCCATTACCGACGTCAAATTGGCGACGCCGCTGTCAACGACGGCTATCACAAGACACCTTTTGTCGATGGAAGCGTATCCCCTTCGCGTTTAAACGCGTCGCGCAACGCCCTGCCAAAAGCCTTAAAGCAGGCCTCGATCATGTGATGCGTGTTGTCGCCGCGAACCTCCATGTGAATGGACGCCCCCAACGCCGTGGCAAGCGAGCGAAAGAAGTGCGGCACCATTTCGCTGTCCATATCCCCCGCCTTATTGGCGGGAAACCGGCCTTCAAATGAGCAATGGGGACGCCCTGAGAAATCCACAGCCACGCGCGCCAGTGATTCATCCAGAGGCGCGGTAAAACCAAAACGCGCCAGCCCGCGTTTGTTCCCCAAAGCCTTATGCAAAGCTTCGCCCAGCGCCAAAGCACAATCTTCAATGGTGTGATGCCGGTCAACCGCAAGATCGCCTTCACATCTCAGGGCAAGCCCGAAACCGCCGTGTTGGGCTATCTGACACAGCATGTGATCGAAAAAACCGATTCCCGTTTCAATCTGAAGAAATGCCGGTTCTTCAAGATTGACAACAAGATCGATCCGCGTTTCTTTTGTCGTCCGATGAAGCCCGGCGAAGCGAGGCGAACGCTTTTTTTCTCCCTCAGGAAGAAAAACGCCGAATGCCTCTAAAACCAAATTATTATCTTCCGGCGTTCCCACCGATAAACGGACGGCATTCGGGATTTCCTTGCTTCGGTTGCGTATGCGAATGCCCAGCCGCGTAAAATCGGCCATAAGCTTGACCGGATCGCGAACTTCCATCAGGAGAAAATTTGTTACGCTCGGAAAGATTTTTTTGACTTCGTTTGCCTGATGCAAAAGCCTTTCCAGTCTTTTACGCTCTGCGACGAGCAACCGGCAGCGTTCACGGTTCTGAATCAGGCCATTCGGTCCCAGAGCGTCCAATGCCACGCGGATGCTGCTTTGCGTCAAGGGATAGGGGGCCTGAATCTTCCGCAATGCCCCGATCAGTTCGGGCGCGCCAAACACCAAACCGATGCGTTCGCCGGCCAGCGCATACGCCTTGGACAACGTGCGCAATAAAACCAGATTTGGCTGTTCTTCCAGGGTTGGCGCAAAGCCTTTGGGCGATTCCGTAAACTCGACATACGCCTCGTCAACGACGATCAAGCTTCGTCCCGCGCGTTCTTCGCACAGGCGCAGAATATCGTTACGGCGCATAAGATGCCCCATGGGCGCGTTCGGCGAGGGAATAAAGATAAGCTTTGTTCTGTCCGTGCAAGCCGCGAGAATCATCGGAACATCAAGCTGCCAATCGTCCTCGGACCTGAGAGGAATCTCTTTGACAGCCGCCCCCTGCAAGCGCGCGCTGACTTCGTACATGCCGTAGGTCGGCGGACAGATAATGACCTCATCCTCGCCCGCACGGCACAACAAGCGAATCAGCAGATCGATTCCCTCGTCGCTGCCCCGGCCTATAAGCAATCGTTCCGGCGCGATGCCATTAAGCATCGCCAAACGCCGCCGAAGCTCGACGGGTTGCGGCTCGGGATAGCGGTTTGATACGCTTTCGATTGCCCGGAATCCAAAAGGTGGCCAGGGATTTTCGTTGGCATCCAGAACCACGCCGACGAAAGCACCGCTTGTTTCCGTGCGCGCCGAACGGTACGCCGCAAAAGCGCGCAGATCGGGCCGTATGATATTCGCGAGCCAGTTCATGGCGCCTCGAGACGGATTGAAACGGCGGCGGCATGGCCGTCAAATCCTTCAGCTTGAGCCAATTCCATAAGCGCAGGCGCAAGGGAAGCCAATCCCTCGCGTGTCAAGGACTGCACCGTCATGCTTTTCATGAAACTCAACACATTGAGGCCGCTATAGGCGCGCGCATAACCGTACGTCGGCAATACATGATTGGTGCCGCTGGCATAGTCCCCGGCGGTCTCCGGCGACCAGGGCCCCATAAATACTGACCCGGCGTTTTGGATTTTTTCGACGAAGAAGAAGGCTTTTTCGATCTGCAAAATAAGATGTTCCGGCGCATAGCGGTTGACAACAAGCAAGGCCGTTTCAAGATCATCCACGACAAGAATGGCGCTGTATCGCAAGGAACCTTGAAGACACTCCTTTCGGCTTAGCAAAGCCGTTTGCCGCACGGTTTCCTCCTGAACGGCCGCTGCGATTCTTTCGTCCATCGTCACGCAAAGCGCCTGCGAATCCGGATTGTGCTCTGCCTGCGCCAATAGATCGGCTGCAACCCAAGCCGGGTTAGCCGTGCTGTCGGCAACAACCATCACTTCGGAGGGTCCGGCAGGCATGTCGATGGCCGCGCCGTCCTGCGCTTGCGCTACTTGCTGCTTGGCCTCGGTCACGTATGCGTTCCCGGGACCAAAGATTTTATCGACTTTCGGCACTGTTTCCGTACCGAACGCCATAGCGGCAACCGCCTGCGCGCCGCCAATGGGCCAAACCTGATCGACGCCGCACATATCGGCAGCAGCCAGAATGACAGGATTGATCGAGCCGTCTTTTCCCGGCGGCGTGCAAAGAAGGCGCGTCCGGCAGCCCGCTAACCGGGCGGGAATCGCCAGCATTAACACGGCCGAAAAATAGGGCGCCGTCCCGCCGGGGACATAAAGCCCCACGCGTTCGATCGGCCGCCAAAGTTGTTCACAAACAACGCCCGGACGGGTCTCAACCCGCACACCTTGAGGCAACTGCGCGCGATGAAAGGCCGTAATGGCGGCAATGGCCTCATCCAGCGCCTTGCGCATTTCGGGGCTCAACGCGTCCGCAGCCGCCTTCAGCTTTGCCCCAGGCACACGCGCGAGAGGCCCGTCATAACCGTCAAAGGTGGACGAAAGCTCCCGCAAGGCCGCATCGCCACCGTACCGCACCTTATCGACAACGCTTTTGACGCTTTCGGCAACACGGCCCGCTTCAATCGCCGCGCGTGACAATACGCGATTCCGGTTTATGTCGTCAAGCTCATGCCAATTAAAAATTTGCATTTCAACAATCCTACGCCATCATTTTTTCTATTGGCAAAACGAGGATCGAACTCGCCCCCGCTTCCTGCAACTGCTCCATCGTTTCCCAGAAAACGGATTCCCGGCACACGGCATGAACGGCCACTTTATCCTTGAAGCCCTGCAACGGCACGATGGTGGGCGACTCCGCGCCAGGAAGAAGCCGGATAATATCCTCAAGCTTCTCGTTGTCCGCGTGCAGCATAATGTACTTGCTGTCTTCGGCCCGCAGCGTGCCAAGCATCCGCGCGCGCAAACGGTGAATGATGGCTTCCTTTTCATCCGGAATCTTTCGCGACGAGCGGATAAGCAGGGCTTCGCTGAACAGGATCGTCGTCAACTCGCGCAGGTTATTTGCCGCCAGCGTCGCCCCCGAGGCGACGATGTCGCAAATCGCGCCAACAATCTTCAAACGCGGTGCCACCTCAACCGATCCCGTCATTTCAAGCGTCGTGGCGGTTATGCCCTGCTCCCGCAAAAAAACCTGAAGCAGATGAGGATAGGATGTGGCGATGGTCGTCCCTGCAAGGTCGGCCATCGTCTGAATGGGACCTTTCTCGGGCACCGCGACAACCAAACGGCAAACGGAAAAACCAAGACGTTCCAGAATGACCGCGCCGAAATCGGGCGTGCCGTTCTTTTCCTCGGCGAACACGTTCTCGCCAACGATGCCGAGGTCGCAAATGCCGCTGCTGACGAAATGCGGAATATCGTCGTCTCGCACGAGCAAAACGTCGATGGGCAACTCCTTGATCCGGCACAGCAATTGCTCCCTGCTTCGCGCCACATGCAACCCGCAGTTTCGCAAAAGATTGAGGCTGTCGTCGGCCATGCGGCCGCTTTTTTGCAAGGCGATACGAACCCGTTCCGTTGGCATTCCTGTCCCCAAAGCAATAATAATGTACTAATATAGTAGTACATTATTACCACAACGCCGCGCAGGACGTCAAGCGCAAACCGAGCACATTTATATGGTTAAAACCCGCGTTTAGTGTGTGTAATCGGAGGAATCGTCGAGGTCGTTGTTTTCAAAGGCCCGCATAAACTCCTCAAAGTTCACGAATTTCGCGCCGATTCCCTTCCAGACGAAAGGCTCCGTCTTCTCCGTTTCGTCGGCCCCGGCAATAAGGATGTGATGGCTGCGCGCCAAACCGCCCTTCTCATAATGGACAACGATATACCCGGATCCCACAGCGGCCCAAAGAAGGCGCATTGTCGGACGCGAGCCTTCAAACATGACGTCGAAGCCTCCCCACTCTTCCGCAGGATCCACCATCCTGCCTTTCTTATCCGTGCAAAGATCAACGACTGGCTTGGGCAACTCCCGGACCGTCTTGATTGTGCGAACGTCGATTATGTTGAGGATGTTCCGCCGGTCTTCGCCCGTCAACTTCGTTATTTCGGCATGGCACGGTCGGCCCGCTCCGGCAAAAGCCAGAATAACAAAAAAAATGAGGGTTGGCTGGAATGGATGCTTCATGTTGCGCCTTTCATGTCAAGATGCCCGGATTTGGTCCGTAGTTGTCACTCTCTATCGTCCCGAAAACTAAATAATCGCCTTGCCCATTTTTTTCTTCGGTACCGACTGTTTCAGCGCCACGACGCCCGGCAGTTCCTTGCCCTCCATCCACTCCAGAAACGCGCCGCCCGCCGTCGAGACATAGCTGATGCCATGCGTCACGCCCGCGTTGGCCAGCGCCGCCACGGTATCGCCTCCGCCCGCCACCGACAGAAGCTTGCCGCGCTTGGTCAAATCGGCCACGCCGATAGCAACTTCGTTCGTCGCGCGATCGAATGGCGGCGTTTCAAACACGCCAAGCGGCCCGTTCCAGATTACCGTGCGGCACATCGCAAGATTGTCCTTTATTTCCGCCACGGTTTGCGGGCCAAGATCGAAAATCTTTTGGTCCGCCGGAACGGCATTTGCCGCAACGGTTTGCGTCGGGATATCCGCTTTTAACCCGGACGCCACAACGACGTCTTTCGGCAACATGATATGGCACCCGCGCTTTTCGGCTTCCGTCATGATGCCGCGCGCCGTCTCGAGCATATCCGGCTCATACAGCGATTGCCCAACGGCCAATCCCTTCGCAGCCATAAAGGTGTTCGCCATGCCGCCGCCGAGCACCAGAATATCGACCTTGCCGATGAGATTGTTCAGCAAGTCGAGTTTTGTCGAAATCTTCGAGCCGCCGATCAGAGCCGCCACGGGCTTTTCGGGCTTTTCCAACGCCTTGCCGAGCGCCTCAAGCTCCTCCTGCATCAAACGTCCTGCGCCTGCGGGTAAAAGCTGCGCCAGCGCCGTCGTCGAGGCATGCGCGCGGTGCGCCGCCGCAAACGCATCGTTGACGTAAACGTCGCCCAGCTCGGCCAGAGCCTTGGCGAATTCGGGATCGTTTCCCTCTTCGCCAGGGTAAAAGCGCGTGTTTTCCAGAACGGCGACCTGGCCGTTTTCAAGCTTGGCAATCGCGGCGCTGGCCGTCGGCCCGATGCAATCCTCGGCAAAACCGATGGGCTGGCCCCAGATATCCGCCAGCCTTGCCGCGACGGGACGCAGCGAACAGTCCGGATTTTTCTTTCCTTTCGGACGCCCGAAATGGGACAAAAGAACGATGCGCGCTCCCGCCTTGGCCAAATCCTTCAGTGTCGGGATAAGGCGCTCAAGGCGCGTGGCGTCCGTCACGCGGCCGTCTTTCATCGGCACATTGAGATCGGCGCGAAGAAGAACGGCCTTGCCGCCAACATTCAGATCGTCGAGAGTAAGAAAATCGGCCACGGGTCAACCTGTCGTTTGGGAATGGGACAAAGAACGGAGGCATTTAAATAGGTGACGGCGGTTCTGTCCAGTGCAAGGCGCAAGCTTCAGGATTCGGCCTTTTCCCAAGCCCTCAATTGCCGTCGTCTTTCCTTATGGTCCGGCATGACTTTTTCCAGGCAGCGCCAGAAGGCGCGGCCATGGTTCTTGTGGCGGATGTGCGCCAGTTCATGCGCCAGCACGTAATCGATCACATCGGGCGACGCCATGATCAGGCGATAGTTGACGCGAATTTCGTTCTTGCTGTTGCAGCTTCCCCAGCGCCTCAAGGGACTTGTCACGATAAGGCGGCCGGGCTTCACGCCCAGGCGCGCGCTCCAGACGGCCAGACGTTCCCTGAATTCCCGCCGGGCCTGTTTTTTGTACCAAAGTTTCAACTCCAGCCGCGCCTCTTCCCGTAACGCCGCGCCTTCCGGACCGGCATCGGGAACGTTAATCGCCATTTCTCCCTCTGCCGCAATGCATACGGTCTGCGCCGCTTCCTTCTGCGTTAGGCGCACTTTATAGGTCTTGCCGAGGTAAGGCGCTTCGGCCCCATCCGCAAAAGTTTGCACGCTTCTTCGGGGCGGGTTTAAGCGCAAACTTTCCAGCCGTTTTCTAATCCATCCGGCCTTTTGCCGAACGAGCCTTTCGATCGCGCGCAGGCTCATCCGGACAGGCGCCATGACGCGCACGTCCCCTTCGGGCTGAACCAGTAAGGCTACCGTACGTCTACGCCGGGCGCTCCGGCTGATCGTAATGCTGAAGTCCTTGCGGTATGGCATTCCTTGACCGTCGTCTTGCGGGCTTGCCCCGTTAACCCATTCTGGCCTAAAGTCGGCCCATGGACAAAGCTAAAACGCCCTTGCCGCCCGATATCGCCAAACTGAGCTTCGAGGAAGCGCTCCTTGAGCTTGAAAAGCTCGTCAAACAACTCGAAGACGGCAAGGCCAAGCTCAACGACGCCATCGGCGCGTATGAACGCGGCGCTCTTCTCAAACGGCATTGCGAGACCAAGCTTCGCGAAGCCCGGGCCAAAATCGAGCAGATTTCGCTCGATCCGAATGGAAATCCCTCAACGTCACCTTTCAAAACCTGAACCGTCCGAGCCATCCCATGCCCTCCGTCAGCCCCTCCCTTGCCGCCGCGATGACCCATGCCGCTACGGCCGTCACCGAAGCCCTCGAACGCCTTCTGCCTCATTCCGATTTTGCCGAAAGAAAACTTTTCGATGCCATGCGCTTTGGCGCTTTGGGCGGCGGCAAACGTTTGCGCCCCTTTCTGGTGCTGAACTCGGCCCAATTGTTCGGCGTGCGCGAAGATTGCGCCTTGCGGGCGGCGGCCTCCGTGGAGTGTGTTCATTGTTATTCTCTCGTTCATGACGATTTGCCCGCGATGGACAATGCCGACTTACGCCGCGGCAAGCCGACCGCGCACAAACAATTCGACGAAGCGACGGCGATTCTGGCGGGCGACGCGCTGTTGACGATCGCTTTTGAGATTCTGGCCGATCCGCGAACGCACGAAGATCCGAAGGTTCGCTGCAATCTGGTGGCAGCCCTGGCAAAAGCATCCGGAGCCAATGGCATGGTCGGCGGCCAAATGCTGGACCTGATTGCGGAAACATCGGAGCTCGACATCGGCGCCATTACGCGGCTTCAACGCATGAAAACCGGCGAATTGATCGCCTTTTCGGCCGAAGCGGGCGGCATTCTCGGCAAGGCGTCGCCCCAGCACTTGAGCGCGTTACGCGCCTATGCCCACGACCTCGGCCTTGCGTTTCAAATTATCGATGACTTGCTTGACACCGAAGGTACGGAGGAAGAAACCGGCAAGTCCGTCGGCCGCGACGCTAAAGCGGGCAAGGCGACCTTCGTTACGATCCTCGGCCTCGAACGCGCCCGCCATCAGGCGGAATTGCTTTCCGAGCAAGCCATACGCCACCTGAACGTTTTCGACGGACGCGCCAAAAACCTCGAAGACGTCGCGCGCTTTGTGGTGGATAGGAAAGGCTAACCCGCCCTCGGGATCACGCTTTTTCCCTCCGGCGGCAAGCCGCCGAGCTCGCGCAGAATGCGAATGCGGTCCTCGATGGGTGGATGCGTGTCAAAAAGACTGAACGCGGACGGCGGGTTTTCGACGAACATCTGCCGCACTTCGGACGGCACGTCGCCCAGCATGGCGTTGCCCGAAATTTTTTCCAGCGCCGAAATCATCGCTTCGGGATTTTTGGTCAGCTCCACCGATCCGGCGTCGGCCAGGTACTCGCGCTTGCGCGAAAGCGCGAAACGTATCACAAGCGCCAGCACATACCCTACCCACAGCAAAACCGCCGCAACGATCATCAACACGGCCGTCCCACGCCCCCGGCGGTCGCCGCGGCCGTAAGAAGCATAACGCAGTCCGCGCCACATCATCTGCGCCAAAAAGGAAATCATCCCCGTAAAAACGACCGCCACGACCAAAAGCCGAACGTCGCGGTTCATGATATGCGTCAATTCATGCGCCAGAACGGCTTCAAGTTCGGCCTTGTCGAGGCGCTCCAGCAAACCGCGCGTGACGGTCACGTTGTAGTTGCCCTCGTTCATCCCGCTCGCGTAGGCGTTCATGACGGGCGTGTCGATAACGTAAAGATTCGGCGTCTTCATCCCACGCGAAATGCATAGATTTTCCAGAAGGTTATACGGCTCCGGCGCCTCGCTGCGCGCCAACGGTTTGGCTCCTGTGGCGGCGCGGATCATGGCGTCGTTGAAAAGATAGCCGAGCAAAACCCACACAACCGCGACGCCCAGCACGATGGGCCAATATTCGTAAACGGCGTAACGCGCCAGATCAAATGGCGTCGCGACGCCGGGGTCGGCGACGCCAAAGCCCATCAACATACCTCGGTCGAGCATGCCTCCCGCATCCGCGTATGCCAGACCCGTGAGATAAAAAATCCCGCCCAGCAGCGCCAGCAACAGCAAAGGAAACGCCGCCAGCAACGCCATCGACTTCAGGTTGTTGTTCCAGCGATAGGTCGAAAGGCCGAGAGCAGGCATAGCCTTCAACCGCCGAAAGAAACTTTTGGCGGCATAGAGGCCGCCGCGCGTTCCTCGCCGTTAAGCGCGAACATCTCGGCTTCCTTGAAGCCGAAGGATCCCGCGATGAGCGCCGCCGGAAACTGTTGAATGGCCGTGTTGTATTCCGCAACGGCATTGTTGAAGAAACGCCGCGCCGCGGCAATCTTGTTCTCAAGATCCGAAAGCTCTTTCTGCAGCTGTATGAAGTTTTCGTTGGCCTTCAACTGCGGATAGTTCTCCGCCACGGCCATCAATTGCATCAACGCGCCGGACAACGCGCTCTCCGCCTGGCCGCGATCCTTCAACGAACTGGCGCGCATGGCCGAGGCGCGCGTTTCAGCGACCTTCTCGAAAACGCCGCTTTCGTGTTTGGCGTATCCCTTCACCGTCTCCACAAGGTTGGGAATCAGGTCGTGCCGCTGTTTAAGCTGCACGTCGATATCGGCAAAGGCGTTTTTCGTTGTCTGCCGCAGCGCCACCAAACGGTTGTAGATGACGACAAGAAAGAAGGCGGCAAGCGCCAACGCCAGAATGATATAGCCAAGAACGCTCATGGGAAACCTCGCCGTTAAGGTTAAAATGCCTTCCTGTAAATATAGGCATCCATGACCCTCCCGGCAATGCTATGAAGGAGCCATGAAAAGAAACGCTTCTTCACCCGCTCTTTCTTCCCGCGCCGCCGCGCTCGACCTGCTGCAAGCCGTGGTGCGCAAGCGCAAGGCCTTCGACGACGCTCTGGAACGCCACGAAGGCCTGGCCGAACTGGAAAAGCGCGACCGCGCGTTCGTGCACATGCTGGTGGCGACGTCTTTGCGCCGTTTGGGCCAGCTTGACGGCGCGATCAAGGCGTGCCTCGACAAGCCGCAGGAATTGAAGGCCATCGCGCAGGATTTGCTTCGTCTTGGCGCGGCCCAGATTCTGTTTCTGGATACCCCCGCCCACGCGGCCGTGGACACCGTCGTGGAACTGGCTGCCAGCGATAATGCTTCCGCGCCTTACAAGGGCCTGATCAACGCCGTCTTGCGGCGGCTGACGCGCGAAGGCAAGGGGCTTATCGCCAAGCAGGACGCCGCGCGCCTCAACACGCCGGACTGGCTGTGGCTGATCTGGCGGAAGGCCTATGGCGTCGCCCAGGCCCGAAAAATTGCCGAAGCCCATCTTGGCGAGGCGCTCACGGACATTGGCGTTAAAACGGACGCCGCGTCATGGGCAAGAAAACTCGGCGCGCGTTTGCTTCCTACCGGAAGCTTGCGGCTCGACGGCCTGACGCCCGTGACGGAACTGCCGGGTTTTGCGGACGGCGCATGGTGGGTGCAGGACGCGGCGGCGGCCTTGCCGGTCAAGCTGATGGGCGACGTTCGCGGCAGGAAAGTTATCGACCTCTGCGCCGCGCCGGGCGGAAAGACGATGCAATTGGCCGCCCTGGGCGCGCATGTGACCGCCGTCGACCGTTCGGCCGCCCGCCTGAAGCGACTCAACGAAAACCTTTCGCGCGCCCAACTGAAAGCCGACGTCGTGTGCAAAGACGCGCTTGCTTTTGTGCCGGAATCCAAAGCCGGTTTCGTGCTGATCGACGCGCCCTGCTCGGCCACCGGCACCATCCGCCGCCATCCGGACGTTTTGCGCCTGAAAAAGCCCGAAGACGCCGCGCGCATGGCGGAACTGCAAGGCAAGCTTCTCGATCACGCGGCCAACAAGATTCTCGCCCCCGGCGGCACACTGGTTTACGCGGTCTGTTCGCTTCAGCCGGAAGAGGCCGGGCGTCAAATCGAAGCGCTTCTCGAACGCCACCCCTCCCTATCCCGGCAACCCGTCCTTCCCGAGGAAATCGGAGGCTGCGCCGACTTTATCACGCCGGCGGGCGACCTCCGCTGCCTGCCCTGCCATTGGCCCGAACACGGCGGAATCGATGGCTTTTACGCGGCGAGGTTGAAAAACGCCTGAAGCCGCCGGTTGCTCCCCGCCGCCGAACTTGATACTTTAATTCCATGCAGCAGCCGATCCGCCTTGCCCCGTCGATCCTGTCCGCCGATTTTGCCCGTCTGGGCGAAGAGGTGCGCGCTATCGACGAAGCGGGCGCCGATTACATCCACGTCGATGTTATGGACGGCCACTTCGTGCCGAACATCACTATCGGACCGGCCGTCGTCAAAGCGCTGCGCCCCTTCAGCGCCAGGCCTTTCGACGTTCATTTGATGATCGCGCCGACCGATCCCTACATCGAAGACTTCGCGAAAGCCGGAGCCGACATCATCACCGTCCACCCCGAAGCCGGGCCGCACCTGCACCGCACCGTTCAGCTGATAAAGGCGCATGGCAAAAAAGCGGGGGTCGCGCTGAATCCCGCCACGCCGGTTTCCGCCGTCGAATTCGTTTTGAACGAAATCGATCTTGTCCTGGTCATGACGGTCAATCCCGGTTTCGGCGGGCAAACGTTTATCGCTTCCCAGCTTGAAAAAATCGGGACTCTCCGACAGATGATCGACGCCTCCGGCCGAACGATCGATCTGGAAGTCGATGGCGGCATCAAGCCGGAAACCGCCAAAAAAACCGTCGCCGCCGGGGCCGACGTTCTTGTCGCGGGCACGGCAAGCTTCAAGGGCGGCGCTTCGGCGTACGCAGACAATCTACTTGCGCTGCGCGGATAGGACGACCGGCGTGGGGATAAAAAGCCCGTGAGAGTTCTTCGCTACCTGAGAAAGAAAACGCAGGCTCTCGTTTACGGCAGCCCGTTTTACCGTGCGCTTCTTGGCCGGGGGAAAAACCCGCCGCATCTTCATCTGATTCTGAACGATTCATGGCCCGGCGACGCCAAGGCGGGACAAGCCATCGCCGCCAGCCCTTCCAGCCCGTTCGAACCGGCCCAGCCGCTCACGCCCGCCAAAAGGAAACCGCTTCTGGCGCACGGATGGCTGCGCGACCTGAAGGCGATGGGCACGGATTCGGCCAAGCGCAAGGCGCGGGCGCTCTTGAAAGACTGGCTGATCAATCGCGACAACTGGGAAGAGGAAAGCTGGGCGCCCGATGTGCTGGGCGAGCGGCTGACAAACTGGATTTCGTTTCATGATTTTTGCGCCGTCCACGCCGACGAGGATCTGGAAGAACGGCTTATCGCAAGCCTGCTGCGGCAGCGGAACCATCTGCTCCGCGTCTTGCCGGCCCCCCTGACGGGCACGGAAGGCCTGCAAGCCATTAAGGGCCTGATCGTCGCGGATCTGAGCCTGAGCAAGGGCCGGAAAGCGCTCGGCCTCGGCCTTGAGCTTTTGCAGCGCCATCTGGCCGCCGAGATTTTGCCCGACGGCGGCCATATCTCGCGCAATCCCGACGCGCAATTGAAGATGCTCCATCATTTGATCGACATCCGCGCGGCTTTGCGGGCCGCCGGGCAGGAAACGCCGCCCGAGCTTCTCACGGCCATCGAGCGGATGGTCCCCGCGCTCAAGCTGTTCCGCCACGGCGACGGAGGCCTCGCGCATTTCAACGGCGGGCATCAGGACAACGGGCTTGAGATGGAAGCGGTCTTGTCCATGGCCGAGGCGCGCGGGCGCGTGCTGCGCCGCCTGCCGCAAACCGGCTACGAGCGCGTCACGGCGGGACGCGCGCTTTTGCTCGTGGACGTCGGCGTTCCGCCGCCGTGGCCTCACGACAAAACGGCCCACGCGGGCTTGCTAAGTTTCGAGTTCAGCGTCGGGCGCGAGCGGCTCATCGTGAACTGCGGCGCGGGTCCCGAAGGCGACGAGGAATGGCGCGCGGCGACGGCCGCCACGGCCGCGCACAGCGCGCTGATTCTCGCCGACACCAACGCGTGCGAAGTCCTGCCGGAAGGGCACATCGGCCATCGGCCAAAGCCCGTCGCCGCCCAGCGCTACGAACAGGACGGCGCCCATTACGTCGAAACGGCTCATGGCGGCTACGAAAGCGGCTTCCATGTCACGCACCACCGCTCCCTTTGCCTCGCGGCGGAAGGCGAAGAACTTCATGGCCGCGACCTTCTCTCCGGCCCGCCGGGACAGGAGTACACGATCCGCTGGCATCTGCATCCGACTGTGCAGGCCTCGCTGGTCCAGGGCGGACAGGCGGCCTTATTGTTGACGCCTTCGGGGCTCGGCTGGCGATTTAGGATCGAATCCGGCATTATGGGCGGCGAACTGAGCCTCGAGTCCAGCGTTTACTGCGGCGGCGGGACCCCTCGCCGCACCTTGCAATTGAAAGTGACAGGCCGTACGGATGAAGACCCGGCCGTCATCGGCTGGATGCTGGTGCGGGAGAAGAAGGGGTGAATCTAGGGATGACCCATCAGGCAAACAGGTCGATACTATTTCGCACGAAGCGATAACGGATCGCTTAATGTGAAAAGCTATCAGCCGTTGTTGAATTGATCTTGCTTAGCTTCGTACTTTATTTCGCTGTAGCGGGTGATGCCGCGTATCGCATCGTTGTAGAGGGCGGCTTCGAAGTCCCTTCTCTTGTAGACGTTGACCAATTCCCAAAGAACTGTTGCAACCCCCACAATAATGCCTAATTCAATTCCCCGTTTTACAAACTGGGGATCACCAAGCGCATAACGCCCGACGGTTTCGCAGATGCCAGCGGCCGCGGCCCAGAAAAGAGCCGGCGTTGTGCCTGTGCGCAACGTTTCAATGGCCGCTTCTTTAAAAAAGTTCAATCTCTGGCCACACTACCCTACACCTGACGACGCATTAACGTATTGAAAAGCATTTAAGATTCTAAAGGAGCCAACTGATTCGCAGGGAGGCTTCGATGGATTTTGTAGGATTGACGAACATAGTGTGGCGAGC
>Ga0302247_1000670_pt1 | contig 30476 bp, 31 predicted proteins | sample AAG_UR_Ile_MG_FD_193529 | JGI IMG/M metagenome (GOLD analysis project Ga0302247, IMG submission 193529) | Enriched activated sludge microbial communities from anaerobic digester in WTTP, New Holstein, Wisconsin, United States - AAG_UR_Ile | ecosystem: Engineered > Bioreactor > Anaerobic >...
AAGCAAGCAAAGTTAGCTCCATCAGAGAAATTATTTAAGACTCCTGATTGGATTGAAACAAAAGGTTCAACTTGTAAAGTTGTAAGATTACCAATCAGAGATGATATTGATGAAGGAATTAAAGAGAATTTAATTATTGAATTCTACTCTAGATAATTTTATTTTATTACCAAATGGAAGCTTTTAAAGATATTAAGGTTACAATTAAGGAAGAAGGAGAAAATTATGGACTTTTTGAAATTTCTCCATTACCAAGAGGTTATGGACAGACATTAGGAAATGCTTTAAGAAGAATTTTGTATTCAAGTTTAAGAGGATCAGGAATTACAAGTGTAATGATAAAAGGAGTTGATCATGAATATTCAACTTTAGATGGAGTTCAGGAAAACATGGTTGATATTATAATGAACCTCAAACAGATAAAGTTTAGTAAGAAAACAGACGAACCAGTATTTTGTCAGATTAGTGCAAAAGGTAAAAAAGAAGTAACAGCAAAAGACATCCAAACAAAAGGTGATGTAGAAGTTGTGACTAAGGATTTACATATTGCAACCCTAACAGATGCATCTTCATCTCTAGATATGGAAGTTATGGTAGAGTCAGGAGTTGGATATAAAGCAGCACCAGCAGGTGGAAGAAAAGAGGTTGGTGTAATTCCTTTAGATTGTGATTTTACCCCAATTGAGAGAGTTAGTTTAATAGTAGAGCAAGCAAGAAAAGGTCAAGAAACAGACTTAGATGCAGTTTTAATTGGTGTTACAACAGATGGAAGTATTACACCAAAGGATGCTCTGCTTGAATCTGCAAAGATTCTTCAAGAGTTTGCAGGTAAAGTAATGATTGCAATGGGAATGGCTGCAAAAGAAGTAGAAGCGATCCAAGAGGAGATTAATACACCTGATGCACAGGAAGCAGAAGAGGAAGCAAAAGATGATGAAATAGGTGCATGGAAGATTGAAGATTTACCAATATCTAAGAGATCTAAAACAGGTCTTCTTAGTGGAGGTTTTAAAACAGTAGCAGATTTAAGAGATACAACAGCAACTGAATTACTAAATCTACCAGGATTTGGAAACAAATCATTAAACGAGATATTAGAGCTTTTAAATGAATACGGAATTAATATTAACGGCTAATTTAAATGTATAAAGGGGTTAAAACAGCAAAATTAGGTAGGAAAGCATCACACAGAAGTGCTTTAAAGCAGAATCTCTTGAGATCACTATTAGAAAGAGGTCATATTGTAACAACAACACCTAGAGCAAAAGTTGTTAAAAAAGATATAGAATCATTGATAGAGAAAGGGAAAAAGAACAGTGAAAGTATCAGTTTTGTAAGAAAATTACAACTAATTCTAGGAAGTGACAAACTTGCAAAGAAATTCTTGGAATATGTAAAAGGTGAAAAGACAGGAGTAACACTAGTAAAGGTTGGTTTTAGAGCAGGAGATAATGCTGAAAAGACAAAAGTATCTCTTTTGGGTATTGAGAAGAAAAAGAAAACAAGTAAGAAAGAGAAAGAAGTAGAAAGTAAGGAAGAAAAAAAAGAAGTCAAAGAAGTTAGGAGAGAAGGAAATAGGATAGGATTATTTAGCAGAGATAAAAAAGTTGATACCACAGCTGTTGTTAAGAGTACAGAGAGAGCTAGAACAAGATCAGGACTTTAATTGTTATTTACTATAAATGAAATATAAAACAGTTTGGACAAAAAAAGAAGATATTGAAAGAAAATGGTATATTGTTGATGTAAAAGACCAGATTCTTGGAAGGGTTGCAACTAAGATTGCTTCTCTTTTGATTGGAAAGGAAAAACCTGAAATAGTGCCAGATGTTGATTGTGGAGACTATGTAATTGTAATAAACAGTGATAATGTTAAGTTAACTAGAGGAAAGGAATTAAAGAAAACATATTTCAGACACTCAGGATATCCTGGAGGAGCTAAAGAGACTACTTTTGAGAGACAAATGGAAAAGGATTCTACTAAAGTAATAGAAGATGCTGTTAAGAATATGCTCCCAAATAACAAATCAAGAGAGAAAAGATTAGCAAGACTGTATGTATATAAAAATTCTGTGCACAAGCATGCTGGACAGAATCCAATAGAGATTAAATTTAATTAATAAATAGAAGTGAAGTATTTTGAAGGAGTAGGAAGAAGAAAAAGATCAACTGCTAGAGTTAGAATCTATGCAGGAGATAAAACATCTACTATAAATGGTAAAGCGATTGATGAGTTTTTTAGTGGAAAAGAGAATGTAGAATCAATAGTTCAAAGACCTTTAATAGTTGTTGGATTAGAAAAGAAGTATTATTTCACAGCTAAGGTAAGTGGAGGTGGAATAACAGGTCAACTAGAAGCTGTAAGACTTGGTCTTGCAAGGGCATTATATGGAATGGATGAATCTTTGAAACCAATACTTAGAAAAGAACATCTTGTTACAAGAGATCCAAGAGAAGTCGAAAGAAAGAAATATCATCATGTAAAGGCAAGAAAGAAACCTCAATTTTCCAAGAGGTAGACTCTCTTATTATCAATCAGAGAAATTTGACTTAATTATAATGAATCTATACACTTAATGTGTGATGGACTACCCAATAGATGACAATCTGTCTTCTTCTAGTATTGACGACAGTACAGCAGAGATACTTTCTCTAGAGAACAAGTTATTATCCTCTTCTGTTCCGAATGATTTAAAGGAAGAGTCGATGCTTTCTGTTAATAGATTAAAAAGGATGATTAGAATGGGTGGGTATAGTAGTGAATTTGAAACTGTTAATAAGTATATAGATTGGATTGTTAGAATCCCTTGGACATCTTTTTCAGAAGATAGGTTTGATATTCACGAGGCTAGAGAAATCATGGATAGTACTCATTATGGGATGGAATCCGTGAAGAATCTTATTCTTGACTATTTAGCCTCTATGGAATTAAAACAGAAGAATTATTCTAGCAGATTAAATATCCCAACTCAGTTTCAGATAACTAATGAGAATATCACAGAGAGACCTTCTGTTAATATTCAGAATAAAAAAATACATACACCAGTCTTCCTGTTTGTAGGATTACAGGGGGTAGGAAAAACATCAATAGCTAGATCTATTGCTCAATCTATGAATAGAAAGTTCGCAAGGATTTCTCTTGGAGCTATAGGGGATGTAAGAACTCTAAGGGGAACACCAAGGTATTCTGTAGATGGAGAACCAGGACAGATTGTAAAATCTTTAATTAGGTGTGGTACTATGAATCCAGTTATTCTTCTTGATGAAATAGAAAAGAGTAGTGGTAATGTAGGCCTTCTTAGTGATGTTATGGCAACTCTTCTTGAGATTTTAGATCCTGAGCAGAATGCAACATTTGTTGATCACTATATTGACCATCCAATTGATTTGTCTAATGTCATGTTCATATGTACAGCAAATAATCTGGGAGGACTTTCAGCTGCTCTCTTGGACAGAGTTGAAGTAATTAGATTTACTAGTTATTCAGATGAAGAGAAAGAAGTTATTGCAAAACAATATATTCTACCAGGAGTATTAGAAGAATACAGTTTAACGCCAGATCAAATCCAAATCTCAGATGATATTTGGATTTCAGTCATACGTCCGGTGGGATTTGATGCTGGAATTAGACAATTAGAGAGGAATATTGCTACGATGATAAGAAGTGTAGCAAGAAAGATAGTAGAGGGAGAATCAACTCCTATTATTATCAATAAAGAGAATCTGTCTGATTTCTTAAATGTAGATCAAGGTCCACTTAGTTAGTCACTTATACTCCCTTAAAAGGATTTTTTAATTGTAAGGCTGAAACTGCTCTAGAAATTTGTGGGTTTTTAATAGACTTTGCAATATTTGAACGATAATTACTTTTCTCTTCTGCTTTTAGTAATTGATTTAAATCTGCATTCTTTAAATCATCACTGAGTGATTGTGTGTCTACAGCTTGTGTTACAAGGTAATTCTCTTCATGTATTGGTTCTGGATCTTCTTTTACTTTCTTTTTCTGAAAGAAACTAAACATTATTTCCTCCTTTCTCCTCTGGATAGCTTTCAACAAATCCTTGAGGTGTTAAATGTTTCTTACCCTTCTGAATATCTTTTCTTGAAGATACAACCTGTCCTGTTAAAGTTCTTTGATTTAGAGCATCTATAAATGTTTCTTCTTTTTTACTTTTATCAGGATTAATTATCTTTTCTTGTTCTGCAAGTCTTTTCTCTAATTCTTCTTGGTATTTTACTCTTTCATCCAAGAGTATCTCTCGTTGTTTTTCTTTTTTCTCAATTGCCTCTATAATGATTTCACTTTCTCTCATATTGCCATCTCGCATAGGTTGTTGTACTGCAGGGGGATCAAAAATCTGTGCAAGTTCTTCAACAGTTCGTGTATCTGTTATACCCTCTTTTTCTTTTAGTTTTTCTAAATCTTTAGGATCAGATGTAATAATTTCGTGTTCTGCTACACTAGAAAGAACTTGGATACCTACATGATTTTGTCCAGCAAAGAACAGCCCCTGTCCTTTATCGCAATTAAGTAGAAAGTTTCTTTCCCCATCGGATAGATTAAATACTTTTTGTAAGAGTTCTACAGCAGTAGGACTCTGTTTCATTAACATCTGTATTGATGAGTTGGAGATTATTGCTCTTCCCATTTCATTTCCTAGAAAGTCTGCAACATCCTGTGTAATGGTTGATAATCCTAGGTAGTATTTCCTAGCTCTTTTGGCAATAGAGTACATGAATTTAGCAGAATCTTCTGATTGCATCATATACCAAGCTTCATCAACAATTAATAATCTTCGTTTTCTATCTTTTCTAATTTTTGTCCATATGAAATCTAGCATTAGATACATAGCTAGTGGTTTTAATTCCTCTTGTAAATCCCTAACACTAAAGACTGTAAATGGATTATTAATTTCAAAATTGCTTGCTTCATTGAATACTCCTGCACCACTTCCAATAATGTATTTTTCTAATCTTCGTGCCATACCGTGAGCTTCAGTTTCAGCCATACCTTTTAGTACTTTATATAAATCTTCTAACATGGGGGGTGCTTGAGTCTGAGTCTTAGGATCAAAGGTTATTCCTTTTTCCCTATAAGCAAGTATTAATGCTCTGTCTAGGATTGATTCTTCAATGTTGGATAGATTCTCAAAAAGTACTTTAAAGAATCCCTGCAATGCGAGAAGTTTCATTCTTAATTCATCGTCTCCTTCTTCTGTAACACCAGATAGTTCAAATGGGTTCATCTTATGTCCTTTGTCTTGAGAGAAGGAAATGTAGGAGCCATTGACTGCTTTTGCTAGATTCTCATACTCTTTTTCAGGATCTATTATGATAATTTCAGTACCCAACATTAAACTTCTAATAGCTTCCAATTTTACAAAGTAACTCTTTCCTGCACCAGATTTTGCAAATATAACAGCATTAGCATTTTCCAGTTCAAATCTATCAAATACCACTAAGCTTTTGTTGTGCATATTTAATCCATACATAATTCCATGATCCATAGTTAGCTCTGAAGTCACAAATGGGAATGTTGTTGCTAATGAAGTAGTATCCATATTTCTTGTTATATATAGATTGTCTATTCCTATTGGTTGAGTCCCAATGAATGCTTGTTCCTGTTGCAATGTAGCTGGTTTTGCAGTCACATTCATTGCAGCAAATGTAGATACTACATTTCTAGAAATTTTTTCTAATTGTTCTTTATCCTTAGCATAGAGAGTTACATACATAGAGAAATGGAAAAACTTTTCTGTCCCTTCCGCAATAGAATCTTGAAGCATCTGTGCATCAGATAATGCAACCTTAAGTGAAGGATCTATAACCTTCCTCTCTTCCATTTGGGTATACAGAGTAGCTTCCATTTCGCCAATTTTTTTCTTTAATTTCTCTAAAATGCTTTTGGAATCAACAGGATAGTAGAAAGTACTTATTCTTAATGAGTGTTCAAAGTTTATAATGGGGGATAACCAGTTAGGTCCTACAAATCTAGGATATCCACTTACGAACAATGTCCTAAAATAATATCCTCCCATCTGTAAATGAGTGAAATCTATCTCCATATCGATAGGGGCAAGTAAATCTTGTATAGACATTTTAGTGTCTATACCTATTTGGTTATTTAAGGTATCGATCTCTTCTTCAGGTATTTCTTGCTCTTTACTTTTATCTTCTTTCTTTTTATTTTTCCCTGTGAGCATATCTAGTATTTGAGAGATAGGATTAATCTTTCTTTTCTTCTCTTTATCTTCATTAGGATCTACAAATTTTTCTGTTAATGGTACTTGTTTTGTATCTTTATTAGTAGGTTCTACCTTTATTTGTTCTTGAAATGTCGCATATTTTTCCTGTGTGCTTCGTAGCTTATCTTGTGCTTCCGTCATCATTTTGTTAGTTTTACTTGTAATAGTTCTATTTTCCATTAATCTTCTTCAGGGTTATATGATGTATATAATTCTGTAATCAACTCTTTTGTTGTTAATTGATGTCCAAAAAGTCCCATCCTTCCTAGTTGTTTCAATATATGATCTCTTTTGGGATAGAGGAATATCTTTGCTTTTTCTATTAATTGATCTATTTGTACATTCCTGTTTTTTTCTTCTTCCTCTTTACTTTTCTTTGATTTGAGGATAGAAGTTTCTGGTATTATAGATCCTGTATGATATGGAACTATGATGAAGAAACTTTTATCTAACACATCATTTTGAATAATTAGATTTTTCACAAATGTTGTATATATATTTAACTGTTTTTTTAATCCTTCACTCATAGCCTGTTGTTCTTGTGATTGTAGGTAAGTAATATAGTTAGTAATATCTATTCTTTTTGTCCTTATCATTATTTGAATACGGAAATTTAAGGAATTTAATAGTCCTGCAAAGGCAAGTATCTTATTATCTTGTTCATACTCTGCAAGTAAATCAAAGTTAATTGCAGATGTTTGTATTACCATAGCTACACTTCCATTTTTATTTATTACCAAGTCATCACGAATATCTCGTACTGCTAGGTGATCTTGTGTTGATGCTGTTGCTCTTGCTCTTGCATTTCTGTCCATTTTATAGTGTTGTTATCTTAATAGGTAAATTCTTCTCATTTCCACTTAACAATATATCTACTTTAGGAAACATATATTGATTCGTATCAAATTCAATAGAATACTTTCCTGGTTCCCATTTCTGATTTGTCAGAAAGTATCCATTACTCCCTGTTTTATTAGCATACAAAAGATTTCCTTTTTCATCTTTAAGTAGGGTTACTATATTAGGAATGGGTTTGAAATCTTTTGTACTAATCCAAATATTAATGTTTCCTGGAAGATTATCAAATCCTTTAGCATTAAATTGGTATTGAGAGATATTTTCTTCATTTATTAAAATATATTCTGGATTTACACTTTTAGGAGCTGAATTCTCAAGACTTTCTAATTCCTTATCTATTTTCTTTTGTGCTTCGGATACGGGTTCTTCTGCTTTTTTGTCTGTTAATTGAACTCCAATAATTTTCTTCTTTTTTTCTTTAGTATCCTTTGCTATTAATTTACCATCTTCAGATGGTTTTAAATGTGGCTTTACTCTGTTTTTTTCATCTTCCTTACTAATCCATGCTCTTTGTGTAGGACTAGTTATTGCTCTAATATAGTTCTGTATAAATTTGTCAGCAGGTTGATCGTTGATTGGTACTAATGCAAGAAATATCCCTGCCATGGATGAGAAGATGAAGATAGGAATTCCAATAATGGGTGGAATTGTATTCCCTACAGTTAAATAGAGAACCAGACCACCTAATCCAACACCTAGTGCTAGATATGCAAATTCTTTGAGAGTGAACTTAGTAAAAAGTTTAAACTCTACATCTAATACATTTTGAGGTATTGCATGTTGTTTCATTGGCAGTTTCTATTATACCTACATATTACCAGAATATGAAAGAAAATATTAGTGTCAATTAAATGTTATATTTTGGGGGAAGGCATACGGAGTGGTATATGGCTCTAAGTCTAAAAACAGACAGGACAGATTAGCTATATATCACTCCGTAAGCTATCGATTTACCTTTTGGGCCTAAAAGTTCTTGGTAGACGTTTGCCTACCTTGAAAAAACCTGTGTCAGAGAATCGTAAGATTCTTAAGTATTCTCTATCATCGGAGACAATTGTCACAATTCTCAAAGAACCTTCATCGTAATCTACACGGTAGAAGAAATACTTTTTTCTATCTTGATCTGAAGGCTCCTTGGAAAATGTCTTCCAAAGGCACCAGTTTGATTTATCAAGGGCAAGAAACATTGATGTTAATATCCCACTATCTTTTAGTGGTGGTAGACTCTGGCGAATCCACTCTATGTCTTCTTTTTTTACAATCCACCCATATGCCCCATAATCGCAAAAGAATGTTTCTCCTTCGAAGGTGATAACATGCTGAATCCCACCATGTACACAAATTCTTTGGGGTCCTCTGCCTTGCTCTGTAAGATTTTCCAGTGCGGCTCTCATATTGGTGTCAGTTTGTATTGTTATATTTACTTTTTCCTGCCATCTTCTTGTAAAGTGGAGCTGGCTTACTGTCAGTCTGTTGGGATGCAACTTCTCGACATAAGCAACTGCATTCTGTTTGAATTTATATAGACCTTTTTTGGGGTCCATAAGTTCAAGTACTTTCTCAGGATCATTGCCCACTTTGTATGTTACAAACAGGAGATCATTTTTTGAGAAATACTCAATACCTGTGTACTTATCTACCATCTCTTCTTCCTCCTAATAGTATAGTAGGGATTTGCAATCCCTTTAAATATATTTTGCCTTAAAACAGACAATCTATCTACATAAGGATATAGACATATTGCCTGTTTCAAGAACAAACAAAGGAGAAATAGGACGGGTAAATCTTTAGCTTTTAAAGAACAAATATTTGTAATCTAAAAGATATACAAATATTATCTTTGTAGATGAATGATATCATTTTTCAAGGTAAAAGTCAGCACTATGGGTTAGTGAGCTGCGTAGTGAAAAACCATATAATAAGGGAATGAATAGGTATAATGAATTAAAGAACTTTCGTTTCCTCTTTGGTAAGGATATAACTAAGGAAGAGTGTGTTAGGATATGGGGGGAGAAACACAAAGGTACTTCTAAAGGTAAAAGAAATATCTTCGTTAATCAAAAAGTAGAAATTGCTAAAAAGAATATACCTATTTTGTTAGTGGGTAACTTAGTTAAATTCATAGGTATATCTGGTTCTGTTGGAAGTGGTTTTGCTAAAGAAGAGGATGATATTGATATCTTTGTTGTAACTAGAAATGGAACTATGTGGTTATATAGAGCATTAGTACAGATAAAAAACATTTTTTATAGAAAGATAAGGATTAAAGGTGAAAAAGATGTAAAAGATAAACTTTGTCTTAATCTAATTGCAGAGGAGGGGGGTCTTAAATTTGATTCAGATATATTCAATTTTAACGAACTTATGTATTTAATACCGATATACAATGAAAAATATCTTAACTATATATATTCTCGAAACGAATGGTTGTTAACAGAATATGGAGTGAAAGAAGAGAATATGATTACAAAAGTTAAACCTCAAAAAGAGGTAAATATTTTTCTTAAAATATTAAACAACTTCTTTTATTTCCTTCAGTTAGTATATATGCAATTAGCTAGACATAGACCTGATTTGCAAAGGATTCGAGAGAATTCAAAAAAGGGTAGAATTGAATTTTTTCCTAAGAAATTTAGAGAGAGGAAAGTTAATGCTTACAAAGAAATTTTCTCTTAAGAATATTGCCCATATTTGCCCTATAGTGTATAATGCATATATGTGTAATCCTGAATTAGAAAGACAACCTAAATCTAATCTCGAAGATAGAGCAAAAGAGGTCTTAGGATATATAGAGACAATAGATTTTTTAGATGCTACTTTGGATTTAGATAAAACTCCCATATGCCGAGGTATTCTTTACAAAAGTTATGTACGAAAAGTACTAGATAGGCTTCCAGAAAATGTGGGAACTTATATTCATGCTCCAGAATTACCTTGGGCGACTAGTACAAGAGGAGAAGGTGACACTTGGTATTGCGAACAGGCGACCTTTTGGGCTAATGAAATCCTATCACCTAGAAATGATTCAGATCAATCAGTTGAGCATTCTTCACAACCTCCTTTGGCAAATTCTTGTAATCAATAATTGTTATAAATGTCTGTTGTTTGTTTAATATCTCAGGTTTAAATATCTCTCCTGTATTCTTTTTATCTAGTTCTGATGCAATATCATCTAGAAGAAGAACAGGGTAATAGCCAAGCTCTTTTTTCATAATCTTTTGTACTTCAAAGATTAGCTTGCCGATAGATAGTCTTTTTTCACCTCTAGATCCATACTTCTTAATATTCATTCCGTTAATTAACTCCCAATCATCTCTATGTGGTCCTACATTGGTATATCCAGTAGCAATATCTCTTTTCTTTGAATTCTCTAAGGCATCCTCCAAAGTAATATCACCATTTGATTTAATATATTCAATCTTTAAATCTTTAGTTTTCATTCTTTTAGACAATCTTTCTCTCATCTCTTGTATTTTTGTAGCTTCTTTTAAGAACTCTTTTGTCCAGAAATTTAATTGAGGATCATTTCTAGCGATAATACCTTTGTCATAGAATTGTTTAGATAACTTTTTTAAATATGCATTTCTCTGTTTAAGCACTTTCCTAAATTGTTTTAGAGTTTCTACATACTCATAATCTAAAGTGGATATTATTTCATCTAGAAACTCTCTTCTTTTACTAGGTGAAATCATTAGTATCTCAATCTTTTCTGGATTAAATATTGTAGATGCTGTTTCTTCAAAAAACTTCTTTATAGGCGTATTTTTATCATTAATTTTTAATACTCTTCTTAAATTTGTTTTGTAATATGAATATACTTTCTCCTCCGCTTCCTCTTTCATTGTAATCTCAATCCTACAAAATGGTGTTTCCTCTTCTTGTTCGGTAGAGATATATTCATCTGCACTAGCCCAAGGAGATTTACCATTTGTAATTAGAGATATTGCTTCTAGTATTGTACTTTTACCAACAGCATTATCACCATGTAATACTACAATATCTTTATCAATATCTAATTCTAAGTTTTTGAATTTTCTGAAGTTTGTTAGCTTGATATGACGAATCATTAGTATTGATTATATCTTAATAGGTGCTTTTTGTTGAGTTGTTTTATTGCTATTTGTTATTTCTTTTTATACAATCTTTATAGGACTCGGTATGTTAAAAGTAGCAGACTGATAGGGTGTGGTTATGTCCCCCCGAATTCGTGCCAGTGCAACTCTGGGCCAGTCCGAATATTATGTCTTCAATATAGCAAGAAATGCATCCTGTGGAATATGTACCTGCCCAATCTGTTTTAATCTCTTTTTACCTTTCTTTTGCTTTTCTAATAACTTTTTCTTTCTAGAATAGTCACCACCATACAACTTAGCTGTAACATCTTTTCTAAATGCCTTTACATCCTCTCTAGCAATGATTTGAGAACCGATAGCTGCTTGAAGAGGAATAGAGAACTGTTGTCTAGGTATAACCGTCTTCATGACCTCTAGGAGCTTTACAGCCTTTGCTCTAGCATCATCCCTTACTTCAAGGAAATCTAATACAGAAACTTCCTCATGATTTACTAGTATAGAAACTTTTACAATATCAGCAGGAAAATAATCAATGAATTCATATTCCATAGAAGCGTACCCACTAGAAATATTTTTCATCTGGTCAAAGAAGTTAGAAATGAGAGATACAAGAGGCATATCATATTCTAGAACAATATATTGATCTTTAAGTTGAATATCACTACTGTTTGCATGTAGATACTTTGTATTAACATATTGTCCTCTCTTAGATTGGCACAAACTCATTAAGTCACCTAAATATTTCTCTGGAGTCATAATTTCAGCTCTCACCCAAGGTTCTCTAATCTCTTTAATAGTAGCAGGGTCTGGAAGCTCATGAGGTGCTTGTATTACTAGTTCCTCACCATCTGTTTTTGTAACCTGATACTCAACAGTAGGAGCAGTAACAATCAAATCAATATCATATTCTCTCTCTAATCTCTCTTGGACAATTTCCATATGTAGTAATCCTAAGAATCCACATCTAAATCCAGAACCAAGTAAGTTTGATCTTTGATCTGTAAATACTAAAGAGGCATCATTTAACGAAAGTTTAATTAATGCAGTTTTAAGGTCTTCGTAATCCTCGGTATCTGTAGGGAAGAATGTAGCAAACATATTTGGTTTAGGTATCTGGTATCCAGGAAGTGGAGTAGTATCTTCTCTGTCTGAGATAGTATCTCCAACTGTAAAGAAACTAATATCTTTCATTCCTGTTGCAATATATCCAACTTCTCCAGCCTCTAATTTATCTATCTCTTCTAAATCTGGATTAAAAATACCAATCTCTGTTGGTTTGAATGATTGTTTTCTCTGTATCATATGTAAGGTTTTTGCTTTGCCTGGTTCATATTTATATGAACCATCGAATATCCTAATTGCAATTACAACACCTCTATGTTCGTCATAGAAGGAGTCAAAGACTAATGCTTTAAGTGGTGCACTAACATCACCAGTTGGGGCAGGAGACTTCTCAATTATCCTATCTAACAGCTCTTCTACACCCTGTCCTGTCTTTCCAGATACTTTGATGATCTCTTCTTTCTTAAATCCTAACAATGCTTCTATCTCTTTTTCTCTTTCTTCAATATTTACATCAGGTAGATCAATTTTGTTTAATACTGGAATTAAGGTAAGCCCTAAATCTAAAGCCTTTCTAGTGTTTGATATGGTTTGTGCTTGTATCCCTTGACTAGCATCTACAAGGAGTAGGGCAGCTTCACAAGCAGCAAGTGATCTAGATACTTCGTAAGAGAAATCTACATGTCCTGGAGTATCAATGAGATTCAATTCATGTCCTTTCCATGTCATCTTACAAGCTTGTAGCTTGATTGTAATACCCTTCTCTTGTTCTAGATCTAGCTTATCTAAAACTCTGTTACTCTTCTTTCTAGTAATACTACTATTCTGTGTTGCTTCTAACATCCTATCTGCCAAAGTAGACTTCCCATGATCTATATGAGCTATGATTGAGAAGTTCCTAATTTTTTCTAATGGTTTTGAGTTAGACATACAATGGATTATATCTAAAGAAAAGGTTTTTTTGTAGTAGAAGGTACAAGGGTCTGTCCCAGATCAGACCCTCTTTTTGCTAAGGTTTTCTTGTTGTACAGCCATTTTCCAGTTTACAATGTTGTATTTTGGATGAGTTTTGTAAGCCAAAATCAGAAGTACCCAAAGCAACAAACCTTGGTAGACAGGCAAAAGGGTGTGGAAAACAGGGGACAGATCTGGGACAGATCTAAGATGGTTTTTTTCTTGTTTTATATCTTTTCTCCAAATTCTTCTGTTTTTGTTGTAATACTCTTTCGCTTCCTCTTACTAAATTCTTTTTCTCTACCGAAACATATTGCATATATGTTTTAAACAAAAAAACCCATTCATCAATATTTAATTCAGAAGGTTTTTTATTCCTAATATGCAAATTCTTTTCAATAATCTTCTGTTGTTTATATGAAAATACTTTATCAAATGATTGTAATATAGTTGGTTTCCATTGATTATATCCGTATATTACAAAATCTCTGTATTCTTGTGCGAATTTCTGTTCTATTAAAGGCTTTTCTCTTTTTTTGAATTCTACTAACACAGTATCAACATTAGGTATAGGTTCATATTCTCTCCTATCTATGTGTTTTAGTATATCCATTTTATAAAAAGGTTGAAGAAGTATTGAAACTTGAGTGTTCTCACCTGTAGAAGAACCAATATATCGTTTAGCAGCCAAATCCTGCATGATTAGATATGTGTTTTGTGGAGGATTAGTGGATAGTAGTAATTTATCAATTATTCTACTTGTAAATTCAAAGGGTATGTTGGAGAAAACTTTGTATGGATATTTAGGGGTTTCAAACTTAAGAAAATCAGCCTCTACTATTTCAACATTTGAAGAGGTTGAAAAATTGTTTTTTAAATTTTGTGCAAGGTTATGATCTAATTCTATTGCAATTACATTCTTTGCTTTTTCCCCCAATACCTCGGTTATTATTCCTTTACCAGGTCCTATCTCTAAAACAGTATCATCTTTATCAATATCCGTCATTGAAACCAAAGATTCTACGAACTTAGAATCATGTAAAAAGTTTTGTGAATGCCAAAGGTTTTCTATTTTGGAAGGATTTATAAATATATTATTATGTTTAATTTCTCGTTAAAAAGAATACTACTTTGACTTTCTGTATAGAGATAGATTACTTTCTCTTCCCCTGGTTTGAGTTGTATCTTACTAGTGTCTGTTAAGTTGTAGCTGTTCTTGTCTATTTTTAAAGAGTATGAGGATTTGGTAGTACTATCGGTATAGCCGTAGAAGGATAGTGTGCTTTTAGTTGTTCCTGTATTTTTAATGGTAATAATTGGTTTGGAATATGCTTTCTTACCCTCTCTTTTCATAATGTTTGTGGAATAGATATATTCTGTCTCATCCTGTTTCTCTAATGTTTCATTTTGGAAAATATCGTGTATTCCACCAACTTTTCTTACTACAATATTTTGTGTGGAATCTGTCACTCCTAATACATTCGATTCCTTCAACTCCTGTGTAATTGGAGATAAGTTGATGACAGTAAGGGTAGGTATTATGAAAAGTGCTAGTAGTGCAGCAATTGCTAAAGGTTCAAATATTTGTGGTAGTAAATTTTGTTTTGCCATACTTTAATAGAGTTCCTTCTCTCTTGGATATATCTTATCAATTTCTAACTCATATGTCTTTATAGTACCCCAAATTGAAAAGATTGCCAATGCTCCAGCCAAGATTCCAATCCATGAATAGTTAATTCCTTGAATTGTTTGTGCGATAACAATCAGTGAAGTGACTAGTAAGAATGAACACCAAATGAAGATGAGTAAGAAGGAAGTATCATCTTTTGTAATCCAATTCATAATATTTAATTTAGTAATCTTTACAATAGTTCTTGGATTTTGAAATGTTGTTTGATATATTGATGTCTTTATTATGAAATAGATAGTAGGTATTGCAAGAACGATGATCATGAACAGGTTAGAGATAGAATTTACTAAGATAGTGGTATTACTATCTGTATAGTAAAGTTGGATTGAAAAGATTCCTTGTATCTGGTTGTCAATAAAAAAGTCCAGCTTATATACAATATTTGCAATAATTATTCCAAACAGCTTTCCTGCAATCATTAAGACTGCAGGCCATACTGAAATTTTAAGAATTCTTCTTAGCAGTTTTGACATTATCTTGGGCAAGTTTGTTTAAATTTTTGGTAAGTTTTGATTTTAATCTATTAGCCTTACCTTTTTTGATAACATTCTTTTTAGCTGCTTTGTCTAAGACTTTGTAAACATTCTTTATATTCTTTTTGCTCTCTTCTAGATTTCCATCTTTGAGTAGTTTAGCTTGCTTTTTTGTAGCTTTCTTTACTCTATTTCTGAGCCTATCATTTATTTTTTCTTTTCTTTTACTTTTTCTTAGTTCTTTTATAGATGTTTTTAAATTTGGCATTTCTGTTATGTTATAGAATTATTGTTATTTGAGGTATTATAGCTGTATTCTTTTGTTTTGTAAACATTTGTATTTGTGGTATTCTTTTAATATGGAGAAGAGTAGGAAATTTAAGATATTTTTGAGTTCATTGATAGTATTATTTATCTTTAGTTTTGGAGTTATCTATATGGTTTTGAAAAACAGTACAGAGAAAAGAATTTTAGGAGTACAAGATAGTCAATTTGAAGAGGAAGAGGAGGAAAAGAATGTTGGTGATGGTATTCCGTATGTTGTATCTCAAGCTCCCATATCTGTTTATGTAGGAGATATTTATGAATATGTTCCAAGACTTGTTGATATTGATACTGATATTTCTGATCTATCACTAGAGCTTATAGATGCTCCTGATTGGTTATATTTAGATAATGGTGTAGTTATGGGTGTTGCTCCTGAATTTGCTAATACATATTCTTTTGTATTAAAGGTGTCTGATGGGTATAATTCATTTCAGCAGAAAAGTTATATTTTAGTACAAGAAAGAGATGAGTAAGAAATTATTTGGAGTTATAATAGGTTTGACTGTGATAGTTGTTTCTATTTCAGTGGTTTTGTTTTTAAAGAAGAATGTTGTTAGTTTTGATGACTTCTTTGTTCCTCAGAATAGTTGTACTCCGTATAATCTTTTTGTTACGAAGGGAGATGATGATTTTAGTGTAAAAATTGTTTGGGAAACAGAGGGGAAATGTTTAGGTTTTGTACAATATGGGGTGAATAGGAATAGTTTGGATAAAGTTGGTATAGATACTGTTTATGGATATAGGAATCAAAGACATGAGGTTGTCTTAGAAAAACTTTTAACAAAAGAGAGATATTACTTTTTAATCAATTCCGATAATGTCGGATTCGGAAATAATGGGAGAGCACTGGAATTTATTCTTGAGAATCTCTAGTAAAACTACATCTTTTTCATTCTCTTGATTGTGATTTCTTCAAAATATTTCTTTGGTTTAAAGAATTTCCAAGATGTCATTTCTGCTTCTTTATATGGTGTGGAATTGAGTAGTTTCTTTACAATTACCTGTCCAAATGGTTTTGTATATATATACCAGCCTAGTGTTAAGATAAAGAGACCAGTTAATATCTGTACTATTGTATTATCAAAGATTCCTGTTTCTGGTACAGCTTCTGGTTCAGCTGCTGTTGGGCTACAACTTTGTTCTACCTTTATAACGGATGAGGTTCTTAATTTTGCTGGGTCTAAAGGTACCTGTGCTGGTTCTATTACAACTTCGTTTTGATTATTACCTGTGAGTGCATTATCTCCTGCAATTGCCTCAAAGACAAGTGTTAATGACTGATTAGTACCTACTAACCAACCTGTAGATATGGACCAGATTAGCTCAGTTGTATTTCCTATTTGGTTTGTTTTTAGATATGTACTATCAGCAACAGGAAGATTATTGATTTTGGATGAACCTGGAGTGTATACAAAACCTAATGGTAGTTTATCCTTTATAGATAAGATGCTTTGGGGAGCTTCAGCGTCATTCTTTATGTTAGTAGTGAATATAACGGAATTATTTGGTGCAACTCTCTCTACACAGGTTAGGTTAGTTGTAGTCGTTAATGAAAAATTAGATTGTGTGGGCGCTTCTGGTTCTGGTTCATCTATTGTTGGTTCATCTGGTTCAGGTTTTGTCATATCATCAAAGACAATTTTATTCGTAACATTTCCTAATGAAACGCTGTCCTTAAAAATTTCTGCTTTGATTTCTAATGTTCCTACAAATTCATCTAATTGTGTAAAACTTACCCCTTGAGTAAAGTTTTCTGTGTTGTAAAGGTCTTGTTCTATTATTGAGAATTCTCCTTTGTCTGTATTGAAAGTAAAACCTTTTGTCATATCTATTTTAGAGAATTTTTTATTATCAAAAGAGAAACTAATTGTTAAACCATCAGTACTAGTGATATTTGCTATTCTTAATATTGCTTGAGATATCTTTGTTGTTGTTTCAGTATTTCTTCTAGATAGTAGTAGTCCAACGACTCTCGATTCTCCTGTTTGTTTTACTTCAATTAATCGTTTGCATAGAGGGGAGTTTATCTCTTCACCTGTTTCTCCATCTGCTGTTGCTACAATATCTACAGAAGTTGTTGTAAAAGATGATAGTGTCTTCTTTATTCTCATACCATCATCAGAAGTTGTATCTGGTTCAACAATTGTATTATTAATTCTAAACTTTGGATTTGGATAATCTTTATCGAATTTAGCCTCTATTGTAATCTCTGCGTCTTTATCAATATCTCCCGTTATTATTTTCCCATCACTATTTTTTATAGTCATTTCAGCACATCTGGTATCTTGGACATTTTGTAAGGAGCAGGATAGGATTAGTTCCTGTTTTGTAGTACTTTCTAGTGAGTTCATAACCAAATCACTTGTGGGACATGAACTTTGACATGAGCTACTTCCTTGTGTGTTTACCTGTTTGAATAAGAAACCTTTTCTTGGATCTCCGCATTCAGTTGTATTTGCAGGATCTACATAGTAACAAATACATGTTTTTGTTTGAGTTACTCCTGTTGTTGTTGAAGGAGTCTTGGGTTTTATCATGTAAAAATAGACTGCAACTCCAATGAGTGCAAGTCCTAATATTCCAGCAATTATTAACAGTGTATTTACAAGCTTATTTGATTGTTTTGTTGTTGTAACTCTTTGTACCTCTCCCATATTTCAGAACAGGCAATGGTTATGAACATTACCTAAATAGAGTTTATGTTAATAAAGTTCTTGTGTCAATAATTTTCATAGTATTGAAGAGAGTAGGGTGATTCCTAAATTTGGTTCTATTAAACCCTTTTTAATTTGGTAGTCTAAATTAGACATTTTTGTATACAGCATCTTTATTTTTTTATTAGAGTACTTTTTTGAAGAATTCATTAGAGATGGTACTGTGAATGGAGGTACTTTAAGTGTTTTTGCAATATTACCAGTAGAGCAACTATCTTCTAGTAGGTATTTTGTTAGAGTTATTAACCTTAAATTTCTAGTAAGCATAGAGATTATATAATTTGTATCTATATTTTGAGATATGAGTTTTTCAAGTATTTTAGTGCTCTCTTCTGTATCTTTGGTATTTATTGCATCTATTAAATTCCATATATCTTTTTCTAGTGTATCAGAGATTAAACTATCTACATCAGTTCTAGTAATCTCATTATCTTTTATAACGAGTTTTAATTTTTTAAGCTCATTAGAACATCTTTCCGGGTCATAATTTGTTCTTTCAGCTAATAGTCTAGTGGCAGTATTCTGTATTTTTAATCCTTGTTCTTTTAATTCTTCCTTTAACCATGTAAAAAATGTCCTTTTATCTAATTTATTACTTTCAGTAATTGCATCATTTTCTTTGAAGAATTTGTAATATTTTGTATTAGCTTTTATCTTTTGGTCTTCCCAGAAGATGATATAGTCGCTAGAAGAGCTAGTCTTGAGGATTGTTGTTATCTCAGTTAAGAAATCATCTTTGTTCTTGTTTCTATATACTCTTTTAAGAAGAATTATTCTTTCTGAGGAGAAGAGATCTTGTGATGATACTGTATCTAGAATCTGTTGTGGGGTTAATGTATCTGCATTGAGAACTAAGACCTGTATATTGGTGTTTGATTTCTTCCTATCAATATCTTTATGAGCAGATTGTAATGATAGGTATTCTGATTGTCCATGGTATAGCCTATACTCCACTTCCTTCTGATTGTTCTAATTGAACCGGTTTACCCATAAGAATAATTACTCCTGCAGGTGCTAATTTTGATTTTATAAATTCAGGCTTTGTATTATTCTCTGTCTTTAAGTATTTTGAAAATACAGATATTGTTTCAGAATACTTCTCTTCATTAGAGTATACATATACACCTTCTTTATCTCTAAACAAAGTGTATGATTGTATAATATTGATATATGGATATTCTTCTCTCATTTCAGAGATAGTTGTTTTAATTTCTGTTGCTCCTAAACCTATATCATATACAAATATTATTGGATTTTCGGAGTATAATTTTGGATTTTTTATAGCTAATTCTATATATTCATGTATTTTTGTGTATTTACCTAATCCTTCAACTGGTCCTAATGCAAATGCTCCATTAGGTGTATTTTTTGTTTCTACTAATGTTCTATCTCCAGTATATGGTTCTAATACAAAAGAGTATGAGTTAGCGTTTGTATCTTTGTATTCTTCCAACAGTAAGAGTGCTGCTTGAATATCAGTGATTGTAAATTCGGATATTTTTATATTATTAACAAGTGAGGAGAATATTCCCATTATTGCTTTTGGATCCTTTAGAGTTTCACTTTGCATTACTTTTTCTTGAATTGCAGCTATTACTTTCTGTTGTCTTCTTGCTCTTGCATAATCAGTTCCTTCATTATTTTGCATTGAGTGTCTAGATCTTGAATATTCTAGTGCAGTTTCACCATCCATAGTTTGTGGACCAGCTGTGAATTTTACAGTTTTGTACTTTAATCCGCTTGGATATCTGTAATCTACAAAACTGTTTTCAACATTAACACTGATACCACCAAGAAGGTCAATAATTTCAACAAATGCCTTAAAATCTACCATTGCATAGTATTGTATCTGTAGACCCGTTACTTCTTCTACTACCTTTGTTAATCTGTTAAATCCCTCTCCTTCTTTTTTAGATTCTGCAGATGCGTATACAGAATTTATTCTGTTATACCAATTTGTTTCAGGTTCTATCTCTACATGAAAGTCTCTTGGAACAGAAATCATTACGACATTTTTAGTTTCATGGTTGTATGAGGCAACAATTATAGTATCAGTATTAGAAATATAGTTGCTTTTTCTACTATCAACACCTATAAGTAGAACATTAGTAAGTTTTCCATTTATATCTTTTTTAAGCTCTGGTTTTTTTGTACTTATTATCTCTCCTGGGTTAAACTTGAAACCTATATCTTTAGATATTTTTCCTGTTTTCCAGAGGAAATATCCACCACCAGCAATAGTTAGTAAGAGAAGAATAAAAATTATTATTTTCCACCAAATACTTTTCTTTTTAGTTTTTTTATCTATCACTTCCTGTTTAATGACTGTAGTTTTTGACTCTTGAGGGACACTTTTTTCTAAGTCACTATCATTTAAATCTAAGTCTAGGACCATATTTAGGGCATGTTTATCTTAAATATTTAGCTTTATTACTCTCATGTTGATCATTTGTTACTGCATATCTCGCAACACCTTCTTTGTCATGAATATAGAAGTAGTAAGGCGATTCCTCTGGAGAAAGAGTTGCATTGATAGCTTGAAGACCTGGATTACATATTGGGGTAGGTGGAAGTCCTGCCTTTACATAGGTATTGTATGGATTGTCTTCTTTTAAATCTAGGTGTGTTATTACATGTTTCCAGTCTTTCTTTTGGTAAAGAAGAGTGGCATCTGCTTGCATTAACCATCCTTCTTTTATTCTTTTTAATAGAATACCAGCAATTATCGGTCTATCCGTAGAGTTAAAACCTTCTCTTTCTACAATACTTGCCATTATTAAATCATCGTATGTGATATTTTCTTTAACTTTCTCCTTGAATGTTTCTACTAGTTTTGTGACTACAGTTTCTGTTGTACTATTAGGGGAAAATGCATATTTATCTGGGAAAAGGAAACCTTCCAAATCTGTTGTTTCAATTGGTAATTGGAGTTGAGTTATAAACTCAACATCTTCTGTTAGATTAAGGAAATTTTCTTTAGAGAATTTAACACTTGGATATTTTGTAAACTCTTTCTCTAAAACACTTGCAATCTCATCTTTTCTCATACCTTCAGGTATTGTTACCCAAATATCTTGTTCTTTCCCACTTTGTAGGGTCTGTATTAGTTCTATAATATTTAAGTTTTGTGGGATATGGTATGTTCCTGCCTGTATTTTCCCGCCTAGGTCGTTAATTTTTAGGTATGCTTTCATGAAATAAAGGTAGTTTTTTCTTAAAAGATTTGCGCTTATTAGATTATCTAAAATTGTATTAACTGGTGTTCCCTCTTTGATTTCAAAAGAGACAGTTTCAGAATTATCAGAATTAGGGTTTTGTAAAGCTTTGTTATATCCACTGTAAACCAATACACCAGTTAGTAAAACTATAATTGTAAGGATTAGTATGTATTTACCAAAAGAAGACTTTTTATCTTTTTCCATTTTATCTATGATTTGAATTTAAAAATTCTTGTAGAAAGACTGTTGCTGCAATACTATCTATCTTTTCTCTACTTTTTTTAGTAGTTTGTCCTGAAGATATTAACATATTCTGTGCCCAAGTTGTAGAGAAACTTTCATCGTATGTAATGATGGGGATTTTTGTATAGTCTTTAAGTCTATTAATAAAATTTTTAATTTTATCAGTAGTTTTTTTATGTTGGTCTCTAAATTCTTGTGGCATTCCAACTAATATTGTTTTTGCTTTTTGTTCTTCAGCTACATCGAGGATGTCTTTTATTACATCATTAATATCTCTGTTTTGTGATATTGATACTGTGTCTAATGGCTGTGCCAAGATGCCTTTTGTATCAGAGACAGCTAAACCAAAGTGTTTATCTCCATAGTCTATTGCTAGTATAGGGTAGGTTACTTCCATAGTTATTCTAAAATAGCTTTAATTCTTTTAACTCCAGCACCAACATTTTCTTGTTTTGTTATTTTGAATTTCCCAAGTTCTTTAATATTATCTACATGAGGACCATTACAGATCTCAACTGAGAAAGGATTGTCAGTAGGACCGATGTAGTAAACTTTCACTTTATCTGCATATTTTTCAGAGAATGCTGCAAAAGGCACTAATTTTAATGCTTCTTCTTTTTCTTTTTCAACAAATGTCACATCTAAACCTTTTTGAATTTGTTCATTCACTATGTCTTCAACCTCTTTTACTTGCTCTGGTGTAAGTTTTGTTTCATTTGGGAAGTCCATTCGTAATCTTTCAGGAGTAATATTACTTCCCTTCTGATATACATGTTCTCCCAAGATTCTTCTTAAAGCTTCAAGGAGTAAATGGCTTGCTGTGTGATATTTTATTGACATTTCAGAAGTATCAGCTAGTCCTCCTTTGAAGAATCCTTTTGCTGCTGTTCTAGACTTTTCTTGATGTGTTTCTTCTGCTTCTTGGAAAAGTTCTCTGTTTTCAAGACTAATATTTTTTTCTTGAAGTATTTCTTCTGTTACTTCAAGAGGCAACCCATATGTTTCGTAGAGTAGAAATGCATCTTTACCATCAATAATGTCTTTTCTTTGAACCATTTTATCTAGTTCTCTTAATCCTTTTTCTAGTGTTCTATTAAATTTTTCTTCTTCCTCTTCAATTACTTTGAGAATATTTTCTTTTTCTGTTTCTAATCCTTCCCATATACCTTTAAATTGTCCTATTGCAATATTTGCTATTTCTTTGCAGAAAGAATTTTCTATACCTAACTTCTTCCCATGTCTTACAGCTCTTCTGATTAATCTTCTTAATATATATCCTTGTTGTGTTCTTGATGGGGTTACTCCATCCATAATTATCCATGTTGCTGCTTTTATATGATCAACTATTACTCTTTGAGATTTAATATCTTCTATTTGCGAGAGTTCTTTAACTTTATTCATTATCGGTTTGTATATGTCTGTGTCGTATACACTATCGACATTTTGAAGTAGGGCGGTTAATCTTTCTAATCCTCCACCAAAATCTACATTGTGTCTGCCAAGAGGAGTTATCTTATCTCCATCCTTTTGATATGCCATGAAAACATTATTACCAATCTCAACATACTTCCCACAGTTGCAACTAACATTACAATTATTTCCACATTTTTCTTTTCCAGTGTCATAGAAGATTTCAGAGTCTGGTCCACACGGTCCACCAGATTCTAATCCCCACCAATTTTCTTTTTTGCCAAGTGGTTGAATTCTTTCTCCATCTCCAACTTTTGCATCAATATCATGTTTAGAAAATATTTCTTTCCATACTTCTATTGACTCTGTATCTTGAGGAGCGTCTTGGTCACCTTTAAATACTGATGCATATATATTGTTAATATCTAAACCTAATTCTTTGGTAAAGAACTCTACAGTCATATTAATAGCTTCTTTTTTGAAGTAGTCATTTAGTGACCAGTTACCTAGCATTATGAATGCTGTACAGTGATATCTATTTCCAACTTCTTCTATATCTCCAGTTCTAATACATCTCTGTATATTTACTAATCTTTTACCTTTAGGATGTTCTTGTCCTTTGAGAAATGGAACTAGGGGAAACATTCCAGCATTAACAAACAATACAGATGGGTCATTTTCTGGGACTAGTGGGGCACTAGGTATTACCGTATGTCCATTTCTTTGAAAAAAATCTAGATATGCTTCATATATTTGTTTGTAAGAGAGATTCTTCATAATTGGTTATTATACCAAGTTCTAGTTTGTTTCACTATTAGAGGATGTTTGTTCTTCTATTTGGTTTGCTATTGTTTGGAATATGGATGGATCTGGAGCTTCTGGTTCTTCTATTATTGGTTGATCTTGGTTTTGAACTTCTGTAGTTGGAGGTGTTCCGTCTTCTTTGGTTCTAGGCTCTTCAATAACAGGTTTCTCTGTTGTAACATTAATCTCTGGCTTAAATACTTTTGGTTCAAATTTAATTTCTTCTTGTGTTCTTACTTCTTCCTGTTTTATTATTGGCTCCTCAACTTTGATAACAGGTTCCGCTGTTGTAACATTACTCTCTGGCTCAAACACCTTTTGTTCAGATTCAATATCTTCTTGTGCTTTTATGTCTTCATCTTTTTTGATAACAGGTTCTTTCTTTGTAACATTGACTTCAGGTTTAAATACTTTTGGTTCAAATTTAATATCGTCTTGAACTTTTATCTCTTCATCTTTTTTAATAACAGGTTCTTCTAAATTAGATGTTTCTGTTTTGCTTTCAGGCTTTATTATTTGTTCTGTTTCTTTTTCTATAGTATCTATGGATGGTGCTGCATATACTTCAACCTTTTTCCTCTTATCTTCTGCTGATACTGTATCAACTTTCTCTTTAATGTCTATATCAACACTTGGTGGAATATATACTTGATTCTCATACTCTTTAGAGTTAGGAATATTTCTACTAGTATATGTAGAGATTGTTTCATCCTTCTTACCTCTGCCCCAAATTAAGGAGATAAGTACGGGAATACATATTGCTAAAATTATAATGAAAAGCCCAAAACCAATTATTAATAATGTTCGTTTACTGACTTCTTTGCCAAAAATTTTGTAAACTTCAGAATAATCATCTGCTCCAGGGTTAATTGTAAATTCCCAGGATTTAGAATCTTCTTTATTGCTAGTATCAGAGAAGGATATTTCTGCCTTATGGGTACCATCAGCAAGATCCTCCGTTGGTTGATATATCAATGTATATTCAGCATCTGTTATTTTATTAATCTTAATATCTGATGTAACAGGTTTGTCATCTAGCTTAAATACAATTGAAGACTCATTTATCTTTGCCCCTTCACTAGCAATGATGGTTCCCTTAATTGTTACTCGTCTATTAGAGATGTTATCCGAAGATGTTGGAGACATATTTATTACTTGTGGTTCTGGAAGAAGAATAATATCATCTGTAATTGGATCTTTATCCGAAAGTCTTGATATTACAATCTCTGGTGATACACCAATTCCTGATTTGGGAGGATTTTGATTATCAGTGGCTTTAACAATCAATTTGTATGTTCCAGAAGGGAGACCAGTTGTAGGTACTGTTGTCTTATTTATATCATAAGCTAAATCATTTCCAACTTTAACCCAGCTCTTTTCATCTGTAGGGTTTTTAGCCATGTATAATTGGAATTTGGGAATATGATTTAAATCTGAAACAGCCCAAGAAACATCAAAACTAGAGCCAGAATCTATTCTAAGAGCAGTAAGAGGATCTATAATTGTTACAATTGGTATGTCATTCTGTTCTGGATTTACACTAATAACCCAAGATTGTGTTCTTACATGCATACTGTATCCATCATGAATCACTACATGTGCCAAGTAACTTGCAGGTTTATCGGTTGTACCTCTAAATGTAACAGTTAACTTACCACTTGATCCATCTTCAATAACTATTGCTTTTAACCAGTCAGCTCTTGGTGTAAAGGAGTAGAAATAGTTAATTCTATCACTATCTTTATCTTCTGCAGTTAAAATATATTCGTACTGAACACCTGTTTTTATATCTTGTCCAGGTTTTGATGATTTCGGTTGTGAGGTAAATTCTGGTGAGGAGTTATTCTCAACTGCTCTTATACCTTTAATATCATATGGGCTACTGATTTTACATGCAACACTAGAACCTCCAGTTTTTTCAATGGAACCAAGTAAATCAACAGTTCCTGTTTTATCTGGTGTAAATACAAAATTAGTTCCTATCTGTAGAGGAGCATCAGGAAAGTCTTCTGAATATATAGAATTTCCTGAGGAATCTATAATATTTAATTTTTGAATTCCTGCATTCGTAAACTTCGCATCTACTTGAATTCTTATACTTTTGCCAATCTCTAAAGAGTATGGATTTACATTGGGTAGAGAGATAATACAGGGATTTTGATCACTGAGTTCTATCCTATCGAATGCTTTACTTCTAGTATCTAAAGTAGTTTCCAGTAAGGTATATGCTACTAACGGTAGAGCAAGAAAAAAAACTAAACTTATAATTAGAAAAAAACTCTTTTTAGACTTTTTTGTACTATATCTTTTAGGCATTATCTATATAATACTGTTTATTTGTTTGTTTGTGCAAGTCTTGTATTTATTGTATTTTCAGTTTCTCTCAAAATCGTTGTCACATCCTTCCCGTTCTCAGCAATCTGTGTGACTGCTTCCTCTATTGCAGATCTAACAAAGTTCTCATCCCCTAGTTGCCATGATTTCATATATGGTGCCATAGTGGCTATTGCATCTACATAGGCCTTGCCCTTCATTTCCGAATTTAATTCAACTAGGGAGTATGGTTCACCAAAAGCTCTCTCTCCAATCGTTGAAGAATTAGAATACATCTTGAGTTGTTGCTCTTTTTCAGCAAGGAACTTTACAAATTTCCATGCTAATTCTTTGTTTGTAGATTTCTTGTTTACAGCTTCTCCCCAATATGTTGAGTAATATACCTCATTTTTATTTGCTTCTAATTGTGGCAGTGGTGCTGTGCCAAATTCTATTGCAGATGAAGATTTTATTATATCAAAAGCTCTCCAACTTGGAGCAATCATCATTGCTAGTTTACCCGAGTAGAACATGTTTAAGTCATTACTTAAAGAAGGTGACCATACAGCATTACTTCCTGTCGCAAAATCAATATATGTTTGAAATATTCCAATAGTTTTAGAGTTGTTCAGTGAAATTTTGGTTCTAGAAGAGTCCATTAAATCTACTCCTTCTTGTAGAAGTAGGAACAACAATATCTCAGATGAATGCTGAATGTTACGTGATGTCCCGAGTGCCAACCCTGATTGTGTAATTCTTCTACTACTATCTTTTTTTGTTAGTTTTCTTGCTAGGGATATAAAGGCATCCCAATCTCTTGGTGGCTCCTTTACATTTTGTTCAGTTAAAATTTGTTTGTTGTAGAAGACCATTAGCCCATCAATCTCTAGTGGAATAGCATATATTGACACACCGTCTTTACTCGTGAAGTCTGCAAGTGCTGTAGGGTAGAACTTTTGAGAATATTCATCTCTAGTCATGACACTAGTTGGCATAGGGTCGAGTAGGGATGTGTATTTGGGAAGCCATGTATTATGAATTCTGAACACATCGGGAGCTGGTTCAGATGTTGTAGCTGTTTGTTGTAGTCTTGTATATAGTCTGTTTTCGTATCCTGAAAATGTTTGTTGAGAGTATTTAATTTTAACTCCAGGGTTTTTGCTTTCAAACTCTGTTATCAAGGATTCCATTACTTGTGGTGATTCCCACAATCCCCAATATACAATTTCTCCAGAAACTTTGGTTCCGGTTGTTCCACTTTCCTGTGTAGGTACGGTATTTTTCTTTTTACTAAAAAGTAGTAGGAAAAGAGCAAGCAGAATTACTAGAATAATGACTATCCCTACAATTATGAGGGGTAATTTCTTTTTATCTTGAAGTGTATTTTGTATATCCATATTTTTAATTGAGTGTAAAATTTAATTTCTTCTCTCTGCTGTAACAATTAATCTCTGTGTACCAATACCTAGAGGCCAACATGTCATTAATGTAACATTCTCTTTATCTCTTATCGGTTGTAGTATACTAAAATCATCTGGATCTACAATTTTTTTACTCCTCACCACATATCTCAATATTGTTCCTTCTCTATCTATTTCAATTTCTTGTCCAATATCAACACCATCCAATCTTGAGAAAATAGTTTCTGGATAATCTTGGTGTCTTCTGAAAAAAGATTCTACAGCACTGTGACCGTATATGAAGGAATTGCCACCATCTCCAGGAATTGGTGTTCCCTTGAAGTGAGCAACACCGTTTTTTAGGAACTTGTTATATACATTCTCATTAACACTCTCAACATTAGGGGTTATTTTTATCCTCTTTATCCCAATACTGTTAATTGTAATATACATATCTCTGTTATATGTAGTATCCACTTTAATTGGTTTTTGAGTTTTTGTTGTAGGATTGTAAGTTGTTGATGCTCCAAGAACTCCTAATTTCTCGGAGAGATTTGCGAAATAGCTAATACCTGGATCGTAGTAGGCGAATTCATCCTCAATATATTTTTTGTATGATTCTGGTACCGGCTCTATTTTCATATCTACTCTTTTTTGTGCGATAACTCCATCAATATATGAGGTTGTTAGTGGAATTACTTGGCTTGCAATGATTCCTACTCCAACAAAAGCTAGGATAACAGAAATTATCTTTCTAGTTCTTCTTACTTTATTCTCATCTTCTGTATTAATATTCCAACCACTTTGCATAAGAATATATTAGCAGATTTAAAGTGATTGAGAAACTAATGTAAAAAAAGGAGTCTTACTTGGTAAAGCGTTAAACAGAAATAGTAATTATTACTTCGTACTCTCAATTCTCTCCCACCCACTCTTAGGCATATCTTTTCTAAGAATAGTTCTTTCCCAAAATATCTTTATCCATGTAATTAATCTTGTAGGGAAGAGTAGTAGTGACCATATGAATTCTTTAAAGTTTTTTGCATATTTAAGAACAAACCCAGTATATTGCAATTCAATCCAAAAACTTCTAGACTGTTTATCTTTTTTGAAAATGCCCATCTGTTCCAATTGTGTATATCCTCCAAGAGATCTAACTTTTTGCTTCATATAATCTTTAAAGTTAGTAGGATACTTAACACAGCACATAGCTTTTGGTGTATATGCTATCTCTAGATTCTTGTACCTAATGTAATATGATATATATGCATCATCTGAAAGTACATTACTAGGTAGTTTAATATTTAAATTTCTAACTGCCATGATATATCCACTCATAGGAAAAAATGTTTCTCTACTTACATAGTAATCCTTACCTTTGACTCTCTCCATACTATCTGATCTTTTATCATGTGCAGAATCAGATAGTAGGTGACCCCAATATCCAAACATATTATCTCTTCTATCTTGAGATACAGGTCTACCACTTACTCCTCCAACTTTCTCATCCTCAAATGGTTCTAAAAGTTTTTTAATTGCATTCTTTTCAAAATATGTATCACCATCTGTAAGTATAAATATATCTCCTTTTGCTTGCTTAAAAGCCATTCTCAGGGCATATGGTTTACCCTTTTTAGGGTCCTTTATCTGGATATATTTCTTACCAAGTCTGTATTTTTTTGCTTCTTTCTTTCCAGCATTCAAAGTCTCTTCATCAGGAGATACTTGAATTATTTCAAAACTAGTTGGAATACCAGAATATTTTCTATTTACAATTGAAGATATACATCTACCGATGGTTTTCGGTTCTTTGAATGATGCAATTATTACACTTATCATATTATATATTTAATATATAATTATTCAGTAGCCTTTTCTTCTTCAGGGGTAGCTTCAGTTGGTGTTTCTCCTTCTTCTGGCGTTTCTCCTTCAACTTCTCCTTCTTCTCCTTCTTCTGGTTCAACAGTCTCAATAATTTCTTCTTGCATTTCTGTAATTGTGACTACAGTAGCATTTTTTAACTCATCGTTAATAAGGGAGATTGTTTCAGGAATATTTAGGTCTTTAACAGCAATAGATTGACCTGGATGCTCAAGTTTTGAAATATCAACTTCAATGGAGGGAATAAGGTCATTTACTTTACATCTAACTTCAATAGAATCCATAACTTCAACCATAACACCAAGATTATTCTTAACTGCAGGTGAAATACCAACAATTTCAAACGGAATAGAGAATACCATGTCTTTAGTTTCATCAATTTCAAAAAATGCAATATGTCTTAAATCTTCGGTTATTGGATTTACATCAATCTCTTTAACAACTGCTTTAAAAGTTTTACCTTCTAACTCTAAATCTAAAATAGTTGTTGATGTTGCTTCTCTTGCAATCTGTTTTGCAGTGGCAAGATCTAACATGATATTTTTGGATTCTGTTTTTGCATTGTAAACAACTGCAGGGATGAATCCTTCACTTAACAAAACTTTATTCTTTTTCCCATTTATATCTCTTTCGAGTAATTTGATTGTTTCCATAATGTGTAGGAGTATAGCAGAAAAATCAACCTCTAGCAACACCCAAGATTGCATCTTTTAAACTCTTTAGAATCTATAAATTATGAAGATTAACCTTCTGTATCTGGTCCTTGCATGACTACACGACCATTAATTTATATATTTAATTATATATAGAA